>Ga0172379_10000024_pt1 | contig 371042 bp, 366 predicted proteins | sample GrowelOW334metaG_FD_119756 | JGI IMG/M metagenome (GOLD analysis project Ga0172379, IMG submission 119756) | Groundwater microbial communities from an aquifer near a municipal landfill in Southern Ontario, Canada - Groundwater well OW334 metaG | ecosystem: Environmental > Aquatic > Deep... | reverse complement strand
TGAAGAGGCCCTTCCTTAGTACGAGAGGACCGGGAAGGACGAAGCTCTAGTGTACCTGCTGTTCTACCAAGGGCATTGCAGGGTAGCTACCTTCGGTTAAGATAAGCGCTGAAAGCATCTAAGTGCGAAGCTGTCTCTAAGATTAGGTTTCATAGACTGGTTAGAGATTATAACCTTGATAGGCCGTACGTGTAAGCCCAGTAATGGGTTGAGCGGAGCGGTACTAATAAGTCGTTTGATTTTCCCACACTTTTATTTTATAAAGTTTATTCTTGATACTTTACTCTGCTGAATTGATAATGGTAAAATTATATAAAACTATATAAAAGACACCATTGTTCTGGTGGTTTGAGCGGAAGGGTCATACCTGATCCCATCCCGAACTCAGTAGTCAAGCCTTCCAGCGCCGATGATACTTGGGCCTGAGCCCTGGGAAAGTAGGTCGCCGCCAGAACAATGGTGTTTTTTTGTACTCAAAATACAGAATATTCAGAAAGAGCCGCCCGTAACTGGACGGTTTTTTCTTGAGCATTTTTAAAATAGAGGTTAGAATATAGGCAGGCTATTAAAGCTAAACTATATCTACTATGTCTCTTATCAAATCAATCTCCGGCATCCGCGGTACGATCGGCGGCGCGGCCGGAGATAATTTAACCCCGCTGGACACCGTTCGTTTTGTGTCGGCTTTTGCGCTATTCTTAAAGAAAAATAACCCTGGTGTTAGGGTGAGAGCGGTCGTCGGCCGCGATGGCCGGGTTTCCGGAGCGATGCTGAGAGATTTAGTCGTCGGAACATTAATCAGCCAGGGCATAGACGTCGTTGATCTGGAAATGGCGACGACTCCGACCGTCGAGATGGGCGTGATTATGCTGAAAGCGCAGGGAGGAATAATCCTGACTGCTTCTCATAATCCGGCTGGCTGGAATGCTTTGAAATTATTGAATGCCGCGGGTGAGTTCTTGACCGCTGTTGATGGCCAGCAGATTTTAGAAACAGCCGAGCGTAACGATTTAAGTTTTGAAACCGAAGATAAGTTGGGAAGTTATTCTATTAACCAAGAAATAGCTGAAGAGCATCTGACGGAAATATTGAAACTGCCGCTCGTTAAGAAAGATAATATCGCTGCTCGCGATTTTAAGGTCGTCGTTGATGGCATTAATTCTATCGGCGGTGTCATGGTGCCGAAATTATTAAGATTATTAGGAGTCAATAAGATAATTGAGCTTAATTGTGAGCCGAACGGACGCTTCGCGCATAAGCCGGAGCCTTTAGATGAGAATTTAACTGAAATAAAAGCTCGCGTTAAGGCAGAAAAAGCGGATTTAGGCATTATTGTCGATCCGGATGTTGATCGCCTGGCTTTTATTGATGAAAATGGCGTCATGTTCGGCGAGGAATATACATTAGTGGCAGTTTCCGATTATGTCTTGCGTAATTTTGAAGCGCTTAAGGCCGCTAATCCCGGGAAATATGAAAAAGCGACAGTTTCCAATCTCTCTTCTTCTCGCGCCTTGAAAGATATTACAGAAAATTATGGCGGTAAATATGAAGCAGCGGCTGTCGGAGAAGTTAATGTCGTCGCCTCGATGCGCGCGCTTAAAGCCGTCATCGGCGGTGAAGGGAATGGCGGCGTGATTTTTCCTGAATTGCATTACGGCCGCGACGCGCTTTTAGGGATTGCTCTGTTTCTTTCGGCACTAATAGAAAAAAAACAGGTGATATCAGAATATAAGAAGTCTTTCCCGGAGTATTTTATGGTCAAGGATAGGCTGGATCTGACTCCGAATATAAACCTTTCTGAGCTGTTAAATAATATCAAGGAGGCTTATAAGCACGAAAAGATTACGGACATCGACGGCGTCAAGATTGATTGGCCTGACTCCTGGGTTCATCTGCGCGCTTCTAATACCGAACCGATTGTCAGGATTTATGCCGAGGCTAAAAGCCTGGATTCAGCCGCTCAGAAAGTGGCGGAAATTAAAGAGAAAATTTTGGCTTATATTAAATAGAATAAAGGTAAAAAAGTCATTTGCCAGAGAGATAAAAAGGTGGTAAAATATATGGGAAATTCGATTGAGTTTTCCTCAATAATTTTTAATTAGAAATCATTTATGCAGCAGATTATCGTAATGGCCGCCGGCAGAGGAACGCGCATGAAATCAGAATTGCCGAAAGTGCTGGTTCCATTAAAAGGACGCCCAATGTTGGACTACCTTTTGGGCTCTATTTCCAAGACGGCGCAGGCGCTTAAGCCGATCATCATCGTCTCCCCGGATAATAAAGAAGTGATCGCGGCCGCCTTAAAAAAATATGATGTGCAATATGTTATTCAGGAGCAGCAATTAGGCACCGGTCATGCCGTGGCTAGCGCCAGAAACTATATTGATCCCCGGGCGACAGATATTTTTGTCTTAAATGGCGACCACCCCTTCTATAAAGTGGAAACTATCCGTGATTTTCCTCTCAAACACCAAGGAATCTTGTCGATGATTACCGTCGCTTTGGATAATTTTGAAGGGTGGCGTTCGGTTTTCCATCATTGGGGGAGAGTTGTCCGCGATAAAGAAAATAATGCCCAGAGAATTGTCGAGTTCAAAGATGCCGCCGATCATGAGAAGGAAATTCTGGAAGTAAATCCCAACTGCTTTTGCTTCAATAAAGAGTGGTTATTTGCTCATATCGACACTCTTAATAATCAAAATAACCAAGGGGAATACTATATAACCGATTTGGTTAAGATTGCTTTCAATGAGGGCCATAAAGTCACGACTTTTTCCATTTCGCCCCATGAGGGAGTCGGCGTAAACAGCTTAGAAGAATTGCAGATCGCGGAAGATTTATTGGAATTTGTGGAGAAGAATTTCTAAAGCCGAGAGAATTTCTGAAAATATGCAGCAGATATTAGATTTCCATATCCATTCCCGCTATTCGCGGGCCTGTTCGCCGCAGCTTACGTTGGCGAATATTGACGCTGCCTGCCGCATCAAGGGCGTGAATATCATCGCGACCGGAGATTTTACTTATCCAGCCTGGTTCGAAAGTATTAATAAGGAATTGCAAGAAACTTTTGCTGGCTCCGGCTTATATATTCTGAAAACCGCTCCTGATGATCAGGTCAAGTTTATTCTCAGCACCGAAGTATCATTAATATATAAAGATGAAGTCAGAGTCAGAAGGATTCATCTCGTCATTCATGCGCCGAGCTTGAAAGTGGCGGCCGCACTGAACAGGGAATTAGATAAGGGCTTTAATATTCGTTCCGACGGCCGGCCGATTTTAGGAATTTCCGCGCCTGAATTTGTAAAATTAGTCATGAAGATAGATGCGAGCTTCCTGATTTACCCAGCGCATATCTGGACGCCTTGGTTTTCCGTCTTCGGTTCTAAATCCGGTTTTAATACGCTCGAGGAATGCTTTAAGGGTCAGACTAAGCATATTTATGCCTATGAAACTGGCCTGTCGAGCGATCCGGAAATGAATTGGCGCTTGTCGGCGCTCGATAATCTGACTTGTCTATCTAATTCCGATGCCCATAATCCTAATAATATCGCCCGCGAAGCTAATATCATGGAGATATCCGAGCCGGTTTCTTATCAGAAGATCTATGATAATATCAAAGACAGGCAGGGCATGAAGATGACCCTGGAGTTCTATCCGGAAGAAGGCATGTATCATTTCGACGGCCATCGCGCCTGTAATTTCAGATGCGAACCGTCGGTCAGCCGGAAGAATAAAAACCTTTGCCCGAAATGCCAGAAGCCGCTTATTATCGGCGTGCTCAATCGGGTTGAGGAGCTAGCCGACAGGAAAGCCGGCTTCAAGCCGAAAAATGCCGTTCCCTTTAAAAAACTCGTGGAATTAGATAAGATTATAGCGGAAGCGCTCGGCGTCAAAGGCCGGGCTTCTATAGCCGTGCAGAAGCAGTACCGAAGCCTGATTAAAGACTTTGGCAATGAATTGTTTATACTCCTCGAATTGGACTTGAAGAAGCTTGTCGGGGTTGATAAGCGTATTGTTGAAGGCCTGAAACGCGTCCGTGAGGGAAGATTATTGATCAAACCCGGGTATGACGGCGAATATGGCCAAATAAACATTTTTTCCGAAGATGATGATATTAAGAAACAGAAGCCATTATTATAAGCGAAAGTTTTATTTAAGATATTAAAATTATGGCTAAGCCTTTCAGCGCCCTCAGCAGCATCGTGACGATTGTCGTTTTTTTTGCTTTGATAGCGGTTGCGGCTATTTTGTACGGCGGCAACTCTGAACAGAAGGCCAGAGTAGAACAGAACTTTTTCTGGCGCAACGCTAAGGTCGCTATGGACTCTGTCTGGATAGCGGTTCAGGGAGTCGCCGATATGGGTATGGGTAAAAGTTATGAAGGCCAAGCCTCGACTACTCCGATAGTTCAAGCGACAGAAGAGGTCGGAACCTTTCAACAGATTGGCGCTGATATCAAGGACGAATGGAATAAAGATGGCGGTATAAAATTAGAGACGGTTTCTGAAGTTAATCTGGATAAGATTTGGGAGTGGCGCAAGAATGCCGCTGGCGCCGAAGTAGTCTTTAAAGATAAGGACGGGGAAGAGCATATTGTTTCCTTGCCGTTTAAATTCTTGGCGGAATAGGGAAAGATTTTAAGATTTTTTTAAGTTTCCGTCACGAGCAGTATGCTAAAATAAATTTATTAATAAAAAATAACATAAAACGTATGGCTAAAGAAAAAGAGAAGAAGATGGTCTCGGAAAAGGGAGATAATAAGGACAAGCGCAATGATGCGGCGCTGAGCGCGATCGAGCAGATCCGCAGCCGTTTTGGCGAAGGCGCAATCATGAAGTTCGGCGATGCTCCGAAGACTAATGTCGACGCGATTTCTACCGGCTGTCTATCGTTAGATATAGCGACTGGCGTCGGTGGCGTGCCGCGCGGCCGTATCATTGAGATTTATGGTCCGGAGTCTTCCGGCAAGACGACTCTAGCGCAGCATATCGTCGCTGAAGTGCAGAAGACTGGCGGTATCGCCGCTTTTGTTGACGCGGAACATGCGCTTGATCCGGAGTATGCCGCCAAGATTGGCGTTAACGTCAAGGAAATGTTGTTATCTCAGCCGGATAGCGGCGAACAGGCTCTTGAAATCGTCGAGACCTTGGTCCGCTCCAATGCGGTCGATGTCATCGTCGTTGATTCTGTTGCCGCTTTAGTCCCTCAGAAAGAGATTGAGGGCGAGATGGGTGATCAGCACATGGGCTTGCAAGCCCGTTTGATGAGTCAAGCCTTGCGTAAGCTTACTGCCGTTATTGCTAAGACTAATACCGTCGTCATTTTTATTAATCAGATCAGAAATAAGATTGGTGTCTTTTTCGGCAACCCGGAAACCACGACTGGTGGTAATGCTTTGAAGTTTTATTGTTCCGTCCGTATTGAAGTGCGCCGCGCCGCTCAGATAAAACAAGGTGAAAAGATCATCGGCAACCGCGTTAAGGTGAAGATCGTTAAGAATAAAGTCGCAGCTCCTTTTAGGACCTGTGAATTCGATATCATGTATAACGAAGGCATCTCTGTTGCCGGCGATTTAGTCGACTTGGGCGTAGAATATAATGTCATTAAAAAGAATGGCAATTCTTATTCCTTTAAGGAAGTGAAGCTCGGCACCGGACGCGAGACTGCCAAGAAGATGATTAAAGATGATAAGAAGTTGTCCGCGGAAATCCGCAAAGCTATCCTGGCCGAAATCAAGAGCAAGGAGATTGAAGAGAATAAAGATAATAAGCCGGCGAAAGAAGATAAATAAATATGGATAAGTCTTTTATCTTATCTGTCGGCGGATCGCTGATGGTCACGGCCGATGGAATTGAAACTAAATTCTTGAAAGAGTTCCGCGCGTTTATAATTCGTCAGGTTAAGAAAGGGCATAAATTTTATCTAGTCGCTGGCGGCGGAGTAACTGCGCGCACTTACATTAAGGCTACTTTGGCTATCGCGCCGATAAGCACTGTCGATCGCGATTGGGTTGGAATCAGTGCGACTCGCCTTAACGCTCAATTACTCCGGGCTTCTTTCGGCGCATTAGCGCACCCTGAAATTATAATTGACCCGACTAAGAAAATCAGCACCAAGAGGCCCTTGGTCATAGCTTCTGGCTATAAGCCGGGCTGGTCGACTGATTATGTGGCTATCTTACTGGCTCAGCATAATAAGATTAAGACAGTTATCAATCTCTCTAATATAGATTATGCCTATGATAAGGACCCGCGCCAGTTTAAGGATGCTAAGAAATTAGAGACTGTTTCTTGGCCGGCTTTCCGTAAGATTGTCGGCAATCGCTGGCTGCCGGGGCTGAATGCTCCTTTCGATCCGATTGCTTCGCGCGAGGCGACTAAATCAGGTATGAAAGTCATAATCCTCAACGGCCGTAACTTGAAGAATCTAGAAAAATGCCTTGATAGTGAAAAATTTAAAGGAACCGTGATTGAATAAACTAATTTTATTAGAGTAGACCCTTGACCCAGATTTTCGGATTTGTTATTATTAACTTCATGAGAAATTTACAAACTAAGACCTCCTATACTTTCATTATTTGGCACTTCATTAAGATGGGCCGGTCTTTGTTTGTAGAAAATATGTAATTATCAGGAGATTAGAATAAATACAAACAAATTAAAGACCGAGCCCGAATAGGCCCGGTCTTTTTTAAGCATTGATAGTTCTTTAAACCCTAAAAAATTGAAAGATGAGCACTAAAAAGAGAAAGCCGGAACAAGTTTTTCCGGAACATGAAGGGAAATTCTTCGAAGAAGATTTCACTCCTCGCGCTAATTATGATATCACTTCAAAAGAGAATTCAGAATCTCCGTCTAAAGCCGATTGGCAGCTTAAGCAAGGAGGCCATAAGCATAAAGACATGTTGTCTATCGGAGCCTGGAGTTCTTTCAAGGGGATTGATTAAGTGCTGATTGCTGTCGGCTAAAACAAAAGGGAGCTAACTAATAGCCCCCTTTTTTATTTAAACGCTCCGAAATTTCTTTAAAAACAATCTCTATTTTCGGTCGGCCATCGATATTGATGACTTTTTTCTGTCCCTTATAATATTCTAAAAGAGGCGCGGTCTGCGTACGATAGACGACGAGACGGGCTCTGAGAGTTTTGATATTGTCGTCAGACCGTCCAGAAGTCTTACCGCGACTCAAAGCGCGCTTGATAGCTTCAGCTTTGCCTAGTTTTAAATTTACGACCGCCTTCAGAGCTATCTTATTCTTCTTGAAGAAGCTATCCATAGCTTTTGCCTGCTTGATGGTACGCGGATAGCCGTCGAAGATGAAGCCGCTCTTCTTGATATTTTTCAAGACCGCCTGGTCCATTATTTTGATTATCAGACTATCAGGCACGAGCTTACCCGCATCTTGATATTTCTTTATACTGGCGCCCAGCTCGCCGTTCTTTAGTTCGGCGCGCAGAATCTCCCCGCTAGACAAGTGGGTCAGCTTGTATTTCTTAGCAATCAGGTCAGCTTGAGTTCCTTTGCCAGCTCCCGGAGGCCCGAAGATTAACAGATTAGACATAGTAGTATTTTTACTCCCTTATTATAGCGGAAATAGCGTTTTTCGCAAGGGTAATAAAAAAGGGAACCGGAGGGTTCCCTTTGCGAAATATTGTAGCTATAACCAGAAAATAGCCATTAGAGCAGCTAGGATAAAAAATCCTAGCGCTACTCCTATTATTATCTTAGAGGTTAGATTATTTCTAATCTTCCTCGGGCTCGGTCCAATTTCAATCATTTGATAGATCGCGAGACTAGCATTGAAATCTAAGAAGGTTATCATTAGTCCGGAACACAAGATTGTGATTAGAAGCAGGCCGAAAATAATCATCGTTCTCTTGCCATCATATAAGACATAGTAATACAGGGCTATTGTTAATAGTATGATGGCGATGCCGCAGGCGTAGATAATTATTTTTCTAAGTTTGTTCTTTTCTTCTTGGTTTTGCATGGTCAGGCGGTTTTTATTTGTTCGGTTGTAAAGAAAAGTAAGCAATCTTCTTTATCGCCAAAGTAGTCATCTGGGGTTGTATCAAAGTGCCAGATTCTATTTAGGTTAAAATCTTTAGTGCTATAAAGACATGGTGCTATGTTATAGCCACGTCCGTCTTTGCACCAGAAAGCATCCTTTGTATCTAGACCTATTATCTGTTGACTTCTATCCCAGCGAATATCTTGCTGGTCCCCACCACCCCAGGGGTGCTTTAATCTTTCGGTAAGGTATTTTTCTCCTTGCTCAAGAGCCAAAGTTAGTCCGACAGCATTAGGAAAATACCCATTTTTTTCAGTAATGAAAGCGGTGCATTCTTTGCGTTCCCATCGTCCATTTAATTCATAAAGATGGGCAAATAATTTTTCCCCAGGTTTTGGCACTTGGCTGGGTTTAAAGTGTCGATCAACAAATTCATCTTCTATCTGACAAAATTTGTCGGGATTCCTGGATCGAAAGCTGTAGATAGAATAGTCATTAGGGACGACAACGGGAAAACTGACAATCAGTTTCGCTTCTTTTTTTTGGTCCATAGCATATCGGTTTTTTTTAAGGTTAATAATATTGGATTAATTGCTGACCCCGCCTAAGTCCATAAGACGAATTCAGCAATTAATCCAAGTTAACCTTGTTTTTTAAAGACCTAGATTGACTTAATATATTACGATAATATTCAATTTTAGTCAATATCGTTCATACAACAAAAAACAGGCTCATTCAAGCCTGTTTTTTGTAATTGTGCGCCCAGTGGGATTCGAACCTACGACCGTCTCCTTAAGAGGGAGCTGCTCTACCAACTGAGCTATAGGCGCATTACTGTTTTATTATATACTATTATTTTATTAAATCAAGCCTGATTTCCAGGCTTGATTCTGGTCTTCCTGTGGCGGGGGCGGGGCTCGAACCCGCGACCTTAGCGTTATGAGTGCTACGCTCTAACCAGCTGAGCTACCCAGCCTAATTACCGGATTTAACCGGCTATGTGCGCCCGGCAGGATTTGAACCTGCAACCCCTTGGTCCGAAGCCAAGTACTCTATCCAGTTGAGCTACGAGCGCTAATAATACGCCCTTGTCATAAGGAAGCGAGTTTCCCGGGATAGGAGCTTCGGGCGTATGTTTTTTATCTGTTTCCTTTCAAGGCCTGTTTGAGATGATAACCAGTCTTGAATTTGGCGACCTTGACCGCCGGGATGGTTATTCTTTCGGTCGGCTTCTGTGGGTTGACGCCGCCGCGAGAATAACGAACCCGAGACAAGAAGGTGCCGAAGCCGGCGATCGTCACTTCGCGGTCGTTTTTCAGTTCGTCCACGATAGTGTCGGTCAAGACGTCGAGCATCTTTTCCGCCTGCTTCTTGTTGAGGCCTTCGACATCATGATGAATTTTGTCGATTAATTGTGCCTTGTTCATATTTTTGTTTTTAGCTTAATATTTAAGCCTTGTTACGAAAATAAATGACTTTTAAAGGGGTTTTTGGCCTTATCTAGCATATTCAGTGACCCGCATCTCGCGGATTACGTTCACCTTTATCTCTCCTGGGTATTTTAACTCATTTTCTATCTTTTTTGCAATATCTCTAGCCAAATTATAAGCAGCGAGATCATCTATCTTATCTGGCTGCACAAAGACGCGAACTTCACGTCCAGCCTGGATAGCGTAGACTTTTTCAATGCCGTCAAAGGTCATAGCGATCTTTTCCAGCTCTTCTAAGCGTTGCAGATAGTTCTCATAGTTATCATTACGAGCGCCCGGACGAGCGGAAGAGATAGCGTCAGCGACTTTAACGATCACAGCGATAAGAGTTGATGGCTTATCATCATGATGAGTCTCAATCGGAGCGATTATTTCTGGCGGTAAGTTGAATTTCTTGGCGATGTCGCGGCCGATTTCAGTGTGGTTGCCTTGGACTTCATGATCAACGGCCTTGCCGATATCATGGAGCAGACCGCCTTTCTTGGCTAGTGTCACATCGGCGCCTAATTCTTCGGCGAGCATAGCCGCTAAGTGAGCGACTTCAATAGAATGCTTGAGAGCGTTCTGGCCGTAGCTAGTGCGGTATTTCAAGCGGCCCAGAATCTGGACAAGCTTCGGATCAAAGCCGGTCACGCCGACTTCATACATCGCCTCTTCGCCAGCCTTCTTGATATCAATGGCGATATCTTTCTTGGCGTTTTCAACCGCGTCCTCGATCTTAGTCGGATGGATGCGACCGTCTTTTATTAAGTATTCTAAAGTCTTTTTAGCGATATGGCGGCGGATCAGGGAGAAGCCGGAAACAGTAATGGCGTTAGGGGTATCATCGACAATGATCTCGACGCCGGTCATATTCTCAATCGCCTTGATATTGCGGCCTTCGCGGCCGATGATGCGTCCCTTCATCTCGTCATTAGGCAGGTCGACGGAAGTGGTTGTGAGCTCGACAGTATAATTAGAAACCATGCGCTGCATCGCGAGCGCCATGATATTCTTGGCCTTTTCGCCTAAAGCTTCTTCGGCGGTATTTTCTAATTTATTAATGCGGACGATTAAGTCTTCGGCGCTTTTTTCTTCGATTTTCTTAATCAGGATGTCTTTGGCCTCGGCCTGGCTCAGGCCCGAGATGCTCTCTAACTTAGTCTCTTGTTCAACTTTGATATTCTTGATCCTTTCTTTGATTTCTTGGACCTCATTAACTTTGTCGAACAGCTTTTGCTGTTTTTCCTGTAAATCTAAAAGCTTCTGGGAGAAAGAGGTCTCTCTCTGTTCCAGTCTTTTCTGCAGATTGTTTATCTCGTTGCGGCGGCTAACTTCTTCTTTCTTGGACTCCTCGATGATGTTCAGGGCTTTATCCTGAGCTTTAAGGAGCAACTCTTTTTCTTTGGTTTTTGCTTCACCAATGAGCTTGTCGGCCTTCTCGGCGGCATTATTGATCTTGGAATTGGCTGATTTTTTGTAGAAAAGATAGCCAATAAAAAAACCACCCGCGATAAAGACTACATACAAGACATAGTTCAAATATTCCATACAAAGGGCGGCTGTCTTTAGAAATTAGGTGGCGCAATTAAGCAATATTGAGTTTTGAAAAACCAGAACCACTGGCCCTTAGCGGGCAGCTTATTTTAGAGGCGAGATTAAACTCGCTTGATTTTTAGCTAATTGTAGATTAAAAATCAGGTTAAACATAGATAATTTGACGCTCAAAAATAATTTTTTTTCTCTTCTAATCGGTGGTTGAATCTTTCAATAATTTCTAAAAACAGAACTAATTAATAATTATGTTAATTATGAGATTATTCTAGCATTAAATTAAAGATTTGTGAAGAGGTGACCAAATTGACTAACGGCCAAAAATAACGTAATCTTAAAGAATAGATTAATATTTTAACTAAATTATCCATGAATATCACCGAATTAGCCCGTATCTTAAGGATACCCCCTCAGGAGCTGCGCGATTTACTGCCTCAGCTCGGTTTTGCTATCGGGCAGAAGGCTATTAAAGTAGATAATAATACGGCCAAGAAGATCATTAAGGAATGGCCTTTTTTGAGACGCCAATGGGAGCAGAAGAAGATGGCGGCGGCTATGAAGAAACAGGACGAGGTCTTGCCCAAGGAAACAAAGACGATCTTTGTTCCTAAAGTCGTGACCGTCCGCACTTATGCGGAAATCGCCGGCATCCCGGTCAATCGGGTCCTGGCGGAACTTATGAAGAATGGCGTTTTCACCTCTATCAATGAAAAGATCGATTTTGATACGGCTATGATCATCGGCGAGAATCTAAACCTGGATGTCCATATGGCCGAGACTAAGGTTGAAGACAATGAAAAGGAAGATAAGAAATTAGAGACTATTCTGGCCGGTGAAGCGCAGGAAGATCTTCAAGATCGCCCTCCGGTCATTGTCGTCATGGGTCACGTCGATCACGGCAAGACTAAATTATTGGATTCTATCCGTAGCACGAACGTTGTCGCCGGTGAAGCGGGCGGCATCACCCAGCATATCGGCGCTTATCAGATTACACGTAAAGAGCGCGTCCTGACTTTCATCGATACTCCGGGCCACGAAGCCTTTACGGCCATGCGTAGCCGCGGCGCCAAGGTCGCCGATATCGCTATCTTAGTGGTAGCGGCTGATGATGGTGTTAAACCGCAGACTATTGAAGCTTTCCGCATTATTGAAGCCGCGAAAATCCCGTATCTCGTCGCGATCAATAAGATCGATAAGCCGACAGCTGATGTTAATCGAGTTAAACAGGAATTAGCCACGCAATTAAATATCACTCCGGAAGATTGGGGCGGAAAGATCATCTGTTCACCAATTTCTGCTAAAGACGGAACTGGCATTGAAGAATTATTGGATATGGTCTTATTAGTAGCCGAAACTGAAGGTGCGGCTCTGAAAGCTAACCCGAACGCCGCTGCGGCCGGAACCGTCGTCGAATCTAATGTCGACAAGGCGGCTGGGCCGTTAGCGACTATCCTGGTCCAGAATGGGACTTTGCGCGTCGGCGACCAGCTATGCTTCAATGACGTTATTTATGGCAAGGTTAAAACTTTAAAAAATTATAAGGGCGAGGATGTTAAAGAGGCCGGGCCGTCTACTCCGGTTAAGATATTAGGCTTGAAAATTTCTCCGGCTGTCGGCGATATTCTTAATGTCGGCGAAGGTGAAAAAGTTAAGATTAAGAAGATAAGATCCGGATCTCAGAATGCTGATAGCTTCATTTCTGCTGGAGACGAAGCCGGCGAAGATAAGATTCCTAAGGTCAACGTCGTTATTAAGACTGATTTCTTAGGTTCGGCTGAAGCGATTGAAGAATCCTTGATGAAATTGAATAATGAGAAGGTCAAAGTTAAGGTTATTAGCAAGGGTTTGGGTTATATAACCGAAGGTGACGTGAAGCGCGCCGAAGACGCGGGTGCCAAAATCTTAGGATTCAATGTCCGAATGTCTCCGGCGATAGAAACCTTGATTCGCGAGAAACAGGTAACTATCAAGATCTTCACGATTATCTATGACTTGATAAAATTCGTCAAAGACGAGATGCAATTATTGGTTAAACCGGAAATAAATCGCATCGATCTCGGCCGCCTGAAAGTATTGGCCGTTTTCCGTACTGAAAATAACAGCCAGATCGTCGGCGGCAAGGTTCTCGACGGCATCTTGAAAAATAATAGCCTGATTGCGGTTAAGCGCGGCGACGATTTCATCGTTTCTGGAAAATTAACCAGATTGCAGTCGGGCAAGCAGGACGTCGATCAGGTTGAGCAAGATCAGGAGGCCGGCCTTAAATATGAAGGCAAGCCGCTAATAGTTGAAGGCGACATCCTCTATGTCTATCAAGAAGAAAGAGTCGTTGATAAGATCTAATTATTTCTCAGCTTATCTTTTATGTCTAAAGTCCCGCGTCTGAATGAAATATTGAGAGAAGAGCTAGCCGCTGCCGTCAGCCGCGAAGTTGGCTTGCCGAATGCTTTGATTACCATAACCTATGTAGAATGCAGCTCTGACCTGAAGCAGGCTCATGTTGGCTTTTCCGTTTTGCCGGATAATTTGGTCGGCACTGCCCTAAGACATCTAACGTCAGCGACCGGAGAATTGGTGCGGATTTTGAAGTCGCGCGTCAAGCTGAGGCAAGTGCCGCATCTGATCTGGGAATTTGATGCGACGGAAAAAGAAGCTAGCAAAATCGAGAGATTAATTGCGAGTGTTGACGATGGAATTGAAGACGATGAGGAAGATAACGAGGAGGAAGACGAAGACAATGTCTAAAAGAAAAATAACGGTTAGATAGCTATTTTAAGCATTAAAAGAAAATCCAGCCAGTCTGGACTTTTTTTTGTTTTTGAGTTAGTATAGACGGTTATGAATCTGACCGAAAAACTACAATCAGCTTATAGCCATCTCCGCCTCGCTAGGCGGATATTGATAGTCAGCCACACCTCTCCGGATGCTGACGCTTTGTCTTCTGTCGGCGCGATGATTGAAATCGCTCGGTCTTTAGAGCTGGATATCCAGGCCTACGCCGATAAGAAACCGGAAGGCATGTATCGCTTTATTCCTAATGAAGATATGATTTCCGCGGACGAGCCCGAAGACCTTTTGGGGTTTGACGTAATTTTTGTCCTAGATTGCGGCTCTATCTCTCGTACCGGCTTAGAACCGCATTTGAGAACCATGATCGCAGCCGAGGCGAGTGGCCAGATCGCTAAGCGTCCTTATATCATCGAATTTGATCACCATCAGCCCGTGGAGACTTATGCCGATCTCGAAGTACGTTTGCCGGAAAAAGCCTCGACGACGGAAATAATCTATCATTTTTTGAAAGCCAATGAGCTGGAAATAACCAAAGAACTGTCCAGTTGCATTCTTATCGGCCTGATGACCGATACCGGCCATTTCCTGCACGCCAATTCTTCCCAGGAAGCGATCGCTGTTTCTTCAGAGATGCTTCTGCGCGGCGCCTCGCTGCCGAAAATCGTCAGTAATACCGTCAATAACAAGAGTTTTGTTTCTTTGAAGATCTGGGGAAGAGCTCTAGAGAATATGCATTTCAACGAAGAGACGGGGTTGGCATCTTCCGGGTTGACGGCGGTTGAATTAGATGAACTGATTAAACCAGAAGCGGCTTTGAGCCTGGATTTATTCGGCGATATCGTTTCCTTTCTGAGCACGCTCAGCGGCGTTAAAGTCGCCTTGCTGCTGCGTGAGGAAGGGGATAGAATCAAGGGGAGTTTGCGGACTACGGATGATGAGATAGACGTGGCAGCCTTGGCCCAGAATTTCGGCGGCGGAGGACACAAGAAGGCGGCCGGATTCTCCATTGAGGGGCGCATCGCCCGGACTGACAAGGGCTGGAAAGTTATCAAGCGTTAGACTAGGCAATAATTTTGTATATAAAAAGCCCGGAAATAATTCCGAGCTTTTTTAGTTTAGACAAAAATATGCTATAATTATATAAAATAATCCTTATTTAGAGATTTTACCAACGATATGAAAAAAATATTTTTTTTGTTTGGATCTATAATGCTAGGGTCGTTAATTTTTTTTAGCGCCGTTCCATCTGCCCGGGCCGCTGATTCAGATTTTAGCTATACGGTTATTCCCGGAGTTTCCTCCAAGATTACCGGATATATGGGGCCGGGTGGGGCCGTCACTATCCCTAGTTCATTAGGAGGTTATCCGGTAACCAGTATCGATACGATTGCTTTCGCTAATTATACTAACATTACCAGCGTAATAATTCCTGATAGCGTGACCAGTATCGGTATTAGCGCTTTTGAGGGATGTACTAATTTAGCTAGCGTAACTATCGGCAGCGGTCTGATTTCCCTAGGAAACAATGCTTTTCGAAGCTGTACGAGCTTAACTAGCGTAATTATTCCCAGTTCCGTAACCAGCATCGGCACCTACGTATTTAGCGGTTGTACCGGCTTAGCTGAAATTATAGTCAACGGATCTAATTTAACCTATGCTAGCGAGAACGGCGTCCTGTTCAATAAGGCTAAGACGGCGCTAGTCGCTTATCCAAGCGGCAAGCCCGGCGCCTATACTATTCCCAGCAGCGTGACCAGTATTTCCACTAGCGCTTTTAACGGCTGCTCCGGGTTGACTAGCGTAACTATTCCCAGCAGCGTGACGAGTATCGGTACGGCTTTATTCAGTAATTGCCCGGAGTTGGCGGAAATCATCGTCGATGGCGCCAATGCGACCTATGCCAGCGAAAATGGTGCGCTATTCAATAAGGCTAAGACGGCGCTCGTCGCCTACCCTGGCGGCAAATCTGGCGCCTATGTTATCCCCTCTACCGTGACCAGCGTCGGCGTCAGTGCTTTTAACGGTGCGGATTCCTTAACCAGTGTTTCTATCCCTAATAGCGTTACCAGCATTGGTATTAATGCCTTTTTCGAATGCACCGGATTAACCAGCGCCACTATTGGCAGTGGCGTGACTAGCATCGGTGCCAGCGCTTTTCTCGGTTGTACAGCCCTACCTGAAATTAATGTCGACGGCGCCAATACCGCTTATGCTAGCGAAGATGGAGTGCTGTTCAATAAGACTAAGACGTCGCTTATTTCCTACCCAGGTGGCAAGCTAGGGTCTTCTTATACCATACCCGCTACCGTGACCAGTCTTGGCGTTCACGCTTTCAATGATTCAGAATTGACCAGCATTGCCATACCGGAGGGAGTCACGACTATCAGTAATAACACTTTTTCTGATTCCAGGAGTCTGGTTAGCGTGACCATCCCCAGCACTGTAATCAGTATCGGGAATGGCTTGTTCACCAATTGCGACAGCTTACAGGAAATTACCGTCGCTGACAGCAGTGTCTCCTATTCTAGCGAGGATGGGGTGTTATTTAATGAAGCAAAAACCTCGCTTGTTGCCTATCCTAGCGGCAAATCTGGCGCCTATGTAATTCCTTCTTCCGTAACTAGCATCGGCATCAATGCCTTTCGCAGCGCTATAGGATTAACTAGCGTGACTATTCCGAGCAGTGTTACTAGCATCGGCAATACGGCGTTTAATAATTGCTCGGCGCTGACCGCTGCTTATTTCTTGGGCAATGCGCCGACATTAGGCAGTCTCGTGTTCGGAATATACGCCTCAACATTTCAAGTTCATTATGTAAGCGGCAGCACCGGTTTTACTAGTCCGCTGAATATCTATGTGACCGAAGCGGCGGCCAGCTCTGACGCCCTCCTGGTGGCCGCTGATAAAGGCAATCTAGCCGCTGATTCTATTAAGGGAGCTAACTCGGATTTAGCGAACATCTTGGTTGCGCTTACAAATCCCTTGCCGTCATCAGGGCTGAACGGATCAACGATAATTTGGACTTCTGGCGACCCCAGCATCGTTTCTAGCAACGGGCAGACCGTTGTTAGGCCGGCCTTCGAAATCGGGGATGCCGTTATTTTAATGACAGCGACAATCTCCAGCGGCCTTATCTCTGATACGAAAGTATTTACGTTAGTAGTGATAAAATTGCCAGACGCTAGAATCTATGGAGGCGTGGTCGTTCCCGGTTCCGTGGGCGGCGGCGTGAATGAGCAATCTATTGCTATGGGGAAAACCGGAGATATCGGTTTTATCACTGACGCGGGCACCAACCTTCTTTCCTATATAAATTCTGATGCCAGTTTCAAGCTCGCGGCCGGGAGTGAAGAGTGTCATCTTATTATTTCTGATCTCGATTTATTCTTTAACATCATCAAGCTAACTATCCAGCCATTTTCTCAGACGGTTAGCCTGAAATTAGGAGAGACGGCGCGGGTGGATTTGAACGGCGACCAGGTTAGTGATATTGAGATAAAATTTGCCAATATCTGGATGAATAGATCGGAGCTGACTATCCGGTCTCTTTCGAGTGTCGAAAAACAAGCCGAAGAGCGGATAGTGGAGACGGAAACAACCGAACCTGAAAAAATAGAAGTAAAGCCGGCGGAAAATTTGGCAGCTGACGTTGATCTTGCCAGCCCGAGCCAGTATGTTTTTAATCGTAATCTATCGTTGGGCGCTACTGGAGCGGATGTGAGGGAGTTGCAGAAATATTTAAATGCTAATGGTTTTACTGTTTCTAAGTCAGGCGCCGGTTCGCCTGGTTATGAGACTGCATATTTTGGCGCGGCCACTAGGGCCGCTCTTATCAGATTTCAGAAGGCTAATAAGATTTCTCCGGCTGTCGGTTATTTTGGGTCGATAACGAGGAAGGCGATTAATTTTAGATAGCTGTCGCCCATTATGGCAAAAATAAAAAGTTCGGCATTAGGCCGAACTTTTTGAATGATTTTTATTTGTCGCTCCTAGGCCTTCTTCATCGATTTTTTTCGCCATTCTTCTATTTTTTTATGATCGCCGGATAAGAGAACCTTAGGCACCGGGTATTTTTTGCCTTTGGCCATAAATATTTCCGGACGGGTATATTGCGGGTATTCTAAGACGCCGCTTTCTGAATGAGATTCTTCGATAACGCTCTGCGAGTTTCCGAGCACGCCCGGCAGCAGACGGACGATCGAGTCAATGATAGTCAGAGCGGGGAGCTCGCCACCGGTCAGGACATAATCACCGATGGAAATTTCTTCATCGATGAACTTCTTTAACCTCGCGTCCACGCCTTCGTAGCGGCCGCATACCAAGATCACTTCATCTAGCTTTGAATATTTCTGGGCCAGAGCTTGCGTCCATTTTTGGCCGCCGGCGGACATTAATAATATCTTGCGTTTCTTCGGATTAACTTTCTTGTTTGATTTTTTAATATCCTCGAGGGCCTTATAAAGCGGCTCTATCTTCATGAGCATGCCCGCGCCGCCGCCATAGGGCGCGTCATCGACGGTCTTATGCTTATCACTGGTCCAGTCGCGCAGGTTATGAACCTTGAATTCGGCAGCTTTCTTGTCTCGGGCGCGCTTAAGGATGCTCTCGTTAAGATAAGAGTCGAAGATATTTGGGAAGATGGATAGCAATTGGAATTTCATATGGTTTAGGCATCTCAGTCAATTATAGCAAAAAAGCCCGCTTAGGGCTTTCTTGCTTATTTAATCTTCTTGAGATTTAGATTTTTAAATCGTCGATCGCGGAAGTGTCGATATCATCGCGGCTAGTGTCGCGACTTGATTCGCGGGACTCGTGGCGAGCAGGACCCTCAGGATCATAGATCTTCAGGTTGACGCGGGAGTTATTCTTGGCACCGATTATCTTTAATAAGGTGCGGATTGACTGCGCGGTCTGGCCCTTGCGGCCGATGACATAACCCATGTCAGATGGATTAGTCTTGAGGGTCAATAAGACGCCTCTTTCATCGATAGTCCGGTCTACGACTACATCGTTCGGATTAGCGACGATGGCTTTTACCACCATTTCCAGGAACTGTTTGTCTTCCATAGTTTTCATTCGTCTTTCCAGCTTGGGTCGGATTTTCATCCGGGTAAACGGAAAGAATTGTTATTAAATAACTGCCACATCAGCAGCTTTATATCGATAATTATAACTTTTTTAATCTACGGTGTCAATTTGGCTTTTACCCGTAATTTATTCGGTCTTAACTTCTTCAGCTGGGGTTTCTTCGGCAACCGGAGCTTCAGCAGCCGGAGTCTCGACGACCGGAGCGGCCTCGCGAGCGGTTTTCTTATCGGCCTTAGCCTTGATCTGACCTAAGCGTTTTTCGCTAGTCTTCTTGGCTTTTGACGCCGTCGCTTTTTCGCCTTCGATGATCTTCTTTTCGATCAAAAGGTTATTAATAGTTGCGGTCATCTGAGCGCCTTTAGAAAGCCAATATTTGACTCTATCGGCCTTGACGGCTAATTCCTTAGAATGAGGGTTATAGGAACCCAAGATTTCTAAAACATCTCCGTACGGATCACGGCCTTTTTCAGAAATGATCACCCGGAACATTTTCTTGTTGGTCTTGCCAGTTTTCGCTAATTTAATTGCTAACATAAGGTTTTTTTTCGGTATTATTTTTATTGAAAAATAATAACTTATTCTTAAATAAAAGTCAATATTAAGGTTTTAACCGAGAGTTTAGACTCTCGGGCGTCTGTCGCCGAAGCTCGGACGACTTGAACCGCCGGAACGACTGCCTCCGCCGAAGCTCGGACGGCTGCCGCCGCCGAAAGAACTGCCCGTGGATTTGCCTTTCTCTGCTACCCAGAGAGGGGCATTCTCTTCTAATCCTTTCATCGTTAGGTTGACGCGGCCTTGATCGTCGATTTCTTTGATTTTGACGGTAACCATGTCGCCGACGGTTAAGAAGTCGGATGGTTTTTCAACGCGGTAAGGAGCCAACTCACTGACATGGACCATGCCGTCCTGGCTGGCATTCAGAGAGACGAAAGCGCCGAAGTCTAGTATTCTGACGACTTTGCCTTTAACGATCTCGCCAGCGGCAAAGACATGGATGATTTCCTTGACCTGTCTGACGGCTTCTTCGACCATAGCGGCATCAGTGCCGCAGATCATGACTAAGCCGCTATCCTCGATATCGATAGAGACGCCAGTCTCATCAATGATTCTGTTAATGACTTTACCGCCCGGACCGATGATGGCGCCGATCTTTTCAGGATCAATAGTGAAGCTGACCAGTCTCGGAGCATATTTTGATAATTCCGCGCGCGGTTCAGCGATAGCTGATTTAATGACGCCTAAAATCTGATTCAAAGCTTCGCGGCCTTGAGATAAAGTCTGAGTGATGATGGCATCGCTTAAGCCAATAGTTTTAGTATCTAATTGAATAGCAGTTAAGCCTTTTTCTGTGCCGGTAATCTTAAAGTCCATGCCGCCATCGCCATCTTCTAGATCTTGGATATCGGTTAAGACTGTCCATTGGCTCATATCATGATTAGAGGCAAGCCCCATGGCGATGCCGACCACCGGTCTCTTGATCGGGACGCCAGCGTCCATTAAGGCTAAAGTAGAAGCACAAGTAGAAGCCATGGAAGAAGAACCGTTAGAACCCAAAGTTTCGCTGACAACGCGGACAGTATAAGGGAATTCTTCTTTGGTCGGTACGACTGGCATCAAAGCCTTTTCCGCTAAAGCGCCATGGCCGACCTCGCGTCTGCCAGTGCCGCGCAAAGGGGAAGCTTCGCCGACTGAATATGGCGGGAAGTTATAATGATGCATGTATCTCTTCTTGCTCTTGCCTTCGAGGCCTTCTAAAGACTGTTCTAAGCCGGGAGCGCCTAAGGTAACAATAGACATGACCTGAGTTTCGCCGCGGGAGAAGAGGGAAGTGCCGTGATCGCGAGGCAGGACAGCGACTTCAGCGGATAAGCCGCGGATTTCGTTGAGCGCGCGGCCATCAACGCGATGCTTATCTTTCAGGATAGCTTCGGTAATTTCCGCATCGATCATCTTCTCCACTAATTTCTTGATGATGAAGCCGCGTTTGTCGCCGGTTAAGCCCTGGGAAATCAAATGAGCTTCCAAGCCTTCTTTGATAGCGGCAACAGCTAATTTTCTCTCGCCTTTAGTATAGTAATCCTTGTTAAATAAAATATTCTTGATATTTTCTTTCAGCCAAGCTTCGCCGATAGCGAGTAGAGCTTGCTTGTCGGCCGCCGCCTGCTGTTCTTCCGGAGTGCCATTTTTCTTGCCGTCCGTAGCGATTTTTCTCGGAGCGACATCAGCCTTTAACTTATTGATCAGGTCGATAGCGCCTTGCATCTGATCGCGTCCGGCCAAGATTGCCTTCAGCATAACGTCTTCCGGAACTTCGTTAGCTCCAGCCTCAATCATGATTACCTTGCCGGCAGTGCCGGCGACGATGAGGTCTAATGAGCTCTTCGCCTGTTCTTCATAAGTCGGATTGAAGATGAACTTATCTTCTATTAACCCAACGCGGACGCCGCCAATCGGGCCATGCCATTTTAATCCGGAGATAGCTAAGGCCGCTGAAGCCGCGATCAGGGCGACGATATCGTAATCGTTCTCTTGGTCGACAGCTAAAGTCGTGATGATGACCTGGATATCGCGCTTGTCCTCGGTTTCAAATAGAGGGCGGATAGTGCGGTCGATCATGCGGCCGGTCAAGACTGATAAATCAGTCGGGCGGCCTTCGCGCTTGATCCATTGAGAACCTTTGATGATGCCGGCGGCATATAGCTTTTCTTCAAAATCAACCATGAGCGGGAAGAAATCAATGCCTTCGCGCTCGGTCTTAGATTGGACGACGGTCGCCTGGACGACGGTCTCGCCGTACTGGACCCAGACGGCCGCATCAGCTTGCATGGCGACATGTCCGGTCGTAATAGTGAGAGGGCGGCCCAGCCACTCCCCGGTGAATACTTTTTTCATTTTGTTTCTGCTTGGCCGCTAAATTACAGAACTGTATAGATATACAGCGCTATCTATTTATCGGTCAGGCTTATTAATTTATTAGCTTATTTAAATTTTAATTAGCGATAAAGCAGGAATTTCTTGCTCGAGCTTAGATCAGTAAAATCATCGGCCTCTTCTATTAATTTAGAAGAGCAGGTTTTACGGAAAGCCATGATTTCGACGAGACAGCCTTTATTGTTCTGCAGGTATGATACCAAAGGCAAATAGTCGCCATCGCCGGAAACTATGACGATAACGTCTAACTTATCTGCCAGCTTGATAGCATCGATAGCGATGCCCACATCCCAGTCGCCCTTCTTGGCGCCGCCGGCGAAGATTTGTAGATCCTTCATTTTCACTTCAAATCCTTGCTGATCAAGAGCCTCGATAAAAGGTGACTCTTCTTGGTTTTCTGTCCGGATAGCATAAGCAGTGGCCCGGATAAGTTTCCGGTCGGCCACTGCTTTAGCTAAGATCTCCTTAAAATTTACTTTACGATTATACAGATTCTTAGCCGAATGATACATGTTAGAAACATCTACCAGGATTCCGACTCGTTGTTCTGTATGTTTTATCATATTTAATGGTTATTTTACCTCTTCGATGGCTTCTTCCTTGATCTCTTCGCCTTCTTCAGCCTCGATATACTTCTTTTCCTTCTTCTTTTCCTCTTCTTCCTCTTCTTCCAGTTTCTGAGCGATCTTGAGCTTCAACTTGTCAGTCAGCTCCTTGAATTGTTCGGCATTCTCTTTCTGTAAGTACTTGAGGAGCTTGCGTCTTTCGCCGACTTTCTTCAATAAGCCGCGGCGGGAAGAGAAATCATGCTTGTGCTTCTTTAAGTGCTCGGTCAGTTCCTTGATCTCTTCGGTCAGGATAGCGATCTGGACCTGAGAAGAACCGGTGTCAGTGTCATGGACGCGGAACTTCTTGATGATTTTTTCCTTGTTTTTCTTGTCTAACATAGGTTTTTATTCGCTCTATCCGAGAAGCGGTCAATCAGTCCGCATCCAAGAAAGAGTACATTAATTATTAAAAGCGCTTATTTTAAAGCGTTGATTTTTTTCATTAGTCTCGATTTCTTGCGAGAAGCGGTATTCTTCTTGATGACGCCCTTTTTGGTCGCCTTATCAATAGCCTTGATAGTCTTGGTGTATTCTTCTTTGATCTTCTTATCGCCGGCCTTGATCTGCTTTAAGCTGGTTTTGACCAAATCTTTCAATTTAGCGGAAACTTTTTTATTGGCAGCGCTTCTTTTAACGGCTTTGCGCAGTTCTTTAGCTGCCGATTTCTTGTTTGGCATACGGAATTTCTAAATTATTTAGTTAATTAATATAGGGAAACATTAACATAATAGTAAACAAAAATCAAGTCTTTCTAAGATTCGGGCTTAATTATTGTTTTTGACTGTTAATCTTGACTTGATTGATTTTTTATGGTTTAATATAAAGTCCGAATGAAAAATAAATATTCTGATAATTTACCTTAAAAAATCAATAAGTTATGGATAAAGTAGAAGGAAGTCCTATTTTAAGGCCTGTCCCTGATGGGCAGAATCTTATGATCCCCGCTCTTGATGGCCAGACCAAAGTGGGAGTCGGTAAGGTATTGGAGTCCCTGACGATCCTGCCTAGCTTAACCGTCCTTAATGAGGGGCGGCCAGGAAAGCCAACACCAGCAGCATCTTTTTGCGCTAGCGAAATTATTAGAGATGCGAATTTTTTAGAAATTTTTGGGGCTGTTCCCGGAGATTGGGAATATAAATGGGTTTCTCAAAGCCAAGCCGCTAAATTATATGAAAGTTATTCTGGGAAGCTTTCACCTTGTATGAATTTTTTTCTTTGCAAGTTAGATGAGCATCTGCCAGTAAACCCAGAAAATTTAGCTGAAAATTTATTCGTGCTCCGGGTAGGACCTCGTTCTAGCAAGTCAAAGAAGCTATTTCGCGCTTCTGCTGGACGGCTGGATTATAATTATGTCTGGCTAGGGACAGGTGATACGCGCGTGTTCTTTAGGATGGCTCCAGTTCCTGAAAGTATCGACCCGATGACTTTTACTCTTTTATTTAAGAATGTTTGGAGGTATTTAAAGCGCCTTCTTAATAGAAAGCAGTAAAGATTGCCCCGCAGTTTCTAAATTTTTGAAACTCGGGGCTTTTTAATGGTTTAATATTGGTCGCCAAGATGATTTTAGTATATAATATTGGTATGAACAGCCATAATTTTAAGAAAATCTTAGTATTAGTCTTTGTCGCCATTATTCTCCTGAGTATTTATCTGAATCGGGCCTATTCTCATATTTACGGGGTTTTGGGCGCGGCTAATTTAAAGCCGGTAGAGGTTGGGGAAACTTATCTTATAAATAATATGAATGGCACGGCGACTACTACTCTTGTTTATGCGGCTCTGGGCGATAGTCTGACTGCCGGAGTCGGCACCGATAAATATTCGGAGATGCTGCCTTATCTTTTAGCCGAGAAGCTGACTGGTTATGATAAGCAGGTGCTTTTGAATAATTATTCTGTCCCGGGAGCCGGCACTGCCGACGTCGTTACCGATTATCTGCCGCTTGCGATCAAGGATAATCCGGATGTCGTTACGCTACTGATCGGAGTCAATGATATTCATAATAAGGTTTCCGCTAAAGAGTTCGCGAAGAATTATGAAACGATATTGAGCCGTTTGAAAAAGGAAACGAAAGCCGTGGTCTATGTCATTAATATCCCTTTTATTGGTTCCGAAGAATTAATGCTTCCTCCTTATCAGTCGATATTCGACTTGCGAACGAGAGAATTCAATGGCATCATTACGGATCTGGCTGATAAGTATGCTGTCCAGTATATAGATTTGTATGCGCCGACTGTCGATTTATTCAAGCGCGACGGCGATCATTATTCAAAAGATTTATTTCATCCTTCCGTGACCGGCTATAAGCTCTGGGCGGACATAATTTATGATCATATCAATCAGTAATCCGATCCAGGCGACTTGGATATTTTCGGTTTTATTTTTTGTGGCCCTTTTTATTTCCGTCAGGCCGCGAAAAATTTCTGAATGGTTCCCGATATCTCTTACGACCGAGTTAAAAGGGGCGGCAATCCTCATGATTGTTATTTCACATATCGGCTATTTTTTAGTTTCTGACCATCGTTTCCTCTGGCCGCTGTCGATCATGGCTGGCGTCGGCGTTAATTTATTTTTATTTTTGTCAGGTTTCGGCATAGCCGCTAGCAGCCTGCAGAAAGATCTGACCCCTTGGCAGTTTTATAAGCGCCGTTTGCTAAAGTTATTCACGCCCTTTTGGCTGGCGTTAGTTGTTTTCTTGGTGGCTGATTTTTTTATTCTCGGAAAAAGTTATTCTTTGGTTTTTATCGGCAAGGCGATTTTCGGGGTTTTTACGAGCGCCGATCTGTACAGAGATATAAATTCGCCGTTATGGTATTTCACTTTTATCCTTTTCTATTATTTATTATTCCCATTGGTGTTTTCTAAGAAGCGCCCTTGGCTGACGGCAATTATTTTATTGGCCGCCGGGGAAGCGTTAGTGCGTTTTGAGCCAGTTTTCCTTTATGACGTTTTGCATCTTTATAAGGTTCATACTATCGCTTTTCCGCTCGGTGTCTTCGCGGCTTGGGCAGTGACAAAATTACCGAATGCCGAAATATTAGAAAGATTATCTAAGGGCTGGCGGATGGTCGGTTATTATTTAGTGATGCTTGGCGTACTGGCGGTCTTCGTTTATGCGAATATTCATTCGGGCATTGGCGAAAGCGCTTCCAAGGAGCAATGGATGAGCCTTATTGCTGTTGCGACCATTATCCTGGTGTTTGTGATGAAGAAGACGGAATTCAAGCTATTTTCTATTTTCGGATTATTCTCTTACGAGATTTATCTCTGGCATTGGCCGATTCTATATCGTTATAATATTTTTTACGGCTTTATGCCGGATTGGTTAGCGACAATATTGTATCTTGCTTTGTTTGTCGGCATAGGCTGGGGAGCACAGAAAGTTGTCGGATTATTGAATAGACCGAAGAAAACCGCTGCCATAATCAAGCAATAGCTTCGTTGACAATTTTTTGGTCCGGTTATAATATAACGTGAATAGCAATTTAAAAATTAAATAATAACCATAAAATATTTAGTCATGATACAGGAATTAAATGGCATCAGGGTTGATACTGAATCTGGGATAGTTCAGGCAGTCAGCGGCGGAAATATCGGTGTTTTAGATGATTATTGTGAACAAAATTTTCTGAATTTTGAGATCGTTACGCCGAGATTCACTAATATTTTATATTTTTCAAGTCGCCAGCAGACTATGAGGGTCTGTGTCGATTCTTTTCACCGGAAGATATATGCCGGAAAAGGAGAAGAACTTGATAGAATTACTAAATCAGTTCTTATCAAATGCCTGACCAGCTGTATGGGGCTAGAATATGCGACCGGAGATAAGATAATTTTCTTTTCCGCCCATGAGGTCGACGGGAAATTTATGTCTGGCAAGTTAATTGGTTATTGCGATGAATTCATGAAGAGGCCAAAATCCGGCAGCCGCGAAGTTCGCGTAATTGAAGCTCGGGATAATGAGCGAAAATTAACTGGCATCATGATGTTGTCGTCGGAAGGCAAGGTGCTATTTAATGGCGCTTGTTCAAATTATAAAGCCGGGAGTAGGTCCGCCTTTGTCATCTATACCGGTAAGCGCTGCGTAGAAGTTTAAGAGTAGTTTTTAAAGGCCATTATTGCGATGGTCTTTTTTATTTATTCGGCCGATGATAGTTAAACAAAAAACAGGCCTCTTATTCAGAGACCTGTTTTTATATGTCGGGGCGCTGGGAATTGAACCCAGTCAGCATGCTCCCAAAGCATGTGTACTACCGGTATACGACGCCCCGTAATTATTTAAAAAAATAAACCCAATAACAAATAGAGTATGGGCTTATCTTTTGTCTTGGTGTGCCCCGGGTCAGAATTGAACTGACGACACAAGGATTTTCAGTCCTTTGCTCTACCACTGAGCTACCGAGGCATATTCATTTGTCAAATTATCCTGTTGCGGGGGTCGGACTCGAACCGACGACCTCTAGGTTATGGGCCTAGCGAGCTGCCAACTGCTCTACCCCGCTATGATTTCTTGGCTTGGCTATTCTGTTTTTCTCTGCCGGACTGATCAATTCTTAGAAATTGGTGGGCAATGGAGGATTCGAACCTCCGACCTCAACATTATCAGTGTTGCGCTCTAACCAACTGAGCTAATTGCCCGTAATTTTACGAGTAAAAATATAACAAATAATAAATAAAAAGGCAAGCTTTCGTGATTTTATTAAAGAGCGGAAATGAGCAGGCTGAGCTCGGTTTTGATGTCGCCGTGCCCGGTTTTGTTGGAAAAGTCTAAATAGATCAGACGATTGAGGTAATCTTTCAGGATTGGGACGCTGAAATTCCTGGCCTGCTGCGCGCCTTTTTTAGCGACATAGGGATGGACTTTCAGGCGGCTGGCGATATCAGCCGGATTCATGTTCGCGTCGAGAGCTTCGCGGATCTGGAGCAGGATTTTGAATTGGCGGGTAAGCATGGTCAATAAGTATTCATCACTCAGCCCGGCGGCATATTGTTCTTCCAGCAAGCTGATGGCCGTTTTTCTATTCTTAGCGCTGATAGCGTCAGTCAAGCCGAAAATATTTTCGTCGTAAGATCCCGGAACCATTTCTCTAATCATCTCTGAGCTGATTATCTTCTCGTCATTGCGGAATGATAATTTTTTCACCTCGGCGCTGATCTGCCACAAGTCTCCTCCAGTCAGATCGACTAAGAGGGATGCGGCCGGAGCGCTGATACCCTTATTATAGAGCGCCGCTTCTTTTTTGATGAATATTAGAAGCTGGGCCGGAGCGAGCGCTCTGAATTCTTGGGTGTAAGGCTGGAGTTTGAAGAAGGCTAATAATTTCTTAGCCGGCGCTTTCATAGTCTTGCCTTCGATATCTTCGTCGCGGAAAATCAGGATATTCTCATCGCTCTTAACCAGTTTTTCTAGATAAGGAGCTAGTTCGCTGAAGATTCTTTCTGATTTGTTCTTGAAGATGTTTTCAATGACGACGAATCTTTTCTTGACGAAGAGCGAGCCGGTATTAATCTGTTCGCTGATACTGCCTAAGGTCGCGCTAGCTCCGTCGACCACGCTAAAACTATGGGAATTCGGATCCACGTCTTTGATGAATTTATTCTTGAGTTCTTGCAGAAAACGCCGCGAGCGGAAAGAATCGGCGCCGTATAAGGAAATGATCATAATTTAATTTGTTCTAAGTCTTTTATCTTCCGGCCGAGAAATTTTTCGCCCCATTCCTGGAACAGAGCAGTATCGTCGGTCGTATAGAATTTATATTGCGGGTTGGCCACGGAGTTTAATCCCAATTCTTCGTGGCGAGTAAGATAATCGGCTAAGCTTCTGGCGATGATTTCTCCGGGCTGCGGCACGAAGATGCGCCGGCCCATGATATTATCGATTTCTTTATGGAGAAAAGGATAATGCGTGCAGCCGAGAATGAGCGCGTCGATTTGCTTGGTTTTAAGCGGCCGCAGATATTTTTTCAAGATCATCTTCGTTTCCGGCTTATGCGCCCAGCCTTCTTCGATGAGGGGTACGAGCAAGGGAGTAGCTTGCTGTTCTATTTTTAAATCCGGTTTTAATTTTTCCAATTCTAACTTATAAGCGTGGGATTTTATAGTCGCTTTAGTGCCGATGATGCCGACGGATTTTATTCTATCATCGCGGGCGACGGCCTCAGCTAAAGGTCTGATAACGCCTAAGATGCGGCGATCCGGGTAAGCAGCCGGCAGATATTCATGCTGTAAGCGGCGGAGCGCCTGGGAGGAAGCGGTGTTGCAGGCGATAATCACGAGGTTGCAGCCGGCGGTGAAGAGGAAATCAACGGCTTCGCGAGCGTACTCATAAATCGTCTCTTGCGATTTCTCGCCGTAAGGCAGGCGGGCATTATCGCCGAGGTAGATATAATTGTAATTCGGCAGGTCGCGCAAGAAATATTTCAAGACCGTCAGACCGCCGAGGCCGGAATCAAAGACGCCGATGATATTTTTGGGAGCTTCTTTCTTATTCTCTGACATATTTTTTAAATAGGTCGCCGCGTTCTTTATAATTCTTGAAGATTCCGAAACTGGCGCAGGCGGTAGACAGCAGGACGACGTCTCCCGGTTCGCTGGCTGTCTTGGCTATCTCGACCGCTTTCTCCATATCGTTCGCCGCTTTTATACGATTTTTTGATAGGCCGGTCGCCTCTACGATTTTTTTCAATCGCGGCGTGGCCTTTCCCGGAAGTAATATCAATAATTTTACGCGCTTCTTAATAGTTTTGGCTAAGGGCCGGAAATCGGCGCCCTTGTCAGACCCGCCAGCAATCAATATTATCGGCGTGGAGAAAGATTTTAAATCTAATTCCGTGCTTTCGGGCGTAGTCGAGAAGCTATTGTCGAAATATCTGGCGCCTTTCAATTCTCTGACGAATTCTAAACGATGCTCAAGGTTCGAAAAATCAGCGATAGTCTTTTTGTAAGATTCCGATTTTATTTTTAGCAGTTTGGCGACAGCGACGGCCGCCGCGATGTTCTGGCGGTTGAAGTCGCCGACTAGCTTAGACGGCAGGGAACTAGGTGAAAAATAAATTATTTTACATTTTAATCCGGCCGTTTTTATTTTAGAAGCCAGACTCTCATTTATTACGAGATATTTATTATTCGTATTTTTTGTAATCTGTAATTTCGCTTGCCAATAAGCCTTATAAGACGGATGGAAATTAGGATTGTTAGGATCAGCTGGCGCGAGATGTTCCCTGAATAGGTTAGTAATGACTGAGAAACGCGGTGAATATTTCAGGTCTTCAAGCTGGAAGCTGGATAATTCCAAGACGACATAGTCGTTCGGTTTGATCTTATCCAAAAAGCTTAGCGGCGGGATGCCGATATTGCCGCCGAGCCAGACGCGTTTTTTCGCGTCTTTTAATATTTTATAAATCAGGCTCGCGGTTGTGCCTTTGCCCTTAGTCCCGGTTACGCCGATGATGTTTCGAGATGGACAGAGAGAGAAGAACAGATTAAGAGGGCTAGATAATTCGGTCCAGCCCATCTTATTAGCTTCGGTAATTCCCGGACAGGCGATTGGCCAACCCGGGGAACGGAAAAGAATATCGAATTCGTTTAGATTCTTATTAAAGGAAGAGCCGAGACGATAATTTATTCTTGAATAGATCGTTTTGGCAGCTGGCAGAGAGGACAAGGGACGAGCATCGCAGATTGTGATTTCTGCCTTTATCTTATGCTTTTCTAGTAATGCCAAAAGAGCCTGATTATCCAGGCCGAAACCGAGCAAGGCGATTTTCTTGCCCTCAAGCTGTCGCAACTCCATTTTTTTTACATTTTTTGATACTATGGACATTTGGTTAATTTTATGGTTAGATGGTGACAGTTCGTTCTATGATTAGATATTAACAGTTCTATAAAAAAATAAAACATGAAAGAAGTTGCTGATTTTCAGAGAAAATCTCCGTGGGAATACCGTTTAGCCAAAATAAGGGCTGCTTGGCTTATTCTTTTAGGGATGGCCTCTGAGCTTATCTTGGTCATCATCGTTCTGTCGCCCTGTTTGACGCTTTATCTTCTCGGTTCTGGATATGGAGGTTTCCTGCCACTCATGACTGAAAGAGATATAGCAGAATTTGTCGTAATCAAGATAGTGTATGCTTTGCCGCCCTGGTGGAATTTTGTCTTTGCCTTCATTCTTGCCGCCTTTCTTTATTGGATGTGCGTTTCAGCATGGTTTAGAAGAGAGACGGGGACGGTCACGCGCTACCTTATGATCATCATAGTTGCTTTCCTCGGGTCTTATTATTCAGTTTTTTACGGAGGAATGCTATATGGGCTGGTGGCGTCTGTAATTTTCTTGATTCTGTTGGTGATTCTCATTCTGTCATCGCCCTGGCTGTCGGATTTATTGTTCGGCGACGGTAGCCGTATCTAAGAAAGATACGGCTTTTTATTTTTCGACGCCTATTTCAATTCGCCCCAGCTGTGTCCGGTGTTTTCTTCTACGAGTATCGGTACGCGCAGCTTGAGGCCGGACTCCATGATTTTTTTAATCTTAGGCAGATAGGTTTCCAGCTTATCTTTCTTTATTTCAAATATCAATTCATCATGGACTTGGAGGAGCAGCCTGATTTCATCTTCTTTTCCCTCGATGAGCTTGGCCACTTCAATCATCGCTATCTTTATCAGATCAGCGGCCGTACCCTGGAGCGGCGTATTTATAGCCATGCGCTCGGCGCTGCGGCGTATAGCCGGGATCGATGAAGTTATTTCCGGCAAAGAGCGCTTGCGGCCGAAGAGCGTGATGGCGTAGCCTTTTTCTTGCGCCTCTCTGATTGAGGAATCCATCATTTTCTTTATATTAGGATAGGTAAGGAAATATTTCTTGATGAATTCGCTGGCGCGCGCGTAAGAAATACCGGCGCCCTGGCTGAGCCCATGCGGTCCTTGGCCGTAGATGATGCCGAAATTAATCGCTTTAGCTTCGCGGCGCATCTGCTTGGTCACCTCTTCAAGCCCTACTTCGTTTATTTCTGCCGCCGTCGCGCTATGGATGTCCTCGCCGTCGTTAAAGGTAGTTATCATCTTCTTGTCGCCGGAAATATGAGCGGCTAAGCGCAACTCGATCTGCGAATAATCGAACCCGGCCAACTCGTAGCCTGATTCGGCAACGAAAGCACCTCGGATCTTCTGACCCTCTTCAGTGCGGGTAGGAATATTCTGCAGATTTGGCTCGGTCGATGATAAGCGTCCGGTGGCAGTGATCGTCTGATTGAAGCTGGTATGGATTCGCCCGGTTTTCGAATTGATCATGAGCGGCAAGGCGCTCAGATAAGTCGTCTGCAGCTTATTCAATTCCCGGTAGTCCTGAATGAACGGAATGATCGGATGCAAGTCGCGCATCTTGATCAATTCATCTTCAGCCGTCGAGAAGCCGGTTTTAGTCTTTTTTAAATTGTCAGTCGGTATCTCTAGTTTTTCAAACAGCACTTCCTTTAATTGCTTGGTAGAATTGATATTGAATTTGCTGCCGGCTAGCTTATGAATCTCCTTTTCTAATTTTTCCAGTTTTTTGGCTACTTCCGCGCTTAATTTTTCTAGCGGCGCCGTCTCCATCCTAATGCCATTATTTTCCATAGCGCCCAAGATCGGAATGAGCGGCATCTCGATCTTATTGAATAATTCTTCCAGTTTTTCTTCTTTTAATCTCTTCGATAAAATCGCGACGAGGCGATTAGTGAAATCAGCATCTTCGCAAGAGTAAAGGCTTAATTTGTCGGCGTCCAGGGCTTTAAAATCCAGAGTCAGCTGAGTCTGCTGGGAGCTAGCCAGGTCGGCCTTGCTTATCTTTTCAAAACCCAGTTCGGTAAAGACTAGCGAATCCAGATTATGCTGTCGGCTGGAGGGATTGAGGAGATAGGAGGCAATCATGGTGTCGAACGCCAGGCCTTTGACGTCGACGCCTTGGTTTTTCAAGACGCGCCAATCGAATTTGAGGTTATGCCCGTATTTCTTGACTTTCGGATTCTCTAAGATCGGCTTCAAGGCTTCCAAGCGCTGGGTATTCGCCAAGACGAAATAAGCTTCGCCTTCTTTCCACGAAAAACTGATACCTAAGAGTTCGGCCGTTATCGGATCAAGTCTGGAAGTCTCGGTATCATAAGTAAAATCTTTCCTGATTTTTAATTTTTTCAAGAAGACTGCGAATTTCTTGTCGTCGTCTATCAGTTGATAGTCGAATTTTTTAGCGTTGCGCGCGAATTTCGTCGATTCAGTCTTTTCATCCTTTCCTTTTGTTTTCGTTTTAGTCGTTTCATTTTCGGTTTCCGCCCGCCCGCCATGAGCCTTATTGAGCATATCTCTAACGTCTTTCACTTTATTAAGAAGCGATCGGAATTCTAATTCACTGAAAAGAGTCATGACATTATCTAATTTAAAAGAGGCGAATTCCACGTCGGCCAGAGAAAATTTTATGGGCGCTTTCAGATTGATAGTCGCGAGCTCCCGGCTCATATAAGCGTTAGCCTTGTTCGCTTTTAATAATTCTAAAATTCGCGGCTTTATTTTCGGGCTGTTTTTTTCGACTGCCTTATAGACTCCGTCTAAAGTTTTGAATTCTACTAACAAATCGCTGGCGGTCTTTTCGCCGATGCCTTTTACTCCTGGGATATTGTCGCTGACATCGCCGCGCAAGGCCTTGTAATCGATAATCTGATCGGGTAGAAGATTATAACGCTCTTTAACCTGGTCGATTCCGTATAAGACGCTATCGGACAGGCCGCGGCTCATAGTATAGACTTTGGTCTTGTCATCAATAAGTTGAAGCGTATCTAAGTCTCCGGTGATAATTATATTTTCTAGATTCTTATGCTTCTTAGTCTGTTCGCAGATAGTGCCGATTAAATCATCAGCTTCATAGCCGTCGAGTTCGAAGATCGGGATATTAAAAGCGGTCGCCACTTTTTTTACATAAGGAATCTGCTCATATAATTCGTCTGGCGCTTTGACGCGCGTCGCCTTATAATCCGCATAGGCTTCGTGGCGGAAAGTCGGAGCTTTTCTGTCTAGAGTTAGAACGACATATTCTGGATGGAATTCATTCAGAGCTTTTAATAGGAAGGAAGTGAAGCCGTAGACGGCGTTAACAAGCTGGCCGTCCTTGGTTCTTAGCGTCGGTGGAATAGCATGAAAACTGCGATGAATAAGGGCATTTCCGTCAATGATAATAAGTTTTGGTTTGGTTTTAGACATATAGTAATTTTACCATTTTTGCGGGTCGGCGGAAAGGCGATAGAAAGGCGGACAAATAGCGCTGCCTTCAAATAAAAAAGGCGAACAACGTTTCGTTCGCCTTTCTACATCTTAAATAAAAATTTTCAAACCGGATTAATGAAAATAATTGAAAGAACCTTAGGAAAGATTAAGATCGAGGACATAATGGCCGCTGTTAATCAATGAAGATTATTCAACGTCTTTCCGCGCTCATTATGTCCATACCGCATCTGATAAGTCGCCATCAAAACAGGATACCGTTTCGTGCGGCCAGGAATTTGATCGGATGAAGAACATCGACGATTTTTTAACTTTAATAATAAACCACTGGCTGGCGCATAAATCGACAGCCGGAGGCAATAAAGCTTCCTTGGCAGTATCTTGCGTGATCACTTGTTTCTCCGGATAATTCGGAAGAACCGGTGACTTATCAAATAAAGGTAAGATAGTTAAGATTAAAAGAACTTTTAACATAACCTCTAATTTGTTTTTATATTATATAATGTTTTTTGAGATGTCAATAGTCGCATATTATCAAGAGCCGTCTTTAAAAATATCCTGTTTCGGCCTATAATATAATCATATTTTAAATTATTTTTTAAATATTATGAAAACTATCGGCTTATTTTTCGGCGGTCTTAGCAACGAGCATGATGTCTCGGTCGTTTCCGCCGGCAACGTGGTGAAGAATTTTGATTACAAGAAATATAAGCTGGCTTTAATCTATTGGCGCAAGCAGGATGGTTGTTTCTACCTTGTCAAAGATATTAAGAGATTACAGCCAGCAGCTAATCGACAGATTGGCTTGGAGGATTTTTCTAAGATATTTGAGGCCGCTCTCTTGATGACACACGGAAAATATGGGGAAGACGGCGTCTTACAGAGTCTGTTGGAGTCTCAGAAAATAAAGTATTGCGGCTGCCGCGTGCTTAGTTCGGCGCTGTGTATGGATAAGGCCGCCTTCAAGACGGCGATGACGGCTAATAATATCCGTCAGGTCGGGTATGGAGTTCTTGATTACTTTGCTTTTAATCCGGCGGAGATTAAACGCGAATTGGACAGGATTAAAAATATCTTAGAGTTTCCTCTTTATATAAAACCGGCTAATTCCGGTTCGTCTATTGGCATCACTCGCGTCGTCAAGTCATCTGGTCTCGCGCCGGCAATCAAGGCAGCCCTAAAGCACGATAATAAAATCGTTATAGAGGAAGGACTTGATAGTCCGAAAGAGATTGAAGTAGCCGTCATGGGCAATAAGAAATTGCTTGTTTCTCGTCCCGGAGAATTGCGCTTAGCTAAGGATTTTTATGATTACGAAGATAAGTATAAGAAGGGTGAGGCGCAGGCCGTTGTTCCGGCTAAGATAACTCCGGCACAGACTAAGGAAATTAGGAAATTAGCGGAGAAAATTTATCGTCTGGCTGGCTGTCAGGGATTCGCGCGCGTCGATTTTTTCCTCAGTCGCGGCCGCATCTATATCAATGAGATTAATACCTTGCCGGGATTTACGGACATCTCGATGTTCCCGATGCTGATGATGGATTCCGGCTTAAGTTATCAAGGATTGATTAATGAGATAATAAGCTTGGCTCAGTAGCTTATTTATTGACATTTTTGCTATATATAATTAAACTGAAATGATTATCAAAAGATAATCAGAACATCTTTGAACTTTAAAATAAACCAAAAAACTCTCGATAATGAAACAGAAAATTGATTTTCGGCCTTATCACGGTTCGTTAGCCGCTAAGGCGTTTGACCCTGGCGATAGCCTGGGTTACTGTTATCCTTTAAATGCCGATGATGAAGTCTATAGCCAAGTCTCTGATTCGCCCTCTCTAGATGCAGAGAAGATATTCCTTGGTCAGGCGTTTCAAAGGCTTATCGGTAAAACCCAGGTCTTTAGTTGTCAAAATTATCCTTATCTAAGGAATCGGCAGACACATACTAAAGAAGCGGTTTTTTTAGGAAAGATGGCGGCTAGGATTTTAGGATTAAATAGTAATCTAGTCGAAGCTATCTTGCTCGCTCATGATACTGGTTATCCTGCCGGGGGTCATGTAGGAGAGAAATTTATCACCAGGACTTCCAAAAGGACTTTCGGTCATGAAGTCATGAGCGTTGTCCTGCTCCAAAAAATCTATAATCTTAATCTGTCTTGGGAAACACTACAGGGTGTATTAAGACATAGGCGTGGCGAGGCGCGTCTGCAGAGCGATCCTTATTCGTTCCAAGAATATATACTTTGCAGTATCTGCGATAAGATTGCTATTTTGTCAGATTATGATGATGCTTTGCGGTGCGGCTATTTTACTGAAAAGCAATTACGTCCCGAATTATTATTTTTAGGAGAGAATCTGCAAGAACGCTGGCGGAACTGCCTCTTCGCTTTAGTGAAAGAGAGCAGTAAGAAAGGGTTTGTTTCTTTTGGAGATTCGGAAATCGGGAATAAGTTTGAAACTTTGCTTCAATGGTCTTATCCTAATTTTTATAGGAAGGTCAATGCCAGTAAGGAGTGCTTGCAGGATAAAGAGGATTTAGAAGCCGTTTATGATTTTTTGTATCATTGGCGTCATGTTGTGAATTATGATCCATGCCTGTCTATCGCCGTGATGACAGATCAGGAGATGAGAAGAATATCAAAATTTTCTAGATATCCGACAATTGCGGATAAGAATATTCTTGATAGTCTCGGTTTTGCGGAGATATTATTGCGCTTGCCTAAAGATAGCCAGATAGATATCTTTGATGCTAGTTTGCATGCCGAGGATTTTCATCAAGTATAAACAAATAGAAATTTGAACATTTTTTAAAAAACCTCCAAAGTAATTTGGAGGTTTTTTCATTTTGTGGACCCTATCGGATTCGAACCGATGACCCCCTGCTTGCAAAGCAGGTGCTCTAGCCAGCTGAGCTAAGGGCCCTCAGCTTTCGCGATTAAAGATTAGCAATTAATATTTTCGCGGTCAAGCATTATTGCGCTCCGCCGCTATATTTCAAGAGCGGGCTCAAGGCCCATTGGCCGAATTCATTGCCGCTGCCGGTCATGACGATGATGCCGATTATTATAAAAGCGATGCCGACGAGTTTGTAGCCCAAGCGCGACCCGCCCTCCGTTCCAAGCTTGTCTTCGAACCAGGCGATGCGCCCGAAATTACTCAAGAACCATTCGGTGCTCACTACCAGGAATACCCCGGCGGCCAAGATTAGCAATCCCAAGAAGATAGACATAGATTATTTAATATAATTAAGCGGGTTATACCTTACTTTATTAATTAGCACTTCAAAATGCAGGTGCGGTCCGGTGGAGCGTCCGGTCGAACCCATGGCCGCGATGTTCTCGCCCTTTTCGACGACGTCGCCGACTTTGACGAAGAGCTTGGAAGCATGGCCATATCTAGTTTTGACCCCATTGCCATGGTTAATAACAATAGTGTTTCCATAACCACCATTATAGCCCCCCTGCGAGATTTCGACTACGCCGGCATCGGCCGCATAAATCGGTGTGCCGATCTTGTTGCCGATATCGACGCCATTATGACGCCAGGAGAAATATTGAGTAATGCGATAGCCGACGGTCGGCCAAGCCATCTTACCGGTACCGGCCTGCACAGTCGGAGATTTTATTAAATTGCTAATAACGGACAAGCCGCTCTGAGTGGCGGGGCGAGCAATCGCGGCTTGTTCAATAATTTTTCTAGCCCCCGGTAATATCAGTTTTTGTCCAGCCTTAAGGCCGCTGCCGAAATTATTAGCGCTTAAGATGTCATCGGCTTTGATTCCATATTTCGCGGCAATCTTAGAAGCTGTATCTCCTGATTTTACAGTATAAAGGATGCCGCTCGCCGGCAATATCGTCAGGCTGTCGCCGGGACGTATCAGGCTAAAAGCGCTTAAATTATTAGCCCAGAGTATAGTATTAACGGTCAGGCCGAAGCGGCGGGCAATCGTGCTGACAGTATCGCCGTTTTGAACAGTGTAATAAACGATTTCGTTGCGTTGCGGAATAAAGCCCTCGCTACCCGTAGAAGACGCGCTAGTAAAGAGCGGTTTTAATATCGTATCACCAGTGTCGTTGAAAGCTAGCGACAGGCTATCATCAGTATCTTCTAAGGTAATCAGGCCGTCTTGCTTATCCAGCGTATTTTCTTCGCCGGCATATTTGGCGCGGTCGGCCGCCAGGATATTGGTCGGGATAGCTGTTTCTTCGATTAGTTCTTCGTCTTGGCGAGAGCCTAAGTCAGCTGGAATCAGATTAGCCATAACTGTCTTGGATATCTTAGTCTCTAGGCTGCCGGCGCGGCTCTGGTCGACGAGATTAGTGAAGACGAATAAGACGGTTAGAGAAAAGATGAAGAAATAAACCAGATGATTCTTGGCGACCTCAGAAACCGCATTATTAGCCAGTTCATTCTTTTTCAGTTTAAAGATGCCATAGTAAATCTTAGCTAGCACCGCGTAAAATATGTCTTTAAAGAGTAAACGGAAAAATCCGGCCCCGAGCCGGAATATGTTAATCAGGGTCTTTCCTAGCAAGTGGACAATCTTGAGCCCGATCAAGCCGGTTTCTACCCCTATTTTCTTGAATTGTCGCTTGATTGATTCGCTGATATGGGTTTGATTAAGCCGCTTTCTATACTATCCTTTTCCGCGTTTATTTTCAATTCCCTGGGACAATAATCTCGAAAGGCTTTTTCTGGCCGTAGGCTTTATAGCCGTAATCTAAGCAGAATCCGGCGATATTTTTTTTGAAATATGGAGGCATAATTCTCTGGATACGGCCGGTTATATAATAAGTCAGGGCCATTACTAGGGCGATGTTGGCGTTTTTCGGCAATTTTATTTCGAGACGGTGCTTTTTATCTCCGAAATATTCATTTCTGCCAAGGCTGATGACTAATTCTTTTTTCCAAGGATGAACGAATTTGGCATGCCGCGCCTCGCCGTAAGTGAAAGCGCGCAAGGATAAATGCGGCCCGAACAGCTCATTCTTCTTTATTTCTAGCATCGGAGTAATAGCGGCAAATTCATCCGGCAGTATGAAGGCGTAAGCTTCATGCTTTTTTAGTATTCTTCCTAAGCTTAATCTGGAGATGAATTTCTTGATGTCGGCCGCCTTTTCACCGCTTGCAGAAATAAACATCCCCAGATAGGTAGAAGTATTATAAGTATATGGTTCCGGTAATTTTCTGTAGGCGATGGTTTTATCGGCTATCTTGGCGGCGCTAGAATTTTCGTTGCAGGTTAATAAAGTCGTTTTTAGGCCATGCTTTTTAGCTAACTCTGTTTCCCAGATAGAGTCCTTCTCGCCGCTCGCAGAAATGATGATGGCTTGGGTTATCTTTCTAGCCTTAATTAACGCTTGATAATTTTGGCAGGTTTGCTTAAAATTGCTCTCATTAGCGATTATGGCTGGCTGATTCCCAAAAATGGCCAGGCCGGTATTATAGGCATTGCCGCTGCCGACGACGATTGGAAAATAAAAATGTTTTAGATTCAGGCGCGGCGGCTTATTCTTAATGAAGAAGTCGAGAGCAGCGAGCACGCTTTCATCAAGATTGGGCAAATTTAAAGTTTTCATATTTTTTGGTTATTTTACTAGTATTTTCATTATAATTCATCTTGATTTTTATTTCAATTTACGCTAAAGTTTGGTGAGAGGAGCCCTCCTCTGGCGCCGTATCCGTGCGGCCAGAAAATAATATAATCAATTTTTTTATGTCTGGACATTCCAAGTGGGCGACCACCCATCGTCAGAAAGAATTAGTCGACGCTAAGCGCGGCGCCGTTTTTACTAAATTAGCCAACGTTATCACTATCGCCGCGAGAAAAGGCGGTGATATTAATGCTAATCCGTCTTTAAGAGCGGCCGTCGATCGCGCGCGCGATGCCAGTATGCCTAAAGATAATATTGAAAGAGCCATCAAGAAGGGTACGGGCGAATTAGGCGGCGAACAGGTTGAAGAATTATTCTATGAAGGCGTTGTGCCGCCGAATGTCCAAATCGTGGTCAAATGCTTGACTGACAATAAGAATCGAAGCGGCTCGACCGTCCGCCATCTTTTCACTAAGAACGGCGGCGCTTTCGGTTCAGTCTTATGGAATTTTTCCCAGCTCGGAGTCGTCCGCGTTTCTAGCGAAGCCGCGAGAGAGAAGAAGATTAGCGGCGATGAGCTGGAATTAGAATTGATTGATCTCGGCATTGTCGACTTCAAGAAAGAAGAAGAGGGCCTCACTATCTATACGGAAGTAAAAGACCTGCAGAAGGTTTGCGATTTATTAGCCTCTAAAGGCTTGAAGCCGGAAGCGGCGGAAATCGAATACGTCGCTAAAGATAAGATCGAATTGCCGGCGGAGCAGACGGAAAAGATGGACAAATTTTTTGAAGAATTGGATAGCAACGAAGACGTTAACGACTATTATTCTAATTTATTATAAATTCTCGGCTTATGGCCAAGATTATCTTAGGGATTGATCCGGGAATAGCTGATACCGGCTATGGATTAATCAAAGACGAGGGCGGTAAATTAACCTGCTTGGCTTATGGTTCAATCAAGACTAAGGCCGGAGAAGATCTGACCGCCCGTTTACTGGTCCTTAATTCCGAGTTAGATCAGATAATCAAGAAGTATCAGCCTGATTTAGCCGCGATCGAGCAATTATTTTTTAATAAGAATGTCCGGACCGCTTTGATAGTCGGTCAAGCGCGCGGCGTCGCGCTGTTGACGCTCAAGCAGAACGGCTTGCCAGTCATAGATTTTACGCCGGCGCAAGTGAAGCAAGCCGTGTCCGCTTATGGCCAGGCTCCTAAGAAACAAGTGCAGAAAATGGTAAAGCTGATACTTAAGCTGTCTGTCCTGCCTCAGCCCGATGATGCGGCTGATGCGCTCGCCATTGCTATCTGCGCCTTAAATTCGCGTTTATGCCCAAAAAATTAAAGATTGTTCATATTTCTTCAGAGGTCGCGCCTTTCTCTAAGACTGGCGGCATGGCTGACGTGGCGCGCAGCCTGCCCAAGGCTTTGAAAAGATTAGGGCAGGATGTGATCATTATCACGCCTCTCTACGGCCGCTTGATAGATAAGAAAGAAAATGATCTGCGCTTGGTGCAAGAGAACGTGACTCTGCACTTGAATAGCCAAGAGAGCGTTAAGGTTAGTTATTGGAAAGGCTATCTCATGCCCGGCTTGCCGGTTTATTTTGTGGAATATCCGAAATTCTTTTCGCAGCATCGCCATATTTATGGGTCGTCCAATGAGAACGCCCGCTTTTTAGTCTTTAATGTGGCCGCTTTGAAATTATTATCGCTTCTAAAATTTTCGGCTGATATCATCCATTGCCATGACTGGCAGACAGGGCTTATTCCATATTACTTGAAGACTGATTTCCGTTATTCCAAGACTTTAGAGAAAGCTAAAACCGTCTTTACTATTCATAATCTGATTTTCCAGCTCGGTCATAATTGGTGGGAGATACCTCCGTCAGCGAAGGACTATGGCCGCTCTCGCCTGCCGCATCTGTCTGATCCGGCTATCGAAAATATTAATTTTGCCAAGCGCGCCATCCTGTCCGCTGATGTCATTAATACCGTCAGCGAGAATTATCGCGAAGAGATTATGACTAAGCGTTTCGGCCAGGATTTGCAGCGCATCTTAAAGAACCGCTCCGATCGTTTGTTTGGAATTATCAACGGCATTGATTACAATTCTTATAATCCGGAGAAAGACAAAGGTTTGGCTAAGCGCTATTCTTTTTCTAACCCGGCCGCTAAGGCGGATAATAAAAAATATCTGCAGAAGCTCTTCGGCTTGCCGGTCAATAAGGACGTGCCGATCTTTTGCACGACTTCCCGGGTGACTTTCCAGAAAGGCTTCGAGCTGATCATTAAGATCTTCCCGCAGCTCGTGAAGATAGACGCGCAATTCATCATCATCGGTTCGGGTGATAAGAAATATATTAAGGAATTGCAGAAGATAGCGCGTAAATATTCTAAGCAATTAGTCGTCGTGCCGTCGCACGAGGCTAATCAGAAATATGAGACCTTGGTCTATGCTGGTTCGGATTTCTTCTTATTGCCCTCCAACCATGAGCCTTGCGGCATTAATCAGCTGATTGCGATGCGCTATGGCTGTATTCCGATAGTCCGGGAGATTGGCGGGCTTCATGATACGGTCGAGAATTTTAATCCGGCGACTGGAAAGGGGACTGGTTTCACTTTTAAGGCTGAGGACGAAACCCTATTTTATACGGCAATCATTTCCGCTCTAGAAAACTTCAAGCATAAATCCGTCTGGGAAGCTTTGATTAAGAGGGCAATGAAGCGCTCCCATAGTTGGGAGATTCCGGCCAAGAAATATTTAGAACTTTATCAGAAAGCGCTTAAGTATAAAAAATAAGAATATTATAAAAATATATGCTCTGGCTTAATTTCTTGCATTTTTATCAGCCGGCTAACGCCGAATCTTACAGCATCCACAAGGCTCTGGATAAGAGTTATTGGCGCTTATTGCGTTTAATGGAAGAACACCCGGAATTGCGCGCGACCTGGAATGTGAGCGGCTGCTTATTAGAACGCTTAGAGGATGAGAAAGAGACGGTCTTCCTTGATCGCTTAAAATTTTTGGTTAAGAAAGGACGCATTGAACTTACCGGTTCAGCCGCTTATCACGGTTTCTTGCCGCTCTTGCCGGAAACAGAAGTTATCCGCCAGATCAAGACGAATGAAAAGATCTTGCGGAAGCATTTTGGCAAGAGTTTTAAGCCGGCCGGATTTTTTCTTCCGGAGATGGCTTATTCTCCGGCTCTATCGAAATTAGTGAAGCGTCTCGGCTATTCTTGGATTATTCTTGATGAGATGGCCTATAGTGCTGCTACCTCGCATCATCCGGAAGCCGGAAAAGTTTATGTCGACGCCGCTAGCGGCTTGAAAGTTGTCTTCCGTGATCGCGCTATTTCTAGCGCTTATCCGCCCGATAGGATCTGGCCGATGGTTAAAGAAGACAAGATCGTGCTGACCGCGACCGATGCTGAGCTCTATGGTCTGCGCCATGAAGATCCGACGGCGGAGATAGAAAAGATCGCTAAATCTAAGGATCTGCGCACCGCAACTCTGTCCGCTTTCATTAAGTCAGTCAAAAGCAGAGGCGAAAAGACGGAATTGAGAGCCTCTTCTTGGGAATCAAGCCCGAAAGACGTGAAGAGCGACCATCCTTATCATCTCTGGCTCGATAAGAATAATAAGATTCAGGCCAATCTTTGGAAACTCGCTAACTTATCCCTTGCTTTGGGAGTTAAATATAAGAATGATAAGAATTTTTATTGGCACCGCTGGCACTTAGTCCGCGGCTTGGCCAGTTGTACTTTCTGGTGGGCGAGCGCTCATGATTTTTCTAAGATTTATGGTCCCTATGCCTGGAGCCCGGACGAGATTGAGCGCGGTTTGGAAGACACGATTCGCTCCGTCCGTTCGTTCGCCGATTTTAAGACTAAGAAGAAGAAATTGGAAGCTGAAGCTTGCTATCTTAAAATAAAAAAATTAATTTGGGAAAGCCATTGGAAAAAGCATTGGCAGAAAACCGTATGAATAAGATTTTACAGCTATTCGATGAAGCTTATGTCGTGGAATTATTCCAAAAAGAAGTTCTGCCGCATTATCCCGCTTTCATCGCTATCAATCGAGTCGTGATCAAACCCTATAAAGAATTAATCTGGGAGACGACCTATCATGTCGTCATCAGCTTTACTGTTTATTTCGCTAAAGCGGACGGAACGGAAGATAAGATTCCGATTGTCTGTTCGGCGCATAGCAGCGAAGAGCGGGAGAATGTCTATCTGGCGCTCAAATACCTTTGGGCGGCCGGCTTTCCGAATGAAAATAATGATCTTCCCGATCCTTTATTCTATTCTCCTTATTTTCGGGGCACTTTCTATCGCGGCTTGAAAGGTGAGAGCCTCCTGCATTTCATCAAGAATAAAGATTTCGATACGGTCGAGAAGATCATCGTCGCCAGCGCGAAATTATTCGCCCGGCTGCATTCTTTGCCGGTCGACGAACGGGCTAATTTCAATCCGATCAATTCTCGGATCAGGACAGTCATTCCCGGGTCGGACAATATCCTCAAGGAAGTGGCGGCTCGTTTCCCCGGAAAATATGATGAGGACCTGCGCCGCATCTATGCTTATTTTATTGAGAAAGAAGAAGCTTATTTCCAGAATGGCGGAAAACTATCTCTGATTCATGGCGACGCCCATCCGGAGAATATTATCCAGACTTCTTTAGATAGGGTCGGCCTGATTGATTTCACTGATATTTGCTTAGCAGATCACGCGCGCGACCTCGGTTCTTTCTTACAGCAGCTGGAGTACAAGTTCATCAGGAAAGTCGGCGATGTCACGTCGGCTCTCGTGATGGAAAATCTATTTCTAGATACTTATCTGGCGGCGGCCGGACAGAAAATGACGAGCGATCTACGAACTCGGATAGACTTATATTATAATTGGACATCTATCAGGACGGCGACTTATTGGCTTCTGAAATTTAATAATGACGAGAAGGCCGCTGTCGAATTAATCCGGCAGGTCAAAGCTAATTTAAAATTATAAATTATGTCGTCAAAGCCGTTGTCAATCGCGCACATCCATGTTTGGGATAAGACTAATAAGGGAGATTTAGGTATAGTCTTGGCCGTTCAGGAACAGCTTCGAGTTGTTTATCCGGGCGTGAAGATAATTGATTTTCCCATCGAAGTCTTAAAGACGATGGATTCGCGCCAAGCCGCGGCTATTAATCGCGCCGATTTAGCTGTTTTCGGCGGCGGCGGCGTTTTTTATAGATATTTCTTGCCGTTTTCCGGAGAGATGATTGCCGCCATTAAAATTCCTTTAGTCATTTATGGCGTCGGTTATATTCGTGAAGTCGGCGCACCGGCTTTGAAGAAGATAGAGCGCGACAGTATTATTACTTTGGCGGGAAAGGCCGATCTCATTGGGGTGCGGGAAAATTATACTAAAAGATTCCTAGTCAAGCAGGGGATTCCTGCGGCCAAAGTCAAGGTTATTGGCGACCCAGCTTTTTGCCTGGAAGAAATCAAACCCGTTAAGATTAAGCCAGGCTTTAAGCTCGGATTGAACCTTAATTATTCCGGCTGGCTGGGATTCGGCCGCTGGGAGCAGGATATCTTGAAAGCCTATAAAGAGACGGCAGAATATTTTCAAGATAATTATGGCGCCCAAGTCTATTATCTTAAGCATCATCCTGGCGAGGAGAAGATTCACCCTCGTTTACAGATAAAAAATCTGAAAGTTATTGATTTGGCTCCAGCCGCGCAGAAAGGCTTTTATGGAACCTTAGATTTGGTCATTGGCATGATGCTCCATTCTTGTGTTATGGCGGCCGGTGCGCTTACTCCGGAAATTAATGTTGCCTACGATTTGCGTAATCGCAATTTTGCGCGCTTCATCGGCTGTCCGGAATTGGTTGTGGAACTGGGCGATTTAAAGATGGGGGCACTCTTGAAACGAGCGAAACTGGTTGTGAAGGATAGCGCTGGGTATCGGCATAAATTCGCTAAAGCCCGGAAGCGCGTCGCCTCCGCTTCGCACGATTTTTTGCAATATGCCGGGAAACTGGTAAAATAGTCTATTAATATTTATAAATTATGATAAGCGCTCAAACAGGAAAAGGCGGTAAGATTTCCGGGCTTCTGCCGGTCATCGCCGCTTTTACAGGCAATGCCGTCGTCTGCACGGCGAAATTCTTCGGTTTTGCGGTTACTGGTTCTGGCGCGATGTTTTCTGAAGCTATTCACAGTTTAGCTGATACCGCTAATCAATCGCTCTTGATTATCGGCGTCCGCCGGTCCGTGAAGAAGCCGGATGAAGATTATCCTTATGGTTATGGCAAAGAGCGCTTCATCTGGGCGCTCATTTCCGCCTGCGGTATTTTTTTTATCGGTTGTGGCATCACGACTTATCATGGCATTACGGCCTTAATCAGCGGACAAGAAGCTCATTTTAACCCTTTAAATCTTTATATCTTATTAACCGCTCTCGTCATCGAATCTTTCACGCTCTGGCTGGCTGTTCGCGATCTGAAAAAACATTTTCCTGATGAGAAGATGGAAAAGATAATGGCCGAAGCTGATCCGACGACTCTGGCCGTAGTTTATGAAGATGGCCTGGCTGTCGTCGGCGTTTTCGTCGCCCTTTCGAGTATCGTGCTAGCCTATCTGACCGGTCGGGCCTATTGGGATGCGATTGGCTCTATCGTCATTGGCGTCTTATTGGGAGTCGCTGCCATTATATTGATTGCTAAGAACCGTAATTACTTAATTACTAAGTCTATTCCAAAAGACATTGAAGAATTGATTATCGATATCTTAAACAATGATCCGACTGTTGAGAAGGTCTTAGATTTTAAATCGGCCATCTTGGATGTCGATAAGTATCTAATCAAATGCGATATTGAATTTAACGCTTCTTCCTTGATCAGGGAGTTATCTAAGCATCATTTCCTGGAGAACGAGTATGAGGAAGCTAGATTGAGCTATGAGAATTTCATGAAGTTTTCCGTGGATTATATGGACAGGGTACCGCGCCTGGTCGGGCGCAAGATAGATGAGATCGAGAAGAAGATTCGCGCCCAAGTGCCGCAAGCTGTCTTTATTGACATTGAAATAAATTAATGGCCGCTAGCCAGAGCTCGGTTAAAACCGAGCTTTTTTATTGGTTTAGCGTGTGATATAATAGGATCATTATTAATCATCATCATTTAAGTATGGGCCGCAAAAAGAAAAACTCCAATCCGCTTGATTATATCGCTTTGCCGGAATTTGATCTCGACGATAAGGCTAAGCGCAGCATTGCTATCGTTTTCCTGCTGGTTTTTGGCCTGGTCAGCCTCCTCGGATTATTCAATTTATCCGGTCATTTCGGCTTATTTGTTTCTAAGTGGCTGACGCTGATTTTTGGTTTCGGCAAATGGCTCGTCCCTTTAATCGTTCTATATTGGGCATTGATCTTGATCCGTAAATCTCAGAAGCCTTTAAAGTTCACTGATTTTCTCGGTCTGTTCTTATTATTCGTCTCTTACCAGACTTTATTCCATTTTTTTCTTCCGTTAGCGGAGTGGAAGGGCTCGGTTATTGAAGGCATCGGCGGTGGCTATGTTGGCTTATATCTGAGCCAATTATTCTTTTATATTTTTGGCCTCTGGGGAGGCATATTAGTCCTGATTGCTCTGTTATTAATTTCCATAGTTTTGGTATTCAACACTTCTTTAGCCAGGATAGTCGGGCGCGATAGCATCTTTGCGAAGATTTTCAAGCCTTTTGGCCTTTTCTTCCAGAATTTATTTTCGTCTTCTGCCGAAGATGAAGATGAAGGTAAAAAACTGATCGATGAAGCAAAAACAGAAGCGCTTGGAGCTTGGCAGAAGAAAGAAATCCCGGCGAAATTAGAAAAAGTCGAAGAAGAGGAAGAAGAAACGGACGAGATTGTCAGCCCGGCCGTCAAGAAAGAAGGGAAGAAGGTTCAAGAAAAAATTGTTTGGCCGAAGCGGTCAATCAAGATCGATATGCCTTTGGAATTATTGAATAATAAATTCAGCAAGGCTATCGGCGGCGATACGGAAGTCAACGGTTTAAAAATTAAGAAGACTTTAGAAAAGTTTGGCATTGATGTGGAAATGGGAGAAACAAAAGTTGGTCCGACCGTTACTCAATATACTTTCCGGCCAGCTGAAGGTGTGAAGTTATCTCGTATCACTACTCTTAATAATGATTTATCTTTGGCGCTGGCCGCGCATCCGATCAGAATTGAAGCGCCGATTCCGGGAAAATCATTAGTCGGCATCGAAGTTCCGAATAAGGCGAAAGCTATTGTCGGCTTGAGAGAGATATTAGAGGACGACGCTTTTAAAGCCCGCAAGAATAATCTGTTCGTGGCGCTCGGCAAGGATGTCGCCGGCACGGCTTGGCTTTATGACCTGACAAAGATGCCTCACTTGCTGGTTGCTGGCGCGACTAATTCCGGAAAATCCGTCTGCTTGAATGCGATTATTGTCAGCTTATTATATCAGAATAATCCGGATGACTTGCGCTTCATTATGGTTGATCCGAAGCGGGTAGAGCTCCCGACTTATAATGGCATTCCTCATTTATTAACTCCGGTTATCACTGACGTCAATAAGACTATTAACGCCTTGAAGTGGTGTTTGAACGAGATGGAGCGCCGTTATGATGTTTTAAATAAAGCGGGTAAGAGAAATATCCAATCCTATAATGCTGTGAGTGGAGTCGAGAAGATGCCATACATCGTTTTTATCATTGATGAACTCGCCGATTTTATGATGACGGCCGGCAAGGATATGGAAGCGGCCATCATCCGCTTAGCGCAGATGTCCCGCGCTATCGGCATCCATCTTATTCTAGCCACGCAGCGTCCGAGCGTCGATGTTATTACTGGCCTCATTAAGGCGAACGTACCGACGCGCATCGCTTTCTCCGTCGCTTCATTAGTTGATTCAAAAACTATTCTCGATTCTTCCGGCGCGGAAAAATTATTAGGGCAGGGAGATATGTTATTCATGTCGGCGGAGTTCTCTAAGCCGAAACGTATCCAGGGCGCTTATCTGAGTGATGAAGAGATTAATGATGTTGTGAATTATATTAAGGATAAGAGCGGTGTGGCTGAATATCTGGAAGGCGTGACTGATCGCCAGAAAGTCGGCGGGAATGCCGGCGTCGGGCTCGACGGTAATCACGGCGATGAAGATGAATTATTCGAAGAAGCGAAAGAACTTATCGTCAAAGCTGGGAAAGCTTCGACTTCGATGTTGCAGCGCCGCTTATCAATCGGTTATGGCCGAGCGGCCAAGATTTTGGACATGCTTGAAGAAGCCGGCATCATAGGTCCGTCTAATGGTGCCAAGCCGCGCGAAGTTATGATCAGTCCGGAGCAATATGAGGCTATGGGCGGCAGTGATATTATTGGTATTCCGGTTCATGATCGCGCTACTTCGGTCGCGCCTGATAAATATCTGGGAGAAGACGAAGAGGAAAGCGGATTAGTGTTCAAGAATACGGAGACTGAAGCAGAGGAAGGGGAGGAGCAAGAGGAAGCGATTGAAGAGGAAGAAACCGAAGAAGAATCGGAAAAAGCAGATGCCGAAGAGCCTGAAGAATCTGAAGATGATGAAGAAGTTATCGCAGAGGAAAAAACCAAAGCCGAAGCGGAACTAAGATTGACTCCGGATGAAGAAGAGGAAGCAATTAATGATGAAGATGAGATATTAGAGAAGATCAGGGAAGATAAGAAAATTAAATCTTCGGCTAAGGCAGAAAAGAAAACGCCCTTGGAAGATGATGATGAGATGTTTTTCGCGAGATAGTAAATAAATTTAGAGAAATGAAAAAGACCTTTGTGTTAAAGGTCTTTTTGTTTGTTGATTGCCTCGACGAGATTGTTTAATTTTATCTCGAATATCCCGATTTCTAATTGAGGATTTAGTATTTTAAATACGAGGATGATTCCTTCTGTCTGAGGTCTTAATTCCAAGTCTTTGCCGGTACTTATTAATTCAATCACGGTTCCGGCCTTGACTATAGCCGAGGCAATGAATTCCCTATGATTTTTTTTGGTAATTACGTTTACTGAAACATCTTTTTTTAAGGTAGATCGATACCCGTAGATTTTGTTGATTTTGATGCCGAAATTTTTTAAAAAATAACGGTTCCATTCTCTTGAGGCTTGTTTGTCCATGGCTGATTATTTAAGTGTATGATTGTTAAAGTAATAAAAAAATATATCATAATTATCATTTTCTTGTCAATCAAACTAAGATAATATTGGAACAACTCTTGCCCTCATGTTATAATATCCTCATGTTAGAATTCATCAAAAAATTTATTCCCACGAAGCTTTTTAAAGCGCTTCAGCCGCCTTATCATTTTCTGATAAATCTGGCGGCCGCTTTATGGTATCGTTTTCCGAGCCGCCAGCTCATCGTCATCGGCGTGACTGGCACTACCGGTAAAACCTCTGTCGTTTATATGATCGCCCGCATGTTGAATTCTGCCGGTTATAAAACCGGGCTGACATCAACTTCCGTATTTTCTGACGGCAATCGTGAATGGCTGAACGATAAGAAGATGACTATGCCGGGACGCTTCTTTATTCAGAAGCTCCTGCGGAGCATGGTTAAGAATAATTGCCGTTACGCGATTGTAGAAACGACTTCGCAGGGTATTGAGCAGTTCCGGCATCTTTTCATAAATTACGATACGCTTGTCTTCACTGGCCTTTATCCAGAACATATCGAGGCACACGGCAGTTTTGAGAATTATCGTGCCGCTAAAGGAAAGTTATTTAAGCATCTAAAGAATTGCCGGACAAAATATATTAATGATGAACATCAAGTGACTAAGCCAGCCAGTCAGCTTAAGAAGTTGGATTTGACCCGTGTTCTAAAGACGATTATTGCTAATGGCGATGATGAGAATGCTGATTATTTTTTGAATTTCCGAGCGGAAACAAAGATGGCTTATACTCTGAATCCTCAAGTCTCTATCGTTTCTTTGTCGAATAAGCTGACGGGCGAAGCGATAATAAAAGATTTTACGCTCGTGCGCGGCGCGGAGGTGGAGGCGAGTGGCAGCGGCACGAAGATGACTGTCGATGGCCAATCGGTCAGTCTTAAATTATTGGGAGAATTTAACTCTATCAATGCCTTAGCGACGGCCGCTGTTGGCATTAATCAGAAACTCAGTTTTGCTCAGATAAAATCTGGTTTGGAAGAGATCAGGGGCTTGGCCGGAAAAATGGAGATTATTAACGCCGGACAAGATTTTACCGTCATCGTTGATTATGCTTTTGAGCCGGAAGCGATGATTAAGCTCTACCAGACGCTTGAGTTTCTGCCTCATAATAAGATTATCCATCTTCTTGGTTCGACTGGCGGGGGAAGGGATAAAGCGCGCCGGCCGATTTTAGGCAGTTTAGCGGCTAAATATGCCGATTTTATAGTTATCACCAACGAAGACCCTTATGATGAAGACCCGGCCTCAATAATCAACCAAGTTGCCACCGGAGTCGAGACTGCCGGCAAGGAGCTTAATAAGAATCTATTCAAGATTTTTGATAGGCGGGAGGCTATAAAAAAAGCTCTAGAATTAGCCGAAAATGGTGATTTAGTCCTTTTAACGGGGAAAGGTGCGGAGCAATTCATTTGTGTCGAAAATGGCCGGAAAATCCCTTGGGATGACCGGGAAGTCGTCAGGGAAGAGATTGTGGAGAAGATGTGTATTGACAAATAATAAATATTATAATATTATAGGAATATCTTAACACTTTTTTATCTAAAAAGTGATTTACCAAAAAATAAATTAATTTAATAAAACACGAAACTCAAACCAAATTGGGGTGGGGATTTTTTTGTTAAGAGATTTTTTTTGTTTTTTGTTTTTCTCTATATTTACATAAATATAAGTCCTATGTCTAAACGAAAATCATTTTCCGAGCTGGCCGAGGTCATGCCGATGCCGGACCTAATCGAGATCCAGACGGATAGCTATAAGTGGTTTTTAAAAGAAGGTTTAGCTGAACTTTTTGACGAGATAAATCCGGTGACCGATTTCATCGGCCGCGATTTAGAATTATATTTTGAAGATTATTATCTGGATGAACCGAAATTCTCCGAGGTAGAAAGCCGTGAGAAGAATATCACCTATGAAGCGCCTTTGCGCGTTAAAACCAGATTATTAAATAAGAAAAGCGGACGCTCCCTGAATCAGGAAGTCTTTTTGGGCGATTTCCCGCTCATGACCGATAAAGGAACTTTCATTATCAACGGTATTGAAAGAGTTGTCGTTTCTCAGTTGATCCGTTCCGCCGGTGTCATGTTCACTGCTGAATTTATCAAGGGCAAGAAATGCTATGGCGCTAAAGTCATCCCGAATCGCGGCGCTTGGCTCGAAATCGAGACCGATGCTAATAAGGTTCTTTGGGTGCGCATTGATAGAAAAAGAAAAGTCGCCGTCACCTCTTTATTAAGAGCTTTCGGTTATGAAACTGATGAGGAATTGATAAAATTATTCGCTGATATCGATTTAGTTAAGAGTAAGGATGAGAAGGGCTATATCGAATCGACTATCGAGAAAGATGCTGCTAAGAATGAGGCAGAAGGCCTTCAGGAAGTTTATCGCCGCATCCGTCCAGGAGATCTGGCCTCTGTCGATAATGCCCGCCAGCTCATCCATTCCATGTTCTTCCGTTTTGACCGTTATGATTTCGGCCGTGTCGGCCGCTATAAATTGAATCGCCGTTTTACGCTTGATTTACCAGCCAATAAGAAAGAGAACAGAATCTTGCGTAAGGAAGATTTAGTCCTGATCATTAAGGAAATTATTAGATTAAATATCGTTAAAGAGCCGGAAGATGATATTGACCATTTAGGCAATCGCCGCATCCGCGCTATCGGCGGGCTCATTCAGAATCGTTTCCGTGTCGGCTTAGCGAGAATGGAACGCATCATCAAGGATCGCATGTCCACTTCCGAAGTCGCCTCTCTTACTCCTTCCAAGCTCGTGAACGCTCGTCCGGTTATCGGCGTCGTCCGCGAATTCTTCATGTCTTCTCAGTTATCCCAGTTCATGGATCAGACTAATCCGCTCGCGGAATTAGAGCATAAGCGCCGCTTATCAGCTATGGGTCCGGGCGGTTTGACTCGCGAACGCGCCGGCTTTGATGTCCGCGATGTTCATACGACTCACTACGGCCGCATCTGCCCGATCGCTACCCCGGAAGGCCCGAATATCGGTTTAGTCGGCCACTTGGCCAGCTATGCTCGTTTGAATACTTATGGTTTCTTAGAAACCCCTTATAGAAAAACTGCTCATGATAAGAAGGGAACCAGAGTTACTGACGAGGTCGTTTACTTAGACGCTTTTGAAGAAGAAAAATATATCACTGTCGATGCGACTATCCCGACCGATAAGGATGGTTATTTCATTGTGACTAAACATGAAGTCAGAAAGAACGGCCAGCCGGGCATGTCGGAAGTTTCTAAGATCGATTTCGTCGGGCTCGCCGCTAATCAGATCATTTCGGTCGCAACTAGCCTTATTCCGTTCATGGAACATAACGATGGCCAGAGATCTTTGATGGGTACAAACATGCAACGCCAGGCCGTCCCCTTAATTAAGTCAGAAGCGCCTATCGTCGGCACCGGTATTGAAGCGCGCGCAGCTCGCGATAGCGGCCATGTTGTCATTGCCGATGAAGACGGTGTGATCACTAAGGCTGACGCCGGCATGATTGAATTGACTGATAAGAAAGGCAAAGTTATTACTTATAAATTGAATAAATTCTTGCGTTCCAACTCTTCTACCTGTATCAATCAGCACCCGGTTGTCGACGTTGATCAGAAGGTTAAGAAAGGAGATATCCTTTCCGACGGTCCGGCGATCGACAACGGCGAATTGTCCTTAGGCCGCAACGTCCTAGTCGCTTTTATGACTTGGGAAGGCTTCAATTATGAAGATGCGGTCATCATTTCCGAACGCTTAGTGAAAGAAGATGTTTATTCGTCTATCCATATTGAGAACTATACCATCGATGTTCGCGATACTAAGCTCGGTCCGGAGGTTATCACTAACGATATCCCGAACATCAGCGAGGAGAAATTAAAGAATCTCGATGAAGAAGGTATTATCCGCATCGGCGCTAAAGTTTCTTCCGGCGATATTCTCGTCGGCAAGATCACCCCGAAGGGTGAAACTACTCTGTCCGCTGAAGAAAAATTATTACGCGCGATCTTCGGCGAGAAAGCTAAGGATGTCCGTGACTCTTCCATGTACTTAGAGCACGGCGAGCACGGAAAAGTCGTTGATATTAAGATATTCTCTCGTGAAGAAGGTGATAAGTTATCAGCCGGTGTTTTGAAATCCATTCAGGTCGCGGTCGCTAACTTAAGAAAGATCCAGGTCGGCGACAAGATGTCCGGGCGCCATGGAAATAAGGGTGTTATTTCCCGCGTCGTGCCGATTGAAGATATGCCTTTCATGGAAGATGGTACTCCGATTGATGTCCTTTTATCTCCGTTAGGCATTATCTCTCGTATGAATTTAGGGCAACTGCTTGAAACTCATATGGGCTTTGCCGCTCAGAAATTAGGTTATCGCGTTATGACCCCGGCTTTGAACGGAATTTCTGAAGCGCAAATCAAAGGCGAACTGAAAGCGGCGGGTCTACCAGAAGACGGGAAGATCTATCTTTATGATGGCAAAACTGGTGCCCCTTATGATAATAAGATTACCGTCGGTTATAAATATGTGCTTAAACTCAACCATATGGTTGAGGATAAGATTCATCAACGTTCTATCGGTCCTTACTCTTTGATCACACAGCAGCCTTTAGGAGGTAAGGCGCAATTCGGCGGCCAGAGATTCGGAGAAATGGAAGTCTGGGCCCTCGAAGGTTATGGCGCTGCCCATACTTTGCAGGAAATGTTGACGATCAAATCTGATGACGTTCCTGGACGCAGCAAGGCTTACGAAGCGATTATCAAGGGCGAAGAGATTGAGAAGCTCAACGTTCCAGAATCGTTCAATGTGCTTATTCGCGAGTTGAAGGGCTTGGGTCTCAATGTTCAATTATTGGATAGCGCCGGAGGAAATCCGGCTTCGGAAGTCGTCACTGATATCGACGAAGAAATTAAGGCGGACGAGAAATTCGCTTACGACAAGCCGGAGATAGTCGCGGACATAAATGTCAGCGAAATTGCTAACGAAGAATAATAAATTCGTAATTAATATATATATGTTAAATCCGATAAAAACCAGCGATTTCGCCGCCATCCGCCTCAAGTTGGCTAGTCCTGAAGAGATCCTTGATTGGTCTCACGGAGAAATAACGCGGCCGGAAACCATCAACTACCGCACACAGAAGCCGGAAAAAGACGGCTTGTTCTGCGAAAAGATCTTCGGTCCGACCAAGGACTGGGAATGCGCTTGCGGCAAGTATAAGAAAATCCGCTATAAGGGAATCGTCTGCGATAAATGCGGCGTCGAAGTCACTCGCAGCATTGTTCGTCGCGAACGCTTAGGCCACATTACTTTACAGGTTCCAGTTTCTCATATCTGGTTCTTAAGAGGGCTGTCTTCTAAGATCGGCTTGCTCTTAGGCTTGGGTATCCAGTCTTTAGAGAAAGTCATCTATTATGCCAGCTTCATCGTCACTGAAGTCGACGAAGCCTTGAAAGAATCTACTATCGATCAGATTAAGGCTGAATATAAATCTAAATTAAAGAGCATCGATAATGAATTTAATGTCCAGGTCAAGAAGATTAAGGAAGAGAATGATAAGGCTGATGATAATAACAAGGAGGTCAAAGAAGCTATCAAAGCGAAAGCAGAACGTTTAGCTCGTTTGGAAGAAGATTTTGGTCAGGTTCAGAAGGAACTGAAAGAACTGAAACCGCTTTTGATCATGAGCGAACAGCAATATCAGGAATTGAGCCAGAAATTCGGCCATATCTTTGAAGCCTCTATCGGCGCTGAAGCTATCCGCAAATTGCTCGCCCAGATTGATCTAGAAAAGAGTATTAATTCTCTAGAAGATAAATTGACTGGTGCGGTCGATTCCAAGAAAGAGAAATTAGTGAAGCGCCTGAAATTATTGAAGGGCCTGCGCAATAATAATATTCGTCCGGAATGGATGATTATGACGGTCATGCCGGTAGTTCCTCCGGATTTGCGCCCGATGGTCGCGTTAGACGGCGGCCGTTTCGCGGCCTCCGATCTTAACGACCTTTATCGCCGTATTATCAACCGCAATAATCGCTTGAAGCAATTGATGGACTTGAACGCTCCGGAAGTTATCTGCCGTAATGAGAAGCGCATGCTTCAGGAAGCGGTTGATGCTTTGATTGATAATTCCGCCCGCCATACCAAGACTGTCACCGCCTCGACCGGTCAGAAACGCCAATTGAAATCTTTGGCCGATACTTTAAAAGGCAAGCAGGGACGTTTCCGCCAGAACTTATTAGGCAAGCGCGTCGATTACTCCGGCCGTTCCGTCATCGTCGTCAATCCGCGTTTGAATTTGGACCAATGCGGTCTGCCAAAGATCATGGCCTTGGAATTATTCAAGCCGTTCGTCATCTCCCAGCTTATTAAGAGAGAAATAGTCCATAATGTCCGCAGCGCTTCCCGCTATATGGAGGCTGGGCATGATGAGGTCTGGGATATCTTAGAAGAGATTATTAAAGGCGCTTTCGTTTTATTAAATCGCGCTCCAACCTTGCATCGTTTAGGCATCCAGGCTTTCCGTCCGATCCTGATTGAAGGTAAGGCTATTCAGATCCATCCGCTTGTCTGTACGGCTTTTAACGCCGACTTCGACGGCGACCAGATGGCTGTCCATGTGCCTTTAACTAAAGAAGCTAAGCACGAGGCGGAAACCTTGATGCTGTCTTCCCATAACTTATTGAAACCGGCGACTGGCGATCCAATCGTCACTCCGGCTCAGGATATCGTCTGGGGAACTTATTATATTACTTTAGTGGAGGCCGATTATGCCGACAAGAAAGTCGAGGACATGCATTATTTTTATAATGAAGATGAGGCTTATTTAGCTTATGAAAGCAATGGTATCGGCTTGCATGAGGCTATCAATGTGAGATATGACGGCGAGATGCTAAAGACTACTGTCGGCCGTTTGACTTTCAATTCCTTGTTGCCGGAAAAACTGCGTTATCTTAACGAAGTCGTCGGCAAAGGTAAATTGAAAGACTTGATTCGTGAATGCTTGAGAATATACGGCGAAGAAGAGACCGTTAAATTCATCGACGGCTTAAAGAATCGCAGTTTCTCTTTCATCACTAAATCCGGCCTGTCTTGGGGTTTCGGCGATCTGCCGAGCTTACCAGAGAAGGATTTATTGATCGAGGAGGCGAATAAGAAAGTCGAGCTCATTCAAGAACAGTATAATGAAGGTTTGCTGACCGAGAGCGAACGCTATGCCAAAGTCATTGAAGAATGGACCGGGACTAAGGATAAGATTGCCACTATCTGTAAGAAAGGCTTAATCAATATCTTGCCGGTTTATTCCATGATCGAATCCGGAGCCCGCGGTTCTTGGGCTCAGCCGGTTCAGATTTTAGGTATGAAAGGTTTGGTTACCTCTCCGTCCGGCGCTATTTTCGAACTTCCGGTTAAAGGAAACTTCAAAGAAGGTTTCGGTGTTCTCGAATACTTTATTTCTACTCACGGTGTCCGCAAAGGTTTGTCTGATACCGCTCTTAGAACCGCTAACGCCGGATATCTGACTCGTCGCTTAGTCGATGTTTCTCAGGATATTATCATTTCCGATGACGATTGCGGCGACACTGTCGGTCTCGATCTGAACCGCGCGGAAATCGAGAAGAATGGCGAAGACTTCTTCAAACGTTTGACCGGCCGTTTCTTGGCTAAAGATTTAGCAGACAATAAGGGCAAGGCAATCTTGAAAGCCGGAGAGCTCTTGAATGAAGACAATATCAAATTATTAAAGACTAAGGACATCGAACACGCTTGCGTCCGTTCCGTACTGAGCTGCAAGATGCATAAGGGTATCTGCGCGAAATGCTATGGCTGGGACTTAGCTTACAATAAGGAGGTTAAGATGGGCGCGACCGTCGGCGTTATCGCCGCGCAGTCTATCGGCGAACCGGGCACGCAGCTGACGATGAGAACCTTCCATACTGGAGGTGTCGCCGGCCAGGATGATATTACCCAAGGTTTGCCTCGCGTCGAAGAAATCTTTGAAGCGCGCAGTCCGAAGAAGAAAGCTCTTATCTCTGATGTTACCGGCAAGGTTAAGATCGAATTCGCTCAGAAGATCATCAAGGACAAGGATGGCAAGGAGATTTCCGTTAATAATCCTCAGACTAAGATCTTGAGTATCTACTATAAAGGCAAGGATCATGATAAATATTATTTCTCCGAGAAGGTTAATGAGCTTAAGCTAGCCGGAGGACTAAGCACTAAAGATACCAAGAAATTAGAGATTAAGGTCTTAGTCAAAGACGGTGAAGCGGTTTCTAAGAACACCGAATTATTCAAGGTTGGAGCGGAAATCGTCAAAGCCAAGACTGCCGGCGTCGCCACTATCACCGAAAAATTCATCTCCGTCGCCAAGGAAGTCGAGAAGGTTAAGGAATATCCGATCCTGAAGGGCACGATGATGATGGTTAAAGACGGCGAAGCGATCGAGAGAGGCACGCAGCTAACCGAAGGCAGCCTTGATCTGCGCGAGTTGTACAAGTTGAAAGGCCGCTTAGAAACTCAGAAATACATCATCAAGGAAATCCAATACGTTTATGGTTCTCAGGGCCAGCCTTTGAATGATAAGCACGTCGAAATCATCGCGCGCCAGATGTTCTCCCGCTACCTGATTACTGATGCTGGAGACGCTACGGTCTTGTCGGGCGAAACCGTCGAAGAAGAAGTTCTTGAGCAGGCCAATAAGGGTCTGAAGAATCCGGCTAAGGCTGATCGTTTGTTGATGGGTATCACTAAGGCATCCTTAACGACCGATAGCTTCTTGTCAGCCGCTTCTTTCCAAGAAACTTCTCGCGTTTTGATTGATGCCGCGGTTAACGGCAAGATCGATTACCTTGAAGGCCTGAAGGAAAATGTCATTATCGGTTGTCTAATCCCGGCTGGAACCGGCTATAAGGGCAAGAAAGCGAGAATGGACTACGGGAAATAAGAGAAATTAAGAGTTTTGTATAAAAAGAGGCCCCCGAGAAGGGGCTTCTTTTTTTGATTGTGAGGGCTTTTTTTATTACTAAAAATAAAGTAAAATAGATATATGAAGAAATTAAGATCCTTTTGGGAAAAAAGGTCATTTTTGTTTAAAATACGCCTTATTTTAGGGTTAATTTCCCTGATTTTAGTGCTTCTTTTTTTGTGTCTGAAAATCGTGCTTTTTGGCCATATTACCTATAGCCGGACTTGGCCGCGCGGGCTAGCCTCGGGCAAAGGCTTTATCTATGATTTTAAGCCAGCTGAACGGATAGACGCCAGTTCTTCATCTCTGAGATTAGCCGCTGATCCGGTTTATTTTTCTCTTTATGCTCCGCGAGCTTTTGATAGAGCGGAAATAACCGTCAAATATCGCGATAGGCTGGCGACGACGACTCCGATCATTGAAATTGGTGTCTTGAAAGATAAGTTGACCGGGCAATATGAACTTCAGCCCCTTCAGAATAATATCGTCGACCGCTATCGCTTTTCATGGCCGCGCTTGGAAGATAGTTCGGATCGTTTGGTCCTGCAAACGGAAAAGTATTATAACGATGTTTCGGAATTCAATCAGGACCTGAAAGCTGGCAATCTGAAAGGTTGCCTGGGCGGCCCGACGTCTTGCGTCGCGACTTATAATTATCAGCTTAATTCAGAATTCCGTCTGCCGGATTATGTTTCACTCACCCCGACAGTCATTAGCCAACCCCTAAGAGGCGCGCATCAATTTTATGTTTATTTTAAGTCATCTTCTTGGCGCCTAGCTTTCAACTTTGTCGATTTGAATCTGGATAAGGAACAGGACCCGATTACGGTCAATGTCTATTCCGGAGATAAAATCATCGCCGCTAAAACTTTAGCCGACAATAACCCGACGCCTGATAACGGTCAGAGTGAAGAAAAGGCGATTACTTTGAGCGGACAAGAAGCCTCTGGGCTATATCGGGTTGAAATAAAAGTCAGCGATGATATCGTGATATCAAAATTAGAGAGTTCATCTGATAAGATCTCTTTCATCAATAAGCTCTGGCCAGTATCCGGGAAGGGTAGCCTGACTTTATTTACCGATGCTTCTTATCTCGGTGTCTCAACCGTGAATCCGGTCAGCTTAGGAGAAGTAATCTTCGCCGGCAAAAATTTTAGCCTGGATAAGACTTATAAGCAATTTTATTTTCAGGCTAGTAGCGGCGCCAATAAGATCGTTTTGGATAAAGATGATCTAGTCTTGGAAAATAGTGGTGTCTTCGCTTTCTCCTCTGCTAGTCTGATTGATCCGGGAGCGAAGAAAGTTGATCGTTATTTTTCGGCTTCCGATAATATTAAATATATCATCGCCGTTTATGAGCGTCCTTTAGAAAATGACGGCGTAAAAACAGCGCGAGCGGCTTTGAATCTGAGAGGAGCCGTTAATGAGAAAAATAAATACACTTTCCTGATTTCTATTCCGGGATTGGATGGACTAGCCGGAGCGGAAAATTATCTAGATATCCAGGAAATTCAGATAAAGCTGACGGGGAAGACTATTTTTGAAAAGATAAAGGAGATTTTAAGGAAATAATATGGATAAGAAAGACCCCATAAATAATAAGAATTTGATAATTAGAGAATTATTCTATTTTTTCACTATTCTAGCGGCCGTTTTTATCGTTATGGAAATAATTTGGCCGAATATTATCCTGGCCTATTTCAATCTTAATTACCTTTTGATTATTTGGCTTATTTCTGGTTTAGTCATGCTGTTCTGGAAGAAATAAAATTAATTAATAAATAATATATATAAATCGTACCTATGTCTCTGAATAATTTTTTCAATCCGCGTTCAGTCGCGGTCGTCGGCGCTTCGAATAGTCCGGAAAAGCTGGGCCGTCAGATTCTCGATAATATCATCAAGGGCGGCTTCAAGGGCCGCGTTTATCCGATTAATCTGAAAGAGAAGAAGATCGCTAAGCTGAAAGCTTATCCGAATCTAGCGGCTTTGCCGCACGCGGAAATGGCCGGGCTTTTAGTCGTTATTTCTATTCCGGCGCCTTTTGTCGTAGCGGAAGTAAAGAATTGCGCCTCTTTAGGCATCAAGAATATCATCATCATCACGGCCGGTTTTAAGGAGGCGGGCGAAGAAGGGAAGAAGCTAGAAGCGGATATCAAGGAAATCGCTTCTCGTCATCATCTGAACATCCTCGGTCCGAATTGTTTAGGTCTTATCAATACTTGGCATAAATTAAATGCGACTTTTGCCGCTGCTGATACTGAATCCGGCAATTGCGCTTTATTGTCGCAGTCCGGCGCTATCGGCGCGGGTGCGCTTGATTGGCTAAAGATTAAGGATTTTAATTTCGGTTATTTCATTTCTCTCGGCAATAAAGCAGTTTTGGATGAAAATGAGATCATCGAATATTTAGCAGCCGATAAAAAAATCGATTTGATTATCGCTTATCTCGAAGAAATGAAGGACGGCGGCCGCTTCATGGAAATAATTTCGCGCTTAGCCAAACGCAAGCCGGTGGCTATCCTGAAAGCGGGCACCAGCGCGGCTGGAGGAAAATTGGCGATGTCGCATACGGGGTCATTGGCCGGTTCGGCTGCGGCCGTCAAAGCGGGCGTAGAAAGAGCTGGAGCAATCTGGCTGGATAATCTCGAAGACATGTTTAATCTCTTAATGATTTTTGATAAGAAATCCTGGTTTAATACCGGATCTCCGGAACTTCATGTCATCACTAATGCCGGCGGCGTAGCCGTTTTGACCGCTGATGAAATTAGCCGCCAAGGAGTGCCCCTGGGGACAAGCCAAGATTTATTAGGCGATGCCGATGCCGCTCGTTATGAAACGGCATTGAATAAGACCTTAGCTGATAAGAAAATAAATAATCTTTTAGTCCTCTTAACGCCGCAGACTTCAACCGAGCCAATGAAAACTGCGCAAGCTATCATTGCGGTTAAGAAAAAATATCCGAATAAATTAATCATGACGAGCTTCGTCGGAGGAGAAGCCGTCGCGGCTCCTCGGAAATTATTATCAGAGAATCAGATTCCGTCTTTTGATTATCCCGAAGAAGCGGTGCGCAGTTTTAGACATCTCATTGCTTATCGCTCTTTAGTCAAAAACCTCAAGCCTTTTAAGAATACGGGCATTACAGCAAAGAGGACGGTTAAGAATGGCGACTATCTTCAGGCTTTCTCCTTATTGAAGAGTTATAATATTCCGGCCGTAAAAAGCTTGCGCTATGAAGAAGCGAAATTGCAGAGTTATAGATATCCGGCAGTCTTGAAGACAGTTGGCCCGGATTTCTTACATAAGACTGATTCCGGCGGCGTCGTCGTTAATCTGAAAGATGAAGCGCAATTACAAGCGATGGCTGAATCATTAGCTAAGAAGAACGCCTGGGCGTTCAAGAACCCGGAGAATTATCTAGTCGTCCAAGAACAGGCGAATAGATTCCAGGAAATAATTTTAGGTTTCAAGCGCGATGCTGTTTTCGGCCCGCTGCTCATGGTCGGCTGGGGCGGAATCTATACGGAAGTGATGAAAGACTTTAAATTAGCTATCAGCGATATCGATCTGGCCGGGGCGATTAAGCTTATCGCCAGCCTGAAGATATACCCAATTTTAAATGGCGCGCGCGGCCAGAAGAAATATGATATCAACGCCTTAGCTCAGACTATCGTCAAACTGGCTAAACTCGCTAACGAGCATCCGGAAATTTCCGAATTCGATATTAATCCGCTTTTCGTTTTTGAGAAAGGCGTGTCCGCCGGAGATGTCCGCATAATCTTAAGCGCTTAATTTAAGAATAGCTCGATAAGAATAGTTTTATATGTTTAAGGATATTTTCAAGAAACAGATCAATAGCATCACCGTCGCGGCCGCACTCGTCGCCCTGTCTTCTTTGGCGTCGCGCCTTTTAGGCGTTATCCGTGATCGTATCCTGGCCGGACATTTCGGCGCCGGCACGACTTTAGATATATATTATGCTGCCTTCCGTGTCCCTGATTTGATTTATAATCTTATTGTTCTCGGCGCTTTATCAGCCGGCTTCATCCCGATCTTCGCTTCGCTCGTTAAAGATTTCAAATGCGTTAAGACGGAAGAATGCGACCCGCGCTTGAAGAATCAGGAGGCTTGGGATTTGGCGAACAATGTCTTGAATATATTATTATTGGGCTTAGTAGTCCTGTCTGTTATCGGCATAATCTTTGCTCCGGCTCTGACTCGTTTGATCGCTCCGGGATTCGGGCGGGATGAACAGGCACTGACTGCCGCGCTGACGCGCGTCATGTTCTTATCGCCGTTATTCTTAGGTATTTCTGGAATCATCGGCAGCATCTTACAGTCATTTAAGAGATTCTTAATCTATTCATTAGCGCCAGTCTTCTATAACGTCGGCATAATCATCGGCGCTGTCTATCTCGTGCCGCTCTGGGGTATGTATGGGTTAGCTTGGGGCGTTATCTTAGGCGCTTTTCTCCATATGGCTATCCAGATTCCGACTGTCTATCATCTCGGTTTCCGTTTTAAGTTAAAGATAAATTGGCGTGACATTAATACTTGGAAAATGGGGAAGATGATGGTGCCGCGGACTTTGAGCTTAGCAATCTCTCAGATAAATCTGGTCGTCATCACTATTCTCGCCTCTAACTTATCCGCCGGATCTTTGGCTGTCTTTAATCTAGCTAATAATCTCCAGTCTTTCCCGATTGGAATATTCGGCGTCTCTTTTGCTATCGCCGCTTTTCCGAGCTTAGCCGAAGCCGCCTTCAATAAAGAAAAGCTGGCGGCTAGCTTTTCTTCGACCATGCGGCAGATATTATTCTTCGTCATTCCGGCGACCTTCTTGATTATTGCGCTTCGGGCGCAGATAATTCGCGTTGTGCTCGGAACTGGAAATTTTGATTGGCAAGACACGATTTTGACCATGAACACCTTAGGCTTCTTTGCAATTAGCTTGTTCGCGCAAGCAACTATCCCTTTACTTATCAGAGTCTTTTACGCGCGCCATAACTCCGCTCTGCCTTTTTATCTTAGTTTGGTTTCCGCGGCTGTCAATGTAATTTTATCTCTAATGTTAGCTCCAAAAATGGGGGTAGCCGGCCTAGCGCTGGCCTTTTCTGTAGCTAATATCTTGAATTTCCTGTTATTATGGATCTGGCTATATCTTAAGGTCGGAGTTCTGGATATTGGCAATATTCTCATAGCCGTGTTAAAGTTTACGACTAGCGCAATCGCCGCTGGAGGCGCGGCCCAGATTATGAAAGTAGTTGTCTGGCCTTTCATAGATATGACCAAATTCAGCGGGGTCTTCATTCAGTTGATTGCCGCCGGAGGGGTCGGGCTCTTGGTTTATCTATTATTCTGTTATCTGTTTAAGAGCGAAGAACTTTTTGGATTTATCGCCTCCATGAAGCATCATCTGCCCTTCAATAAGGTCAAGATAGATGATCAGCTATCGAGCAATAATTAAAGCCAGATTTGTTGTATTAAAGAGAAAATTCACATATGTCAGAAGAAATAAAAAAAATTAGAAATTTTGCTATCTTGGCTCACATTGATCACGGCAAGTCGACTTTGGCCGACCGCATGTTGGAATTGACCGGCACGGTCGAGAAACGCAAGATGAAGGATCAGATCCTAGATGGCATGGATATCGAGCGCGAGAGAGGAATAACCATCAAGCTGCAGCCGGTAACCATGAATTATGAGGGCTATCAATTAAATTTGATCGATACTCCGGGGCATGTCGATTTTTCTTATGAAGTTTCTCGTTCTTTGGCGGCGGTCGAGACAGCCGTTCTTCTAGTTGATTGTACTCAAGGCATTCAAGCCCAGACGCTGGCTAATCTATATCTGGCGCTTGATCAGAATCTAACGATTATCCCGGTAGTAAATAAGATAGATTTGCCGGCGGCAGATGTCGAGAAAACTAAGAGGGAGATCATTGATCTACTTGGCTGCCGCGAAGACGAAATTATTTGTGCGTCTGGCAAGACTGGTGCTGGAGTAATAGAAATTTTAAACCGAGTGGTGGCCGTAGGGCTGGCACCAACCGAACCTAAGATGGAAAATGCAGAAATGGATGTCCTGCGCGCTCTGATTTTCGATTCTAAATATGATGTTTATCGTGGCGTCGTCGCCTATATCCGCGTTTTTAATGGTGCTTTGAAGAAAGGCGATAAAATTAGACTAATAGCTACTAAGGCCGAAAGCGAAGTTCTTGATTGTGGCATTTTCAAGCCGGATTATATTTCTACCGGTCATTTGAAAGCCGGAGAGATCGGCTACGTCGTCACCGGCTTCAAGCAGGTGGGCGACTGCCGCGTCGGCGATACGGTCACTTTCGTCAAGAATGTCGAAGCGGGCGCGATCGTTGAGCCTTTGGCCGGCTATAAAGAAGTCAGGCCGATGGTCTTTGCCAGTATCTTTCCGCGCGAAGGCAATGATTTCAAGGAATTGCGGGAAGCCATGGATAAATTGAAATTGAATGATGCCGCCTTATCATATGAGCCCGAGCGTTCTGACGCTTTAGGCTTCGGTTTCCGCTGCGGCTTCTTAGGACTCTTGCATCTCGAAGTCTTTCAGGAAAGGCTGCGTCGCGAATATGATTTGGATCTGATCGTGACCATGCCGAGCGTTGCTTATAAGGTTTTTAGATCCAGCGGCGAAGAGATAATCATCCGTTCGCCGCAGCGTCTGCCCGATCCGACACAGATTGAACATATCGAAGAGCCCTGGGTCAAGCTCGACATCATCACTCCAAAGACGTATCTCGGCAATGTCATAAAATTAGCCCAGGACAAGAAGGGTATCTATAAGAATACCGAGTATATTTCCTCCGATGGCGACGATAGCCGCGTCTTGCTCCATTATGATATTCCGCTGGCCGCGATCTTGACGGATTTCTATGATAAGATCAAGAGCGTTTCCGCCGGCTATGCTTCTATTAATTATGAATACTTGGATTATCGCGCCGCTGATGTCGTCAAGATGGATATTCTTGTCGCCGAAGAGCAGATTGAAGCGCTTTCGACTATTGTCTATCGCGAAGATGCCAATCGTCAGGGTCGAGAAATTGTGGATATTCTGAAAGATAATTTATCTAAGCAGATGTTCGCCATCAAGATCCAGGCTGCGATTAACGGTAAAGTCATCGCGGCTGAGAAATTATCGGCAATGCGCAAAGACGTTACGGCTAAGCTTTACGGCGGCGATGTGACGCGTAAGCGCAAACTCTTAGAAAAGCAGAAAAAGGGCAAGAAGAAGATGATGGCGGCCGGCAAAGGTAGCGTTGATATCCCGCCGGAAACTTTCGTTAAGATCTTAAAGAGATAAAAAATTTTCAAAAAGACAGATTTAATATTATAATATAAAATATGAAATTCAAACGCCGCAAAGTCATCAAGACTCTTTGGATAATCCTGTCGTTCATCGTCGTCTTATCCATGATTTCTTGGACAGTCATGGCCGGTCTTTATTAAGATCATGATCATGAAAACCAAGAAATGGGAACTTCTTAAAGCCATGCCGGCTGAATTCGCAGCCGCTCACCCGGAACTCAATCCGGTCATTTTGCAATTGCTCTATAATAGAGGCTTAGAAGAAAATTCTTCTATCGATATGTTCCTGAAGGGGTCGCTAGAACCGGAGAAGACCCGCTCATACGGCGAGGGAACTTCGGCTTTTTATGATCCTTTTCTATTTAAGAGCATGAATGCGGCCGTCGACTTAATTATTTCTCATATCAAAGCGGGAAATCGCATCGTTGTCTATGGCGATTACGACGCCGATGGCGTCACGTCTTCCGTGATTCTCTTAGAGACATTACATATTCTTCATGCCGAGGTCGAGGTCTATCTGCCTGATCGCGTCACTGAAGGCTATGGTTTAAATAAGATGGCGATAAATTCTATCGTGAAACAAGGATTCAAGCTAGTCATCACCGTTGATAACGGCACGAGAAATAAAGACGAGGTCGCTTATGCGAAACAGAAAGGCTTAGATATCATTATTACCGATCATCATATCTTGCCGGAAGATCCGGCTGATCTGCCGGATTGCCTATTGGTAAACCCCTCCGATCCTAATTCTGGCTATCCTTGGCGCTATCTGGCTGGCGTCGGCGTCGCTTTTAAGCTCGTTAGCGCCTTGCTTACTAAAGCGAATTTGTCTGATAAGCAGAAACAATTAATCAGCGAGAAATGCTTGGATCTAGTCGCAATCGGCACGGTCGCGGATATGGTCAGTCTTTTAGGAGAGAACCGGTTATTAGTAAAAGAGGGTTTGAAAATTTTGAATGAGAATAAACGCTTAGGCGTGAACGAATTAATCAAAGTCGCTAAGGTTAATGGCGGTCGTCAGCTAGAGTCCTGGAATATCGGCTGGCAGATTGGGCCGCGCTTGAATGCGGCCAGTCGCTTAGCGCACGCCAACAGTGCCTTTGCGCTTTTGACGACGACTGACGGCGAGGAAGCGGCCAGCCTGGCCTCAGAATTGAATCAGCGCAATATCAGCCGCCAGCAGATTACCGAAGAGATAACTTCTCAAGTTGAAGCGCAAATAGATAAAGATAATATCCCGCTGGTTATTATCGGTGTTGCTCAGGAAGATCAGGTTTGGAATGAAGGCGTGATCGGCTTAGTGGCCGGCCGCATCGCGGAAAAATATTATCGTCCGACTTTGATAATTACGCGTCTGATAGAAGAAGCGGAATTCGACGCCGCGACTAAGAAGTTCGTGCCGAAGAAGATATCTTTCAAAGGTTCCGGCCGTTCGGTTGAAGAATTCAATCTCATCGCGGCGGTAGAAGCTTGCGCCGATAAATTAGATAAATACGGCGGCCATCCTATGGCTTGCGGTTTTTCGATTAAAGAAGAAGGGAAGCTGGCTGAATTCAAGGTACAGCTCTTGGTTTTAGCCGCGGAAAAGTTGACCGCTGAAATGCTGACGCCTAAGTTGAAGATCGAAACGGAATTGAAATTTGATAATGTTAGTCTTGATCTCGCTGAGAAGATCAGCGCTTTCGCGCCTTACGGCCAGAATAATCAGCAGCCGCGTTTTGTTTCCTATAATCTCCGTCTGGATGATATTACGACCATGGGTTTTGATAATCAGCATATCAAGTTTCGCTTCTCGTCTGTCAATCATGAGACTGGCCGCGCCAATTCTTTTTGGGCCCTAGCTTTCGGAGCAGCCCAAGAATATAAGGATTTCAAAGTCGGCGATGTCGTTGATCTGGTTTACTATTTAGAAGTTAATGGTTTCAATGGACGCAAAGAGGCGCAGCTGAAAATAGTGGATATAAAATTAACTGAGCATAAATAATATGGAGAAAGTAATAATTTATACCGATGGCGGCGCGCGCGGCAATCCTGGTCCGGCCGGAATCGGCGCGGCTATTTATAATGAGCATAAGAAGCTGATTACCGAGGTTTCCGAGTATATCGGCGTCGCGACTAATAATCAGGCGGAATATAAGGCGCTCGTCGCCGCTTTTCGGAAAGCGGCCGAGTTAGGGGCGAAAGAGCTGGAATGTTACCTCGACAGCGAATTAGTGGTCAAACAATTGAAAGGGGAATACCGAGTTAAGGATCAGGATTTGGCAAAATTATTTTTAAATATCCATAACTTATCTTTAAGCTTCAAGCATATTACTTATACTCATATTCCGCGCGAGCGCAATAAAGAAGCCGATCGATTGGCTAATGAGGCGATGGATAGAGGAACTAGATAAATTCGCAATAAAAAAATCCGCTCAAGTCGAGCGGATTTTTTAAAAAGGGAAAATTTGATAATTATGGAGAGCAGGCAATACCGGGGGTTAGGCTATATTGATAATGCCACCATTCGTTGCAATATCTGGTCCAGCCGGCTAATTGCATAATTTTTTCCAGTTTTATAACGTCATCATCGCTGTACTTAGCGTTTTCATTTCCGCCGATATGGGAACAGGAAACGCTACCAGCGATACAGACATCAATTGCTGCTCCGGCGCAATGGCCATAGCAGTTAAGCCCTTCGCATTGAGTCGGTGGCGCCACATATAAACCGGCTTTGGCTACGTCGTTGTTGTTATTTTTTAAAGCTGCATCCCATAAGGTTTTTTGCAGGTCATAGCTCCGGAAAGCAGAAGTCACCTGTAGTTTTACTTTTTGTTGGTCGGCAATAGCGACGGCTTTTTTTAATCCTTCCGCGTCTCTCGGGTCGAGCCGGGGGTCGCTAGCAGAGCTGCTAACTATATTAGAGATAGAAACCAGATTGTTATCTGTCGGGCATGGTCTGCGGTTGGAGGAATTAGAAAAACTTTCACTGCCGTTTTGGAGAAAATCAAGTCTGCGGACTTGGATTAAATCGATTGTTTTAAGGGTGACCAAGTCGGGGTTTATTTGAGTTAAGAGGATATATGAGGAGGCTAAAATTACTAAGCCGCTAATGCTCCCGAATATCAATTCTTTGGCTTGAGTCACTTTAGAAGAATCGCCACCAGAGATTAGCCAGATTACTCCGCCAGCCATTAGAACGATGGCGGCCAATATGCCGGCAACCGCGATAGCGTAATTATAGATTGCCCTGATGTATTGTGCGAGCCAAGGAATTCCGCAACGGCCATCCTTTGTACATAATTCATTATTGTTGAATTCTTCTAAGCCCGGAATTTTAATTTGTAGTATCGGCATTACAAATTTTGCTGTTTGAGTAACTGGCACAGAATTAACAATCGGTTCTTTGCAATAACCGTCGATGCAAGGTAAATCATTGGGACATTTTTGGCTGATTAAGCATTGGCCTGGCCTGTCCTTAATTTGGCAGCAGCAAATTTTATCATAAGTTTCTTTTTCCTTTCCTTCGCAGCTTATGCCGGAGCTGTCTGCGAAAAAATAAGATTCGCCCGGAGCGTCGCACATCGATTCCGAGCTTTTTGGAGAAGAATTCACGATTATTGACCAAAAACAATTATCAGCCGCTCTGACCGAAAACAAAGGTAAAAGAACGAAGAACGAGCTTATTATTAAAATAAGATTTTTAGTTCTCTTCATATTTTATATTTAGTGATATTTTCGCTCCCGATCTTTTCTATCAAAGCGATATCTTCGTCTTTGAGATGCTTGAAACGCCCCTGGCTCTTCAAGTATTCTGCGGCTGGCTTAACTTGGAAGCCTTCTTTGATGCTGGAAGAAACTAATCGACCGTCAATATATTCTAAGAGAGGGTAAAGAGCGGTTTGAGCAGCTAGTTTTCCCATTGAGATCGCTTGGTCATTTTGTATTTTCCAGTAAGGGATGCAAGGGCAGAGGATCTGAATATAGCTCGGACCCTCAATGGTCAAAGCTTTTTTGACCTTATTAGTGATATCATCAGGAAAGCCGGCGGTCGTCTGGGCGACATATCTTAAGCCATGGGCTAAAGCTATTCCTAGCATGTCTTTTTTTCTTTGAGTTGATCCGACGGAAGCGGAACCGTTCGGCGTCGTCGTCGTATTGGCGCCGTAAGGGGTGCTGCCGGAAGCTTGATAGCCGGTATTAGAATAAGCTTCGGTGTCATAGCAGATATATAAGATGTTCTCGCCGCGTTCCCACATGCCGCTGACCAGCCCGATGCCGATATCGAACGTTCCGCCGTCGCCGGCTTGAACGACGACTTTAGTTTTTGTATCGCCTTTTTGTTTTAGAGATGCCAGGATTCCGGACGCGACTGCGGCCGCATTTTCAAAAAGAGAATGGATGAACGGCAGGCCCCAGGAACTTTGCGGATAAGCGGTCGTCGTCACTTCTAAGCAACCGGTAGCATTAGCAATAATGACGTTTTCATTCAAGCCCCTCATCACTGATTGAGCCGCTGATAATTGGCCGCAACCGGCACAGGCATTATGTCCGGGAGCAAGGAATTTTTTTGATTTAGTATTCTCTATCATATTTATTAAATTTTAATATTGAGGCGCGGAACAATAATTGTAAGTAGCCCTTGAACCGCAGGTATATTCTCCGGGGTAGTCAAGCGTTTGGTAGCCAATTCCAACTATGGCGTAACCCCAGCCAAGATGACACCAATCTTCGCAATCCTGCATAGATTTAGCGTGATCATAACATGAAGCAGACGTAATAACACCTAAAAGAGTGGTTCTACATTGACAGCAGATATCGCTAGTATCAACACATTTATATGTTCCTGACTCTAGAAGGCCATCAGAAGTGTAGAGACAGGCGGTGGTTGCACCAGAAGTGGGGCATTCTCTAGTTCCAAGTGAAATTTCAGGTTTTCCAAAGGCATCGTTACAACCTAGAAATAATTTGCTTGGGTCAGAAGCATAAACTCTTTTTCCGTCTTTGTTAGTGGTTAAAACAAATCTTTTTTCCCCTGCGTCTTGATCACAACAGACCGTGTCGCCGAACATTCTTTGCTGTACAGACAGCGTCTTAATCGGTTTAAATTTTAAAAGTTCTGGATTAACTGTGTTTAATATTATCCAAGAACTGAACAGGATGCCCGTGCCGACGATACTGCCGATGATTAGTTCTTTAGCCTGGCCGACTTTTCCGGAATCACCGCCGGAAGTGAGCCAGAGGACGCCTCCGGCCATAAGCACTATCGCCGCTAATATTCCGACGACCGCCATCCCATAGTTATAAAAAGCCTGGATATATTTAGCGAGTAGGTCGCTATTAAACATTCCAGTTTTAGTGTCGAGAGTGGCCACAGAGACAGAAGTGGCGCTGAAAGCGGAATTAGGAATCTGAATTTGTGGTTCAAATTGTAAAGGTTGGGGGTTAATTTGCGCTGAGACCTTGGTCGGCCAAGCCGCTAAAGCGAAAGATATCGTTAGCTGTAGGCAAAGAGCGATGAAGAAAGATATCTTCATAGCCCCTAATATTTTTGGTCTTTTTACTTTCATATAGCAAAATTATTAGTTATGGCCAATGAACTCTACTGCCTGGTCGCGGCGCGAGGCCTTCTTAATTATTTTCTGGATCATCTTCTTAGTGACGTCGCGGCCGCCGAGACCGACGACGTAATTTGTGATATTCAGATTCTTCGCTTCTGCGCCGCTCAGCCCAGACTTAATATCGGAATAGAGCGGACCAGTCTGGCCGAAATTAATCGCTTTTTCGATGACGGCGATATTCTTGGCGCGAATGATGATTTTATTGATCGTTTCGACAGGGAAGGGGCGATAGACTTTTATTTTTAAGAGTCCGACGTTTTTTATATCCTTGATAGTTTCGAGGATCGTGCCGTTCATCGATCCGAGCGCGACCAGAATAGTCTCCGGCTTAGCCGGGCCGTAATATTCTGCCAGACCGTCGTCAAAAATATCTTTTTGATTAGACACTTCCGCTAATTTAGTTTCGTCTTTAAATATCTTTTGGAATAATTTATATTCTTTCTTGATCGTCTCTAGGCTAGCTAACAAATCAACATGCAAGGCTTCACGTGTTTCCATATAATCTGCCGGGGTAAAGAAAGCGCCGAGCGTGACCGGATTTTTAGGATCGAGATAAGTCCCATTTTCCGGCTGGTAGGCCGGTAAAAATTCTTTTATCTTTTCCGGCTCGGGGATGATAACTGATTCATAAGAGTGAGTCAAAATAAAGCCGTCGACATTGACCATTACCGGTAGGCTTAATTTTTCGGCCAGCTTATAAGCGAGGATATGAGCGTTAACCGCCTCTTGATGATTGGCCGCGAATAATTGGATCCAGCCGGCATCGCGGACAGCCATCACGTCGCTGTGGTCGTTCCAGATATTGATCGGACCTGAAATTGCGCGGTTGGCGGTCGTCATGACTATCGGCAGGCGCATGCCTGAAATATTATAAACGACTTCAGCCATGAGCAATAAGCCCTGGGAACTAGTCGCGCTATAGACGCGAGAACCGGCGGCGCTCGCTCCGAGGATGATCGAAGCGGCCGCAAATTCGCTTTCGGCGCGGACATATTCATAATCGGCTTGACCGTCGGCTTTTATTTTGGCGAGATCCTCGACGATATGGGTCTGCGGCGTGATCGGATAAGCGGACACGACCGCCGGGCCGATGTTTTTGACCACGAGCGCAATGGCGTGCGAGCCTTCTAGTATTTGTTTATGATTTTTTTTTGTCATATTAATAATCTTTGATCATCTTAATTGCCTTGACCGGGCATTCATGGGCGCAGAGACCGCAGCCTTTGCAGTAGTCATAATCCGTCTCCGGCTTGAGCTTATCGCCATGAGCGACGCTCTTTTCCATTTCGATGCAGCCCTCGGGGCAGATTTTCGCGCATAAAGAACAGCCGATGCAGGCCGATAAATCGGTAATCGGTTTTTCCGTGCGCCAAGCTCCGGTCTTGTTGGCTAGAGTCGTATTCGGCTGGGTTATAAGATTTATCTTTTTATTTTTCATATCATTTTAGATCTATTCCAGCTTAGATTATTCTGCTCTTTCGTAATCCTCGGTAATCGCTTGGATATTCTTTTCGATTATCGCCGCGCCCTTATCGCCGAATTTTTCTGTAACCGCTTTTTTCAGAGAATCAAGGCTGACTAATTTCGTGTGTTTGGCAAAAGCGCCGAGGATAACAGTGTTGATAATATTCTTGCCGAATATTCTCATGGCAATTTCAGTCGCCGGCGTAAAATATAAATGTTTAAATCTCTTATTGAGTTCCGGCCATTTATTTTCCGGCGCGTTGATGATGACGACGGTTTCCGGCGTGCTGCCAGAGAAGACGTCGACCGTGTCTAATAAGGTCGCATCCTGGATGATCAGTACGGTCGGCTCAGAAATCTGCTCGCGCGTCACGATGCGCGCATCAGAGATGCGCGCGTAGGATTGGATCGGCGCACCCGTTCGTTCCACGCCGAAATTAGGGAAGGCCTGTGCTTCTTTCCCCTCATAAAAAGCGGCAATAGCGATAAGCTCGGCGGCCGTGACGACGCCTTGCCCGCCGCGTCCATGTATGCGGATCTGTTCCATATTATTTGATAGTTCTCTAATTATTTAATGATGCCGCTCAATAACTCCTTGAATTTATCAAGAGTTAGGGCGCCAGAGATAGGATAGTTATTGACGAACCAAGTCGGAGTGCCGATAATCGCCAGAGTGTTACCGTCTTCGTAATCTTTCTGGATTTTTGCTAAATCATCGCGATTAGTCAGACAAGTCGCGAACTCCGTATCGTTCATCCCTAGACTGACGGCGAGAGCCACTAAACGATTCAAGCGCGCTTCATCGGCTGTCGTTAGATTTTCTTGGTCTTCGAACAGCTTATCGTGCATTTCCCAGAATTTTCCTTGAGCGCCGGCGCAGCGAGCCGCGACCGCGAGATCGATAGAATCTTCATTGCGCAGATAATCGCGCCAGACTATTTTTATTTTATCCGGATAATCGGCCAGGACTTGCTTGATGGCGAGGTATGATTCCTTAGAATAGGGGCAGGCGAAATCTCCAAATTCTACGATAGTTGCTTGCGGCGTAGTCGTGCCGATAAAAAAATTAGTGCCGTCTCCTTTGATATTCTGCGCGTAAATCTTATAGTCCTGCTCAGTCACTCCTTGGTTCTGCCCAGCGATAATCTCTTTGGCTTTGCTGATCACGTAAAGACTGGAAATGGTCAGGATTATGAGCAATAATCCGGCCAAGACCATAATGACTATACCCCACCATTTCTTATACCAAGGAAGCAATAATTTTTTGTGCCGCGCCTTCATGGCCGCGTACTTCACTCGTTCTTCTAAACCCATATGATTATTATAAAAAATTGAAACTAAGCGCTGTTTCCAGTATAATTGTATTATATCATAATCTATGAAAATAATCTCCTGGAATGTTAACGGAATCAGAGCGGTCGCCAAGAAGGGTTTTAAAGATTTTTTACGATCCGAAAAACCGGATATCTTATGCTTGCAGGAGATAAAGATTTCCGATTCCGCGCGCTTGCTGACAGAATTCGATTTTGCCGGTTATACGGAATATTGGAATAGCGCTGAACGTCCGGGCTATAGCGGCACGGCCATCTTAGCCCGCGAGGGTTTAGGCGGAGCGAAAGGCTTGAAAATTAAGAGCGTCAAGAACGGTTTCGGCTTGGCCAAATTCGATAAGGAGGGCCGCGTTCAGACCCTGGAAACTGGAAAATTATTCTTGTTGAACGTTTATTTTCCTAATTCTAATCATGAATTATCGCGTTTGGGCTATAAGCTGGAGTTCAATGAAACTTTGCTGAAATATATTAAAAAATTAGAAAAGTCTAAACCAGTCGTTATCACCGGCGATTTTAATGTCGCCCATGAAGAAATCGACTTGGCACGACCGAAAGAGAACGAAGGCAGCGCCGGTTTTACGCCGGAAGAACGCGACTGGATGACTAAACTTTTGCAAGCCGGCTTTGTCGATACTTTTAGAGAGAAAAATGGCCGGAAAGTTCAATATTCTTGGTGGAGCTTCCGGATGAACGCCCGCGTGCGGAATATCGGCTGGCGGATTGACTATTTCTGCGTGTCCGCTAAACTTAGAAGAAGCCTGAAAAAAGCTTATATCTTAGATAAAATAACCGGTTCCGACCACGCGCCTATCGTATTGGAATTGTCATAAAAAAAACAATCCGCCGAGGGGCGGAAAGTTTTTGAGTCTTGTGTCGGTTGCTAACTATTAAGACGGGCTTTGACATTAATATTATAGCAGAAGGTAAAATATATGTATAATCATCAAGAAATAGAGAAGAAATGGCAGAAAATCTGGGCCGAGACCGGGGCGCATAAGACCGGTGAGGCCAAAGGCAGGCCGAAATACTATGTTTTGGATATGTTTCCATATCCGTCCGGGACAGGCCTGCACGTCGGCCATCCGAAAGGCTATATCGCGACCGATATCTTTGCCCGTCAGAAGCGCATGCAAGGCTATAACGTCCTTCACCCTATGGGTTGGGACGCTTTCGGTTTACCGGCCGAGAATTATGCTATCAAGAATAAGCTTCATCCGCGGCAGGCGACGGAAGAGAATATCGCGACTTATAAGCGGCAGATTAATATGATCGGCCTTTCCTATGATTGGGATAGGGAGATAAGTACGATTGATCCGCAATATTATAAATGGACGCAATGGACTTTCATCCAGATGTGGAAGAAAGGCCTAGCGTATGAATCATATGAGCCGATAAATTGGTGTCCGTCTTGCAAGACTGGGCTAGCCAATGAAGATTTAGAAGACGGCCTCTGTGAACGCTGCGGCAGCGTCGTCGAGCAGAAGCCGATGCGCCAATGGGTCATCCGCATCACTGATTATGCGCAGCGTCTTTTGGATGATTTGGAAAAATTACCGGAATGGGAAGAGACGATCAAGGAAATGCAGCGGAACTGGATCGGCCGGAGCGAGGGCGCGGAAATAAACTTCGCTATCTCTGGCGCCGACAAGATGATTAAAGTCTTTACGACGCGTGTCGATACTATCTTCGGCTGCACTTACATCGTGCTCGCGCCGGAAAATGAATTAGTCGCGGATTTGAAAGATAAGATAAAGAATTGGCCGGAAGTAGAAAAATATTTGGCGGAAACAAAAAATAAGACCGATCTGCAAAGAACCGACCTGAACAAGGAAAAGTCCGGCGTCGTCTTAAAGGGGATCGTGGCCGTCAATCCTTTTAATAATGAAGAAGTCCCGGTATTTATTGCCGATTATGTTTTAAATTTATACGGGACGGGCGCGGTTATGGCTGTGCCGGCGCATGATGAGAGAGATTGGGAGTTCGCGCAGAAATATGATCTGTCGATTAGAAAATCAGTTGCCCCGTTATCTAACCCGCGAGATGAATCGACCGAGTCTTGCTATGCGGATGACGGCGTTCTTTTGTCATCTGGAGAATTTTCTGGGCTTGATTCCGTTTCCGCCCGCCTTAAGATGACGGCTTGGCTCGCAAATAATAATAAAGGCGCCAAAAAGATAAATTATAAGATCAAAGATTGGGTCTTCTCCCGCCAGCGCTATTGGGGCGAGCCGATTCCGATGATCCATTGCGCCAAATGTGGCGTCGTACCGGTACCGGAAAGCGAATTGCCGGTCGTTTTGCCGGAAGTGAAAAGCTATGAACCGACCGGAACGGGCGAATCGCCTCTGGCAGCGATAACTGATTGGGTCAATGTTAAATGCCCGAAATGCGGCGGACCAGCGCAACGAGAAACCAATACTATGCCGCAATGGGGCGGTTCTTGCTGGTATTATCTGAGGTATATCGATCCGAAAAATGATCGGGAATTAGTCGATAAGAAATTGGAAAAATATTGGTCGCCGGTAGACTTTTATGTCGGCGGCGCCGAACACGCGACGCGCCATCTCATCTATGCCCGTTTCTGGCATAAATTCTTATTCGATATCGGCGCGGTCAATTATGAAGAGCCTTTCACTAAATTAAGGCACGTCGGCTTGGTCATGGGTGAAGACGGCCGCAAGATGTCTAAGCGCTGGGGCAATGTTATCAATCCCGACGATATCGCCGCCAGCCATGGCGCCGACGCTCTCCGGGTTTATGAGATGTTCATGGGTCCGTTTGAGCAGGCGATCGCCTGGAATACTAACGGACTGACGGGCGCGCGCAAATTTCTGGATAAGATAGATCGGCTGGCCGCCGCTTTTGTCGCGCCATCGACAGAAGACGAGGAATCGCTGTCGCTGCTTCATAAGACAATCAAGAAAGTCGGGGAAGATATCGAGAAATTCAATTTCAATACGGCTATCTCCGCTCTGATGATCTTGGTGAATAAATTGACTGACTACAATAACCAGTCAGGACATTCGGCTATCAGTCAGGAAAATTTCTTGCATTTATGGCAGATATTATCGCCTTTCGCCCCTCATCTGGCGGAAGAAATCTGGGAGAAGTTCGGCCATAAGGACAGCATCTTCAAATCTCCTTGGCCGGCGTATGATCCGGAATTGATCAAGGATAAGATGGCTAATCTAGTCATATCCGTTAATGGAAAAGCGCGCGCGACTATCGAGGTTGAAGCTGATATTAAAGAAGTTGAGGCTTTGGTTTTAGCACAGGAGAATATCAATGTGAAAAAATGGCTGGAAGGGAAGGAAATCGTGAAAAACATTTTTGTGCCGGGAAAATTATTAAATATTGTCGTTAAATAAAAAACAATCCGCCAGAAGGCGGAATGTTTTTAAGTCTTGCGTTGGTTATTTTCTCATTCTTGACGATAATAGTATCTTAGCAAAAATTTTTTTTTGAGTCAAATTTTCAATTAAATTTTTCCTCCCTGTGGACCCGCGGGGGATCGAACCCCGAAGACTCAATTGTCAAGAATGAGTTTGTGGCCAACACCGGGCCCACTGAAGAGCACGATAGCAAACTAGGCATTAATAAAATATTAATAAAAAATAAATCTTTTTAACTTCTAGTCTATGTCCGATCTATTAGCGAAAACTAGAGAAATCTGTCACATCTTTGAAATTAAGCCGGCGCGATCCAAGGGTCAGAATTTTTTAATTAATGAAAAGATTTATGACGACATCATTAAAGCGGCCGACCTGAAGCCGGATGATATTGTGCTTGAAGTTGGTCCAGGCTTAGGTTTTTTGACCGCTAAGCTGGCGGCTAAAGTTAAACAGGTAGTGGCCGTCGAACTGGATAATAAATTAGCCGAGTATCTCCAGACTGGCATTGATTCACAGGGAATTGAAAACGTTGCTATAATTAACGAGAATATTTTAGATTTTAATCTGGAAGCTTATTTTAAGAAGCTGGATTTGCCCTTGAAATACAAGATTGTCGCTAACCTGCCTTATAATATTACTTCTATCTTTTTGCGCCGTTTTTTAACCTCTGAACATAAGCCGGAAGCGCTTATCCTGATGCTTCAGAAAGAAGTGGCCGAACGTATCGCCGCCGCGCCGCCGGAGATGAGTGTCTTAGCGCTTTCCGTCCAGTATTATGCCGCTCCGAAGATTATCCGCGAGGTTAAAGCCGGAAATTTTTGGCCGGAGCCAAAGGTTGATAGCGCTGTTATCAGGATAGATCTCAAGCCTCAGCCTTTTGACACGAAAGCCGATAAAGATTTTTTCAGGATAGTGAAGATCGGCTTCAGTTCTAAGCGGAAAATGCTCAAGAATAATCTGGCCGCCGGCCTCAGAGTCGAGCCGAAAGCCATTGAAGATACATTGATTAAGGCAGGGATAAAAAATGCCGCTCGGGCCGAAGATTTATTCCTTGAAGATTGGCAAAAATTATTTGCGGCTTTGAAACCGTTTATGGTATAATAAAAATAATCAAAAACCATTTTTGGTTTAGTTTGATTATTATGCCGATACAAAAAAATTGGGGAGGAAACGAGACTGATTTGAACTCAAGAGGATTACCTAAGCCGCAAAGGAATGCAGTCATTATTTTGGCCGCTTTTGCGGTTTTTATTATTATTTTTTGGGTCTGGCAGATGAACGCGCATATCAAGGGGCCGTTTGATTATCAAACGGCAACGACGACGGATACTTCCGAAGAAGATTTTAACAAGCTGCTCAAGACCATGGATACCGATAAGGACGGCTTGTCTGATTATGACGAAATTTATGTCTATAAGACTTCGCCATATCTAGAAGATACGGATAGCGACGGTATTTCTGATAAGAAAGAGGTTGACAATGGGACCGACCCGCTTTGTCCGCAAGGCAAAGACTGCAGCGGACAAATAGATACGAGCGCAGTTGCGACTTCTACTGCTTCAGATATTTCCAGCACTACCACGACCGATACTGCGGCCGTTGCCAGTTCTTCAGCCAGTCTTGATACGACCGGCGTTGATGAGAGTATTCTTCAGAACGTCTTGAACGGCCAGGGCGACGCTGCGACCTTGCGTCAATTCCTGATTTCCGGCGGCGCCTCAAAGGAAGATCTCGATCAGATTAGCGATGAGGATTTGATGAAGAGCTATCAGGAAACGCTTAATGCCCAGAGTACTAGCGCAAGTTCAAGCCAATAAATAAAAATAAATAATTTATCTTAATAAAATGAAGTCTTTCCTAAATTTTAAAAAGGAGACCGAGTTTAAGACCGGTAAGAAATTGGTCCTTTTCTTGCTGGTTTTTTCTGTTTTGGCGGTCTTTACTCTAAAAGATGTTCAGGCACAAGGAATGGTGGTGGCGGACCCTATTTCTAACGCCGCCTTAGTAAAAATTTTATCTGGTAATACTGTCGCCGCCGTTAAACTTACTTTTTGGCAGCGGGCGACTAAGATGATCCAAAAAGCCGGATCATTAGCGTTCCAGAGAGTCTTAAGTTCGGCTTTAAATAAGATTGCTTACGACACCGCTAACTATATCGGTTCTGGAGGGAAAGGGCAGAAGCCTTTGTTCATCACCAAAAGTCTTGGTGCTTATATAGAACAGATCGGCGATGAAGCGGCTGGTCAGTTCATCGAGAGTTTCGTTAATAACCTGAATAATACCAGCGATGATACTTGTTTTAAAAAATTAGATTCCTGTCGAAGCGATTGCGCCTCACGAGCCAGCGGGCGTCAATATTGGACCGAAGGAACGGAAGATAATCCGATAGTCACAAACGTAGGTACCGGTCTTACGAATTGTAACGCTGCTTGCGATAAGGCCGCGACTAGCTGTGCCGCTAAGACACAGACGACTGCCGACCAAGTTACACCTTCGTTTAATGTCTGTAGTCCATCTTCTTTAGAAGCCAAGATTAGGATTGGTCTGGGTTTAGTAGAGCAGACTCGTCCAGCCGCGCCTAATTGTACAGCTTCAAGAATGATCAAAGATTGGGGTGATAGCATTCAAAAGAAACTCGATTCGCTTCAGGACCCGAATTATTTAGATACTTTTGTAAATATTTTTGATCCGCGCACTAACGACGTCGGTATTTTCGTGTTGGCGCAAACTGATTTATCCAGTAAGGTTTATGATAAGAAGCTGACTTCCGGAAATAGCTTCATAGCTAATAAAGGCTGGGCCGACGTCCGGGATATTTCTGGCGCTCTGAAAGGTGTTCCTGGAGAGGCTCAGGCAGCCGCTGACTCGGCTAGAGCTGCCCGGCAGCAGGCTTTGGGAAAGACAACCGGCGATATCTTAGTTGATGCCGCTAATGTCTTTTTGAATCAATTATATTTTTCGGCTTTCAATAATCTTCTCCAGACTTTAGGAGAGAAGACTACTAAGGCTAATAAATCCAGCATAGCCTCTGGAAATTACGAAAGCGACCCGAATGCTAATGTGAGTGCGACCGCCTTAAAGGAAATTACTACTAAGCTTTTGCAGACTAATTTTGGAGTCCGCGCCGATTACGACATTTTATCGGAATTATCTATTTGTACAGATTCTAAAAACCCCGGTCCGACCGAGTGCGTCATCGATGATCAGTTCATGCAGGGGATAACTGAGAAGAAGACAATAGCGGAAGCGGTTAAGGAAGGTTATCTGCATGGCGATTGGCAACTAACAAAAGATAATCGTGCCGGCGCTTATAGCCTGCGTAATATTTCTATACTGCGTAAATATCGGATTCTGCCGGTCGGTTGGGAAGAAGCCATTAATAGAGCTTTTGCTAATGACGCTAATCAGAAAAAGGCGAATTTGAAGGACTATATGTCTTGCTTTGATTCGAATGACCAATATGCGGAATTTAGCAAAGATTTTAATGTTAATGATCAGGGCTGGTGCGAAGGCTTGATTGATCCGAATTGGGTCTTGAAAGCGCCGATGAATTCTTGCAGCAAAGAGGGTTTTGGTGCTCAGATACTGAGCAAGACGGTCATGCCTAGCTCGGATAATACTCCGAGCGAATTAAGCCTTTCTCGCGCCGATTCTTACTGCGCCGATAGCCAGACCTGTATCAAAGAAAAGAGCGACGGCAGCTGCGATGCTTACGGTTATTGCGACGAAGAAAGACGAACCTGGGTCTTCGGCTCTGATTCCTGTCAGCCGATAAATAATACCTGCCAAGATTTTACGAATACTGATAGCGGCACCTCGGTCGCTTATTTGGAAAATACCTTAGATTATGATAGCTGCACTTCGGAAAACTCCGGTTGCCGCCAATATTCCTATAATGGCGTCTATGCTAGTTCAACTGATTCCGTCTCTTGGAATGGCGGTCAAAGCGTCTATCTGAATAAGAACGCCGGTGTCTGCGATAATACGACTGGCGGCTGTACTGAACTCATGCGCCTGAAACCGACCTGGGGCGGTAATCTAGTCATGAATGCTGATTTCGGCAGCGATGAGATCGGACAAACTGCGACTCAGCCGGCCCTTAATACTTGGCCTCTTAATAATGCTCGCGCGACCGTGGTTAATTCCGCCGCTACTCCGGGAGATTCCAGTGGCAAGGCTCTGAAGATAGAGACGAGCGCGACTGGCGGCGGCGTCTACTCTAATCCTTCCGCCTCGCTTTTGCCTTCTAATTTCCAGACTATCTCCGGACAATCATATACGCTCAGTGCCGATCTTTATCTGACTAGCGGCGATAGCGCCAGTATTAGCTTAGGCGCGGTTTCCGAAGGATTCTCTAAGACTATCACCACTAAGAACGTCTGGCAGCACGTGAACATCACGCGTCTGGCGGATAGCGCTTACAATAACGCGGATTTCTTCGTCAGCGGCTATAGCGTTAACGGACAAGCGACTTTTTATCTCAAGAATCTGAAGTTCGAAATCAGTAGCTGGGACACCGGCTATAATGCTTACGGGAAATTTACGGTTTATGAAAAATTATTGCCGGCTTATCTAGAAAAATCATGCTATGTCGACGCTGTCAGCGCGGCTAAGGATTATAGCCTGAAGAGCGATGCTCCGGCCGCTTGTTCTAATTTCGCTCGCAAATGCAACCAGTCAGAAGCCGGCTGCGAATTATATTCGTCGGCCGCCGATAACTTTGCGGTTCCGGCCAAGGTCGTGAGCAGCGATTATTGTTCTGATAAATGCTTGGGTTATGATGTTTATATTGCGAAAGCCAGCTATTTTAATCCGGCAGCGGCCGAGAATCTTATTCCGGCAGCAGCGACTGTCTGCAGTGCCGAAGCTTCCGGCTGCAATGAGTTCACTAATCTGGATGCGCTGGCTAGCGGCGGAGAACAGAAAGAATATTATACGTCTTTGAAACAATGCGTTAAGCCGGCAGCCGCGACCTGTACGACTTTTTATTCTTGGGAGGGAACCGAGGGCGGTTATCAACTGAAGTCCTATTCTCTTAAAAGCTTGAATGGCTTGCCGGAGGTAACTTCTAATGATAGCGCTTTGTGCAACGCCGCTATCTATAATCTCCCTATTAGTAATGCCGGTTATAATGCCGATTGTCGTGAATTTTATAATGCTTCTGGCCAAGTCTCGTATCATCTCGCTTCTCGGACTATCACTTGCTCGGATAACTGTCACGCTTATCGGCTAAGTGATAAAAATATCGTTAAGAATCTGACCGCGGCGCAATGCACCGGCTCTGATAAGCATTGGAACGCCGGAGACAATACTTGCAATGTCTGTGCTAATGGCGGCGTCTGGGATACGAATAATAACGCTTGCGTCTATCAGGCGATTCCGGGGGAAGGCCAGACCTGCTCAGCTAACGAGAATAGCTGCCGCGAATATAACGGCAATAGCGGTAATAACGTTCGTTTAGTGGCTTCTTATGATTTCGAGAGCGGAGCGGCCGCTTATTGGACCTCTAATTGCACTAACGGCCTGAGCGTTTCGACGATTGCTAACACCAAAAATGGGCATTCTTTACAGTATTTGGACGCCGCGAGCGGCTGTCAGCTCGTAGGCACGGATGCCGGCGCGCCGATTGCTAAGACTCGTTTAATGGAGAGGATTTTGGCGAGCGATAATGTCGCCGCTCAGTTAGCCGTCGGCAATTCCGTTAATCAGAATAGCGCCTATACCGTAAAATTCTTAGCGCGGGCTACGACCGATGCCAGCCTGAAGATATATTTCTTGAATCGCGATACTGGCGGGAAATCATATTTCAACGCTTCTAGCACCTTAATCGTCAAGGGCGGCGATCAATGGAATATTTATCAAGCTAACCTGGCGGATCTTGATCATGCGGTCGGTCCGAACGAGCGCCTGATTATCAGCGCTAATGCTAATTTCTTATTTGACGATTTTGTGCTTTCCGAAATCACCGACCGTTATTATTTGATTAAGGGCTCCAGTCAGATTCCGGATGTCTGTTATTATGATATTTTTGATAAGTACCAAGGAGCTGATTATAATCTAGGTTGTTCTCAATATGCCGATCGCGGCGGCTTGATGCATAATTTGCGCCAATTTTCGAAGCTTTGCTCGGACTCAGCCGTCGGCTGCGAGCAGATGGTGGATACCAAGAATTATTCTTCTTATAAATCCGGCATCTGGAATGATACTAATAATAACAACGTCTGCGATCCGACTGAGGTTGATTGCGTCAAGGTCGCCGGCGATAGCGCTATCTATGCGGTTTATGATCCAAATAAATTATGCACTTCGGCCAGCAAGGGCTGCAGCCGCTTAGGACAGGGACAGGGCGGAGCGATTGTCACTTCCTGGGTAGACGTCTATAGGCAGAATAATCCGGATACTTATGCGCAGTCTTTATGCCAGAAGCCCAATGTCGGCTGCGAAGAATGGCAGAACAGCGCTGACAGCAGTGTGAGTTATTTCAAGAATCCGGGTTCTAATACCTGCACCTATAGAGCTAGCACCGACCCGAAGATATTCGGCAAGGCCTGGTATAAGATTGCCGCTAAGCGTTGCGACGCTAATAGCGATAACACCATTTCCGGAACGGAAAAAGGCATCGCTATCTGCACGAGTGATACCGATTGTGCCGCGGGTAAATGTATTATTGATAATAATGATTACCCTTGTTCTACATCTTATGATAAGACTATCGGCTTAGGCGGAGCCGGTAATCAGGTCTGGATTCCGGATACGGCGGCCGGTCTTTGCAATGCTAATGAGTCGGGCTGTACGGAATATATTGATCCGGTCAGCCAGTTCTCGGTCAATCTCGTCTTTAATTCCAGCTATCAGACGATAGAGGGGGTTAAGGAGGGTTGGGGGTTTGCGGGTGAAACTTTTGCCGGTCAGCGGCCGACCGCTACGCAGCAGATTGTCAGATTAGAGCCGAATAAACTGTATAGCTTTACGGTTAAATATGGCAGCGGCGTTTCAGGAGACGTCAGCTTATCGTTCGTCACTGTCGCCAAACCGCTATTATCTAATAACAATTTTGGGGCGACTACCAATAGCTTCACCATCTCCAGTAATCTTAATCAGCCGATTATATTTAATTCCATCAATAATTCTTCGGTTTTGGTAAGCGGCGGCGCAATCGGCAAGACAATAGAGTTAAGAGAGCTGGTCGTCGATTATCAGCTGAAAGCTAATACCGACAAGACGAGCTGTAACGGTTTGGTGAACTTCGACGACGGCTGTGTCTTATTTAACGAGCGCAGTGTTTCCGGATCTTCCGGCTTAGTTAGTTTAGAAAAAGGCTGGGACGCCTATAAGACAGTTTCCGGCGCGACTCCGACCGCTTGTTCGCCTAGCATCGCCGGTTCTTGTACGGCTAATCAGCTCTTAAAGGTCCGTCCGGACAGGGTCTGCTCGAAATGGCTGGATTGCGTCACTTATATTGAAGATCCGGCCACAAAAACTAAGACTTGCTACGCGGTGGCCGAATGCAACCGTTTAGACGATAAGAATGAATGCGCCAATTTTATCACCATGCCCGCGACCACGCGCAGTTTCGATGCTAATAACGACAGGAATGCGACCGGTTATTCCTTGCTTAATAAATATCATTTTAGTCAGATTAAACAGGTCGGTTTCAATTCTGATTTTTATGCCGATTTCGAAACCAGCCTGTCGCTAAGCTGCCATGGGAATATTGATTTTTCCGGGCCGAAAGATTGTCCAACCGATCTTTCTAAAGCCTATTCTATTATTAATGAGCCCGAGAACGCCCCGACCGATTACCCGGCTCAGGGCAAGAGCTACCTGAAAGTCGTGGCGCCTTATCAAGTCTCGACTTTAGGCGATGGGTCAGACGCGGGCATTCAGCTGACGTCTCCCGCCCTAGGAGAAACCAATACCTATTATCTGAATTACATGGTTAATACCAGAGGGACTAGCTTGCGCACGAAAGTGATTATTACTGATACCGACGGCGTGGTTAAGAAAGACGCGCTGACCGGAGCGCCGCTCATATTCTATGCGGCCGCTCCGAACGGCTGGGAAACCAAGATTGTTAAGTTTGATATCGGCCAAGGGAGCAATAAAGTTAAGATTTATCTAACCTCGGATACGGTCGATCTTAACGATGCGAACTCTGTCTATTTTGACAATCTCAGCATCGAACCGGTCTTAGAAATCGGAAATAATCAGTATGCGGCACGCGAATGCCGCCTTTATCCGACCGAGGATAGCCTGACTTGCGAGACTAAGAATAGTAATGTCATTAAGAACGGTTTGGAAGGATATTGCTTAGAGCACGATTCTTATAACCCCAACGTCTGCTTATTGTGGTATCCGGTCGATAAGATCTCGACTACCCGAATTTCTCAGCCCTCCGCCTATGGCTATAAGGGTGTATACCCCCTTGATTATTGCACGGAGCTGAATGGTAACTTTGATATCGTGGATAATCGAACGGCTTATTGGCTGAGGCATGACGATTCTAATCATGGTTATTGTGATAACGCTTACGAGGATGATGGCTTTAAGAGCGATTCCAGTCCTTGTGCTCCAGGGTACAATCGATTCTATTATGAGTATTCCTATACGCGCGGCAGCGTCCATCATTGTAATAGCGATGAGTGGTGCGTTCCGAAGAATGACACTAGCAAAAGATTTATAATTGAAGTCGTGAGAACGGCCGATGGTGACAGCACTTTTCCTGACCCGTCATTGCCGACAGTATTAGGATCATTAGATCCCGCGAATTTTTATCAAGGTCCAGTATATTTTTGGTCGCCAGCGTCTACGGGATATACTAGGCTTTTAGCTAATTCCGATCATTGGGTTAGGGGCTCTAATGTCAGCGGGATTAATTATGATGGATTTCATGCCAGGCTCTGGGTTCTAACTGATGGCTGGTATAAATATGGCGGTAATTCAACGGAGGCCGAAAATCAGGATCTTGCCGACCCTTCGATCCGAGTCTACGACTATGCTCACCCGCCGCTGACGGAAACTGATCTTAAGCTGATTTCTGGCGATGACTCGGATGCGCTTTTCCGCTTGACCTGCAATAAATTTATTCAAGTCGTCGATGAAAGCGGAAAAAATAAGGCGTGGGCCGCCCGAATTGAAGGCGATCCGGCCTATCCTGATATTACCCCGAGATTCTTTGTCGATAATTTAGATAAATATTACGGCGCTCTGCCGAAAGCGATAGATAGCTATGGCCGTAATCGTGCCACGGTACCTTTCGGCGCGGCTAGCTTGCCGGATGATTTAAGTACTCAGAGTACTCCTGTTAGCCTATTGGACAGAGATTTGAAGACTAGCGGAGAGAATAATATTCTCGCCGGACGGCCTTATGGCTGCGCCAACGGCAGCACTTCAAACGGCTGTAAATCAATTGGTTATTGCAGCAGCGATAAAAACGTCTATTGCTTAACGGCCGCCAAGCTTATATCCGGAGGAGATTCGGCCGTAGGCAATCTGTCTTGCGGCAGCCTGGGGTCGTGTGTTCCGCTTTGGGCTCAGCCGTTATCACCGGTAACAGATACAATGTCGGCTCCCGATTACAAGAATATTCTTAAAACCATATTCATGAAGTCTTTTAAGAGCTATAACTTCAAGGATAATGCTTATGTGTTAGATTCTAATTCTTATTCTGATTTCACGGCTCCGGCAGCTAATCTACCGCGATGCACTAATGATAAGCGCATCGGAGAAGGGCTGAGCTCTTTCTGTTGGATTAAGCCGGTCGTCAGTAATATCAAGCTTTATTTCGGCGCCACGAATACCGTGATTCCTGCTTCTGGCATAGCCTTCGACATTCTTAATAAAGGCGTCTACCGTTTAGAGTTCAATAGCGTTGTCGACAAGGAACAGCAGCCGCTCAAGGAAATTATTATCGACTGGGGTGATGGCAGTCTTCAGACGATAACCGGCGAAGATCATCATCCGACCCAGGCTAGCCCCCATGTCTTTTATCATTATTACTCCTCCAAGGGCTTAAAAACAATCAAATTGGAGATTAGGGATAATTGGGGTATGTATTGGCGAAATTATTAGGTATAATTGGGGTTGTTGATAACCTACTTGACAAAAGTTTAATAATGTTATATAATGTTTATAGTTAAAATTTGAAAATAAAGTACGTTAACATAAAAACCATAGAAATCATGAAGAGAATGTTTCTTTTAGCTATCACCATGATAGTCATGGCCAGCTTAGTAAGTTGTAATAAGGAAAATGACCCCTTTAATGAGCCTCCTGCTGCCCCCGAAGAAGACAGCGTGGTTATCATTGTGTATACTAATATCTTAACCGAATGGAAATCCGAATACGTAATGGAAAAAAATGCTGTCGGAGTTTGGACGGAAACTTGGAATACCCCAGTGTATCAATTTGCCCCAGGAGTTAAGAAGGTCTTAAAAGGGGAGGAAGCTCGAGCTATCATAGGGAAAGAAGTAGTTATTTGCTCTTTAGTAACAGTCTATCGCTTGTATATGGGCACTACGCCTAGTCCCGCGTTTGAAACCACGTATTCTCCCGCTCCAGTACCTGTAGTCATAGAGAAAAACAAAACTTACACTTATCACTTTGATGTAACTTTTGTACCAGTTTAGTACGTCGCTAAACACTCTTCTCGTGATTTTCGGAATCGTGTCGAATTTTTAAAAGGCTTGTCTTAATTGATAAGCCTTTTTTCTTTGCCTTTACGGCTATTTTATAGTAAAATAATAGCAAGGGATAACCTTAAAAATAGAATCGGAAATAAGCTCATAAATAGGCTGTCAAAAACGTCGTAAATAGTATATAATCAAAGTAAAGATAAAGCATAAAGTGAGCCTATGAGCCTTGATGAACAGCTATTAGCGCAACAACAAGAACCGGATGAAAGAAATGCGGAAACCGCTTGGGGCGCTTATGATTCTGCTAGGGAATCTGCTTGGTCCGAGAAAGCTTCCCGGTTGAGAGAAGCACAGAGGGCCGGCGGTCCGGATGGCCAAGGCGCTACGTCTTTGCGTGAGGCGGTTCTAGCAGAGAAAAAGAAAGCCGGCGCAACGCCCGGGTCAGACGGGGAAAGCGGGTCTAGTCCCTCGCCGCTGAAACAAGGGGCCTCTAAATTATTACAACAGTCCTGGCTTAATCTTATTACTAGTTTCGGGTGTACCCTTATCTGGATAAATATTCATGCCTTTTTTCTGAATCAGATATTTGGCGAGAAATTCTTTTGTAATTTAGGGGATGAATGGAAAGATATGATACCGGGAGGCGGCGCCGCTGCTGCCGGAGCGATCGGAGGCGTGGCCGGAAAAGTTGCCGGGGCCGCCGCGGACGCGAAACCGCCGGTTAAGCCTTCGATGGAAATATGGGGATTGATCGGTTGCGATTTAGGATGTTTGTTTCTCCTGATAGCAGTGGCTAGCGTCATTTACATAATCAGCGCCATTATATTTGATCCGGTGTCGTCGGTCAAAATAATTGGAGAGGCGCTGTGGGATTTGCTTAAGAGTATTTTTCAATAAGAGAACTTCGCGCCAATTAACATGAAGTCAATCAACAATAAAAAATTTTTATTTGCCATATTGCCGCTTATCGCCGTAATCGGGATTTTTTTATTTGGTCATAATGTCCTGGCGGCCCCGGATTGGGCGGTTAGCGTCATTAGTGGAATTCTCGGAGTATTCATCTGGGCGCTCGGCGTCATTTTAGTTTTGGTTATAAAAGGACTGATTATTATTGCTCAATATCAGGATTTTATCGGCTCCGACGCTGTCAGGCTCGGCTGGGTAATAGTGCGCGATATTTGTAACATGTTTTTTGTGGTCGTTCTGCTCATCATCGCTTTCGGGACAATTCTTCATTTAGAAAACTATAGTTATAAGAAATGGCTGCCGAAATTGATTTTAATGGCCGTGCTGATTAATTTTTCTAAGACTATCTGCGGTTTGATGATCGACGCGGCGCAGGTCGTCATGCTCACTTTCGTCAACGCTTTTAAAGATGTCGGCGGCGCTAACCTGACTGATATTCTAGGGCTGAGCAATATCGTGACCATGGCCAAAGATGATAGCAGCATGAGCTTGTGGACGGTTGTTGGCGCTTATGTCTTGGGAATTATTTATCTTCTGGTCGCTGTCGTTGTTATTGTGACCATGATGATGATGCTCGTCATGCGCCTGGTCATGATCTGGATTTATGTCGTCTTATCTCCGGCCGCTTATCTATTATCAGCTTTTCCGGGCGGACAGAAATATGCTTCTCAGTGGTGGAGCGAGTTTACTAAGAATCTCGTTGTCGGTCCGGTTTTAGCCTTTTTTATCTGGCTGTCTTTTGCGGCTCTGCAGACTTACACTCAAGACACCTCAGTAAATACGAAAGTAGCGGCAGAAATGTCGGCAATCGGAGATACTACCGCCTCGGGTACAAATGCTATGGTAGCTACTAAGGCGTCTTCTCCGGCATCGCTTATCCAATTCGTCATCGCCATCGGTATGTTGCTCGGCGGCTTGAAGATATCTCAAGAGATCGGCGGCGCGGCCGGCAGCATGGCCGGGAAGGGGATGTCCAAGATAAGTTCTGGGGCATCGTTTGCGACTGGGAAAATAACTGGAGCCGGGAAGGGCCTAGGTAAATGGACCGGAAGACAGCTCGGAGACTTGAGAGATATGACTAGTGAAAAATTAGGAGTAGATTTGAATTTAGCGGCCGGAGAAAGAAGAAGAAGAGAACAAGTAGAACATAATAGAGCGTTACGACAAACTAGAATTAGGAAAGGCACTCTTAAGCAGGCGGAAGAGGGTGAAACATGGATTGGCCGTAAAGCCGCTCTTTTAAGCACCGGCGACGTCGCCTGGCAGAATATTATGGATAGGAAATTCAATGCCGGTTCGCCAGCCAAGAATAAAGAATATCTTGGTAAGATTAAAGCCCAGGAAGATATGAAGAAGGCGGCTACTGGTGAGTTAGGAAGAATTGATTTAGAATCTGGTAAAGTGGTCACGGCCGCAGAAGATAGAGATAACAAAGAAAGGATTAAGGATATTAATAAAAAGAATTATAAATTGGAAGAAGATAGCAAGGCCATTGTTGATAGCGCTGATTATAAAAAATTACTCGGTAAAGAAAAAGCGGGCAGCCTGACCGAAGATGAAACTAAAGAGTTGGTGAAGAAAAAAGCAGACATTAAGAAGATTAATGATACCATGGCCCGCAACCTAGAAGAAAAAGATGTTCTTAGCGGTAAAAATATTGTTGTTTCTGATAAGATAGCTAAAGATGCTAAGTTGGAGGAGTATCAAAAAGAAAAAGATAAATCTCTTGGCGCGGTTAACGCCGCTGATGCAGAAATCGCTAAATTTGCCGATGTTCTGCGTAAAAATCAATTATCCGAGGTGCAATCGGCGCGGGCCTCCATCAGCGCTAAAATGGAAGGCGAGGCAAGCAAACAAATTGCCAATTTTTCTAATCCGGATCAATTGGTCGGTATATTCAAAGAGGCGGAGGAGCAACATGATGAAGGATTGATGGCGGCTTGTTATAAGAAATTAGCTAAGTCGGGGAATTATAATGATCTGCACAGATCTTTAGGCATTGGCACTGGCTATGATGGCATGATTAAAATGTCTGAACATTTACAGAAAGCAGGCGGAATGACCGAGCAGGATTCTCGTGCGCTTATTGCTGAAGTTGGGGAGCTGGCTAAGGCTTCTAACCATTTTGAAGCTTTTGGCGCTATGAGCATGAATAAAGCTGGCAAATGGGAAGAAACAGGCAAAGATGAACAGGAAGCCGCTATTCTTAGTGAAAAATCAAAAGTTCAAGTTCAGCAATTTGTTAGGTCTGTTAATCGCTTAGGAGCCGGTTCTTATCGTAATGGCGAACCGCATGATTCTAAACATTGGGATATCAGCCGTTCTACTATCAGTCTGTTCGCTTCAAAAGACGCTGCTTACGCTGCTGATTTAGAAAAGACTGGTAATATTAATGTTATTCGGTTTATTGGCGCTAATGAAAAGAATCTCGAAGCCTTAGAAAAGAATGGCGCCGTAGAAGTAGCTAAAGTTATTAGAAAGATTTGTGCCCAGGGAGGTAAGAAGAATGATGTTTCTAATCCTATGGGCGCTATAAGGGGTGTTGTTTCTTAAAGATATGGCAAAATTAACTCTCGATTTACTACAACAGGAAATAGATTACGTTATGGCAAATAACGAATTTTTGGATGCTTTTGAAAGCTATAATCTAGTCAAAGACTGGCTTGATCGGTCGGGCATATTAAAGAATAGTCCGGAATACACCCAGTACGAAAATTACTTGATGAAGTTTAAATTTATCGGTTTTAACTATTTAAAAGATACCGAAGAACGCGCTGATCTGTTAAAAAATTATTTTTCCCTTTCTTTGGAAATAGATCAATTTGATCTTTGGCGAAAATTAGAAACGGAGCTTGTCGCCATTAGCGATTTGAATGAGAGGGATATCTTTAAAACAAAAATGCGGGAAGCGCTAGAGAAATGCGACAACGTTTTAATTAGTCGGCAGAAATATGTTAATCAAGAAATCCCCAGAAAAGTGGACGAATGGATAAAAAGTTTTATTGCTAATTTAGGGCTAGATAAGTTTGATAAGGTTAAAAAGGTTGAGTATTTTAGCAACAACCAATTTATTAAGATTTTAGATGCTAAGGACAAGGACAGAGTAAAAATTCTTTTAGATATCTATGAAAAATTAAAAATTTCTTCTAAAACTCCGGAGGGATATGATAATTCGGTGGTCATGAATATAGACGATAAAACGATTATTTTTAATCATGGAAATATTGAAGAAATTGCTAGTGTTGATAAGATAAGGCATATTGATATTGGAACTCTGGAACCGGGACTGGCTAATAAGCAATTTGATCTCAATCCTAGTATTTCTCATCCTATTATAACTACGTCTCAACCCGCCCAAGAAACTAGGCCATTCCCAACGCTAACTGAATTAGAGAATATCCTGAAAAATTATCCCGAATCCAGTCTCGAACACAAGGCGATATCACAGGAGATCAGTCGTTTCAAAAGATCAGAACTTAAAAAATCTCAGAAAGTAGATGTTAAAAAATAAAAGATTAAAAATAGCTGTTTCCGGATCGCTCGCTTACGACCAGATCATGGATTTTCCCGGACGTTTCTCAGACCATATCCTGCCTAAAGAAATCCATAACTTGAATTTAAGCTTCTTCCTCAGCGGCTTGCGCCGCAGCTTCGGCGGCACGGCCGGAAACATCGCTTATAACTTAACTCTGCTGCAAGAGAAACCGATTATCCTAGGGGTAGCCGGTTTTGATTTTGGCGACTACCGCAAATGGCTAGAGAAGGGCGGCGCCGATCTTAGCCGAATCAGGACTGTTCCGACCGATAGGACAGCGACAGCCTATATCATTACCGATCAAGCCGATAATCAGATCGCCGCTTTTTATCCCGGAGCGCGCCCGAAAGATTACGCTCGCCGCGCCTGTAATTTTAAAGAGATTAATCTGGCTATTATCGCTCCTGACGATAAACAGCGGATGCTGGACTACGCGGTCGCCTATCAGAAGCATCATGTCCCCTATATCTTTGATCCGGGTCAAGCTTTGATCGCTTTTTCGGCCGCGGAACTTAAGAAAGCTGTCAGGGGTGCGAAGGTGCTTATCGGCAATGATTATGAAATAAAACTGATGGCCGATAAGATGAAGATAACTTTGGCGCAGCTGGTCAAACTAGTCGAGATATTAGTAATAACTAAGGGCGGTAAGGGATCGGAAATATATCAAGGCCAGGAGAAGGTAGTGATTAAACCGGCAAAACCGAAGAATACCTCGGACCCGACCGGCGCCGGCGACGCCTATCGCGCCGGTCTTATCAAAGGCCTGATAAAAGGCTATAATCTAAAGGCTTGCGGTCAATTGGCTGGGCTAGTGGCGGTTTATACGGTTGAGAAATATGGCACCCAGACGCATCAATTCAGTCTGGCGGAACTTAAGAAAAGGTATCAGGAGAATTATAAGGAAAGTCTGAAGATATAAATAAGAGCTTAAAAATATTTTAAATAAATATGACTCACCACGTAAAAGACATGAATTTAGCTGCCATTGGCGAAAAGCGTTTGGCTTGGGCTAGTCGCGATATGCCGGTTTTAGAAATCATTAAGGCCGATTTTAAGAAAACTAAGCCATTCAAGGGCAAGCGGGTTTCGGCTTGCATGCATGTAACCGCGGAAACAGCTAACTTAATGCTGGCTCTCCAAGCTGGCGGAGCGGATATTACTTTAGTAGCCTCTAATCCGCTATCGACGCAAGACGATATCGCCGCGGCTTTAGTGAAGAACCATGGCATCAAGGTCTTAGCTATCCATGGCGAAGACACTAAGACTTATTATTCTCATTTGAATCAGGCTCTGCAGAATCGCCCGAATATCACGATGGATGATGGCGCCGACTTAATTTCCCTCCTGCATAATAAATATAAGCATCAGGTTAAGGATATCTTGGGCAGCATGGAAGAAACGACGACCGGAGTTATCCGCTTGCGCGCTTTGGCCGCTGATAAGAAATTATTATTGCCGGTCATCGCCGTTAATGACGCTAAGACCAAGAACATGTTCGATAACCGCTACGGCACTGGGCAATCGACTCTCGACGGCATCATCCGCGCGACTGGCTTATTGGTTGCCGGTAAGGTTTTCGTCGTGGCTGGCTATGGCTGGTGCGGCCGCGGTTTCGCAATGCGCGCTCGGGGCATGGGCGCCCAGGTCATCGTGACCGAAGTCGATGAAATTAAGGCCCTTGAAGCCGCTATGGACGGATTCGGAGTGATGACGATGAAAGAAGCGGCTAAAGTCGGAGACGTCTTCTGTACTATTACGGGCGACCTCAAGGTGATCGATAAGGAGCATTTCAAGGTCATGAAAGACGGCGCTATGGTCTGCAATTCCGGCCATTTCGATGTGGAAATAAATATTCCGGCTCTAAAGAAACTAGCTAACAAGGTGAATTATAACGTCAATAATAATGTAGACGAGTATATCTTAGGGAAGAGGCGCATCTATGTGCTTGGTCAGGGCCGCCTTATTAACCTGGCCGCCGCCGAAGGCCATCCGTCTAGCGTCATGGATATGAGCTTTTCCACCCAGGCCTTAGCAGCTGAGTACGTCGCTAAGAGCGCCGGAAAATTAGAAGTCAGAGTCCATAACGTTTCCGAGAAGATTGAAAAGAAGGTGGCGATGATGAAACTTAAGTCATTAGGCATCAAGATCGATAAGCTAACCGCGGAACAAGCTGCTTATCTGTCTTCTTGGGAATCAGGAACCTAGAAGTTTGATAGCAGGACATAACTTAATTATCTCCGTTACCACAGCGGAACAAAAAATATGAACATAAAATTAATCACTTCGGAATCTGTTACCGAAGGACATCCGGATAAGGTCTGCGATCAGATTTCCGATGGCATCTTAGACGAGATGTTAAAGAGAGACCCGCACAGCCATGCGGCCGTGGAATCATTCGCCACTAACGGCATGATTGTTGTTGGCGGAGAAGTCAGAACTAAAGAGTATATTCAAGTTGACGATATTGTCCGCAAGGTTTTGAAGAGCATCGGCTATAACGGCGCTGAATCCGGCTTCGACTGCGACAGCGTCGGTATCATGTCATCTCTTCACGCGCAGAGCGCGGAAATCGCGCAAGGCGTCGATGAGGGCGCAGGCGAATTCAAGGAGCAGGGAGCTGGTGACCAAGGTTTGATGTATGGCTTCGCAACTAACGAGACCAAGGAGCTCATGCCTTTGCCGATAACCTTGGCTCATAAATTAACTTTTAGATTAGCTGAAGTCCGCAAGAATAAAACCCTGCCTTATTTAAGACCGGACGGAAAAAGCCAGGTGACCGTCGAATATCATGACGGCATTGCTAAGCGCGTCGAAACTGTCGTTATCGCCGCTTGCCATAGCGAGAAGGTTAAGCTTTCTAAGGTCCGTGCCGATATCTTAGCGAAAGTCATTAAGCCGGTTTTAGGCAAATTAATGGACAAGAAGACTAAAGTCTATATCAATTCTACTGGCGCCTTTACTTTCGGCGGTCCGGCGGCCGATACCGGTCTGACTGGCCGCAAGATCATTGTCGATACCTATGGCGGCGTCGCGCGTCATGGCGGCGGCTGCTTCTCGGGCAAGGATTCGTCCAAAGTCGACCGCTCCGGCGCTTATATGGCTCGCTATGCGGCTAAGAACGTCGTTGCGGCTGGATTAGCCGATAAATGCGAGGTCCAGGTCGCTTATGCGATTGGGGTCGCTAAGCCGGTCGGCATCTATATCGACACTTTTGGCACGAATAAATATGCGGAAGAAGATATCTTGAAGGCTATCGAGAAGGTCTTTGATTTCCGCCCGAAAGCGATTATTGATCACTTAGAATTAAGAAAGCCGGTCTTCTTGAAGACCGCGGCTTACGGCCATTTCGGTCGCCCAGAATTCAGATGGGAAAAGACTGATAAGGTCGCAGCATTGAAAAAGGCGATAAAATAAAGAACAATAAAAACACCGCTCTGTGAAGAGTGGTGTTTTGTCTCTATTATGCGCGTCATGACTTTCGGAACATTCGATAATCTCCATCCGGGGCACTTGGATTATTTCAAACAGGCCCGCCTTTTTGGCGATGAGCTGATAGTCATAATTGCTCGCGACAAGAATGTCTTGGCGATTAAGAAACGTGCGCCGCAAGATGACGAGAAGACTCGCCAGCGTAAGGTTAGACGCGCCCTTAAAGAGCTGGGTATAACAGGGAGGGCTGTTTTAGGAAATCTTAAGAACCGCTGGCTTATCCTGAAAAAATATCGTCCGGAGATAATCTGCTTAGGCTATGATCAGCAAGTTGATTTGCCGCAATTAAAAAGCGAAATCGCCGGATTTCGCTTTTTCTGTAAGATAAAAAGGCTAAAGGCTCATCATCCGGAAAAGTATAAGTCGAGTTTTTGCCGAGTTTAGGAATATTAAAATATGTCCAAAAAATTTACTCTCTTTACGGAAGATTATAACGTGCCGCCGCATCCTTGGCTCCTTTGGAATAAGACTTTTTATGATCTGCGTTTGAAGACCAAAGGGAAGATATTTATCGATTCTATATTCATTTTTCAGGAAGGTAAGGCGCTCTGGGCTCCGGATGCTAGCCAATTTTCCGCCGCTGGCGCTTATTTTTTGCCGCGCTTGCAGGCTGACTCAACTTTGGCGGAAGAAATAGTGCGGCAGCATTATATTGGTTTTGCTAAAATTAAACGATTTGTCTCTAGCCTCAAGCACAAAGATTTAAAAAAGATGTCACCGCGTGGATTAAGCAAGATTTATGACGATTTTTGTCGTATCTGGCTGGAGATAGCTGATTGGTCTGCTATCCCGCAATATGTGGACATGGGCGATAATAAATATTCTGTGTTCGTAGAGAAAAATATTCGCGGCTCGCTATCTGCTTTTGGCGATCCTGGCGTAATTTTTAGCCGCTTATTAACTCCTCTCAAAGCCACCTATGTCCGCCGTGAAGCTGAGGCAGCTTTGGGATTATTGGCGCGCTGGCAGAGACAGCCGAAGCTATGGCGCGCCTTTAAAAGAGCTTCGAAGCTTGCTAACCTGGATAATATTTCTCAGCGCCGCCAGCTGCAATCATTGTCTAGGCGCTTCGGCTGGCTGCAATATTATTATGACGGCCAGGCTGCCGGACCAGAGTATTATTTCGAATTATTGAAAGGCAGGGCAGGAGATAAAGCGGGAAAGATCCTGTCGGCTAATAAGCGAGAGAGGGAAAAATTAGGCGCTTGGCAGAAGAGGATTGAAAGTTCGTTATCGGTTTCCGCCCGTCATGACATCCGCCTATTGCGCGAATTTTCTTTTATCAAGGAATTGCGCAAAGAGATGCAGATATATTATCTGAATTATGCGATGAGCTCATGGTTTACAGAATTAGGGCGCCGTCTTTTCTGTTCTCAGACACAAGCGAAATATTTGACCCCAGAAGAAATTAGAGGATTCTTGCGTTCTGGGCGCCGGCCGAGAGCTGAAGAATTGCCCGAGAGATTCCATCTTTCCGCTTTCGTAACTATTAAGGGTAAAAGCCGTGTCTTGGTAGGGAAAGAAGCTGAAAGTATGGTTAGATATATGCAGATGCCGAAACTCATCAAGACTAATGTGGATATTTTTACCGGCCAAGTATCTTTTCCTGGTCGCGTGCGGGGCGCAGTCAAGATTATCAATGCTGTTGCCGATATTAAGAAATTTAACAAAGGTGATATTCTAGTTAGTTTTTCTACTAATCCGTCATTGGTGCCGGCCATGAATCGCGCTAGCGCTATCATTACTGATGCCGGCGGAGTCACCTGCCATGCCGCTATCGTCTCTAGGGAGATGAAGATTCCCTGCATTATCGGCACAAAAATCGCTACGCGAATTTTGAAAGACGGCGATATAGTAGAAGTCGACGCCAGAAAAGGAATAGTAAAAGTGATAAAGAGGATAAGATAATTTTGCTAAACATATGAACAGCCGTAAGCGTAAAAATATTTCCGTCAGCCGCCAAGAACTCTTCTGTATGGAGGAAATGCCGAATTATTATCCAATGATGGCTGGTATTGCTTGGAATACGGCCCGGGCGAATAGGTTTCTTAAAAGTTATGGCTTTAAAAGAAAGATGCCATGCCTGGCAATGATCTTTCAAGATAATATCTGCCAGTTGCTAGTGGCTCGGCAGGAATTCAAAGAGATCGGCTTGGAGCTATTGGAGAATATTAAGAAGAACCAGAAATGGGGCGATCGTTATTTTAAAGATCTTGAAAAAGCAGAAGGCGAACTATATCGCGCCTCTGACAGCTTGAAGAAGATAAATTTAACCAAGCTCTCCGACAAGGAATTATTCAAGGTTTATGATGAATACTATGCTATCTATAGCCGCTTGCATGTCCTTCATTGGATGCAGACGGCGGCTGATTTTGGGGAAAATATCCTCTCTAAATATCTGAGGAATTACCTCAAAGATAGGATTGCCGGTCAAGACTATTCTTTGGGTGAAGCTTTCTCTACTCTCACGACGCCGACTAGGGACGCTAAGGCCTCTGAAGAATATAAACAACTTCTGTCGATATTGGGGCACATCATTAGTAAGCCGGCTTTGAAGAAAATCTTTGCCAAGCATGGCGTCGAAGATATTGACAGGGAATTGTCAAAATTAGATAAGAGATTAGATTTGATGATTAGCCGACATGCCAAAGCTTTCGGCTGGCTCGGTTATGGCATGGTCGGGCCGTCTTGGGGAAGAGAGTATTTTATCGATATCTTATCAAGTTTGGTCAGGCAGGGTGTGAATCCCAAGAAGTCCCTGCAAGGCGTGAAAGCTGGTCGGCAAGAAATATTGAATAGGCAGAAGAAATTAGTCCGCGACCTCAAGATAGATAAGAAGCACGAAGAGATATTAGCTTTTGCTAGGAATCTCGTGTTTACCAAGGGGGCTAGAAAGGATTCCATGTTTCATAGCTGGTCGATAGTCGAGAGATTATTCAAGGAAATCGGCCGCCGCCGCTATCTGGCTATCCGCCAAGTCCGCTATCTTTATCCGCATGAGTTCAAGGAGCTCCTCTTGGGCAATAATTTTGATGTTGCTATCTTGAATGAAAGATATAAGTTCAATCTGTATTATTCTGTCGGGGATTTCAAGGATGATCTGAATGTGAGCGGAGCAGAAGCGAGAAAGATATCAGCTCGCCTGAATATCATCAGAGAGAATATCAAGAATGTCAATTCACTGTCGGGTGACTGTGCTTTTCCTGGCAAGGCTAGGGGCGCGATCAAAGTCATTAATATTCCTAGCGATATTCCTAAGATGAAGAAGGGCGATATCTTGGTCTCAATAGCAACTACGCCGGATTTGGTTCCGGCTATGAAGAGGGCGGCGGCAATCATTACTGACGCTGGCGGCATTACCTGCCATGCTGCTATCGTTTCCAGAGAATTAAGGATTCCGTGTATCGTCGGCACTAAGGTGGCGACTAAAGTTCTCCGCGATGGCGATTCGGTAGAGATGGACGCGGAGCAGGGAATAGTGCGTTTAATGAAGAAGAAAAAAGGTTGACAGGATTATTTTCCGTGATAATATTGTCTTATAGACAATAATTATTGTCTTCAAGACATATATATATGAAGAATCTATTCAAATCGCAGACCGCTTATGAGATATTGATGCTTCTGACCGCCAGCCCGAAGCGGTCTTTTTATTTTTTAGAAATAAGAGAGGCTGTCAAGAAAGATGCGGCCAATATCACCCGCGAACTGGATAAGCTGATTAAGGAAGGCATAATCGCGCAAGAACTTAAAAATAGGAAGAAAAGCTATTCCTTCAATACCGATTATGCGATCGGGCCGGAGCTTATCAATCTTTTCCAGAAGAATAAAGGCGCAGAAGTCGAGAAGATATTTAATCGTGAATGGCTGTTAGCCGAAGAGATCATCAACGCTAACCCCTGGTTCATGGCCATCCCTTTTTATTGCTTTACGAATCAATTCGCTCAGCCAGGCGGGAAAGCTTATCAGCATCAAGCTTGCGTTTATCGGGGCTATCATCTCTGGTTCTATTTTGATAAGCAGGACGCGCAAGCCGTAGGCGACCATTTAGTCGACAAGTTCGAGAGCGACGTCGATTTCATGGAAGAGGTTAATTCTCAGATAAGACTTTTCGCCGATAAGCTAGTCGCTACGGTCGCTAAGATTCCTGAAAGCGGTCTGGATAAGGTATCTTCAGAGAAGCTGTGGCGCTACTATAAGGAGCATGAAGAAGTGCATCAGGAATATTATCAATGGGGCTGGATCCCGGTGGCCGCTGACATGTTCGGCGATAATCTGACTAATCGCGGCAAGCAGATGCTAAGAGAACTGAAGGCTCCGGCTGCGAAAATTGAGGAATATCTCGCCCTGCTTACTCAGCCGGAACAGGATTCGCTCTTGAAAGAAGAGCAAGATGCTCTGATTAAGATCGGTATTGCTGTCCAGTCTGATCCTAAGCAATTTTCCATTTTCAAGGAATTATTCAGGAAGTTCAAAGAAGAAGATGTTAAATTTCTCGGCCTGTATACTCATAGTAAAGAGTATGAGGATAAATTCGAGGAGGTCGTCCGGACTCTCAAGAACCGGATCAATAAGAAAATATTGAATGATCTGCAGAAGCATTATGCCAAGTATTTCTATACCAAGTTCATTTATACTGAAGAGCAGGGCGTCTATAATTTTGAGCATTATCTGAAAGAGTTAGTCCGCTTGGTTAATGGAGACAATAACCTCAAGAAAACCTATGGAGACCAAGAGAAAAAGATAAAGATGGTACTGGCAGATAAACAGGCTCTCATCAAAAAAATAAGCCTATCAAAAAAGACGACTCGTTTTTTCGGTGCCTGGGGCGATTTCATGGTGACGAAGATATATCGCCGCTATGCCCAGCTCTTCGCTCTTTATAAGACGACTTTCTTCTTAGAGGAGATAGCTCGGCGTATTGGTTTGAGCCTGAAAGAAACGAGATTCATGACTTCGAAGGAGATAAAAGCAGCTCTGTTCGATCATCAATCGGACAAGGAAGAGATAAAATCTCGCGCTAAGCTCAGCTTGTATTATACGGCCAAAGACACCGAAGTTTATTATAGCGGCCGTGCAGCCGAGCAGATAATCAAGAAATATATCCAGAAAGACGAGAGCAGGGAAGTTTCAGAGCTGAAAGGGCAATGCGGTTGCCGCGGACAAGCCAAGGGGATCGTTCGGATCGTTAATGTTATCCGCGATATGGAAAAGATGAAGAAGGGGGATATCCTCGTTTCTATCTCGACGCAGCCGGATTTATTGCCGGCTATGAAAAAAGCCGGAGCTTTCGTGACCGACCAAGGCGGCGTAACTTCGCATGCGGCTATTGTCGCTCGTGAAATGAACGTGCCTTGCGTCATCGCCACCAGGATCGCGACTAAAGTCCTGAAAGATGGCGACCTCGTCGAAGTCGATGCGGATAAAGGAATAGTGAGGATAATAAAATAAAATAAAAAACCGGCACTTTTGGTGTCGGTTTCTTTAATTTCTTTAATTCGGTTCATTTAGAACCCGATAGTCCTTGTAACTTGGATGCGCCCCTTGTCTTCAGTAAAGATGAAGCCGGTCAATTCCTTAAGTTTAATTTTGCAAGAAATTTTATGGTCGTTCTCGTCAATGCCGAGAGCGAGCCATTCGATCATGGGCGTATGGCCAGCGCTGATAACCAAGCTGCCGTCATCGACACGCGAGAATATATCAGTAATCGCATCGAGCATGTTGATTTGTATCTTCTCGATGAATTTCGGATTATATCTCCTAAAAGCATTGAACCAAGTAGTCCTTTCCGCTTCTTTGACGATTTCGGGATTCTCGCTGAATTCTTTAAAAATCTTATTGCTTCCTAAGCGGGCATCAGCCGGCAAGTAGCCGCCGAAAGAATTAATCGCGTTAGATATATCGAGATGTCTTTCGTAGGCTTTTATGGTTTGCCCCGTCCTTTCGATAGCGGTACCTAAATGAAAGATGACTAGTCCTTGATGTTTTTTGACTAAATCATTCAAGCCGGCGATTCCGATGTTTTCAATCTCAGCGAGCTGATCCTTATCGACCAAAGTTCCATCTTCGTCTTTCCGTCCGTGACGGATTATTACTAAAGTTTTCATCGAGTAATAGACCCGTTAACTACGGGACCAGAGGTTTATGAGGTGATTTGTTTGTTATTAAAGTTCTAAATATTTCTAATATTTTATAATATTATTGTAATCTTGTCAATAATTTAAGTCTGATTAATTACATTTTTTGGTTATTTTATGCTAATATTAATATAAGTAAATAATAATGATATGTATATTAAGCCATTTAGTCGGATTACTAAAAATTCTGTTGCCGAAGCTGGAGGCAAGGGAGCTTCTCTTGGAGAAATGACTAAAGCTAAGATTCCGGTTCCTTCGGGTTTCGTTATTTTAGCCTCAGCTTTTAATCGTTTTCTCGCTGAAACTGACCTAACGCAAGAATTAGAAGCGATTCTAAAGAAAGTAAATTATAAAGATATCAATTCCGTCGACGGCGCTTCCGCAAAAATTCGCAACTTAATTGCCGCCGCCAAGATGCCAGTTGATTTAGAAAAAGATATTGTCAGCGATTTTAAGAAACTGAAAGCCAAGTTCGTTGCGGTCCGCTCTAGCGCGACGGCCGAAGATTCTTCGTCGGCTTCTTGGGCCGGAGAATTAGAAACGTATTTAAATACTACAGAAAAGACCCTATTGATCAATGTTAAGAAATGCTGGTCCTCGTTATTCACGCCCCGCGCCATCTTTTATCGCCACGAGAAGAAATTATTAAAGACAAAAGTCGGCGTCGCGGTCGTGATCCAAGTTATGGTCGATTCGGAAATATCCGGCATTACCTTTACGGTCCATCCCGTGACGAAGGACAAGAATCAGATGATAATTGAGGCCGGTTATGGCTTGGGCGAAGCGATTGTTTCCGGATCGATTACTCCCGATGCTTATGTTTTAGATAAGCGGGATTATTCTCTTGTAGATATCAATGTCGCTCCTCAGATCAAGCAGATTATCAAAGGCTCTGCCGGCGGAACAAAATGGGTTCCGATTGCTAAATCGGGACAGTCCAAGCAGAAATTGAATGGCCGCCAGATAGTAGAACTAGCCAAGATATGCGCCGGTATCGAGAAGCATTATAAATTCCCCTGCGACATCGAATGGGCCTATAAACAGGGCAAATTCTATATAACTCAGAGCCGGCCGATAACGACTCTCTAGCCGCTTATTTTTCTTTCTCTTTTTGGCATAATATGTTAAAATAGAAAAAGATGTTCGACTATTTACAACAATTCAACAATCTTCCGAAAAACCTGCGCGATCAGGTTTCTTCGCCGTCCGCGATGGCGCTTATTTCCGAATTAGAAACGAAATATAAAGTTGATTTAGCTATCGTGATCATGAAACTGATGGTTAAGAGCCTGAAATTTTCGGATTTGCCAGCTTATTTGACCGGAGAATTATTATTAACCCCGGAAACAGCCGCTCAGCTCGTTAAAGAATTGAAGGAAAAGATCTTCGCGCCTATGGCTGATTATTTAGGACTGACTTCTGAGATTCGCGCCTTAGATCTTGATAAGGATATTGAAGTTGTCATTAAAGAGGCGGGTCTGGTCCTGCCGAGTGCTGTCGCTATCAGCCGCTTTAAGAATATCGTTTCTACGTACGCGCGCGGCATCAGGAGTAAGATAGATACGCGTAATACTTTATCTAAGGACGTTAAGATCGGAGGCCTGAATCTGAGCCCGGAGGAGATTGATCGCGTCCTAAAGATCTGCGATACCAGGATTTCTAAAGGATTGATTACTCCAGCCGTCACTACTCAAGCTGCTCCAGTTTCCATGCCGCCGGTGACGCGATTAGATAAGATTATCGGCGGCGCTGATAAGGCTGCGCCGGTAAGTTCTGAATATAATTTAAAACAAGCGCTAGCTAAAGGAGAGACTAAGTCTGTCGTGCCAGCGCCTTTAGATACGAAGCATGAATTAGCCAAGCCGGAGGCGCAGTTAGATTTGCCTAAGCCGGAAGTTAAAGCCGAAATTAAGTCAGTCGTTTTGAATAAGCCAGTTGCGGAAATTAAGCCGATTGCGCCAGCCCCTGTTGTTCCGACCGCCCCGAAAGTATCTCCGGTCGTTCCGATTGTTCCAATCACTCCGAAAATATCGCCTGTTTCCCCTAAAATCGCTCCAGTTAAGCATGAATCTGCCTTTACGAAATTTTTTGGCGGGCATAAAGAAGTCGCGCCAGTTGTAGCCGTTGCGCCTGTTACGCCTAAATTCGCTCCAGCTATTCCGGCCGCTAAGATTATTTCAACGCCTCCAGTTTCTATGGCTGCCGCCCGTACTTTAGCCGGCAAGCAAGCGCTTGCTTCCTCCGCCGCTCATCCGCAGATGCATGATATCAAGCCAATGCCGAAAGTCATGGGTCCGATTGAGGAATTGCAATTTTTGGATGTAATTAATTTCCGCCGTCTCGGCACGACTCCAGCCGAAATAACTTCTAAGGTTTTCGCGAAAATAAAATTATTAGAGAAAGATGGTTATGATAAGATGGTTGCTGGCGTTCGCGCTTGGCGTCAGAGTCCGGTTAGCCGTTTATACCTGCGTCTAGGTCAAGAAGCAATCGCGAAAGGCCAGCCCCTGAAACAGATAGCTGAAGCTCGCAAGGCTGCTAATCAGGAATATCTGAGCATGGATGAGATTGAAGCGATTGTCAGTTTAAATAGCAAGTTAGTTTTTTAAGATATATGCAGCAGTTCACCGTTCCTCAATTCATCGACGTCGAAAATAAGATTATCGGCCCTCTGACCGTGCGCCAATTCATGATTATTCTCGGCGCTGCCGTTATCATCGGCATCAGTTACAAGTTGTTCGATTTTACCTTGTTCTTGACCGTCGGTATCGTGACGCTCGTCTTTGCTGCTCTATTCGCCTTCGTTAAGATAAACGGCCGCCCCTTCCATCTCTTTATGCTTAATGCTTTTCAGACTTTGCGCCGTCCCGGAATAAGAGTATGGAATAATCGGATCATGGCTGCTGAAATCGGCGAAACGAATATTGAAGTCAAGGCCGTCGCGCCGATAGTCGCTCCGAAAATGTATAAGAAATCGCGCTTGGCCGAATTGGCGCTCGTCGTTGATACCAAAGGACGCTATAAAGGAGAATAAACTAGGATAAATTTTAATTATGTCAGAAAAAGGCTTGGCTAAGAATAAAATAAGCGCCTCCACTCAGCAATATTTGAATATTGCCGAGATTAAGGATAACACCGTCGTGATGAAGGACGGCACTTTGCGCGCCGTGCTTCTTGTTTCCAGTATTAATTTCGCGCTCAAGAGCGAAGACGAACAGAATGCAGTCATTGATTCTTATGTCCGCTTCTTAAATAACCTGACTTTCACGCTTCAGATTGTTATCCAGTCTCGCGAGTTAGATATTAATAATTATTTGGAATACTTAAAGAACAAAGAGAAGGAGCAGATGAATAAATTATTGAAAGTTCAGACTGCCGACTATATTGAATACATCAAGGAATTGACCTCGCTGGGCAAGATTATGAATAAGCGTTTCTATGTTATTGTGCCTTATGATCCCCTGACCGATAAGCATAAAGGCTTCATGAGCTTATTGAGCGAAGCGCTTAAGCCAGCGACCGTTATTAAGCTCAAGGACAAGACTTTTAAGAATTATCAGGAGATGCTCGATCGCCGCATCGATAGCGTTACCGGTGGCTTAGAATCTCTCGGTGTCGCCGTGGCCCGCTTAGATACCCAGAGTTTAATTGAGCTTTATTATAAAACATATAATCCAGAAACCTCTCAGAATCAGGAATTAGTCGATTTAGATAAGCTCAGGGTAGAGAAATAAACTAATATGATTGATTTCAGCAAAAAAGAAGAAAAGGCCAAGATAGGCCTCAATACCCCGATTACCATCGGGGTTAAGCCCGTGGCGCACCCAATCGAGGAGAACCCGGAATTGACTCGGGAAATCATCGAAGAAGAGAAGGCCTTCCGCCGCGGCGTCTTATCCGTCCGCGATATTATCGCGCCCGCTAGCCTCAAGGTCGAGGCTAATCATCTCGCCTTGGGCAATAAATTCTTGCGCACCATCTTCATCGTCTCTTATCCGCGCTATATCTCCGTCGGCTGGTTCGCGCCGATTATCAATCTGAACGTGACCTTTGATGTCTCGATGTTCTTCTATCAAGTTAAGAGCGCGATTATCTTGAAGCAACTTAAGAATAAAGTCGGCGCCCTGGAAGCGCAGATCGTTTCTGACGCAGAGAAGGGAGCCGCCCGCGACCCATTGCGCGAAACTGCTTTGCGCGATATTGAATACTTGCGCGATGCGCTTACTCAGGGAACGGAGAAATTTTTTCAATTCGCTTTGTATGTCACCATCTATGCCGATAAACTTGAAGATCTGGACCGTTTAAGCGATCAGGTCGAGGATGTTTTCGGCTCCCGCCTAGTTTATTCCCGCCGCGTTTATTATCAATCAGAACAGGGCTTCAATTCCACCCTGCCTTTAGGGGACGATGAATTATATATTACCTTCAACATGAATTCTTCCCCAATTGCCTCTTCTTTCCCGTTCATCTCCAGCGAACTCACGAGCGACCGAGGTATCTTATATGGCATTAACCGCCATAATAACAGCCTTATCCTTTTTGATCGCTTCAGCCTTCAGAATGCTAACTCTGTCGTCTTTGCGACCTCCGGCGCCGGTAAGAGCTATGCTATCAAATTAGAAATTTTGCGTTCCTTAATGCTCGGGACCGACGTCATCGTCATTGATCCGGAATATGAATACAAGCATTTAGCGGAAGCGGTCGGCGGCACCTATATCAATATTTCCTTGTCTTCTGAGAATAAGATTAACCCGTTCGATTTACCGCGCTCTATCGGCGGAGAAGCCAAGCCCAAAGATATCATCCGCAGCGCCGTTATTACCTTGAAAGGCTTAGTGCGCTTGATGTTAGGCAACCTGAGCTATGACGAAGATTCTATCGTTGATCGCGCGTTACTCGAAACTTACGCGAAGAAAGATATTACTCCCGACTCTGACTTATCAAAGATTGAAGCTCCGATTATGGCCGATTTTGAGCAGATTCTAGACGGTATGGAAGGCGGGTCTGACCTGGCTCTGCGCTTAAGAAAGTTTACCGAAGGAACTTTTGCCGGCTTACTCAATAACCAGACTAACGTCGAGATGAGCAATCAGCTCGTCTGTTTCTCGGTCCGCGACTTGGAAGACGAACTCCGCCCGATTGCTATTTATACTATCGTCAATTACATTTGGAACGTCGTTCGTAGCGAGATGAAGAAGCGCATCCTAGTCATTGATGAAGCTTGGTGGATGATGCAGCACGAAGATTCGGCTAAGTTCATCTTCGCTCTCGTTAAACGTTGCCGTAAATATTATTTGGGCGTCACGACTATTACGCAGGACGTTAATGACTTCTTGACCTCTCCTTACGGCCAGGCGATCGTTAATAATTCTTCTTTGCAATTATTATTTAAGCAGTCTCCGGCGGCTATCGACTTGATCCAGAAGACTTTCATGCTAACTGAAGGTGAGAAATATCTGTTGCTCGAATGCGGCGTCGGCGAAGGCATTTTCTTCGCGGGCAATAAGCACGTGGCTATGAAAGCGGTCGCGTCTTACACCGAAGACCAGCTGATTACTTCCGATCCGCGCCAGCTGCTTGAGCTCGAAGAAGCCAAGAAGGAATTCGATGAAAGCCGGCAGGAAGAAGCGAGTGCATAAAGACGAGATTAATTTGAAAATAAATATTAAAAATAAATATGCAAACCAACCGTAAAACCATCGGCCTCCTATTTGTCCTTCTCGGACTATTAGTCATAGTGGCCATCATCTATTTCGTCTTCATGAAAAAAGCGGCCGTCGAAGAGCCTTTGCTTCCGGCTGATACCCCGACTAGCCAATTACCGGCGGGCGAAGAGAAGGGAACGACGACTCCGAGCGACCAGCCCCGCAATTATACCCAGTATGATGTCACTAAAGAGGCGACCCATACTGTCAACGCTACCGATTTAGCGCAGCGCTCCAAATCTTATGCGGAGCGCCTCGGCTCTTATTCGACCCAATCCGATTACGGCAATTTTACCGATCTGAAGATTTATATGACGGCCAGCCTGCAGGCCTGGGCCGATAAATATGTCGCTGAACAAAAAGCGAGCGCCAAGTCTGATTCTTATTATGGCATTACGGCCAAGGCGCTGACGACGGAAGTAAAGAGCTTTGATGATAAGGCTGGTACGGCCGAGATAATAGTCACGACGGAACGCCGCGAAAGCACGGAAAAAATCGGCGGCGGCGAGCCATTTACTCAAAAATTGGATCTCAGTTTTTTAAAGGTTAATGGCGAATGGCTGATGGATAAAGCCTATTGGGAGAAATAATAAAATACGTGGCTTCGCTTAGCGAGGCTTTTCAGAATATGCCAGGAAATATCAAAACAATCTTCGTCTGCTCTAATTGCGACGCCCAATTCCTGAAATGGAGTGGGCGTTGTTCAGAATGCGGCTCCTGGGGAACTCTAGGAGAACAGGTGACCGATTCTAAGTCCGAGAAGAAAGAAGCGGTCAAGAAGCTCGGCGGCGCGGAAGTAATCGATCTAGTATCGATAAAAGCTTCTTCTTTAGAGCGTTTTCAGACGGGAATCAGCGAAATCGATCGCGTTTTAGGCGGCGGCTTAGTGCCGGGATCACTAGTCTTATTAAGCGGTGAACCGGGAATCGGGAAATCTACTTTAGTCGCTCAGATTGCTAGCGCGCTTGGAAAAAAGCAGGCGGCAATCTATGTCAGCGGCGAAGAATCGGCCGCTCAAGTAAAATCCCGTTTGGATCGCTTGAATTGCAATATTGAGAATCTTAAATTCATTTCTGAAACTAACGTCGAGAAGATTTGCGCTTCAGTCTTGAAATTATCTCCGGGAATACTCATCGTTGATTCTATCCAGACGGTCTATTCCAGCCTGATTCCGGCGGAAGCGGGCGGGATTTCGCAGATCCGCGCGGCCGCCATCAAATTCTTGGAATTAGCCAAGGAGAATAATATCGCGGTTTTCCTCGTCGGGCATATCACTAAGGACGGCTCTATCGCCGGACCGAAATCTTTAGAACATATCGTGGACACGGTTTTGTATTTGGAAAATGAGACGAATAATAATTATTGCTTATTGCGCGCGGCCAAGAATCGCTTCGGTTCGGTCAATGAACTAGGCGTCTTGGAAATGACCGGAACGGGCTTTAAGGAAGTGAAAAACCCCAGCCTGATCTTCGTCGAGACTAGCGGCGAAAAAGTTTCCGGCTCGGCTATCGGCTGCGTCATCGAGGGCACGCGTCCGTTTTTGGCTGACCTCCAAGCCTTAGCGACTAAGACGGTTTTCGGCTATCCGCAGAGGAAGACCAGCGGCTTCGACCTGAATCGTTTGCAGGTACTGAGCGCGGTCATAACTAAACGGACGAAGATAAATTTAACGGCTCAAGATATCATCCTGAACGTTATTGGCGGCTTGAAGATAAGTGATCCAGCTTTAGATCTGGCGGCCTGTACCGCGATTATTTCTTCGCATCTTAATAAAGATTTCGATCGCCGGACCATAGTTCTCGGGGAAGTGGGCTTGGGCGGGGAAGTGCGCAATGTCTTCAAGCTAGAGGCGCGCCTGCAGGAGGCGGAACGATTAGGATTTTTGAGCGCGATTATTCCCAATGTTGATGTTAAAGGGGGAAAATTGCAGCTGAGCAAAATTAAGAACTTAGATGAGCTGGTAGATATTATAAAATAGGAAATTAGTTTGAATAAAAAAAGAAGACCAATCGGGGAGATTGGCCTTTTTTGTCACTTGAACGTTTACCGTTTACGACTGAAATCTTTTTTGATGGTTGGTTGTTTTTTTTGATTTGTTTTTTGTTTGTCTGTCTTTCCGATTGTCTGAGGAACGTTGAAATAATCACAGATATCTTTCTTGGTGACAGAGAAAACATTCAATCGCTTATCTGATAGACATGAAGTAGAGGGCACATAGCCCTTGTGTTCCTCATCAATCTTACGAATGTTGTTGACCTTGATACAGCCATTAGTTCTTTGGCAGTCTCCAATCGCGAAGATTACCTCAACCCCATCAAAAAATCCGTTGATTACGGTAGTTGCCTTTAAAGCCTTTTCGTCCATGCTAAAGATTTTTTAGGTTAAACAATAGGAAATATTATGAAAAGAACGCATTTATTTTATTGGTTTATATTACTATAATATTAAAATAAAGTCAAGGGCAGGGAAAATGATAATATTGCCCTTCCAGACAATACTATTGACATCTTTTAATAAAAGTGATATACTTATTTTAAGCAGAATTAGTCGAAAAATAAACCAAATCTGTATAAAGATGAAAAAGATCAGACGTTCTTTTAAAAAAATCTTAGTAACAATTGGATTTATTGGTTCAGTTCCAATCGCCTTTTCTCTCATTTCTCTTGCTTACATCTTTTTGACCTATCTTTATATCGGAATGTTCCCCGAAGAAGAGATAGCTCAATCAACAATGTGGGTGCTCTCTCGCGAGTATCTCAGAATCATTTTCACGTATAATCCAATAGTTACTATTCTAACAAGCGCATTAATGTGTTTCTCTCTATTGTTATTCTTTCATAAGATGACTTATCGGGCCGAAACTCATGAAAACATGTCACTCAGCTAAAAACTGATTGATAAAAAAGAGGCTCTCTGACAGGACCTCTTTTTTCTTATTCCAAATGTGCGTCATCTTCCCATTTCCCTAACTTTTCTTTCAAGAGCGGATATTTTTTTAGTTCCGGATCTTCGGCTATCAAAGCGCGGGCTTCTTCCTGCGCCTTTTTTATATTCTCATAATCAAATAAAGTCGCAATCTGGAATTCTGGGAAGCCGCTCTGATTAAGGCCGTATAATTCGCCGGCTCCGCGCAACTTCAGGTCTATCTTAGCGAGCGTCAAGCCATCGTTATGGCTGTTCATAGCATTCAGGCGTGTGATTGTTTTGGGGTTAGTGATTTCTTCTGAAGACGGGAAAAGCAAGCAGTATGATTGTGCCTCGCCGCGCCCGACGCGGCCGCGGAATTGATGGAGCTGGGCTAAGCCGAAGCGCTCCGCGCCCTCTATGATCATTAATGAAGCATTCGGGACATCCACGCCGACTTCAATAACGGCGGTGGCGACTAGGATTTGAATCTTGTTGCTTAAGAAATCGGCCATGATATCTTCTTTCTCTTTAGCTTTAAGCCTTCCATGGAGCAGCCCGACTTTAAGCTCGGGAAATATTTCCTTATCCAGCCGTTCATGTTCAGTTTTGACCGATTTTACCCCGAGGCGGTCAGATTCATCGATGAGCGGGCAGACCACGAAGGCCTGGCGGCCGGAGCTTATCTGTTTACGGATGAAGTCGTAAGCCTGGGAGCGGTTAGCTTCGGTAACTATTTTGGTAATGACCGGCTTGCGGCCGACAGGCATCTCATTGATGATTGATAAATCCAAATCGCCATAGATAGTCAGGGCTAGAGAGCGGGGGATAGGGGTCGCGGTCAAGGATAAGAAGTGCGGCGTCTGGTCGGGAACGCTATTAAAATCCAAGATCTTGCGGCGCTGGCCGACGCCGAAACGATGCTGTTCATCCACGACAGCTAGAGCTAAATCCTGGAATTTCACGTTTTCTTGAATAAGCGCGTGCGTGCCGACAATGATATCGGCTTTATTCGACTCTGAGTCTTTATGGCTATGAGTCAGGAGCGCTATCTTAAAACCATAATCCTTAAAGAGCTTGGTCAGGTAATTAAAATGCTGAGACGCCAGGATTTCGGTCGGGACCATCAAGACCGATCTTTTATTATTCAGAGCGACATTGAGAAGAGCCAAGGCTACAACTAAGGTCTTGCCGCTGCCGACATCACCTTCGAGGAGTCGGCTCATCGGAATTGGCTTTTCCAAATCGCGCAATATTTCCCAAGCGGTTTTTTTCTGCGCGCCGGTTAATTTGAAAGGCAGGGAAGCGACGAATTCTTTAGTCTCTTTTTCTTTGAAATCGATAGATAGAGCGCGCCGATTCTTCAAGTCGCCCTTGATCATCGCTGATTTCAACTGGCGCAGGAATAATTCCGCAAAGCCGAGGCGTTTTCGGGCCGTCGTTATTTCTTCGTGGCTCTTGGGGAAATGAATCAGATGTAGGGCTGGCCCTAAGTCTAATAATTCAAGACGTTTTTTTACATTTACAGGAATCCAGTCTTCTATCTTATCGGCTAAAGTAATCACTTCTTTCACTAGATAGCGAATCTGTTTCTGAGTCAGGTTTTCCGTCAGATGATAATTCGGGATCAGCCCTTTAGTATGGATAAGAGATTCAGAGTACATTTTTTCGGCGACTGGCGTTATCATGGATAAGCCGCTGTAGTCCTCGGTCACTTTTCCGGCCAAGGATATTTTGTCACCCGGCTTGAAAGTCCGAGTCAGGAAGGGCTGATTGAACCAGATGACCTTGAGTGAGCCGCTGTCGTCGGTTACGAGCGCTTCGGTTATGAACATACGCCGCTTGAAGCTTTTCTTATTCTGGATAAGTTCGATTGTGCCGATGACGTGAGTATTTTCGTTCGCTTTTAATTCGGCGATAGTACTAACGCTTGCGAAATCATCGTAACGGAAGGGGAAATAAAAAAGCAGGTCATGGACAGTTTCCAGACCCAGCTTTTTTAGTAGTTTAGAGGTAGTTTTGCCGACGCGGTTAAGTTCGGTTATGTTAGAATCGAGGCTTATCATAAGCTAAATGTGCTCCCACCAGGAATCGAACCTGGATTTCAAGCTCCGCAAGCTTGCGTCCTATCCGTTGAACGATGAAAGCTTATTTATCGGCATTGACGCCAACAACTGACAACCCTTATATTATTATAGTTTCAGTAGTTTAGTCAACCTCTCCGATAACGGCATCTCCGTTCTTTCCAAATTTTCATCTAGGTAGCGGACTAAGAAGTTTCTGACAGTCAGGGCATCTAGGCGGCGCAGGGGCAGGCCCAGGCGGGGTCTGACTGAACCCTTGAACTCGAAATAGACGCTTTTCAGGCTCTGTTTGGGCTTATAGAGGACGACAAAGCTCTTAATCATATCGTAGTCATAGAAGCTGCCACCGATTTTGACGCCTTCTGGGCCGAGTTCCACGTCGACCATCATCGGTGGTCGGCTCTCGTTGGTGATCATGATGATGATCGCAATAATTAGAAAGAGGGCGAAGAGGAAATTAGAACTAGTTCCAAGGAAGACTAAGCGCCAACTGCTGAAAGCGAAAAAGCAGAAGAAAATCATGATAAAAGCCGCTATTCCGGCAATTATATACCATTTTCGGTCGCGTTGCGGGACGCGGTATTCGGGGACTTGCCAGCGAAGGTATTGTGAGTTGTTTTCAGACATATTTTTAGGGCCGCCGTGAGTCAGGCGGTTTGACAAGCGAGACTAGATTTTATATAGTGATTATATCAAAAAATAGGAAAAAGCGGAAGCGGGACGACTCGCTGGGCTGATAGAAACGGTGAAACAATTCAATAAACAATGGAGAGGTGGCTGAGCGGCTGAAAGCGGCAGGTTGCTAACCTGTTATAGGGGTGTAAACCCCTATCGAGGGTTCGAATCCCTCCTTCTCCGCCCATAAAATAAAACACCCCCCTAGGTGTTTTATTTTAATAAATCAATTATAATCATATGACCACTTTAGAATTTCTTCGTCAGTTTCGCATCGGCGGCTATGCCGTTTTCGATTTGGTCGTCGCTTTTTTGGGAATCTATTTATTATCGCCCCTTCTTTCGAAAGTCTTTCTCAAGATTAGAATCAGTATTCCCAAAATAAATTGGGTATTTCTGACTTTACCGCTCGGCATCCTTACTCATTTATTAGTCGGAAGGATAACGCCGATGACTAAGAATTTTTTGGATATGCACGGCCATTATTTTTTAAAGATACTCATCTTAGGATTATTATTTTTCGGCCTGAGGGGTATAAAGATAATTAAGAAAGAAAAAAGCTCGAAGTAAGATGGACTAGGGAAGGGCACTTGACGCTCTTTCTTTTTAGAGATATAATTAGATATGTATCTAAATATAAAATTATTACTATGTCCTTAAGCCAAACCTTTGCTGCTCTCGCTGATCCGAACCGCCAGAAGATTTTGAGATGTCTGAAGAAATCGGAATTGCCGGTCAGCGAAATCGCAAAAAGTGTCGATATTACGCTAGCGACCCTGTCGCATCATCTTGATATCCTGCGCCGCGCCGATCTCGTCTCTTCTCGCCGTGATGGTCGGCAGATATTTTATGAGCTTAATTTGAGCGTCGCCGATGAAATTATGGAAGGGGTCGCGAAGATGCTCAAGAAGGGAAATTTATAAAAATATATGAAAAATCCTATCAAACATTCGTTTAAGACAGAAATTTGGCCGCTGCTTATTCTTCTGGTCGCCATCGGTTTTAGTTTCTGGGCCTATCCTCAATTGCCGGCGCAAGTTGTCACGCATTGGGATTTCTACGGCCGAGCGAATGGCTGGGGCAGCCGTGAGTTCCATTCTATCCTGTTTCCTGGCATCTTAGTCGCTATGTATGCCTTATTTAGCGTCATGCCGATATTTGATCCTCGGAGTGAACGTTATCAGGAATTTGCTGGCGTCTATCTGATAATGCGCAATTTAATATTATCAGTCTTCCTGGTAGTCTTCATGGCTGCGACTTTTTCTAATTTAGGTTACGCAGTTAATATCGGAGTAATTGTCTCGGGCACTATCGGATTGATGATGATCATTCTAGGAAATTATTTTGGCAAGCTGAAGCGCAACTGGTTCGTCGGGATAAAGACACCTTGGACCCTGTCTTCGGATAATGTCTGGAACAAGACGCATCGTCTCGGCGGCCGCTTGTTCATGATTTGGGGTCTGGGCTTAATTTTTGCGCCTTGGCTCGCGCCGACCGTCGCTTTCGTAATCCTTATCGGCGGGTTAGTAGCTTTGATTGCCTGGATTACTATTTATTCTTATGTTTTGTATAGGCAGGAAAAGAAAGAAAATAAGATATGATGAATAAAGTTTTAAAATATTTATTTTTAGTTTCCGGGTTAGCGCTTATCGGTTTAGCGGCCATCCGTTTCATGCCGAGTTTGAAGATTGAAGACGACTCGGAAGTGATTGGCGAGGCTGATAGGGAGACAGGATCTTCTTCTGTCCCAGTTTCTACTTCGTCTTCTACTATTTCCTTGCCTTCCATCTCATTGTTGCCATTATCCGCGGCTTCCTCTTCGGCTACAAGCTCGATTGTGTTAGTCGCTCCCGCTTCAGAGGTGGTTGCAAGTTCGGCTCCAGTCGCGATTCCGAAAGCCTCATCATCTAGCTTCATCATCCCGGTTCCGTTTACTTCTCAAGCGCCGCTAGGCGAATGGAGCGATGAGCGCCAGCAAGACGGCTGCGAAGAAGCAAGCGTCGCTATGGCTATGGCTTGGGTCAATGGAGAAAAAAATATTGCCAAAGAAGAGTGGCTGGCGCGGATACTGGCTTTGTCTGATTTTGAAGAAGAGAAGTATGGCGAACATCGCGATGTCGCTCTCGCTGACGTCGTCAGCTGGATGTTCAATGATTATTTTAGTTATGAAAAAGTGGCTATCAAGCCGGTAGCGAGCTCCTCTGATATTCTCAAGGAATTAGAGCGGGGGAATATCGTTCTGATTCCGACTAACGGTCGCGCTTTGAAAAATCCGAATTTTAAATCTCCCGGTCCGGAGGAGCACATGATTCTCATCAAGGGCTATGATTATAAGGCGGAGCAATTCATCACTAACGACCCAGGTACGCGCTTGGGAGAGAACTATCGTTATAGCTCGGCCGTCATCTTTTCTGCTATCCGTCCTTATGAAACCGGATACAAGTTACCTTTCCCGAAGACGCTCGTTAGGGAGATGATCGTAGTCGAGAAGTAATCGGACGCTAAAATTAGAAAATAAAAAAAGACTGCCCGAGGCAGTCTTTTATGTTGATAAAGTTTTTTTTGGTTATTTTTATTTACTCGATGCAGCAATTGATGACCTTCTTGACGAGCGCGCCGAGCTTGCCGGCGAATCCAATCGGTTCCTTGTCTTCGTTATTCAAGGCTCCTTCTTCGATTTTCTTGATATCGCCGAGATTAATCAATTTCATATTTAAGCCCCAGAACATGGAATATAATTCGTAGGCTTTCTTAAACATTTCTTCCGCCTCCTTCTTATCGCCTTTTCCTTGCGCTTTAGTCCCGACTTCCATTAAGCGGTAAGAAGCGCCCAAGAGATGCTTGGAGATGCACCAGACCTCGCCTTCATAGTCTTTGATTATTTTCTTCAGCAAGTCTTTGCGCATTTCGCGGACTTCGGCGAGCAGGTCATAATATTTTGGATTGCCGGTCTTAGCTCCCGTAAAGAAGAAATGCTCCTCAATGCTGACGAGATTCATGATCGCGATGGAGAGATCCTGATCAGAAGAAAGGTCGAGGACGTTATCCTTCTTGAGCTGGTCGACTTTTTCGATCATGTCATGCAGGCTTAAGATATCAGACATATTTTTATCTAGTTAAAAAATAAAATACTAAGCTTAAGACAATCAAAGCTTCGATCGGCATAGCAACTTTCTCAAAAGGAAAATGCGCGTGGCCGCGGCGCTTCTTAATTCGATCATACCAAAGGGTGAAGATCAGGAAACCGAGGCTGCCGGCGCCGATGCCGATAATCAGCTTGTCTAGTCCCCAGAGGCGATTAGACGGATTGCCGATAAAGCCTTGTCCCCAGAGCGGCCAGAGAGTTAAGCCATAGTAGAGGATGGCGATTAAGATATCGCGCAAATCTTTATTGCCTAAGGACCAATTTTTCTTGTTCAGCCAATTGATAGTCCAGATAGTAACTGCGACCAGCATGCCGCCTATCCAGACGCCGGCGACAGTATCGTCGATGCCTAAATATTCGCTCAGCCCGAGGCCGGCGCCGACGGCGATGACGCAGACCGGACAGACTGCTTGAGCTTTCAACGCGAAAGCCAGGCCGCTAGCAGAGGCCAAAGCAATAATTTTATTTTGGTTGCGGTTAGTCAGCATATTAAGAGTCAGTAAGATTTTTTATTTCAAAGTTTTGAAATAATTTATAATCGGCTCGTCGCCCATTAAGCATTCTTGGCCATTGAAGAAGAAGGGAACGCCGAGACCCTGAGTAGTATCTAGTCCGCAGTCGTTCGCTTTGCGCTCCATGAGAGTAGCGTTAGCTTGATTCTGGGAAACTTCTTTCTGGTCGAACTTTATCTTGTCGCTTATCCCATTCTCGTTGATATAGGCTTCGACATTTTTACAATGCGGGCACGAATCGCTATAGAAGAGGATCATATTGACCTGGCTTTTAGCGCGCACGATCGCTAGAATGAACATTATGACGATCACTAATATTATCAGCGTCCAATTTTTCTTGAAGAATCTCTTTATCTTATCCATAGATAGATTTTTTAATTTTGACGTAAATTTATAATAACATATTCTAGGTTGTTTAGCGATGATTCTTGATATTATCTAGGATTTCTGCGATAAAATCGTCCTTGGATATGTCTCTGGTGTCCATGGCGCCGCGGTCGCGGACCGCTAAAGTCGGGGAACTAGCTTCCTTGTCGCCGATAACGAGCATGTAAGGAACTTTTTCGTTAGCCGCTTTGCGGATCTTATTGCCGACAGTCTCATTGGCGTCGTCTATCTCGACGCGGATGCCGGCTTGCTTGAATTCAGCGGCTAATTTCTCACAAGCTGGAATATGAGTTTCGGCGACCGAGACGATTTTTACTTGGACAGGAGCCAGCCAGACCGGGAAAACGCCGGAATAATGCTCAATAATGACGCCCAGGAATCTTTCCATGGAGCCGAGCAGGGCGCGATGGATAACAACTGGAGTTTTCTTGCTGCCATCGGCATCGGTATAAGCCAGCTCAAAACGTCCCGGCAGCTGGAAATCTAATTGGATGGTCGCTAATTGCCATTGGCGGCCGATGGCATCTTTAACTTTCACATCTATTTTCGGTCCATAGAAGGCACCATCGCCCTCATTAATCTTATAATCTAATTTTGCGTTTTCAAGAGCAGTTTTTAAATTATTTTCGGCTTGATCCCAGACAGCTTTTTCACCCATGAAATGTTCCGGGCGAGTCGATAGATGAATCTCATCGATATTCAGGTTGAAAATTCGGTAGATGTCTTTGATCTTTCCTAATAAGGTAGAAATCTCATCAAGAATTTGATCGGGGCGGGCGAAAATATGGGAATCGTCTTGGGATAGGCTGCGAACGCGAGTCAGGCCGTGCAAGGTGCCGGATTTTTCATTGCGATATAGCGTCGTCGTTTCGGCTAAACGTAAGGGCAGATCGCGATAAGAATGGATATCGCGCTTAAAGACGAGCATGTGCGCCGGACAATTCATCGGCTTGATACCCAGGTCGCACTCATCGTCGGCATGGTGGAGGATGAACATATCTTCCTGGTAATGATCCCAATGGCCGGAAGTCTTCCAAAGCTCGGCATTCAATAATTGCGGCGTCCTGACTTCGCGGTAGCCATCGCCATAAGAATATTCGCGGATGAATTTTAAGAGTTCTATCAGCATGGTCATGCCTTTAGGCAGGAAGAAGGGGATTCCCGGAGCCCATTCGTGGAGCATGAATAAGTCTTGTTCTTTGCCGATCTTGCGATGGTCTCTTTTTTCTGCTTCGGCCATCATCTTTAAGTAAGCGTCTAATTCTTCTTTAGTATCAAACGCTAAGCCGTAAATGCGGGTGAGCATTTTGTTTTTCTCGTCGCCGCGCCAATAAGCGCCAGCGAGCTTGTCCAGCTTGAAGCTGCCTGGTTTGATTTGATTGGTGTTTTCTATGTGCGGGCCGCGGCAGAGATCGGTGAATTTTCCGACGGTATAATAACTGACGATTGTTTCACCCTTAGCTTTTAAGTCGCTGATGAGCTCGGCTTTATAGATTTCTCCTTCAGCCTTGGCTTTCTTTATTCCTTCATCGACGGTCATTTCGCTGCGTTCGAATTTGAGGTTCTGCTTCAAGAGATGCGCCATCTTCTTCTCGATCTCCTTAAGGTTGGTATCGCTGATTTTCTCCTCGCCGCAGTCAATGTCATAATAGAAGCCGTTTTCAATCGCCGGACCGATAGCGAGTTTCGCGTTCGGCCACAATTCTTTGATGGCGGCGGCTAGGAGATGCGACAGGGAATGGCGTTTCACTTCGATGCTGATTTCGTTTTTCATATAGTTGATTATTATAGATTAATTTTGTCTAACATTTTTTGATAGAGATTATTGACTACTGTCATTATTTTTTTATCAGCGCGGTATTGTTCAGTTTGGCTGATAAGCTTTTTTGTTAATTCGTTGCCGATTCCGAAACCTTCCCAGAACTCGTGATAACTGTTGATGTCTAATTTATCCGGTTCAGTATAAAGCCTAGCGATTACTTGATTAGATTCTTTAACTTTTTCCATATCTTCTCCATTCGGGTTAGCGGTGAATTCCAAATATGGCAGATAGAGTTTAATATTAAATTTCTTGGCGTCTTCAATGTCCTGAAGAATCTTTATCGCGGTATGTTTGACCCAGGTTTCACGATCATGGCCATAATCGTCCGTAAAAATATCGGGCAGAACCTCTCGAATTACTTGCCATTGGATTTTATCGGCTAGCAAATGTGCCAGCCAGCCTTTCTTAAAGTCGTCAGCCTCTTGCCAGTTCCAATCAGCATAGTCAGTCGGATGCGTTAATAATCGGTCAATCCCAGTAAAATATCGGCTATCGGGATAAATAGCTCCGACAACATATTTTTCTGTATCTTTGACTTGGTATTTGTCTTGGAGATCAAGCGCAAATCTCATGTGTGTCGCTTCTAAAGCCATAATTTTATTTTTATAATTTTTTATAAAAAAAGTCCCCTCCTCGCAAAAACAGTCAAGACTGCTTTTGCTAGGACGGGACTTATCGGGCGCGACTGGCGCCGAAATCGAGGTCTCGCGGTTCCACCTAGCTTTTTCCATCTCACGCATGGCGCAGGCCATGAGAAACGAAAACTCTTTTAGGATAAGCGGGCGCTTTATTTAGAAAAAGATGTTTTTCCAACCGAGTTTGGTGGGCTCGGGCGCTGGCTTAAAGTATTCTTATTATAGTATCGGCAAGTTTTTTTGTAAAGATATAAGAAAAGCTGGCTTTTAGCCTTTGGCTAAGACTAGCCCATATATTATTTTTGCGCCTTTAGCACGCAATGCCAGGGCGGCTTCATTCAGGGTCGCGCCGGTCGTCGCGACATCATCAATCAGGATTATGGTTCGACCATTTAGACTCGGACCTCTGTAAACGAAGGCACCAAAAAGATTATTAAGCCGTTCGGTTTCGTTTAAGGACGCTTGAGCGCGGCCATGTTTTATTCTTTTCAATCCGTCAGAGACAGGATAGGAGAAATTAGCGGCGAATTCATGGGCCAATAATTCCGCTTGATTGAAGCCGCGCCAGCGTCGACGTTTTTTAGATAGAGGGATGGGAATTATGAGGGGAATATCTTTGTTGTCGCCTGGGTCTTCGGTTAGTCCGCTAGTTTGGACGTCATTATGATCATAATGATTATGGAGATCCGTTAGCGCTAGTTGTCCGGACCAGTATAACGATAAGAAATTTGCCAGCGGCTTCCCTAAGGAGCTTACGAAATGATATTTAAATTTCTTAATCATATCCGCCAGGAGCGTGTCATCGTAATCGCCGGCGATATAAATCTTATCTAAAGCCGGGGTTTTTAAATTATTATATTTTTTTTCATTTCCATCAGTTTTTTTATCAGTTCCGAATCTTAAGCGCCGCAAACAATCCTGGCAGAGCCAAAGGCCCTCGCGTCCGCACCCCAGACATTCAATAGGGAATAAGAGATTCAGGGCGAATTTTTTAAATTGAGTTAATATTTTTGAATGCATATAGTTTTGTTTCTAAAAATTCAGGCATTTGTGCCTGAATTTTTTGCCAAAAATCATCTAAATAAAAAAATATTCATTAAACTCTATGGCAAATCAATCTTATAAATCTGATCCGTCGTTTTATCGGTAAAGTATAAAGAGTCTTTGCTGGTCGGGACTATGACTTCGGAAATATTATAAGCGCCGTCAGGGATGGCGATTAATTCTTTAGACCCGGTCGTCAGATTTATCTTGTATAAGTTATCCTTGGTCTTGTCGGCTAATTCTGGGAACATGCCTGCGCCCTTACTTAAGTTTTCCGGAACGGCGCAATAAACTTCGTTATTGGAGGCGAAGGTGCATTTATTCGCCCAAGTGCTCAGACTAATGCTCTGGCGGTTCTGGCCGATAGTGTCGCCACTGGCGCCGACTACCCATAGTTGCGGGTTAAGATTAGTAGCGGTGCTGTAGACGCTGTATAAGAGTTTATCGCCGGTTGTCGACCATTTTGATTCGAAACCACGGCCCTCGACGGTCGTGGATTTAAAATTTTCACCATTAAGGCCGACGAAATAAACTTCTTGGCGGTTGAAATCGACGCCCTCGGTATACATCGCGACGATTTGATTATTCGGGGACCAAGAAGGATAGACAGTCTTATCGTTGGTGCCGATATTTTCTAGAGCAGTCGCCTTAGAGCCGTCATCGTTAGAAACTACGAGGTAGCGATTTTCCTCGTCTAATCCCAGACTCTTGGAGACTATCTGATTGCTGTCTGGAGAGAAAGAGAAATCCTGCCAATGAGAGGGAAGGGTTACTTGAGATTTAGTTTGAAAATTATAGAGAATCTTGTTGCCATCCGGATATACGATTACGGCCTGGTTCTTGTCCGGCGCCCAGACGATGCTATCGACTCCATAAAAAACCTTATCACTCAAGGCGACGACGTTGCCCTGGTCATCGACTTTATAGAATTTTCCGTCGTTCTTGTCGTAATACTGGACCTTGCCGTCGCTAGATAAAGTCGATCCGAGGGTTGGGCTCTTAGTGATAGCGCTTGTCTTAGTTAATCCGCCGACCGCGGTCGGGCTGATTCCGCCTGCGGGCGAGACCTCGGTCGGGATAGTTATTCCGCCAGGCAGGCCGCTGCCCTCGCCGACAGTAGTTCCAGTCGTAGTTCCGACGCCGGCAGAGGGCAAGCCGCCGACAGTTCCTGGAGTCGTTGTCGCCGTCGGCGTTATGACGCCCGCTTTAAAGAAAAAACTCCACAAAAGATAGCCAAGGATAAAGACGAGAGCGAGAAAGCCGATGATTAGAAAAACCTTCTTGAAGCGGCTGAAAAAGTTCATATGTTCGCTTGTTTAATGTTTCTAAATAATATATAATTATTATATACTAACATTTGGGATAATTCAATTTAAAACGGGGAAAGCCCCGCAAAGTTTATGAGCTCTTTTTCCTTGGGTGGCGACAACCTTTTTTTAGGAATTGATATCGGTGATTCGTCATTGAAGATGGTTGAACTTAAGAAAAAGAATCGCCGGATCTATCTTTCCAACTACGCTTTTAGCGAGAATGTCTCGGAAGTTAACTTCATGAAGGTTGATGACGCTAATTATTTGGCGCGGGCGATAAATAAGGTTAGGACCGAAGCAGGCATAACTGCCAAAAAGGTAACAGCCTCGCTTCCGACCTTTGCCGTCTTTTCATCGATTATCAGCGTCAATAATGTCGATAAGAAAGGCATGGCCGAAGCGGTTAATGAAGAGGCTAAGAAAGTTATTCCTTTGCCGCTCGACGAAATGACTCTAGATTGGAAGATAATTCCGGATCAGAATGGCAAGATTCAGACCAAGGGCAATCTTCAAGTGTTTTTGACCGGCAGCCCGAAAAAGCTGGTTCGTAAATATATCGATATTTTCAAGGCGGCTAAACTAGAATTAGCTAGCTTGGAAACGGAAACCTTCTCGCTCGTGCGCTCGCTCGTCGGCGACGATAAGTCGACGGTTATGATTGTCGAGATCGGCGCCAATAGCACGGATCTATTCATCGTCAAAGAAAGTATCCCGGTGCTTAATCGTAGCTTAGCGGTCTGCGCTTCCACGGTTACGCGCATCTTGGCGGAGAAGCTCGGCCTCTCATATGCTCAAGCAGAACAATTTAAATTTGATCTGAGTGTTACCCTTAATGCCGATACTAATGAAGAATTGCCGCAGCTTCTGATCAAGACTTTAGAGCCGATTGTCACGGAAATGGAATACATGCTGGAGTTTTTTCAGTCGCAGAATAAAGGCAATGTCGAAAAAATTATCCTTTCCGGCGGCGGCGCCTTACTGCTTAATTTAGCTGATTATCTGTCTAAGCGCTTGAATATAAAAGTTATCATCGGCGATCCTTGGAATCGCGTCCGCTATCCGGAGGAGCTAAAGCCGGTGCTCAGCGAAGTCGGGCCGCGCCTAGCGGTTGCTATTGGTTTAGCCATGCGAGAAATCGAATAAAAATAAATGTTTTTGCAAAAAGGGAAACTTAATAAGAAAGAGGAGATGAGGAAGCATGAGCTGCAGAATCCAAAGATCTTGGAAGTCAACTTGATCAAGGAGGAAGCGGATATTTCTTTCGATTGGAATAAGAATCTTTTGGTTTTGGCGCTCGTTCTATTCTTAGCTGGACTGTTGGTGACGGAAGTCTATTTCGGTCTCAATTGGTGGGAGGCGCAAGAAGCGGCTCAGCTTCAGGTTCTGAGCGATAAGGTTGTTAAATTAGACGCGGAAGCAGCCGCTTTTAAGAAGTCGGCTAGTACCGCCCTGTCCTACAAAGAAAAATCAGCCGTCTTTACCGATTTGCTTAATAACCATATTTACTGGAGCAATTTTTTTAGCTGGCTGGAGAAAAACACCCTCAGCTCCGTCCGTTATGAAGGGTTTGCTGGCAGTATCGATGGCGTCTATTCCTTGTCAGCGACAGCGGATTCCTATGCGGATATCTCTTGGCAGGTTAAAGCCTTTTTGAATGACCCTATAGTCCAGCAGGTTCAAGTGGTTAACGCCGCGTCCGCCAAAAGTAAAACTAAAGCTAATCGCGTCAGTTTCAGTATCCTACTCAAGGTTAATCCGACTATCTTTAAGAAATGATTATGTCTAACCAGCCGGTTAAAAAACAGAATAGCCTGAATGTGTTTCTGAATGATTATTTCAATATCATGTTGGCGGCCGCCTTGATATTTTTCTTGTTTATCGCTTATTTAGTATTTTTGGGACCGAAATTTCGCGCGACGCAAGCGGCGATTAGCGTGAACACCGAAGAAAAACAGATCTTGTTCGAGACGACTCAGAAGAGGCTAGCTAGCCTTAAAGCCGTTTCCGAGATATATAAGAAGATAAGTCCGGCTGATCTGCAAAAATTCAACAGTGTTTTGCCGGATGCCTATGTCCGGGAAAGGCTGTTCGGGGAGCTAGAGGAGATTATCGGCCGCGGCGGCTGGCTGATTTCTGATATCGCCATCTCTCAGGACGAGGGAAAGAAGGCCGCAGCGCCTATAGTTACCGAAGAAGGCACGGCTACGGCCGCCTCGGCCCCGATTCTGAATAAGAAGATTGGTACTATCAGCCTACAGCTTAATATCAGCTCGATTGATTATCCCGGATTCAAGAATCTATTGCGCTTGCTCGAAAGCAATCTCCGCCTCTTCGACGTGACGAGCATAGAATTCTCGCCCGCCGATGATTCCGCCGCCGTCACTATTACTACTTATTATTATCAGTCCGTCTAGAGATATGAAAAAGAATTCTCCTGTCATCCTCTATGTTATCATTATCCTAGTCATCTTAGGAGGACTGGCGCTTTTTATTTTTAAGGATTCTATCTTAGGGGTCCTGCGCCAGCAGACAGGCGTGGACTCGGCCGCCAAGGTCAGCGATATTAGCGCGACTGTAGTGACGGTAGCGAGCTCGAGCGCGCTTGATACGAGCATTCTGAAATTACCGCGCTTTACCGCGTTGGTCAATCAAGTCACTAATTTTAATTTTGACAATATTTGTTGGCGTCCGGATGTTGTTACCAGCAAGACTGTCTCTCCTCAGACTGTTTCCGGCATGGCGGCGACGAGCACGGAAGAAGCGGCCGCGGCCAGCTGCGTCCAGGGGAATAGCCTGCCTTTCAATGTCGAGAAGAAATAACCTTATGGATAAGAATGAACAGCTGATCAATCTATTATTATCCAAGAAGCTGATTGATGCCGCCAAGGCGGAAGAGATCAAGCAAGCTCCTTTGAAGAACAAGGAAGACCTAGGTTCTTTTTTGTTAGCTCAGAAGATAGTTTCTGACGAGCAGCTGACCGAAGCACGCGCTGATCTTTATGGCATGCCTTTCTATAACCTGATGAATGAAGAAGTCCCAGAAGAGACGGTTAGGTTTTTGCCGGAAGAGATTGCTAAGACTTATAAGGTTATCTGCTTCGGCCGGGAGGGCAATGTTTTGAAAATTGGCCTCGTCGAGCCTAATCTGAAGGCGATGGAAGCAGTTAATTTCTTGGCGGCCGATGAGAAGCTCCAAGTCAGATATTTCCTTATATCTAACGCCAGCTGGCAGAAGATTTTCAAGCAATATCAGAAGATTGAAGAAGAAATCTCTAGCGCCTTAGAAATAAAAGCTAAGGAAGAGGGGGATGAGTTGGTGGCTGTCAAGACTGAAAATGAAGAGCTTAGCACGGAGGATATCAATAGCGCTCCGGTTTCACGCATCGTTTCCGTCATTATCCGTCACGCCGTGGAAGCGCGCGCTTCCGATATCCATATCGAGCCGTTCGCTAAGGAAAGCCGCGTCCGCTATCGTATCGACGGTATCTTGCATACTTCGCTGACTCTACCCAAAAGCATCCATAACGCGATTATCGCCCGCATCAAGGTCTTGGGCAAGCTTAAATTAGACGAGACGCGCGTGCCGCAGGACGGCCGCATCCGCCTGATCGTCAATAATCGGGAAATCGATTTCCGCGTCTCGACTTTGCCGCTCGCTAGCAATGAGAAGGTCGTTATGAGAATTCTTGATGTTTCTAAGGGCGCTCCCGGCCTTGAAGAATTGGGGTTCAATAAGTTGGCGTTAAAGCGCATCAATGAGGGCATTAAAAAAACGAGCGGGATTTTTCTAGTCACCGGCCCGACTGGCAGCGGTAAAACTACCACTCTTTATGCGATGCTCGAAATATTGAATCAGGAAGGGGTAAATATCTCAACCCTCGAAGATCCGATCGAATATGAGATTAAAGGCATCAATCAGTCGCAGGTCCGGCCGAAGATCGGCTTCTCTTTCGCTAATGGTTTGCGCTCTCTTTTGCGCCAAGATCCGAACATCATCATGGTCGGCGAAGTCCGCGATGAAGAAACGGCCGATCTCTCTATTAATGCCTCGCTTACCGGCCATCTCGTCTTATCGACTCTGCATACTAACGATGCTTTGGGGGCCGTCTTCCGTCTTCTAGATATGAAGATTGAACGCTTCTTGCTGTCTTCAACCCTAAAAACTGTTGTGGCCCAGCGCTTGGCGCGTCGCTTATGCGAGAATTGCAAGCAAGAGACGAAGCTGACTGATGAAGCGGTTAATGAAGTCATCGCTGAATTGAAAAATGCCCCTCTAAAGATAGTCCAGGATGAATTGCCTGGTTTAAAGGATATCGATAGGCCTCTAGATAGCTATAAGGTTTATAAGGCGGTCGGCTGTCCGCGCTGCGAGATGACCGGCTATTCCAGTCGCGTCGCGATCGCGGAAGTGATTGAAATAAATGATAAGCTGCGCCAGATCATCGACGAGGGTAAGGTTAATCTCGATATCAATACGGTTAAGCAGACCGAGGACTTCCTGTCGATTAAACAGGATGGAATTATTAAGATTTTGCAAGGGAAGACCACGATGGAAGAAGTTTTAAGAGTAATTGAAAGCTAACCTCTGTTTTATGCCGATTTTTAAATATCAAGCTAAAGACTCTAACGGAAAAGCGAAAAGCGGGACCGTCGTCGGCTTGTCGGAAAGTGAAGTATCCGCCAAATTAAGCAAGAAAGATTTGGCCATCGTCAGTTTAGCGGATATTACGAACACACCGTTGAATAAGATGTCTCGGCTGATCGCTCCGATCAAGACCAAGGACTTAGTCATTTTTTCGCGCCAATTCTCGGTCATGATTTCGGCCAGCGTTCCGGTCGTGGAGTCGCTCATGATTCTAATCGATCAGACGAATAATATCTCGCTTAAGAACATGATTTCGGAAATCGCTTTTGAAGTCGATGGCGGCGCTTTCTTGTCTGACGCCTTGGCGAAGCGGCCGAAAGTATTTTCTGAATTTTTTATCAATATCGTCAGGTCCGGCGAAACCTCGGGAAAATTAGATGAAGTTTTGAGCTATTTAGCTGACGAGATGGAAAAGAGCTATGACATGGCGTCTAAGATCAAGGGAGCGATGATATACCCTATTTTTATTATTTCCGCCTTATTCGGAGTCGGTATCGTCTTGATGGTTTATGTCATTCCTAATCTGACCGCGATTTTAACGGAAACTGGGGCTGAGCTGCCACTCTCGACCCGCATAGTCATCGGCGCTTCTGATTTTCTCAGAAATTATTCGGTGCTGATAATCTCTGCTCTAATCGGGCTCGTCATCGCTATTAAGTTTTATCTCAAGACTTATAACGGACGGAGGAACATTGATATAATGAAATTAAAGATGCCGATCTTTGGCAAGCTCTTCCAATATATATACCTGATGCGCTTTTCCCGCTCTTTGTCGACTTTATTAAAAGGCGGCGTCACGATTACGCGCAGCTTAGAGATAGTCGCAGAAGTCGTCGGCAACCTTATCTATAAGGAATTGATTCTAGAAACTTTGGAATCAATCAATGATGGTAATCCTTTCTCGACTGTTTTTGAGGCCTCCAGCTATGTCCCGAAAATGGTGCCGCAAATGATCTCCGTCGGAGAAAAGACCGGTAAGATTGATTCTGTGCTGGATCGCATTACCTCATTTTATACCAGAGAAAGTAGTAATATGCTAGATAATCTGAGTAAATTAATGGAGCCGCTCATCATGGTCCTGATGGGCGCCGGCGTCGGTGTCATGGTCGCGGCCGTGCTCTTGCCGATGTATAACTTAGCTAGCCAGTTCTAGCCCAAGTCCTCGGAAGTATTGCGTCCGGATATTAATAATGTTATACTATAGATAATTGCTGTTAATGAGCGAAATTATAAAATTTGTTAACATAAATATTAAAAATTAAATTCATCTTTAGCCATTCTCTTAATTTTTTAATTAAGGCTAGAATCGCTAATTTTGAGAGGAGGCTCTAATATGAAAAATAATAAATCAGGCTTTACTTTAATTGAATTGTTGGTAGTTATCGCCATTATCGGCTTGCTATCGACCCTTTCTATTCTAGCCTTGAACACGGCCAGAGCCAGAGCGCGCGATGCTAAGCGTATCTCTGACGTTAAGCAGATCCAGACTGCTCTAGAAATGTATTACAACGATACGAGCGATTACCCGGTCGACGCTTCTGTGGCTCCGGGCCAAGCTATCGCCAGCGGCAACGGCGTCTTCCTTCGCCAGGTTCCTAGCGCTCCGCTTCCGACCGATGGCTCGGTTTGCGGCAGCGACGTAACGGCTTATACTTATGCCAGACAGACAGCCACGACCGGCGGTAACGTATCTTATACTATTAGATACTGCCTAGGCGCGACCGTTAATGCCATTACCGGTAATGTGATGCAAACGGCTACTCCGGCTGGCATTAACTAAGGATACTATAATTTAGGACTTCTAAAAGAGCCGTTTTTCGGCTCTTTTTGTATTCTGTCGGCTGGAAAAGATTGAAGATTGTATGCTATAATCGGAGTATGGAATCGTTTTATTTCACGAAAAAAGAAGAGCTAGACGCTTTTATTGAAGGTATCGCTGACGCGCGCGGAGCTGAGTTCCTGCAGTCTTGGCAATGGGGCGAATTATTGCAAGCGGAAAAAGCTGAAATTCTTCGGATCGGGGCGCGATCGGAAGGGAATATTTTAGCCGCCGCGACCATCATCAAGAATTCGCTTCCAGGCGGTTATCACTATTGGTATTCGCCGCGCGGAATCGTTTTTAAATCTGGCTTGTCAAAAGAAGAGAGGGCGAAAGCTGAAGATTTTTTACTATTGGAATTGAAAAAGCTGGATAAGCGCGCGGTTTTTTTCAGGATAGAGCCGAAAGAAAAGATCGCGAGCCGCCGTTTCAAAATCGAGAAGACTCTGGACTTGCAACCCAAGCAGACCCTGATTTTAGATTTAACTTTAAATGAAGATGACCTGCTCAAAGCCATGCATCAGAAGACCCGCTATAATATTAATCTGGCCACTAAGAAGGGCATAGAGATAAAAGAGGGAAGCAGCGAAGATTTTCCGGAATTCTGGCGCCTGATGAATTTGACCGGAGAGCGCGATGATTTTCGTCTGCATAGCGCCGAGCATTATCGCAGTTTACTAGAAAATCGAGCAACGGACAGGAATGTTAAGAGCGGTTTGAGCGGGCAGGCTAATTCGAATTTTATTAGATTATTTTTTGCTTCTTATGAGGGCAGGAATATTGCCGCCGGCATGTTCTGTTTCTGGGGTGATAAAGTAACCTATATGCATGGTGCGAGCGATAACGAATTCCGCAATGTTATGGCGCCATATTTATTACAGTGGTCTCTGATAAAAATAGCTAAAAAAGAAGGCTATAAATACTATGATTTTTATGGCATCGACGAGAAGAAGTGGCCGGGGGTAACGCGCTTTAAGCTCGGTTTCGGCGGTCGAATCGAGAATTATTCCGGAACTCATGATGTGATTTTTTCCCCTGTTTTATATGGTTTTTATGAATTTATTAGAAAAATAAGAAGATTGATATAAATAAAAAATCCTCTATGTTAGAAATAAATAATACTACTAAAGAAAGAATAAACGCGAAGAGGCTTGAAGACATCGCGGATAAGTTCGCGCGCGCTTATAAGAAGAAGAGCGATGTTTCTCTGGCAATTGTCGGGCCGGCGCGAATCAAGAGTCTTAACCGTGATTATCGCGGCTTGGATAAGGCGACGGATGTCCTGTCTTTTACGGAAGAGAATGAAGTAATCATTAATATCGCGGATACGAAAAGCTATCGAAAATATCAAGAAATGTTTTTGGAGATCGGAATGGATATCAGCGTTTTAAAATCTGCAGTTCAGAAAAAGAGATTAAGTGAATATCTCCTTTATTTCTTATTCGTCCACGGATTATTGCATTTAGCCGGCTATGACGATAAGACAGAAGCGGGACGGCTGGAAATGGTCAGAAAGGGAAGGGGTTTTCTAAAAAAGATCGGATTAGTGCTATAATAACAACATATTATGATTCTGATTCCGGGAAAAAATAAGTTGATTTTTATTAGTGCGATTCTTTTAATCGTTTGTTTTTTCGCGCCCGATAACGCACAAGCCGCGACCTCGACCGTACGCGGGGCGGCTTGGTGGGGAACTCAATATAAATATGTATATTTTGATTGCTTAGATGATGTGACCGGCGACCGCTTAGACGTTGCCGGCAATCTGACGACGCCGCCCGGCTTTCGGTTTTATGCCCCGCCTTGCACTAACATAGTTCACCATGTCTCCATTGATTCAAACAATAATTTTTCCGGTGACGCCTGGAATTATTCGCTCGGGCTCATCTCTATGGACGGATTGGATATGCCGCCGGACGGCGGCGCCAGCATCAGCGCTTATTGTCCGAGTACTTGCAACCCCAGTAATAATTGCTGGGCCTGTTATAACCCGGCCGACCAGAAAGTTTATGGCTGGGCGCGAGTCGACGGCAGCGGAGACTGGATTAGGCTGGATAGCGCGACCACTACTCCAATCCTAAATCAAGGCTGGAATTATCTGGCTAGCTCTACTTTGCCCGGACACGGAGTCATGCCGGGAGATTTTGTTGGCGACGCTTCGAGTAATCTCGGCTGGCTAAGCTTTAATTGCGAGAGCGAGCTTGGCGGAATCGGAAATTGTGCGACGCGAGACTACAAGGTTTATATCGAGACTCTGCAGTTAGGGCATTTATCGGCTCCGAATTGGAGCTATAATGATGCTTGTAGCGAAGGAGCGTTGAAGGCAGTCTTGAAATGGTATCTCAGAAGCGGCGTGCAGGCCGGCTATGAAGTCGTCGTTAATGACAGTCCGACTTTCGCGACCTCGACCGGCGATTATATCTGCTGGAGCGGAATCAAGGCGCCTGCGGTCGCCTCGCAATATATCATTCCGAATACCGATGCGAATTGCCAGAACCTCAGTTATAATTCGAATTATTATTGGTGGGTGAGATTATATTATCTGGACGGCGGCGAATATAAGCCGACGCCATGGTACCGATATGGCACCGATGATAATCGGTACGATGGAGACGGTGCGGAAGACGACCAGACGGACGGCAATCCGGACGGCAACATTGAAACTTTTACGACCTACCGCCATGAGTTTCCCACTCCTTTCTTCAGCTGGTCCCCCTTTGACGTCCTAGTCGGAACATCAACCGATTTTACTAGCAGCGGCTCCGTCTTCTATTCGAGCATATCTCCGGCTTTACCGCAGAGCTGCTATGAATCTAGTTGCCGTTATTTATGGACTACGACCGACGCTTCGGCGATTATCGGCGATCCGACTAACGCGACGACCGCAATCACTTTTTTTTCCGCTACCGGTACGACCATAACTTTGCGACTAACGGATAATGATAATTATGTTTGCAGCCTGTCGACGACTCTGAGGATAAATTACGGCCTGCCTATCTGGCGGGAAGTCAAAGCAGAATAATATGAAATCAATCGATAAGAAGGCCTTCACCTTGATAGAAATGGTTGTCAGCATCTCCATGATCACTATTGTGACCGCTCTTTTCATAGTCAATTACCGTTCGGCTAATAAGCGGACGGATCTTATCATGACGGCGCAAAATTTAGTTGCCGATATTCACCTGGCGCAGAATAATACTTTGGGTCTCGTCAAATATAACGATACGGTTCCGGCCGGCGGTTGGGGGATATCTTTCGATGTCGATAATGATCATTATATTCTATTCGCTGATTTAGATTCGCCCGAGGACGCGGGCTATATGAGCATGGACGAGGCGACGGAGGCACGCCCCGAGTACGGCGGGCGCACGACGCAGTTAGCGCCAGACATCAGGATATCGAAATTAACTCTTGATGGCGGAACCGAAGTCAATGCGGCTAGCGTTACTTTTTTGCCGCCTGATCCCAGAACTAATATCTTCGATACTAATACCGCGACCTCTTCCGCTCTAGAGATAGAGCTGACCGAGGGAAGAAATAATAGCATCAAGACGGTCCGCGTTAATTTTTTGGGATTGGTTGAAGTTTTAGATTAATCTAGATATGAAAGGAAATTTTTTAAAATCAGGGTTTACGCTCGTCGAGGTAATCGTCATATTATTCATCATGTCCATGGGCCTGGTCGGAATTTTAGGGCTTATCGTCCAGAATATCCAGAGCCAGAGCTATAATAAGAGCAATCTGATCGCCTATCAGCTGGCGCAAGAGGGCATTGAGCTTATCCGCCGGGTCCGCGATTCTAATTGGCGCGCGAGCCTGCCCTATGACGATAAGCTGGCGGCCGGCCAGTACTATATGGATTATGAAGACGCGGCTCCGAACGCGTATAATCCGGCCATGGTTGAGCAGATTATCATGGGAAAGAATGCCGCTAATTTTTATATCCATGATACGACTGCGACGGCTACGCCGTTCTCCCGGCTTATAACCATCCAGACGATAGATGACCATTCTTTTCGGGTAGATTCCAGTATTACCTGGGCGGAGCATGGCCGGAATTACGTCTATGATTTAGAAACGATCCTGTATAATTGGCGTTAAAATCCCATGAAAAAATATAAATTACAAACAAGCGGATTCTCTCTGGTCGAAGTAATAGTTTCCGTAGCATTATTCTCGGTGATTATTTTATCTATGACGCAGATTTTTAAGATGGTCATAGACAGCCAGCGGAGCGCTCTGGCGACGCAAAATGTCCAAGAGAGCTTGAAGTATTTCTTAGAAGTTATCGGCAAGGAAATCAGGATGGCGCAGAAGAATGAAGGCGTCTGTTCGGGGATACCGGATGATGAGATATATGTCATTAGCAGCAACGCTTATGGCGGCACTCTTTATTTCAAGAATTATTATAATCAATGCGTCACTTATTCTTTGGATCAAGACGGCACTGGCGACAGGCAGCGTTTTCGGGTGTCGCGCGGTTCTGTTTCTGATTTCATCTCGCCGGCCAAGATCCGAATCGAAGGCTTGTCTTTCATCAACGCCAGTCTAGCTTCGACGACTCAGCCGGCGATTACCCTAAATATTAAGGCTTATGCTCTCGGGCAGGGAGAATTCAAGTCAGAAATGGACATTCAGACGACGATGACTTCGAGATATTATAAATAATTATGAAAATATCCGCCCATAAATCAGGGAGCGCTTTAATTCTGACCATGTTTATCATGGCCGGGATGCTGATAGTCGCCCTGAGCGGCGCTTATGTCGTTTTTTTAGGCATCAAGGCCGGTGGCATTCAAGCGCAGTCTACCAAAGCTTATTATGCGGCCGAGACTGGAGCGGAGAGATTGCTTTGGGAGCTGAGGCAGAACAGCTATTCTTATGAAGATGAACCGGGGACTCTAATATTTCAGGGAGATTTGGTCGGAGAGAGCCGTTATGACGTCTACTTTATCGATTTTCCTCCCCTGGTTTTCAGAGCTATTGGTGAATATCAGAACTCGAGGCGCAGCGTCGAAATCCGGATCTGATCCGGATTTTTTGAAGTCTGCTATATCCTTGGCAGGTATTTGAGAAAATGCTATAATTTAAGCAAGAAATAATTGAAAAATATAAATTTTTAATGTTCCTATTTTCAGGACAAAAATCAAAAATTTTTCTAGCTGTTTTTGTAATAAACGGTATTTTTTTGTTAGCTATCAATCCGAAGATGGTTCAAGCTTATCATTCGACTTCCAGCTACGATAAGCTCTACAATGATACTCTGACTTCTGACAACTGGAACGATCTGTTCGCCGACTTCGTCAATACTTGGCTGCCAGTTTCTTTGAACGGCCCGGTCGGCATCGCGACGAGCGCTCCCGCCGTAGGGTTGGAAGTCAATGGTCTCATCAGTGGCAGTTCGATATTTTCATCCGGGAATGTCGGTTTTGGCACGGCCGTGCCGACAGCTCGCCTCGAAGTTGTCCCAGCTTCCGGCTATTCAGTTCTCGCTGGAAATTTCAAGATCGGCAACGTAGCTCTGCCCACTGTCGATTCTGACGCCGCGACCAAGGGCTATGTCGATTCTTTCGTCGCTTCCGCGACTAGCTCGATATCTACGCTTTGGGGTGGATTGATTGGCGGAAATATCTGGAGTTTAAATAGCGGTAATGTGGGGATCGGAACAACTGCCCCAACATCCCAATTACATATTGGGTTGAATAATGTTGGGATAGGAACGGTGTCTGTCCCAGCAGGAGGAACGGTAGTTACGGGAGTTGGGACAAAATTTTTAAATCAAACTCATCAGGGAGGCTTTACAATAACAATTGGCGCAGAAACGAGAACTATTACTGTTGCCATTAACGACACATCTCTGAATGTATCTGCTGCGTTTACAAATGCCTATACCGACAGCCCATTTACGATCAGCGGAACCTCAAAAGTAGTGATTGATGGTAATTCTTATGGCAGATTCTCGTATAGCTCTATATTAACTGAGATTAATTCTAATAATAATGGCGCATACGGGCTAAGAACTAATAGCGCGGTTAAGGGAAATGGTTTCTATTTATATAATTCTACCGGCGGGTTTTATACTAATACAGGAGTCCCAATGTTCTATGCGACTGCCACGGGCAGATTTGGTATAGGCACGACCAGTCCGGCCGGGTTCCTGCATGTTGAGGGAACAGGAAACATTATCTTGAATGCCGGCAACGTCGGCATCGGTACGACTAGCCCCCTAGCTAAGTTAGAAGTCGTTCCGGCTTCCGGCTACTCTATCTTGGCCGGAAATTATAAGATTGGAAATGTCGCTATTCCGACCGTCGATTCTGACGCGGCTACGAAAGGCTATGTCGATTCTTTCGTCGTTTCTTATGTCGCTTCTTCAACTGGAGTCGTTTCGTCCGCTCTCTATGTGGGCATAACTCCCACCGCCTATACCGGCGATAACAACGGTTCGGCTGGGTACACGACTGCTCAAAATGCTTGTAAGGCCGCCTATGCCAGTTCTTCTGTCTGTACGCCCGATAATATTTTAGGATCAATCGCGGCCGGAATAACTTTGGCCGCCGAAGATGTCTGGATCTTTGCCGGCCCTCCGGGATATACGGCGGCGGCGAATGACTGCGAAGGCAGGTCGGTCGCTACTACGGCCGCTTATGGAACTTATTGGCAAATTGCGATGTCCGGACGGCCGCAAGGCCGCGGTTTGCTGATGACCTGCAATAACTCTTTAAGAATAGCTTGTTGCCGCTAATAAGGGCTGTTATAATTTAATCAAGTTATGCTGAACAAATCGTTAGCCATTTTAGTCATCACTCTCGGCTTGATAGTCGGTTTTTCCGCGCGCGCGAACGATTGTCCGACTGATAACGGGGCGGGCGTGGGCTGCAATATCGGTATCGGCGAATATTATTGCGGCGGCGCTTGTCGGACCAATCAGCCGCAATGCTTGACTTGGACGCCGTCGCCGATCTGTGCCTCGATTTTTACATGTACTAATTTTGCGACCGCTGACGCTTGCGGCTATGGTGCGACTTGTTCTAGCGGCTACACTCGTTGCGGCGCTTGGCCGAATTATGTTTGCACCGCGACAATCGCGCCGGTTTCTCCTTGCAGTACCTATGATACTTGCAATAATTATTGTACGGCTTGTATCTCCGGTTATGCATTATGCTCCACGACGCATACTTGTGTCGCTAACCCTGGTTGTCTGCCCGGTCAGACTTTTAATGCTTGTACGGCCGCTTGCGAGGGAACAGTCTCAATGCTGAAACTCGGTTATGATTCCGTTTCCGGCACATCCGTCATCCAGAGCGCGGCTTATCCGACTTTATATATTCCATCTTCCAGCAATGTCGGCATCGGCACCTCTACTCCGGCGGCGAAATTAGAAATAATTCCGACTTCCGGCTATTCGATTCTCGCCGGTAATTTCAAAATCGGCAATGTTGCCATGCCGACGGCCGACGCCGATGCGGCGACGAAAGGCTATGTCGACTCAGTAATCTCCTCGGCGACCAGCAGCCTAGAATCTTTTTGGGGTGGAACCGCTACTGGAAATATTTGGAGCTTGAATAGCGGCAATGTGGGAATTGGGACAACTACGCCGACTTCAAGATTACATGTTTATGGAACAACCGATTTCACGGCTACTCTGGCGACGCCGAGCCAGGCTTATTCTCCGGCGCTTCTTTTTACAAATCAAACCGATTCGTTTATAGAGAACATTAATGGCGGGGCATTTCAATTAACAGATGTAAATGGTAATAAATATTATTCCGTGAGTACGGCCGCGGTCCATACATTTGATTCTCCGTTGAATTCTCCGGCGATGACAATCAGTGCCGGGAATGTCGGCATCGGCACCTCTACTCCGCTCGCTAAATTAGAAATAATTCCGACTTCCGGCTATTCGATTCTCGCCGGCAATTTCAAGATCGGCCACGTCGCTTCGCCGACCGTCGATTCCGATGCGGCCACTAAGGGATATATTGATTCTGCTATTGCCGCGGCGACTTCTTCTATTACTGGCTTGCCGACAGGCAGCTCCGGCCAGACCTTGCGCTATGACGGGGCGAGTTGGACGGCTAATTCCGTCCTATATAATAACGGAGTGAATATCGGCATCGGCACGACTACTCCTAATAATTTAATTCAAGTTTACGATTTAATTGATTTTGATAACATAGAGTATAATACTAAAATAGGATATCAATCAGGAAAGAATATTGTCTCTGGAGCTGTTAGTAATACTTATATTGGTTATCAAGCAGGTTTATCTAGCGCCACTCTCGGCACTTCATTAGCAGATCATAATATTGGTATTGGTCATCAGGCTTTGTATGTTAATACTACTGGTTATGCCAATGTTGCTATAGGTACTTCCGCCTTGAGTAGGAATACTACTGGATACCATAATTTCGGCATAGGATATTTAGCGATGTCTGTGAATACCACGGGTTATCGTAATTTTGCTCTCGGATCCTTTGCCCTTAATAGTAATATTACGGGTAATTATAATGTAGCTATTGGTAATTATGCTCTTTTGCGTTCTACCCTGAGTTATAATATTGCGATCGGCGGAGCGGCGGGGCAACTTATCTCTGGCGGGGGCAATAATACTACTTCAGCTAATTCTATCTTTTTGGGTTATGATACCAGGCCGTTAGCCGATGGCGACACGAATGAAATAGTTATTGGGCATTTGGCTATCGGAGCTGGCAGCAACAGCGTTATGCTTGGCAATAGCAGCGTTACCAAAACGGTATTAAATGGCAATGTCGGCGTCGGAACGTCTACTCCGAATGCTAAATTAGAAGTCATTCCAGCATCCGGCTATTCTATTCTCGCCGGAAATTATAAAATCGGCAATGTCGCTTCGCCGACGGCCGATTCCGATGTCGTAACTATGGGCTGGGTTAATTCCGCCCTGTCTTCTGTCAGCGCCGCCGCTGTTTATTCGACTTCTACTCCCGCGACTTATGCTGGATCTCAGAGCGGATATTCCGGAGCTAATGCTCTCTGCGCCGCGGTCGTCGCCGGTACGCACGCTTGTACGACCGGAGAAATATTTAACACCATCAATACTGGCGCGGGCGCGACTATTCCTTCCGGAACCACCCTCTGGGTTTCTAATGGTCCTCCGGGTTATACCGCTAACGCCAATGATTGCATGGGTTGGACTAGCGCCGTCGCCGGTAATTATGGGACGGTTTGGGTCAAGCTAGCGACTGGAGACGGTTTTGGGTCATTAAATGTCTGCAATACGGCACGCAGCTTCGCTTGCTGCCAATAAATTTATAATATAGAAAAATATGAAAAATAAATTCCTAATCTCGATTATACTGCTCTTCGGCTTATTGTCGGCGGCGGCGGCGCGGGCGGACACTTCGACGCGAGGCTGCGAAACTAATACGATGAAATCCGGCGTATTCTGTAATTGGGCGGAATTAAAATCTTGGTGTAATGGCAATACCCTTACTTGCGAAGTCGAATCTACGACCGCTTGTCCAGCTAACCCGACCGGCGGAACTTATGCTTTCAGCTGCAATACCAATACCTGCGTCCTGACTTGCAATACCGGCTATACTAATTGTTCCGGCGCCTGCCAATTGAATGTGTCCGTGCCTAGCAATTGCACTTCTTATGATCAATGCACCGCAGTTTGCTCGGCTTGCGCTCAAGGCTATGAATTGTCCGGCGGGGTTTGCATCGGCGCGACCTTAAAGCTGAGCAGCGACTCAGTCGGCGTTTCTAATTATATTTTCCAGACAGCCACTCCCGTCTTAACGATTCCGAGTACCGGCAACGTCGGCATCGGCACGACCACTCCGATAGCTAAATTAGAGATTATCCCGGCCTCCGGTTATTCGATTCTTGCCGGGAATTTTAAGATCGGCAATGTCGCTTTACCGACTGTTAATTCTGACGCGGCCACTAAGGGATATGTCGATTCCGTGGTTTCCGCCGCGACTAGCAGCATTGGCACTCTTTGGGGCGGAACGACGACGGGAAATATTTGGAGCCTGAATAGCGGGAACGCGGGCGTGGGGACTGATAATCCGACTAGCAAATTGACCGTCGGGTCTCTGGCGGTGAGCGAGCCGACTGATATTTTAGTTCAAACAGGGGATACGCCGGCTTTCGCCTCATTGACTTTAGCGTCGGGCAGCTTTGTTTCGACCCTGAAATCTTACGGCGAAGATGATTTATTCTCAATTAACGTCGGCAATACGGATAGCCTGAATATTCGCAGTTCCGGCAATGTTGGTATCGGGACCAATATTCCCGGAGCGAAGTTGCATATAGCGGGTAATAACGTGACTGATAGTGTCGGTAGTGATATTGTCTTGTCTCGCTATTGGGTTTCTAACACCGATACAAGAGCCAGTGCTATATTTCATTATCGCAATAGCACACCAGGCACTGACATGTTAGCGTTTGGAGTCTCTGGGGCTGTAAATAGTAGCAATGTGAGCATTCTGGCGCCAAATCAAATCAGTATGGCTAAGATGGTAATCCAGGCAAATGGCAATGTCGGTATCGGCACGACATCTCCGACGGCGAAATTAGAAGTCGTCCCCTCAACCGGCTACTCGATTCTCGCCGGAAATTATAAGATCGGCAATGTCGCTTTGCCGACTGTTGATTCTGACGCGGCGACGAAAGGTTATGTTGATTCGACTATCGCCTCCGCCACCAGCAGTATCACTCTTTGGGGCGGAACGACGGCCGGGAGTATCTGGAATTTGAATAGCGGGAATGTCGGAATCGGGACAAACAACCCGGTCTCTCGTCTACATAGCTATAACTTCAGCGCGGATGGCACCGCTCCGGGTAGGACCAGTATCATTGATGTTTTGACTCTAGAGACTACTAATACCGCCTCCGCGCCTTATAGAGGATTTGGGCAGGGTATCGAGTTCCGAGGAAGAACATATTCCAATGGCACAATCCGAAGTTTGGGTCGGATAGCGACCGTTTTGACTGATGATTCGGCCACTAATACCGGATCATCTATCATATTTCAAAACGTCGCTGACTCGTCGACCGTGACTGCGCCGGTAGAGAGGATGAGGATCCAATATGACGGCAACGTCGGGATTGGGACGACAGCGCCGGGGGTAAAACTTGATGTAAGCGGGAATATTAAAACTTACGATTCGTACGGAGCATATATAGGATATAGATCTTTTGGTTCAAATTTTAGGTATGATAATGATGCAATTTTTAGAACGGTGGGTACTCATGCTAGTTACGGTTATTCAGGTATGGTAGCAAGTTGGGGGGCACTTACTTTTTATACTCTTTCCGGTATTGCTACAGTAGCAGACGCGACAATAACACCAACTGTACGAATGACAATTAATGGCACCGGCAATGTCGGCATCGGCACGACCACTCCGCTGGCCAAATTAGAAGTCGTCCCTTCAACCGGCTATTCTATTTTGGCCGGGAATTATAAAATCGGCAACGTTGCTTTGCCGACAGCGAACGCTGATGCCGCCACGAAGGGGTATGTCGATTCTGTCTTAGGGACATCGACGGCTGTCGGATTCCTGCCTCTCTCTGGCGGAACGATGACAGGCTCTATTGATATGGGAAACAATAATATCACGAACCTTAATAATCTGACAGTCAATAAGATAACGGCGACGACTATCGATCCTCTCTATAATATAAAAGGAATCAACTACTCTACTTTCGCTCCTTCTATCGCCGGCGGCGTTAAGGAAGAATATACCGGCAAGATTGGAATATATAAGCCTATCGCTACGCACGAGTATGAAGCCGTTATTGATTTTTCCGCTGTGAAAGAAGGCAGTGATCTTTGGCTCTGGCGCCAAGTTATCGATTATGATAAGAGTTCAGTCGATGTCGCTATTGCTCCTTATGGCCGTTTTGCTCAGGTTTATTATCTTGTCGACGGGAATAAATTGATTTTCCGTTCCGATAAGGCGGTAGAGGTCTCTTATCGCTTAACAGCTAAGCGCTTTGACTGGCGCGACTGGCCGACTCTTTCTAACGATCAGACGACGTCCGGGTTGAAGGTCGACTATTAATTATGCTATAATATATAGCAATTAACATAATTTAAAAAATATGGAAAACAAATCTAAAAAGATGCTGATTCTCCTGGGGGTAATTGTGGTCATAGTCCTGATTATCGTGGTGGCCGCTCTTCAGGGCAAGAAGGCTGGCACGCAGGAGGTTCAGACAGGCCAGCCGGCTGACACGACTGGCGCGGTCGCAGGCGAGACCCCAATGGCCGAGGCTCCGGCGCCTGTCGTCAACGAAATATTGAAGGACGCGACGATTGCGGCTCCCGGAGCGAGCGCCATCACTAAAGATAACAAGGTCGTTACTCTCGATGGCCAGCAGACCGTAAATAATGTCGCGCAAACATCTCCTTTAGCTCCGTCCGAAAGCGGTCCGGTCAAGAAGGAAACGTTAGCTCCTAGCGTTATTAAATTAGAAGTGAGTGCGGCCGGTTTCAGCCCGAATTCATTCACCGTTAAGCCGGGGGCAGCCGTTTCCGTCTCTATTACTGGCATTGACTTCGCTCATGCCTTAGTTTTTGAGGACCCATCCTTAGCCGCTATCGGTATCGGCGTTTATGCTAAGGAAACGAGAGTTATCTCTTTTAATGCCCCGGAAAAAGCGGGCAGCTATATTTTCTTCTGCAATGTCGGCAACCATCGCTCTCGCGGCGAGGTCGGCACGATGATCGTCAAATAACGGCAACTCCAAATTTCTATAAGGACAATTATTTAAAAACATCGGCTCTAAGGCCGATGTTTTTAGATGTTATTTAGGTTTCCGTTATGTTATAATCTGATTAGCTGACCCAGGTTACATATTATTAGAATAATTTTTATTTATGGCTATTAAGCTATCCCTGGCCACCGTAAAAAAAATAACGCTCGCAATTATCGCCATTATTATCGCCGTCGCTTATTATTTTATTTCTTATTTTTTTTGTTATTTCTTGATTAATATTGGCCTTATTTCCGCCGTTGATTCCAGTGATAATTTTTATAATCCTCTAGCCGTGAAGATAGCGGAAATCACGAAAGGCGATCAGGAAAAACCGACAGTTGCCGTGGCTACTTCATCCGATTGGAGCAATAATTTTGAAGTTGTCAGCCCGCTCGACTCTGTTTCCGCTCCGACTCCGGCGTCGACCTCTCTTCCGGCTGCCGATACTCCGGCCACTTCTTCGCCCGATGTTTCCGTTCCTGGTCCGTCGATCGCTCCTCTTTCGATAGAATCTTCTACCGTCGCCGTTCCGCCCCAGCCGGATTCAGCTCCGAATGTTTCTGACCCCGCCTTGTTCTTCGGGTCTTATTTTGATACTTTTTCGAACAATAAATATGTCGATTCTGCGCAGACGACTCTCTACTACGATGAAATCGCCGCCGCCTATTTCTTTCCACCCGATTATGCTTTCACGGAGATAGAAGCGGATGTCGATGCGGCCGATCAAGAACTTCTCAATGCGGTCAGCCTGAATAATTTTGAAGGCCCTTACGGCGATAAGCGCTGCCTGGAAGATCGTTGCCTGGAACAGAAGGGAAGCGACCTGTTTTTTGAGAACAAGAAATTGGGTTTGCCCGGGGAATTGTCGGGTTCGAATATCGCCGCGGTCTCTATCGGAAATTTAACAAAACGCTGGCTCGTGGGGTTTACCATTAAGAATGAAGCGGGGTATGAAGGTATAGCCTATTATTTCGACGGTCATGATTTTTTTAGGCTCCAGACTCCGGCGCCGATGGTATCCCCTTATTTCGGGCTTCTTGGCTTCGGCGGCGGCGAAAATAATTTTCTGGTCATTTATGGCGCTTATAAAGGCATAGCTTACCATATTCAAGGCGATAAGATTTCCGATATCAGCCGTTTCTTCGATACCCGCGTCATGAACGGCGGCTTTAAAGCCGAAGTCTTGTTTACCGCTTTCGAGACTAATATCAATTGGTATGTCTATAGCTTGACCTCATATCGCCCTGTCCTGATAAAATTATGGCAGAATCAAGGACCGGATATCGCCGGGGAAATGATCCTCAATAGCCTCTTCCAGAGATATGACGAATCGGCCGTTTTTAGGTTGAGCCTGGCAGACGGCAATGCGATTACCTTATTAGCAAAGCTAAAGAGGAGCGGCCGTGATCATTGGTTTAATTTTCGGGACCAAGGATTTAAGAATGAGAACGGAGGTTCGCTAGTTTCTTTACCCATAGCCCATGATGGTTACGCTTCGCTGATAACTATCGTTAAGATCGCTAAGAGTTCTTTAGGCATTGATAAAGCGAGCGTCGACAAGGAAGAATTCTCATTTTCCGCCGATAGCCAGCAATGGATCAAGCTGGGGAACGAGCAGAATGTCGCTATCAGCGTGCTCGCGACTCGTTATTTTCTTCTAAAGGTCGCCTTGCCTAGGGTTAGCGACAAATTTTATTCTCCTTTTGTCAGCGATATCCTGTTTAATTATTATTGTCGTAAATAATGGAATATGGTATAATTTAAGAAAAGAAGACATATGAGCAGAAAGAAAATAGCTATCATCGTCTTGGTTGTTTCTATCGTTTTAGTGGCGATAGTCTCTTTAGTTTTAAAGGCGCGAATTGGTTCCGAGGCGGTTGTTTTGATTCCAGAAAAGACGCCTATTTTGGAGAACCTGAATATTTCCAGTACTTCCGATGAGTCCGTTCTAGTTTCTCCGGTCGCTCAACCTCTCAGTGTCGCCGACCTGAGCCTGAAGGCTTTGCCGAATGCGCCTGAAGCGCCAAAAAAAGAGTTGGTAAATAATAATGATATTCCCGCCGCCGCTATCAGGTTAGATATATCTAGCGATGGTTTTTCTCCTAAAGAATTCCGCATTAAGGCCGGCGCGGAAGTGGTTCTAGCCTTGGCTGCTACTGACGGCAATGCCCATGTCTTTATTTTTCCGAACGCTTCCTTAATGGGATTGACGACGATGGTTTTGGCCGGCGAAACTAAGATTATTACTTTCACGGCGCCGGCGGCCGGCTCGTTCTCATTCCGCGATGATATTCCCGGTTTCCGTGAAAATATCGGAACGATGATCGTCGAGTAATTTCGTAGCTTATTATTTCAAATAATATTATGTCAAAAAAAACTTTCATTTTTTTTGCGTCGGGGCTGGTAATCTTTTTTGGTTTCCTGATCGTTCGGGCAGTCGCTCCGACTTTTCAGTCGGGCGCAGTCATCGCTCCGAGCCAATCCATTACTTTTACCGGCTCGCCGAATCGCATCATTAATTGGGCTAGTTATGAGGGGAATGCGGTCACGGCGACTTATGCGGCCACTGCCGGTTCAGCTACGACCGCCGGTTCAGCTACGACCGCCGGTTCAGCTACGACCGCCAATGCTTTAGCTGCTAATCCGGCTAATTGTTCGGCCGGCTATTACCCTCTGGGAATAGCCGCGAACGGCGCGGTTGAGTCTTGTACCTTAGCTTCAACTGGTGGCCTGACCGGATCGGGAACGGCTAGTTATATGAGTAAATGGACCGGCACCTCCGCTTTAGGGAGCAGCATCATTTATGATAACGGGACGAACGTCGGGGTTGGGACGACGAATCCTCAAGGAAAATTGCAAATGGACGCTGGTGGTACCGGAGCAGAAGTTATTTTTAATACCCCGTCTTCGGCGCAAGTTTTTGGAATCATGTTTAAAGATAATGGAACTACTAAATGGCAAATCTTTAAAAATAATACCAACAATTTTGGTATTTATGACTACACTCGGGCGCAAAACGTCCTGACCGTCGCTCCTAATGGAAATATGTCTTTAATGCCGGTTAGTGGCAACGTCGGTATCGGTACGACTAATCCGACTATTGCAAGGTTACAAGTAAATACTCCTGATGCAGTCATTGCGGTATGGGGTACTAGCGCTAGCGGAACGGGAGTCGTTGGTACCGGCTCAAGTTATGGTGTTTCTGGAAATGCTCAAATCGGGGTTGTTGGTAGTGGTAGTGACCGAGGTATGCTTGGTACCGGTACTAATATTGGCGTTCATGGCGTGGCGACTGGCGCTGGATCAAAGGGTATTTATGGAGAAGCGCCTAGCGATGGTTTTGCTGGATATTTCACTGGCAAAGGTCATTTTGGAAGCAGTGTCGAAGCGACGGCGTTTGTCTATATCTCTGACAGAAATTTGAAAAAAAATATAAAGACTATCGATAACTCATTGAATAAAATACTGCAATTGCGTGGGGTTACTTTTGATTGGAAGAAAGACAATACGCCGGGAGTCGGTCTTATCGCTCAGGAAGTGGAAAAGGTTTTTCCAGAGCTAGTAGTTCCCGCAGACGGAAATATCAAAGCGGTTCAATACGGGAACTTAGTCGCGCCGCTCATCGAAGCCGTCAAGGAGCAGCAGAAAAAGATTGATCAGCTCGAGACTAGGATTACGATTTTAGAGATGAATAAATAATTACCATTTTCTGTCTCAATATTTGACCCTTGTTCGCGGAATTGTTATAATAGGAAAAGTTTCTTAAATTAAATTTTCTTTCATTACTATGAAAAAATCATTAATCGGTCCGCTGTTAATCGTCATCGGTTTGGCGCTTATCGGAGCCATGTTCGTTTATTTCTATTTCTCTGTCAATAAGATTGAGAAGAAACTGATGGCAGTTCAGACCGCGACTGTCGAAGATTCTAGCAAGATCACTGCGATCGTTAATTTCTTTAATGCCAACCTCAATGCCCAGACTAACAAAAAATAATATAATCAGTCCGGCGGCCGCTTTCGCTTCCCGCCGCGAACTAAATAATAAAACTATGAAAAGAGAATTTGTTTTTCCATTAGTCGTCGGTCTTATCCTCGGAGGCTTAGTTATGGTCTTCTGGCAATTCAATACCCGCTTGAATAATGCGGCTAATGCCATGGCTCAGATTGAAACAGCCGTTTCTCAGAATACCAAAGCTGTCAGCGATATCGTCACTTTCATCAATAATGCCAGTGGACAGGGTCAACAGACCACTCCGACCACTCCGGACGTCAAATAATAAGAAAATCCTCGAATTTACTTACAAAACCCTGTCAAAAGCAGGGTTTTGTGGTTTAGTTGACAAAATCTGATAAATGTTATATAATGTTTGTATAAAGTTAACAGTGAAAAAAGAACCTTAAAATAAGAATATGTCATGAAAAAGACCCTTTTCTTTTTAGCCATGGTGGCGATAATCGCTACTGGCTGCAGCAAGAAGGATGATTCCTTTAATCCGGATAATAATATTATCCAGGAAGCGAATGATAGCGTAACTTTCCGTCTTTCCTTTGATTTATTGACTCCTTTCGATTGGGATCGATATTATGCAAATGCCTGCATCGTTAGCGTCATCTTGGATGACGGTACGGATTTTTTCCAGGTTGACCTTAACTCATACACTGCGGTAACGCTCAAAGGTGATAATGCTAAGATGTTAATCGGAAAAGAAGTGCTTATTACTCCCGAAGTAAATGTTTTTTATGTTTACTCGTGGCAACCTTATGTTAGAAGTGAATACTTTAAGACTTCTTTTGATCCGGCGCCCGCGCGCTTCATAGTCGAGAAGAATAAGAGCTATGATTTCAATTTTGACGTTGCCTTCACCCCCTTGTAGAAAAAAGAACGATAAATCATGAAAAAGAATTTATTTATTTCGGCCATGATCATGATAGTCATGATCGGCGCGAATACAGTCAACGCTTCTGATGGGTTTAATCTGGCTGCTTCTGAAGATACTGTTGCTTTCACTTTTTCCGTAAAAGAGCTGCAACCCGTTACCTCAGATTATGTAGTCGATGTTAAGGTCGTCAGGATAGTCACTGATTTGGGCTGTGGCGATACCACCGGTATTGATATAACTCCTGGAATTACTAAAGTTTTTCGAGGAGCCGAAGCTCGAATATTGATAGGAAAAAAAGTTAAAATTGTTGCAGTTTATTGGATTAGAGACAAGATATTGTATCCTTGGCAAACCCTAGGCTATAATCGTATCCCGAACGCCTATACTATCATAGTGCAGGCGAACAAGAAATACATCTTTGATTTCCAAGTCCAATTTTATCCTTGGGATGATGAGTCGGCCCCTAAAAAGGCGAATCGAAATCATGACCCAGTCAGAATTTTTTGAATAGTATTTTAACTGTGAAAGGCTTGTTGAAAAAACAAGCCTTTTTTATTCTCCGCAGCCGGTTTCTAGCCATAATTAGACCCTGTCAAAAGCAGGGTTTTGTGTTATAATTAAGATAGGTTATGAACAAAAATGAAGTTAAAAATAGAATAGATAAGCTAAAAGCGGAGATAGATCTTCTTCGCTATAATTATCATGTCCTCGACCAGGAGACCATCTCTCCGGCGGCTCTAGATAGCTTGAAGAATGATCTTTTCCGTCTCGAAAATGAATTCCCGGAGCTCATTACTCCTGATTCTCCAACCCAGCGCGTGGCCGGAGCGGCCTCAGATAAATTTAAGAAGGTAACGCATTCTAGTCCCATGATTTCTCTCTTCGATGCTTTTAGCGAAGGGGATATGCGCGCTTGGAAAGAAAGGAATGATAATTATTTGAAGCGGCCGCTCAAAGCGGAATATTATTGCGAGTTAAAATTAGACGGCTTGGCGATAAATTTAAGATATAAGAACGGCTTATTGATTCAAGGAGCAACTCGTGGCGACGGTAAGATCGGAGAAGACGTGACCCGTAATATCAAGACGATAAACAGTATTCCGCTGCGGCTCCGCCGTCCGACTGATAAAGAGCTGCGTGAGCTCGGCTTGACTGACGCGGAAATGAAGAAGATTTTTGAGCTGGTTGATTCAGGCACGATAGAACTGCGCGGAGAAGCGATTATGTCCAACAAGACTTTTACCGCTCTGAATAAGAAATATGTCGCCGCTGGTAAAGCCCCGCTGGCCAATACGCGCAACGGCGTCGCCGGCTCTATCCGCCAGCTAGATTCGAAGATTACGGCTGAGCGGAAACTGGAATTTTATGCTTATGACTTGCTTTTGGATAACTATGAGAGAGGAGAACTTATTCGTCGTCGCGATCAAGCCGATGCCCTAGCTAATCTTTTAGGCTTTAAGACTTTGCAGCAGAATAAAATCTGTCCGGACCTGGAAGCGGTCTTCCGTTTCTATGCCGAGGTCGAGAAGAAACGCGCCGCGCTGGCGTTTGAGATCGACGGCACAGTCGTCAAAGTTAACGACCTTAAGATGTGGAATACGCTCGGCATAGTCGGCAAGGCGCCGCGCTATATGATGGCTTATAAATTTTCGGCTGCGCAGGCGACGACTAGAATAAATGATGTCGTCTGGCAGGTTGGCCGCACCGGCGCTCTGACGCCGACGGCCATCTTAGAACCAGTGAAAGTCGGCGGCGTCACTATCGGCCGCTCTACTTTGCATAATTTTGATGAGATTGGGCGCTTAGATTTGCGTCTGGGCGATACTGTGATCATCGAGCGTTCCGGCGATGTTATTCCTAAAGTCGTCGAGGTCTTGAAAAATTTGCGGGGCGGAAAAGAGAAAAAGATTGAGGCGCCGAAAGAATGCCCGATTTGCGGCGGCCGAGTCGTTAAAGCCGCCAGGGAAGTCGCTTATCGCTGTGCCAATAAGCGCTGCTATGCCGTTAATATGCGCCGAATCACTCACTTTGTTTCTAAAGGCGCCGCGGATATTGATGGCCTAGGGCCGAAGCTGATTGAGCAATTTATTACTAATAGTCTGATAAAAGACGCAGCTGATTTATATGCTCTGAAAAAACTGGATTTATTGAGCCTAGAAAGATTTGCTGAGAAGAAGGCGGATAATGTTATCAATATGATTGTTTCCCGACGTGAATTACCCCTTGATCGCTTTATCTATGGTTTAGGCATTCGGCATGTCGGCGAAGAGACGGCCGGGTTATTGGCGGAGAAGATAAAAGAAAGGGCTGCTATAAATAAAAATGGCCTATCTATCAAAAAGTTAATCAGATATTTTCAAGATTTTAGTTTAGAAGATTTAGAGAATATGCCGGATGTCGGTCCGATAGTCGCGAAAAGTATTCATGATTTTTGGCGCGATGAAGCCGATCTGAAAATGATGGAGAAATTCATAGATAACGGGGTGTCCTTAAAGATAGGCCGAATTAACGCTAACCCTAATGCTGCGCCTGGCGAATTTTTTGGAAAAAACTTTGTCCTGACCGGTTCTTTAAACGGTTTGACAAGGGATGAGGCGAAAGATAAGATTAAGGCAGCGGGCGGGAAGGTCAAAACGAGCGTCGTTCGCGAAACTGATTATGTCGTCGTCGGCGCCGAACCCGGATCTAAATATGAAGACGCTAAAAGGATGGGAATAAAGATATTAGAAGAAGATGAATTTTTGAAAATGATAAAATAATATGTCCATAACCCGTGAAGAGATAAAACATATCGCCGAGCTGTCGCGCTTAGAGCTCAGCGAGGAAGAGATGACTAAATTCGGCGGCCAGCTTGACTCTATTTTGAAATATATCAGCCAGCTCAACGAAGTCGATACGAAGAATATCGAACCGACAGCGCAAGTTAGCGGCCTGAGCGATATTTGGCGAGCCGATGACGTGCACGAATGGAACCAAGAAGAGGTTGAAGCCGCGCTTAATCAGGGTGAGAGGGAAGGCGGTCAAGTTAAGGTGAAGAGAGTCTTGTAAAATAAAAAATCCCCCTGATGGGAGATTTTTATACTTCCGTTGCGGTTCAGGTTGAGCCAAACTTAACAATAATATTATTATAGCAAATTATTTTTTCTTGTCAATTTTCCCCTTCCAGGTGTGGACCCGCAGGGAGTCGAACCCCGGGAAGCCAATTGTTAAGTTTGGCTCCGGACCACTCCCGGGCCCACACCGAAAATAAGTTTAACAATCAGGTGATTAAATAAAACTAAATATTTTTTAAAGGAGAAATAAAAGTATTGATATAGTTAGCTAAAAGCAGTTTATGAATCTAAACGAACTGACAATAAAAGAAGCGCGTGTGAAGTTGGATAGCGGAGAAATAAGCTCCGTTGATTTGGCGCGAGCCTGTTTTAAAAAGATAAAAGAAGCGGATCAGGAAATTCATGCCTGTCTGACTGTCTGCGAAAAAGAAGCTCTGGCTGAAGCCGAGGCGGCCGATAAGAGAATAAAGTCCGGCGAGCGCGGCGATCTGCTCGGTATTCCTTACCTCTGTAAGGATATCCTGATGACTAAAGGTATCAGGACGACCGCCGCTTCTAAGATATTGGAAAATTATATCGCTCCTTATGACGCGACCGTAGTCGCAAAACTTAAAGCTGCCGGCGCAATCATGTTAGGAAAGACTAATTTAGACGAATTCGCCCACGGCGCTTCGACGGAAAACTCCGCCTTTGGACCGACTAAAAATCCTTATGATTTGAGCCGGGTAGCCGGAGGGTCATCGGGCGGCAGCGCGGCTGCTGTGGCCGCTAATATGTGCCTATTTGCCCTAGGAACCGATACCGGGGGCTCTATTCGTCAGCCAGCTAGTTTCTGCGGTGTCGTGGGCTTAAAACCGAGTTATGGGCGCGTTTCTCGCTTCGGGCTCTTATCTATGACCTCTTCTACCGATGTAGTCGGGCCTCTAGCAAAAACTGTTTATGACGCCGCCTTAGTCTTGAAAGCGATTGCCGGTGATGACGACCGTGACGCGACGACTGCGCCAGAAGCGATTAATGCCTATGAGAAAGAAGCCGAGAATAAATCCTTAAAAGGCCTGAGGGTCGGCTTGCCGGAGGAATATTATTTGAAAGATCTAGACGGAGAAGTGGCGGCGAGATTGATTGCGGCCGCCGATAAACTTAAAGCGGCCGGAGCTGAACTCGTTAAGGTCAGCCTGCCTTATACGAAGTATGGCATTCCGGTTTATTATGTTATTACGCCCTCGGAAGTCAGTTCTAATTTAGCGCGCTTCGACGGCATCGGTTGGGGATTAGCTAAGACGGAAACTGATAATCTACAGGAGTTCTATAAGGCGACGCGCGGCGCTGGTTTTGGGCCGGAAGCGAAGCGCCGCATCATGCTCGGGACTTACGCTCTCAGCGCCGGTTATTATGATGCTTATTACAAAAAAGCGCAGGCCGTTCGCACTTTGATTATTAAGGATTTCGAAGAGGCTTTTAAGAAAGTTGATATTTTATTAACCCCGACATCGCCGCACGCGGCTTTTAAAATCGGGCAGCAAGTGAATGATCCTTTAGCCATGTATCTGGAAGACGTCTTTGCGGTCGGCGCGAGCTTGGCCGGCTTGCCGGCGATTTCCGTTTCAGTCGGAACGATAGAAGTCGAAGAAGGGAAGCGCATGCCGATTGGCGCGCAGCTCGTCGGTCCGCGTCTGAAAGAAGGCTTAGTCATAAAAGTAGCTAGAATTTTAGAATAAAATAAAAAATAATCAGCAGTTCAGTTGATTAATTATATCTCTCTTATGAAAAAAATCTACATGTACATGATTGCCGCGGCGGCCGTCTTAGCAATCATCATCGTCGCCATGATTATTCGGCCGGAAAAGGTCGGCACTTTGAATTCTCCTTTGGTCGGGATGCCGTCGGAAGCACGGGCACAGAGTTTCGTATCCGCTAAATATCCGGAGTTGAAAACGGAGGACAAGATTTTTGGCTCGGCGACCGCTTTGCTTAAGATCTTCGTCTACGAAGATTACACCAATATTTATAGCGCTAAATTAGCTGAAACCTTGGACAGGATCAGGGTTGAATCCGACGATAAAGTCGCTATTGTAATCCGTCCCTATTTCAAGAATTCGCCTTTAGCTAGCCAAGCGCAGGCGGCCGTTGATTGCGCCGGCGAACAAAATAAATGGATTGAGATGAGAGCCTTATTATTCGCTCAGACTAGCAATAAGCAGCTGAATGCCGGTAATTTTAGCTCTTATGCCGAACAAATCGGCCTGAATGACGGTGATTTTACGGCTTGCTTGACTAAGAGCCAAAAATCAGTAAAAATAGAACAGTTAGTCCAGGAAGCGGAAACTTATACGGTTCAAGGAGCGCCGACGGTATTTGCCGGCGAAGAGATGATTCTGGGCGCGCGTCCGTATGATGATTTTACCGATTCTAACGGCGATAAAATTGAAGGACTGAAGACGGTAGTTGTAAGATTGATCAAATAAAATAAAATATTTTCCGCCTTTTGGCGGATTTAGGAGAGGTCGCATAGCGGTCTAGTGCGCAGACCTGGAAAGTCTGTGTACCGCAAGGTACCGAGGGTTCGAATCCCTCTCTCTCCGCAGAGTAGGACGAAGTAGGCATAAAAGCTCATTTCGTCCTTTTGTTATGGGGGTATTTCTCAGTTCGAACCTTGCTATTTCGTCGTTAAGGAGTGTTTGCGATTTTTGTATCGGCATTAACCATTTATAAGCTAACATTTCAAGTTTTTTATGTTCCAAAGTCCAGTTCGAGCCTGCGTCAAAAATTTTATTGACTTCCGACCAAAAATTGTGTATTATAATAATATGCTTGTGGGGCGTCAGCCCTATTCGGCTAAAATCATAAGCCGAAGGCAGGCATAATAAAAAAGACTTCAGAAATGAAGCCTTTTTTATTATATATATTAAACTAGTCTTCTTCGGGACAGCCTTTCATTGTGGTAAAAAACCTGGCGTCTCGATATTTGTTAGTGGTCCAGGTGGGAATTACACTCCAAAAATGCAGAGATCCATTATCACCTATTTTCCTGACAATGACTTTTATTTTTCTTTTATCAATGATGGCGATTATGCCCCAATATTTGACGGACTTATTTTCCCGTACTTTTTTCTTATATTTTTTAACAATAAATTCTCTTGATATTTCCTCGTATTCTTGATGAGTAGTAGATATTTCTATAAGTCTTTTTGCTAGAGGCAGTAGTTTGAATCGTAGTATTTGTGAAGGTCTTTCTCTTTCTGATCTAGCATTTTTAAAGATTATGTGATTAAAACCTTCAGCCGGAAAAGTAATTTTTGCTTGCAAAACAGGCGAAAAGACAGAATTAATATTATTATATACTTCCTGAGCTGATTCTTTTAAATTTTGGTAGTTGGCTAAATTTTCCATGTTAATTAGTATAACATCACTAAAACATTTTGAGAATATGCCAAAATAGCCTATACTTAATATAAGTAATAAAATAACCACATATGATAGAAAATAGCATTGTTTATCGAGATTTTAAGGGAAAATATGATTATCTTCCGCTCTCAAAAGCCGAAGGTTCTTTGATTTGGGATAGAGACGGAAAAAAATATATTGATTTTTCATCCGCTTGGAATGTCACTAATTTAGGCTGGAATCATCCCGAAGTTAATGAAGCGATAATTGAACAAGTAAAGAAAAATGTGCAAGGACTTCTCTGGGGTTCTGATCCGATTCAAGAGGAGTATGCTAAGGCGCTAACTGGAGTTTTGCCTAAAGAGTTGGACGCCTGCATTAAAGAAACTAGCGGGACTGAATCTGTAGAAGCGGCAATCAAAGTCGCCCGCGTGTATACAGGGAGAAGTAAGATTATTGGTTTTAATTCCCAATATCATGGGCAACTATTTGCCACTCTGGCAATTGGCTATCCAAAAGGTTCTCATTCAAAACTTGAACCTTTAGTTCCGGAGATTGCGCCTATTGTTTTTCCTCATAATAAAATCAGTGAAGTAGATTGGCAAAAATTTCTTTTAGATTTTGAAGAAATACTCACCAAGAAAGATGTCGCCGCTGTTGTCACAGAGCCTGGAATTATTACCGGTTGGGGCTCAACCCTAATCGCCTATCCTGGTTTTTTGACAAAACTTCGAGAACTCACTTTAAAATACGGAACACTTCTTATCGTTGATGAAGTTGGAACGGGGTTATCTAGAACCGGAAAGCTTTTTGGGATACAGCATGAAAATGTTGTTCCTGATATGATTGCTTTGGCTAAGGGAATATCTAATGGGGCATCTGCAATTGGTGCCGTTGTTGGTAAATCAAAAATATTTGAAAAATCTTTTTCTGAATCGATTTTAGTCTCAACTTTTGGTTGGGCTCCGATTGCCTGTGCCGCATCTTTAAAAGTACTACAAATTCATTTAAGAGATAAAACCTGGGAAATGGCGGAGAAAAAAGGAAGTCATATAAAAGAAAAATTAAGAGCTCATATTGGAGAGATTTTGGTTGATGTGCGAGGAATGGGGTCGGAAATTGGTGCCCAATTTAAAGATGCTGAGACGTGTTCAAAAATACAGAAAGCCTGTTTTGCTGATGGACTTCATGTGGTTGTGGGTAGTGGAAATAACATGCAAATTATGCCGCCACTTAATATTCCGCAAGAACTCTTAGACGAGGGCTTGGATATTTTAATAAGAAATTTAAAATAGTTAATTTATTTAAAATCATTGGTATTTTCTCTCTTTTCGGTTCGGACATAGTCCCTAACACTCCGCAGATTGTCAATATCGTGATTTTCGGCGCAATTGGTTAAGACTTTAAATGGTTCTTTGAATTTAATCTTAGCTAATTTTTTGTTGGCATTTTGGTACGGCTCTCGAAATTTAAACATCGTGTTTGATATGGAATATCGAGCCGGCTTGGTAATTTTCCAGTTTTTTGGAAAATATGCTATAATAAATAAACTTTCGTAGTTAATTAATCCACAATGCTTTGTTTGTGCTAAATTGCCAAACGGGCTTAGTGGGGAAAAAATATGAACAAAAAAATTCTAGTCGCCGGCATTGCGGTGACCGCGATTGCTTTAGCCGGCGGTGTTTATGCCGCTAGTCAGAGTGGCGTCACAGCACAAGCCCAGGTTAAGACTCAGGTTCAGGCTCAGACCGCCAATCAGGGGGAAGAAACAAACGTTCAGACCATGACCGAAGAAAGGATCCAAAGCGGCGATGCCGTAAATCAAGCGGCCCCGAAAGCCGTCGCGCCCGTCCAGACGCAGGTTCAGCAGAAACTTCAGGACGGCAGCGGAGCTGGCAGCCAAGTTAAGGCTCAGGTTCAAACCGTTAATCAGGGTGCCAATGCCCAGAATCAAGCAGGGAATAATGCGCAGGTTCAGGCTGGAAACGCCGCTCAATCCGGGACAAGTTCTGCTGTCCAAGCTAGACAGCAAGCGCAACAGAAGTTGCAGGATGGCAGCGGAACTAGTACTCAAGCCCAGAATCAGTCAGGATCGGCCATTGCTCAGCAAAGAAGGAGCCAGGTTGCCAGCGCCGTGCAAACGATGCTGCAGATTTCTGAAAGGAACGGCGGAATTGGCCAGCAGATAAAGACGATCGCTCAGGCTCAGACGCAGAATCAGGAGAAAATAGAGACGAGCCTAGCTAAGGTGCAAAATCGGGGCGCTCTGGCTAAATTCTTTTTCGGCCCTAATTATGGCGAAATAAATAATGCCGAAAAGACATTAGAGCAGAATCGCGAGCAGATAAAGCAATTGAATCAAGTTAAGAATCTACTCGCTAACCAGGGCGATCAGCAGCAGTTGACGGAGCAGATCAATCTTCTTGAACGCGCCAATTTAGAGATTGGTGAATCTTTGGCAAAAGCTCAGGAAGGGGCTAGCCTGTTTGGCTGGCTCAATAGATTATTCGTTAAATAATTAGGATGTCCGGGCTATCCCGGTAAATATAAAAATATGTCTGAAAACCAGAAGCCGGGCAGGTTCTTGATTCTGAAAAAATTCTTCATGATCGTCGGTATCATTGCGGTCGTTTTCATATTTCTCGCCATTCTGCTCGTCGCTTACGTGATAATCAAGAAGCCTTTAGGCATAAGCGCCGACCTCTTCGGTCAAGCGGGCCAGAGTTCTGAGACAACCTATGATCATCCCCTCTTGTCGCCATCCCAGGAAAAGACGCTCCAGACTTTAGGTGTCGATCTGAAGACCGTGCCGACGGCCATAACTCCGGCTCAGGAGAAATGCACTGTCGAATTTTTAGGACAAGAAAGAGTCACCCAGATAAAATCAGGGGCAGCTCCTTCCGTCAGCGATTATTTGAAAGCTAAGAGCTGTTTTTAAATTTTTGATAGTAAGATATAAAAAACGGCCCAAATTATCGGGCCGTTTTTTATTTTTTCCGCCGCCGTAGCTTGTATAACTCCTTTGATTTCCGGGTGATTACTAAGATAGTTAGTACGGCGATATAAGCGGAAACTACCGCCCCCGGCAACCTATAAGTTTTTCCGTATAAAAGATCAAGGATGAAGAGTACGATTATGAGAATAGTCCAGATAATGACAAATATTTCCCCGGGGTGGCTTTCCTCGTGTCGGTCATACCAGCGCTCGAATTCCTTGTTGCTAACATAGATTGCCAAGACGGTGATATAGATAGTAGCTATCGCGTTCAAGATATCTTCGTAGGCATTATTGTGGGCAAAGTCTATTATGATCATGGCGAAGAACAGGAATGACCAGGCATTGATGAGCTTGCGCCAGAAAATAAAGCTGCTCTTGAGGTAATTTATATTCATATCGTGATTTATATAATCACAGGATAACATGAATTGACCGGATAAATCTAGTGGCTCGCAATCGCCGAAATCCTTTTTGTTTATTGCTGGAAATATGGTATAATTATTTTAGATATTGTTTAATAGCCATCCCTTTGGGGCCTTGGTTCTATAACGGGATAGCAGGGCCTCTGAGCCTTTAATCAGCATTATTTTATGAAAAAAAAGAATACCTTTTTCGTTGTTTTAACGGTCTTAGTAATTGCTACAGTTGTGGGGGCATGGTTATGGTATGGCAATTTTAAAACGGCCGATAGTTCCTTGGCTGATATCAAAAAAAGAGAAGTTCTAAAAGTCGGAAGCAATCTGCCTTTTGGCGTTATGGAGCGCTTTGATGAAAATAATAAGCCGGTTGGCATCGATATTGATATTGCTCAAGAAATCGCTTCTCGTTTAGGCGTAACGTTAGAGCTGAACAACTACGGCTGGGATGAATTATTTACCGCGGTCAAGAGCGGCGAGGTTGATTTGGCAATTTCTAGCATCACCATAACCCCTGAGCGCCAGAAAGAAGTTTTTTTTAGCCGCCCTTATTTCAATGGCGGGCAGGTAATAGTCGCGCTCTCTGACAATCAGGAGATAAAAGGTATCGCTGATCTGGAGGATAGGAAAATCGCCGCCCAGAAGGATACCACTGGTTATAACGAGGCTAAAAGATATACATCTGCCAGCCTGATATATCCCTATCTTAACTTCGATAAGATCAACGGCAGCCTCGGCATCATCGACGATCTCAGAAGCGGAAAATTCGATGTAATCATAGTCGACTACATCCAGGCGCTTGATATGATAAAAGAGTACCCGGGCCTGAAGATAGTCGGAGTGCCTTTTACTAAAGAGAATTATGGAATTATAACTAAGATCGGCAATGAGTCTCTGATGCAGAAGATTAATTCTATCTTGCAGGATATTGGAGAGGATGGGGCCCTCGAAAAGATAGAGGCGAAGTGGATCAAGCTTTAATATATGAAAAAAATCATAGCAGTTCTGGTTCTTCTAGCCGTGCTGGTCGCGGGCGGCATTTATTATTTTAATCGCTTATTGAACGAAAAACAGATATATTTGGCTGGCGAAAAACTGATAATCATCGGTTTTTCCATGGGCGCTACCCGTGAAGAGAGATGGACTAAGGACCGGGAGTTGTTCGTGAAGAGAGCCCAGGAATTGGGGGCGGAAGTGAGTGTCGTTTCTTCTGACTATAATATCGAGAGAGAGATTTTGCAGATTGAAAGCCTTATAAGCCAGGGCGTGGGCGCGATAGTTGTCATGCCGTCTAATTCGGAAACTATTTGGCCGGCGATAGAGAAGGCTAAACAGGCCGGGATAAAAGTGATTTCTTACGATCGCTTGATAAAAGATAGTGATATCGATCTGTATATATCGTTCGATAACTTCATGGCCGGGCAATTGCAAGCGGAGAGCATTTTGTCCGTGATAGACCACGGGCGCTTAGCTTATATCGGCGGCTCGCCGGCCGATAATAATTCTTATTTGTTGCGGGATGGGACGATGGATGCCCTTGCCTCTGGGATTGACAGCGGAAAAATAGAGTTGGTCGTCGATAAGTTTACTGACGATTGGAAACCGGAAGAAGCTTATAAGACGATGAAAGAATATCTCGATTCCGGGCAGACAGTCGATGCGGTCATAGCCGCTAACGACGGTATCGCTTCCGGCGTCATTCAAGCCCTTAAAGAAAAGGGGTTGGACGGGAAAGTCTTGGTTTCCGGCCAAGATGCTGATCTCTCGGCCGTGCAAAGGATTGTCGCCGGCACCCAGTTTTCTACTGTCTATAAGCCCATCAGCTCTCTGGCCTATAAAGCCGCCGAAAGCGCCGTCGCGCTCGTTAAAGGCGATGCCATGGAAGTCACTAACGTGGTTGATAATGGGATGATTAAAGTGCCTTCGTATTTTTTTAAGCCGAGCATGGTGAGTAAGAAGAATATAATGGGTACGGTCGTCAAAGACGGGTTCTATACTTATGATGAAGTTTATAAGTCGGTTAAGCAATAAAAAAAACTCCGGCAGCGCCATATGCAGAATATTAAGAAAAAAATATTAATATCATTCTTTACCATCATCGCGGTCTTGTTGATTTCGGAAAGCTTTTTTATTTCCATGGATCGCCTAATCTTATCGAAATATCGCAATCTGGCTACCAACATGATCTCAGAATTCACGCTCATCGGTGATAGCTCTAACTTAGTATCTTCTTTCGATAAGCGCATTAAATCGCCCTTTGACAGCGCGGAAATAAGCCGTTTTAACCTCATTTATTCCGATACTAAAAATATTCTGGCTCGGCTCAACCAGTCCATAGTCAATAATAAAAGCCGCGTGGTGTTTAATGGCCTGGAAAATAATATCAATGACGTCATGTTCGATATCGAGATCGGCGTCAATAATTTAAGCGCTGGCGATTATTTAGAAGCGGTGAGCCGCTACGAGGCCGCGAGCCGAAAGAACACTTTCGTCCAGGAGAACGTCAATAAGCTGCTTTTAGAGGAGTTCGAATATGCCAAGAACTTACAGGTCGAGATTGACCGGATTAATCTTATCAGCGTGTTGCTGGCTATCTTACTCTTAGTGCTTACGACCGGCGGCTGCATTTGGTATGCCTTCTTCTTTTCCGACAAGCTAATTATGCCGCTTATCAAGCTGACTAAATTGGCTTGGGTGATTGAAGGCGGAAATCTTGATGTGGAGGTGGACAAGGCGCTCCTGGAAGGTAACGATGAATTTGCCATCTTAGCCAATTCTTTTCATACAATGATCATCTCTTTAAAGTCGAGTGTCCAAAAATTACAGGAATATAATACGGAGATAAAGAATTCACGCAATCACTTGAAGTCGGAAAAGAGGAAATTGCAGCAATATCTGGATGTTGCCGGCGTTCTCGTCTTGATCTTTGATGTTAATAATAATGTCTTGCTCATAAACAAGAAAGGCCGGGAAATCCTGAAAATCGAAGCCGGAGACATTATGGGGAAGGATTGGGTCAGCCTCTTCGTCAAGAAGGCCGATCAGACTAATACTCGCAGCCTTTTGAATTTTCTGGTCGGAGATATCTCTCCGAGCGACAAGATCGAGAACGTGCTTATAGCCAAGGATAAGTCAGAGAAGAATATAGTCTGGCATTTTAGTATCTTGAAGAACGATAATAATATTTCGCAGGCGATACTGGGCACTGGCGTGGATGTGACGGAGCTCGCCGCCGCCAAGGTGACCATCAATCAATTAAAAGAAGTCGACCGCCTGAAGAACGAGGTTTTAAATATTGCGACTCATGAGCTCAAGACTCCACTTATCTCTATTGTCGGTTTGTCCGAGGTTATGGAGAAGCAACCAAAGACCATGCCGGAAGATTATAAAGGCTTTATTTCTCTTATCCATGCGGAGGGCTTGAAATTAACTAATCTTATTAAGACGATGCTTACCGCCAGCCGCAATGAGATTGGGAAAACCGCGGTCACTTTGGAGAAATTAGTCTTTGATGAGCTAGTATTATCAATGGAAACGTCTTTGGGGGTATTAGCGAAGCGATCCGATTCGAAAGTCGCCTTCGATATCCAGGCTAAAGGCATTAAAATGACTGGCGATAAGCTAAAAATTTCGCAAGTCGTCTATAATTTCGTCGACAATGCCGTTAAATATGGACCGAAGAATCAGACCATAACTGTTGCGGTAGCTAAACCTGATGCGGACACTGTCCGCTTGGCTGTCACCGGCGCTGGCCAGGGAATATCTAAGGAGAAACAGAAGAGCTTGTTTTTGAAATTTTCTCAGCTTGAGCCGTCTCTTTCCCGCTCACAGGACGGCATGGGCCTAGGACTTTATATTTGTAAGCAGAATATCGAGAGCCTGGGCGGACGGATAGGAGTTATTAGCGAGCTCGGCCAAGGCGCGACCTTCTTCTTCACTCTGCCGCTAGTTCAGGCAGCTCCGTTAGCCAAGACTCCGGTTGTCACTAAAGATAAGAAATAGATTAGATTAATAAATTTATGTCTCACGAAATCGAGGCGGAATTCATAGCTGATTGGCCTAATGAAATGAGCCAATGCCGCCATTGCGCGAGTTTTACTTCCGAAAACGGGAAAGGCTTCTGCTCGGAGGCTCAGAGCGAGGTACCAGCAGGCGCACATTGTGATTTTTTTCAGTCTATCGATTAGGCATCGTAAGGGACTAGTTCCTCGGTCTGGATATTTTCTGATATTTCCGATGCGAGCTTGTCATTAGCTGTCAGGCGCTTCTTTTTCCATTTTCCGGTCTTGAAGGTAAGAAAAGCGATCAGGGCGATCAGGATATTGGTCGCAGGGAAAGCATACCAAAGGCCGCTTATGCCTAGCGGTGTGTATCTGGAAAGCACAAAAGCGAGGGGCAGTTGTAGCGCCCATTGTGAAGTCAGGGTAATAATCATTGAAGTCAGGGTATTGCCGGACGCTTGCATGATCGCGTTGACTGACATTTGGATGCCGATGAGGCCGAAACTGAAAGCGAGAATCCGCAAGAAAGCGGCGCCGCCGGCGATAATAGCCGGGTCATTAGGCACGAAGAAAGCGATTAGAGCGGGCGCGAAGAAGTAAGTCATCAGCCCCGCGATAGATAGGCCGATGAATGATATTCGCATGCTCAGGCTGACGATGCGTTCGGCTCTGTCGATATTGCCGGCACCGATATTTTGCCCCGCCAGCGTCGCGGTCGAAGCGGATAGGCCGATGGAAACGATGATGATCAGTTGGATAATATTGGAAGCGGCGCCGTAAGAGGCGACCGCCAAAGTCCCGAAGCCGGCAATCAAAGAAGTCATAACGACCATGCCGAGGCTGCGAGCGGATTGCTCGATTGAGGCCGGGAGTCCTAGAAAGAAAGAGCGAGAGATGAATTTTTTGTCAGGGATAAGATCTTTTAATTTTAAATGGATGCCGCGCTTGCCGGAGAAGAGGATAGCGAAGCCGATAACGGCCGCTAAAGTCTGCGTTATTAAAGTTGCAAAAGCGACGCCGGAAACTTCTAAGCGCGGAATAAAGCCCCAGCCGAACATGAATAAGGGATCAAGAATAAAATTAAGGATAACTGTACCGATGACGATATAGACCGGCAAGGCTGGCTTGCCGATGCTACGCATGATGGATTGAAACATGAAGAAGCAGAAATTAGGCAGAAGCCCGATGAAGACGACGCGCATATAGCTGAGTGCGGTTGCATAGATGTCGGCCGGAGCGCCTATTATCTTCAGTATTTGCGGTGCGAAAATCAGGCCGATGAGGCTGAGTAATAAAGAGACCGAGCCGACCATTAATAATGTCTGAGCAGCCGAATGGTTGACCATCTTTTCTTTCTTAGCGCCGAAATATTGAGCAGTCAGAGTCGAACCGGCGACAGCGAAGCCTATGCCCAGAGAAGTCAGTAAAAAAATTATCGGGGAACTGATAGCGACAGACGCGACCGCCTTTTCGCCTAAGCGCCCGACCCAGAAAGAATCCGTGAGCTGATAGGCGGCCTGGAAGACATTAGCGATAATTATCGGTAAGGCTAGGGTTAGCAGGGATTTTATGATCGGCCCTTCTGTCAGGGAATGTTTATTTTTAAGCATAGATATTTGAAGACATAACATTTTTAGGCGGTTTATTTATTATAATAGATGTTGTATAATAAATAAAGGTTAGGTTTTATTAATTAATTTTAAAAACTATGAAGAAGACAATTTATTCTCTGATTATCGCTTCCTTTGTTTTCGGCTTGATCGCCACCGCCGTGAAAGCGGAAGATACGATCGCAGAGGAGACAGCCACAACGACAGAAGCGACGATTACGACTGAAACTGCGGCGACGGTAACTGCTACGGCCGCGACTACTGCGGCTATAACTACAGCCGCGGCGGACGCTGAAGACCTGTCCGGTTTGGAAAAGATAATTTCTCCGGATCAGATTAAGAATTTTCGGGTGATGAAGAAGATCGGCACGGCTCTTTATGGCATCAGAAAGGGATCGACAACTCCGGCGGTTAGTTCGAAAAAGCCGGAACAGGCTGGTAATTCGTCAAAGTTAGAGAAGATAGCCGGTCCGGCCCTGATCAATTTATATGAAAAAATTCAGAGAATCGGCACGGCTTTATGGGGAGTGCGGAAACAAGCGACTTCCACCCCTCTAGTCATTGATACGGCGATAGCGCCTTGTGTAGTCGCGGCGATCGAAGCTAAGGACAAAGCTTTGATGGCGCGCGTGACTGCAGCCGCGGTCGAACTTAACGCCGCCTTATCTGTCCGCAGCTCCTGCCAGCAAGCTGCTGTCATGGCGAGTACTACTCCGCGAGAAGCCCTGAATGGCTGCGTTAAGTCTTTCGGCGAAACTCAAAAAACTGTCAGGGAAACATCCAAAAATATCCAGAAAGAAACCTGGGGCGTTTATCAGGAAAGCCTGAAGGCTTGCCGCGCTAATACTGCTAGCACCGCTCCAGTACCAATGATCGAGGATGGAGGTAATCTATTTGATTAAATTTAGGTTATTTAATGCCTTAAAACAAGCCGCTCCTTATAAATGGGCGGCTTGTTTTTGAAATATTTATATGTTAGACTAATTTTAGAAAAATTTAGGAGAGGTGCCAGAGCGGTTTAATGGAACAGTCTTGAAAACTGTCGTCGATGAAAGTCGACCCAGGGTTCGAATCCCTGCCTCTCCGCAGAGTGGGACGAAGTAGGCTCAAAAGCTCATTTCGTCCTTTTGTTATGGGGGTATTTCTCAGTTCGAACCTTGCTATTTCGTCATTAAGGAGTGTTTGCGATTTTTGTATCGGCATTAACCATTTATAAGCTAACATTTCAAGTTTTTTATGTTCCAAAGTCCAGTTCGAGCCTAAAGTTGTCAGCACTTTTCTTTTAGTTTCATTGTCGCCGTCCATTAATTGTTTGCGTCCGTGAATGGCAAGCTCAAAAGTTTCTTTAGTTATTCTTATAACTTCTTCTTCAAAATTATCATCGGTATTATTGATTTCAAGTTTAGATAATTCTCTCATCAGTTCATTTTTTGATTCCGTGTATTCTTCATCGCCGAGAAGATTGCGACAGCGCATTTTAGTCAAATTTTTCATTTCTTCTTTTAGGGCGTCGGCCGATTTGCCGGCGTTATGTTTTACGGCCGAATCTTTTTCCTGTTCTTCGTTTTTAAGCTCCTCGATTATTTCCAGGCCGAGATCTAAAAACTCCGGTCTGATTTGGTATTTTTCAAGTTCTTTTTCGACTTGCGACTCCAAGTCATCCCTGGTTATAGCTGATTGATGACAAGCGTAATCTTTACGTTTGCGGGTGCAACAATAATAAGTATAACTTCTCAGTTCTTTAGTGTATTTGATAACTTTGTGTTTCAGATCGGCCGTTATCAAACAGCCACATTCTTTGCAATGTATCAGCCCGGTATAAGCGAAGTCTTTCTTTTGATTTCTCGGTTTGCCGTTTCGTCCCATAATAATTTGAATCTTGTCGTATTCTTCCAAGCTAATCATCGGCTTATGTTTGCCTTTGTTTTCCTTGCCGTTATAGTTGATAATACCGGCATAAAAAGGACTGGTAAAAATACGGTATAAAGCACTCCTGGACATCGGCCCGCCGCCTCGACTCTTAAATCTCCTGGTCTTAAAGCCCCATTCGTTATTCATTATATCCAGCACTTGCGGGGCGGTATAAACACCGGTCAGCATGGCGTCAAAAGCCCTTCTTAACAGCGGAAATTTGTCCTTGTCGACGATTATCGTGCTTAGCCCCTTAATATCGTCGCGCTTGTTTATATAGCCCTCCGGCGCGATATTGGGCTGCCAACCCATTTCAAATTTTTTCTCCAATCCTCGTTTTACGTCCTTGCCCAGTTTAGAGGAAAAATATTGCGATTGACTAAGCGCCATTTGCAACATCATTATACCCTCGGGGGAATTGTCGAAATTATAGGAGCCAAATTTTAAGTCTTTAATCAATCCGGTGCGCACCATATAAGTGATAGTAGAGGCGTCTATTTCATTGCGGCTCAGTCTGTCCGGATGCCAGGCGATAATTCCTTGCACTTCGCCCCTGGATATTCTTTTGATCATCTCGGCGAAGACAGGGCGGTTGTACGGTTTAAAAGCGGTGTGTTTTTCAACGAGCACCTCGATAATATCTAGGCCACTAAAAAATTCTCGGACTTTATCTTTTTGACTATCTATCGATAAAGCCTGGCGTTCATCGCCCTCGGTTGATTTTCGGACATAAGCCAGATATTTGATTTTACTTGTTGTCGGTTGCATATTTATTTTTCTTAATTTGATTTTGTGATTTTAGGTTTTTTCATAACAAAAAGGGGCAGTCCTGAGCATCTAACTAAATATCGCCAAAGGCAATACTCGTCAGCAGAACTGTCCCTTTTTGGGGAAGAGTATAAAAAATCCTTTGGCGGGTATTATTTAGTTAGATGCTACCTATATAATATCACAGCCGTTTGTTTTTTCAAGACCCTATAAATCGCCGGTTTTTCGGCGTCTTTCTTGAACGCGCTTAAAATCCTCGGGAGTCATAGATTGATAAACGGTGCTAAGTAAAAGAACTAACTGCAGACATTGCTCGAACGCTTCTTTGTAAGCGACTTTTTCGTGGAACGTTTTTTCGTAGACGCCGATAAATTTATCAACGTGCTCTTTTTTTATGTTCATACACAGTCCTTGCGACTATGTTTTAATCAAAGGTATTTTTAGCCGTATAGCCGGTAGCGGATTTGACCGAACCAATCGGAGCGATAGCTTTTTTCAAACAGAGGCGGAATATTGCCGATAGCGTTAGCGATGAATTCTTTTATTTCTTTAAAGATGGTGATTATAATCGGCTGCTCCAGATTTCGGGAAGCCATGATCTTGCGCATTCCGAAATATCGAATATCAAATAGATTCTTGCCGACGTATTTTGAAATATAAAGGCCTAAATGGTTAATATGTTTAACGCGATTTATTTTGATAAAACCGTGTTTCCATAGTGCCTCTAATTCGCCAGAAGCCATTTCAAAATTAACCAGTAAATGATAATGAACGGAACCGCCGTTAATTTTTTTTCTTCCGAAAAAATCGGTATCTGATTGAAATTCGGGAACGGCGACATATTTTAAGTCCGGTCTTTTTCTTTTTAATCTTTTAATAAATTTATTGAATATCGGGTTAGCCTCTTTTAATCCCGGAACATCATGGTTAAAAGTTAAAGTGACGAAAGCTTTTAAGTCGGGATTGGAATCAACCAAACGGACAATTCTTGCCCTGGTTCGTCTTAAAGAGGAATCGCGCATTATTTCCATTTTAAATTCCGAGTCGGCGCTGTTTTTGACTTCGGCCGCCACCTCCTGTCTGGTTCGCCTTTTGGCGGGCTTTCTTGGTTTCTTCCTCTTGCCAATCACAATAGGCGTCTCGTATTGGTAGAGCTCCGCTTTCTTGCCCGATATTATCAGTTTTTGTGAGTAAGCTGTCATTAGTAAGGAGAGAATTAAGTTCGTTTGTCACGAATTTGAATTCTTCTTGATATGATTTAAGTTTGCGGGTCAGTAATAGAAAATCAGTAGTCGAGTCCGTCTTCACTCTCCGACTAATACCAAAAGTAATCTTTTGTATTCTCGTTCTTAACCAAAGGATGTATTCAAATTCTTGTTTAATGTTTTTATATATCATATTTTTGTTTAATATTCGTGATGACGGCTAGGTGTGTGCGTATGGTCAAGTTAATTAATATAGGGAGGAGCCGTCTTGTCTAAAATCTCATTTATCGGCCGCTTCTATTTTTATTTATCGGCTCGTTAGCAGAACTCGCCGATAAATAAAAAAATAATAATGCGGCCGGTCAAAACTATTTTTTGGAACAAATACTAACAGTCCCGAAAGAAAAATTGTCTGTCTGTGCTTCTCATTGTAGCGTCAGCTTATCGCCTATCAAGGTAGTGCTACGCCTCCACTTTGACCGTCGCAAGCAATCAGTCGCTGTCTTATTCGTCGCTGAAAGACAATTTAAGGCGACGTTTCTTCCAGTATTTAAAATCAGTCGCCAATTTAATTTTATGACTATATCAGTCAAATCAAATTGGACGGGGTCAAAGAACACTTCTGAACTCGTCAGAAAACAAATTGCCGAGCGTTGGGGTGAAGACGAAGCTAAACGTTATAACCCATTTGAGAATTGCTTAACTTTCAAGCAATGGCTCAAGAACGGCTGCGTCGTCCGCAAGGATGAAAAAGCCATTCGGTCTTTCATTGTCATTGAAAAGAAAGACAAGAAGACGGGAGCAGTCATAGAAAAGAGACTTAAAACTATTTATCTTTTCTACGAGAAACAAGTTGAGCTTCGGGCTTAACAAATTTAGGAGTTGATCTCTAACGAGATTGACTCCTTTTTTTGTGCCGCAATTTAATGAACAAAAGAACTTTTAACTTTTATCTTTAAAGCCGATTATTTCCTGGAAAGTGTCATAGCAACCGGCCAGGCGTTTATTGAATAAATATAAACTTACTTTATAGGGTTTGCGCTTTTCTTTATCGATGTCTTCGATGTCGTATAGACAGGCTCTAAACAGAGGCCCGACTTTTTTTAGAGCATAGATATTATTAACCAGTTCTCGCACGACGGTATCGATGCGTTTAACGTTTTGGACGGCTCCCCAAATATTCAAAGCCATATAAGAACCGTCGTTATTCTTTTTGATATGTTTCCGGTGCTGTTGAAATTTGTATTGAAGCCGAAACGGAAGTTTTTTCCAAGAACGGGAATTGAAATATATTTGGCATTCGTCGATTAAGATTTCGCCACCCCTTATTTCGAGCAAGTCCTCGAGCTCGTTCCAGAAATAGAGTTTCCCGATTCTTCTATCTTTTTTATTAAAGAATCGAAAGCGAACATTCCTAACAAAAGGAAGATTATAAAACCTGTCCAACCAACGATTAATAAATTTCTTTCTTGTTTCTTCGTCATATGATTTAAAGTCGATAAAAAAATTAGAATAAACATCCCGCCCTTGTCGCAGAAATTTATGCGCTTTCTTGACCAAGTAATAAGTTTTTCCCGAGCCGGGCTTGCCGACAACAACGTTTATCATATATTTAGTGTCCACCCCGCAAGAGGCCGATGATAAGAAGGGTTATTCGGAAGAATAAGAGAACTGTTTCAAAGACGAGCATAAAAGATAAAATCAGAAACAAAGTATCAAACGGAAACACGATGTTAAAATAACTGATCGTGTCGGCAATTCTTTTGGTGGCATAATCTATTTTATCGACATCGATGTTCATCCAGCCGGCAAAAGTATCGTTTGACGGCAGGAAGGAAAAAATAAAAGCCAACATTGAATCGAAGAACTCGCCGCAGAATTTTATGAAGGCGTTTATCGCCCAGTCGAATGGATATCCGGTCATATAATTAATCTTTATCGTTAGGGCTAAAAGCTCCTAAGATTCTAAAAAATACGTATATAATAAAACCAAGCCACAGAAGACCGTCGCCCATCGGTCTTAAATGTTGAGCGAAATATTTTACCGGCGCGCTTTCAAAGTCTAGTGCCGGAACGACAATATCGAATTTATTGTCGCCCGACATAAATTTCATTGGGAATTGCGGAACGACTTCGGGAATGACGTGAGTAAAATTGGCCAACAAAATATCGTAAGCTTGAAAAAATTGATGAAAGATGAATTTCCCCTCAAGAGTGCTTTTCATTCTCGGAAATATGCTTCCGAAATCTATCGGCGGCGTAGGGAAAAACATCGGATGATAATACAAAAACAAATTAACTCCCTGATAAATTTTTAGAGTTCCGGTGGCGTTTGATATTGAAGCGTATAAATTCCTTTTGTTTAAAATGGATAAGTCGCGCTCGAAGCCTATTTGTCGAAACTGATTAAGATTCAGATCGGCAACCGTCGAAGAAGAAATAACTTGGGGTGATGTTGTGCTGATGGTGTAATCCTCTAATTTAAAAATATAAGTGGATGAAGCATTATAAACGTCTTGCGAGAAAGTAAAATAAAGTGGCACGGCGCTTTGGTTTATCCCTTGCGTGTCATAAATATTCATTGATGATTGCTCAAACTTTGCTCCGGCTCCCGAATCGAAAGACCATTGGAAATAAGGATAAAAAACTAAAGTCGCTCCGTTGTAATCGGTGAAGTCCATTTCTAAACAATCGATGTTGTTATAGTCTTTCGTGTCTATAATACAAACGTTCGTCGTGCCGTATGACCTGGCGGTATACCAACACGAGAAAGTTCCCCAAGTAAAATCTTCGTCATTCGGCGTGCAGGTGCAAGACGGTGCTACTGGTGGCATAGAACTTCCCGATTGAATTGTCAGAGTATTAGGCACGGCATTTTCGGGAGCTAATCCGCCGCTGTAATATGGTTCGCAGTAGCCGACGAATTCTTGCGTTGTGCCACGCTTAGAAAAGCTGGCCTCTGGATACATTATTTCAATATTAGACGGTGGGCGATTTCTCGTTTCCGTAAAACTTGCTCGATTTAAAGAGGCATTGTTTAAAGCGTCGATAACGTAAATTGTCGAAGTCCCGTAATCCATTCCCGGATAAATTGCCGAGAAGCCATTACTTAAACAATCGACAACGAATAACTTAGGGTCGCCTTGCGAGTTGGCGAAAATATCAAGTTGATTTTGTCCGGTTCCAATTGTGTCGCAAATTCCGTTAATACTAACATCGCCGCTCGCTTGATTAATGGTATGAGAAGTTATGGAAATATTAGAAGTTGGAGCAGCCGCATTTAAAACAAATAAATCTAGAGAACGAGCCCAGTCAGTATCGGTTCCGCCGACATAGTAATAATCGTATTGGGTTTTACTGCCGATTGTCGCCGTAAAGAAATTATAAATTTGTTGATCGCCGACAGCGTTATAGGCATACATCGTATCTTTCGTGTAGCCTGCCGTTCCCGTGACTGTCCCCCCTGTCGCTACGATATAGTTAAATAGAACTAAACTATTGTCGTTTGTTATGTTGAAATAGCCGCTGCCGATTCCGTTGCCGCTATAATTACTTACTCCGCCTCGAACGAAATCTAAAGGAGTAGTTTGATCGACGTTACAGAATGTTTTTAAAACTATCGTTGCCGGGTCGGAGTAAAGACCACGAGTGTTTCTAACATGAAAATTTCTCGTGCCGGAAAGAGGACTTTTTAAAACAAAAGTTTGCCAGCGCATATGACGTACTTGGCCAACATAAGATTGACCGCCTATTCCGCTGTCGGTCATCTGAACGCCCCCATAAGAAACGCTGTCCCAGCCACTACCGTCGGCGTAAGTAGAAACAAAAGCTAATAAAAAACTATTGGCGCAAGTTGAGCTTATCGTATTAGCAAAAGTAAAATTTCCGGCTCCGTCATCAGAATTTAAGCGATAGGTGTATCCGGTGCTGTCTAAATAAATACCGCTCGTCGCTTTAACGACATGCGGCGAATTAAAAAATATTCCGAATAGCGTCAAAAAAGAAAATAATCCGAGCAAGTAATTTTTAAAATTTAACTTTTTCATAACGGTCAAAGGTTAAATGTTATTAAAAGGAGAAAGGGTATTTGTTTGCTGAACTAAAAGTTATAAAACTTTTAAAACGCATTTTTGTCCCTCATCACCGGCTCTCACCGATATCTTAATCTCCCTGTAAGTTGCCCGATTTTTATTATCAGGCAACCCGAGGGCTATTTAGCGAATCTGCGGAATAATCTCCAAATGAAGCCGATCGCTAAGACGGCTACACCGACAATGACTATCGTCGGCAAGTTGGAAATTAGGACGCCCATTAAGTTTTCCTTAACGGTTACCGCCATTCCGCTGGTTGTGGAAGCGATATCCGCATCCACGGCCGCATAAGCGTTAGCGGCACTAAAGCCGATAATACCCAGCAAAGCCATTAACCCCACTTTAATTTTCTTAATGAAATTCATCATAAAAATTACAGTTAAAATTATTTTTTAAGAAATAATAGAATTATGCCGACCGTTACTCCGAGAAACGCGCCCATAACCAAGCCCGCGGATAAAGAGTGTGTGATATTGACCCAGTTATCCAGGTAGCAAGAGTTTGAGATTAATATTTCAGCGGAGCACATAATTTATTATCTGCTAATTCTTATTAATAATTTGGCGATCAAGGCGATTGCCAGGACGGGAACGATGATGTTCCCGAGAGACGCAAAGAAAGTTATAATCGCGGCGTGCATATTAGTCGAAGATGTTAAGAATTAAAAATATCACGGCGAATCCCAAGGCAACGCAAACAACGAACGTCCAAAATTGGTAATTGAAATTCAGGAGATTTAAGGCCTCGTCGGTCAGGCGGTAAATCGTCGAAGTCGCGGTTGTGGTAGCGATTATAATATCCATATGATTATCTATTTTTTACCGGTCTCGTCTTCCGGAACGTAAACCGAAAGGAAAGCCCTTTGACGCTCTTTGTTGACGAAAGAGAAGGGGTAAACCTTTACCTCGACCTCCACCTTAGCGCCGATTTTGCCGTAGTCCTTGTTTAGAGGCACATTAACGGTTATCGGATAAATGCTGTTTAACGGCTCGACGTAAAGCAACCGCTTTTGGCCGGGCGTTCCGTCTTTGCGGGTGAAGTTTTCTATCTTGTCGTCTTTTATTGTTCCTTTGATGTAAAACATAATTGCAGATGTTAATTTTGTTTATTAATTAATTTTTGCGCCTCGACCTTTACTGGGCGATAGCGGTTTTGGGGCTTAATAAAAAAAGCCTCATAATCGTTATGAGGCTATTGTATGAAAGTGGAGTTTGACCATCTTCGGCTGAAAGAATGGTCAAAGTTTTTTTATAAAATTATAGGTATTTAGGGTTAATTTTAATCGAACCCTTTTGACCGGAGCTAAAAATAAAAAAATCGTTTATTCTATTTTTAGTGTTATCCACAACCTTATTTTTTAATTTAAGACAGGCGTCATGATATCGCCGCCAGGAATTTTTATCGTTTCGATATTCCTCATCCCCAAATGCGTCTTCGGCCATTTCGGAAAAAAAGAAATCGTCTTCTAAATTTTCTTTATTGTCAGTAAAAATATATTTTAATATTTTATGATCGTTGGAATCTGCACTTTTTCTTCTTATTCTTATTTTTTCGCCTTTTATGTATAGAATACTTTTTTTATCGTCAAACCACGTTTTTTTATCATCTTCGTCATCCTCAAGAAAGCTCTCTTGGTCTAAATGATCAAAAATATTGCTATTTACGACCTTAAACGAGAGCTTAAGCGATTCAGGGGAATAGGGTTTAGAAAAAAGGCGGCATAAACTATCAAATTCTGATTTTTCGTGAATTTTACACTCTTTTAATTTTTTCATCCGGCTATGTATTATTTTAAGGTTAGAATAATACACCCAAAATTCATTAGTATGAATTATCTCGCTTTTAACATTTAGAAAATTGTTTTCATTAAGTTCATCTCCAGCTTCGCCCATGGTTTTAACCGTGTCATCAAATATCTTCTGGAGAATATCATGAGTGATCGGGTCTTTGTCGATAAGGGTAATATATCTATAAATAATAACGAATTTTTGAAAAACGTTCCTTTCTACGCAAAAAAGCCTAGTTAATTCCAGCATTTTTTCTTTCAACCCGGAGCAATAGGCTTTCATATTGTTTTTTATTAAAAATATTCCCGCCTCGCGACAGGGAATATCAACATTTTATATGTAAATTTGTCAAGAAGTCATGTTTTTATGGATTTGTAGTGTTCATAGTAATTTTTATTATAGTTTAAATAATTATCTGCGGCAAGTTGATAGATTTGGGCTATTTTTATTGTTATTTTTACATCAAAATGGTAAAATTTAAACAGCTCCACTTTTTTGTTTTGCGTGAATTATAACTTTATGAGATATATAGGCAATAAAACCAGATTAGTCAATAATATTATTGACTTTTTTTCGGATAATAAAATTAAAGGTGAATCTTTTTGTGACATATTTTCGGGAACTGGTAGCGTTGCTGATGCGTTTAAGCATAATTATAAAATAATTGCCAATGATTTTTTAGTATGTTCTTCTGTTATAACGAAAGCAAAAATATATAACAACAATAAACCGACTTTTGAAAAATTTAGAAACACATATAATAATGACCCATTTGATTATTTTGGGAAAAAAACGCACGAGTATAAAAATCATTATTTTGTAACCAATAATTATTCACCAAAAGGAGGCCGTAAATTCTTTTCAGAAGAAAATGCTATTGTCATTGATTCAATCAGAATTGAAATAGAGGAATTATATAAAAATTTAATATTTAATGAAAAAGAATATTATTTTTTATTAGGGAGTTTAATAGAAAGCATAATGCGATTTTCTAATACCTCTGGTACTTACGAAGCATTTTTAAAAGAATGGGACAGAAGATCGTTGAAAAAATTTCGATTTTTGCCGATGGAAATAAATAATTGTAAATCAATAAATAAGGAAAATTTAGTTTACAACGAGGACGCAAATTCATTAATAAGAAAAATATCTGGCGATATATTATATATAGATCCGCCATATACTGTTACTGAATATTCGTCCGCTTATCATGTTTTAGAAACTATAGCCAAATATGATTATCCTGGAATTGCCGGTATTACTGGACGCAGAACTGAAAATGATAAAAAATCTCATTATACACGAGAAAAAACCGCGCTTTTCGCGTTTGAAGATTTAATAAGGCAAGCACAATTTAATGATATTGTTATTAGTTATAGCAACCAATCGGTGATACCGTTAGATGAGTTAGAAAAAATGTTATCCAGTTACGCAATAGACGGGAAAGTTATAAAAAGTCTTGTTGATTACAGAGAATATAAAAATATTCATTCGAGCCAAAAAGGGGATAAATTATTTGAGGTTTTACTATATATTAAAAAAAATAATGAGATTATAAAATCACCGCTGAATTACTCAGGAAGTAAAAATGATTTAATGCAGCAAATGATAAAATATTTGCCAGAGCACATAAGTTCTTTTGTTGACATGATGGGGGGTGCTTTTAACGTTGGGGTAAATATAGTAGCAGAAAAAGTAGTATATAATGAATATAATCCATTTGTATATAAATTAGTAAAAAAATTATTAAATACTGACTCTAAAGAAATTATTGAATATTTAGATAAGACGGTTGATTCTTATAATTTAGAAAAAGGAAATTCTGAAAAATATAATATATTTAGAAATAAATACAATAAATCTAAAAAGGATTTAGATTTATTTATTTTAACAATGTTTTGTTTCCAGAATCAGATTAGATTTAATTCCAAATTAAATTTCAATACTCCCGTGGGAAACTGTGCCTACAATGGAACAATCAGCGATAGATTAAAAAAATTTAAACCAAAATCAAAAAAAATATATTTTTTAAATAAGGATTGTTTAAAAATAAATTTTAACGAGTACGATGAACAAGCATTATTCTATTTTGATCCTCCATATTTCATAACTAATGCAACCTATAACGACGGAAAGAGAGGTTTTAATGGTTGGAATGCAGACTCTGAGGCCAAGTTACTAAAACACCTAACTGCTCTTCATGATAGTGGCCGCAGGTTTATCCTATCAAACATAATTTATCACAAAAATAAAACAAACCACTTATTATTAGAATGGATTGAGTCTCATAATTTTAATATTATAGAATTAGACCATTCAATAAGAAAAGAGGTTATTATAACAAATTATAATTTAATAGGAGGAAAAAGAATATGCAAATTTTAAAAATCAATAAAGTATTTTTTGATAGTTTGAATGAAGAAGAAAATTTAAAACTATTGAGAGTTTATGATTATTCAGACAGAGAATCCTTCCTTAATGATGTAATAAAGAAATTAAATGATGAATATAATTTTCTTTCCATTAGCGGATATGATTTTTTTAATAGTGGAGAAAGCGGTTTGTATCATATGTATAATGGATATGTGTCAGGAGATTTAGAAGGCTTAAAAGAAGTGGTTGTGTCTTTTACGACTCTCTATGGGAAAAGTGGCAACGTATGGTTTAACCAACAAGTAATGCCGATGGTTACTTCAAAATTAGCAAGAAATAAAGATTTTCTAATTGATGATAAGATTAAAAAAATATGTTTGCTGACAACTCATAAGTCAGAGATAATGTCGAAAGAAAAAAATGAAACCACTTGGGATTCAAATATTCAAATGACGGTGAATTTCGCAAATAATCTAGGGTTTGAGTTTATAGAAGTCTTTCCTATTAAAAATTTAAATATTGCTGGTCGTTATAATACCGTAGAAGAAATTATTGAGCATACGAATTTTTTACAAGCTAGTTATCCTACAAATTCGCAGTTTAAACAATTAAGAATTGAAAATGGCGTATTGGTAGCTTCATTTGAGAAAGAACCTAAAGGACAAGAACAAAAAGCCTTTGCATTAAAATTATTGGCTACAACCCATATATTAAAAGGAAAAAATATTGACATCAGTCTTGCCCTGAAACAAACAAAAGACTACACAATCAAAGTTTTAAATGAATATATAGAATATATTAAAACAATTGATTCAAAACTTTATCCTGTTTTAAATATCAGCTCTGAGTTAGAAATTGTAGCCACCGAATTAACAGAAGTGGAAGAAGAAATTGCAGAGGAGCCAATTAATATAGCTGGTTTACCAGAATTCAAAATACCTGTTACGACCGCATACAATTCTAAAGGTAAAAAAATATTTACAACGCAAAAAAGATACAAAATTCAATCAATGGAGGCTCACGATTATATGTGCGGCTGCCATAGTAAGGAACATTTATATTTTACAGCCAATTCGACAAAAGAAAATTTTGTTGAGGGTCATCACATGATACCTATGGAGTATCAACACCAATACTGGACTGAGAGAAAAATCAATTTAGATTGTCCGCAGAATATAACGCCTTTGTGCCCCCACTGCCATAGCAAGATTCATAATGCTATACCAGTGCAAAAAAGCGAAGTTATATCCGAATTATTCCATAAATATAAAGATAATTTACAGGCAGTCGATCCTGAATTAAATTTTCCCAAATTTGCCTCTTTTTATCACATATACATATATTAGCATTCATGGTATATGAGCAAAAAATCAATTGAATTCCATATTCTATCAAACGATTATTTTGGCACTTTAGGGGCTATTTTAAGTTTAATTAGACAAAGTTCTAGAGATAATAAATTTACTGAAAATAATATAAAAATACTAAAAAACTTGGAGAAAGATTTAATTTTACTTCAGAAAAACTATTTAATTACAAAAAAATAGTATGCCAATATTTCAAATGAACAATAAAAAAGCTAGCCAAGTTTTTTTAGATATTAATCATTTTAATAATGAGGCCGAACTCCGAGATTTTTTTGCAAATAACTTGGAAGAATTGCTTGGAATGAGATTTTTAGCTAAAGAATATCCAACTAGCGAAGGGGGCAGAATGGATACGATAGCATTGGACGAAACAAATTCACCAGTAATCATCGAATACAAATGGGGGCAAGATAATGCGATTTTTGTTCAGGGTCTTTTTTATCTAGATTGGTTGAAAAAAAATAAGAAACATTTCGATTTATTAGTAGCAGATAAATTAGGGAGGGACGAAAAAGTTAACTGGACTAGCCCACGTGTAATTTTAATCGCTCAAGGATTTGATAGCCGGACAATAATTGCAGTCCAGCAAGTTGATAGTGTAGAATTAATTAAATACGTGCCATATAAACAGGATATTCTTTATTTGGAGAATGTTTATGTTCCAAGCCAAACAAGAAAGGCTGTAAAAGAAATAGAACATATAAAAACAAATAATGATGAGGTTTACGATATCGAGTACCATTTAAAAAAACACAACTCTTCAGAAGAAATTAAGCAAATTTTTTATAGATTTCAAGAAAAAATTCAATCTTTGCCAGAAGTTGAGGAATTTTCTAATCAAAAAACCGGAATAACATATAGAACTACAAAAAGTTTTATTAGATTTGAGTTTGGGAAAAATGTTATGGATGTTTTAGTCAGAAGCCCTAAATATAATGACCCAAAAAATTTAGTAGCCGATATTAGTACTCATATGTGGGGATACAAAGGAAGAATAAAAGTTAAATTTTTAAAAGAGGTTGATGATGTTTTTGAAATAATTAAACAGTCATACGAAGAAACGCTATAAATATGATAAAGTATGCAGCTAATAACTAAAACAACCTATTTACAATTTGCCTCATGTCCTAAAAATGCTTGGCTACATTTAAATAAACCAGAGCTTAAGGAAATGTTTGAATTATCAGATTTTGATAAGAGTTTAGTTGCTAAAGGTAATTTAGTTGAATCTTGGGCACGCAAGCTATTCCCAGAAGGAATCTTGATCTCTGAATATGGAGAAAGCGCGCATACTATAACGAATCAATATTTAAGCGAAAAAAAGAAAATTATTTTTCAATCAACTTTTATAAATGATAAATTTTTAGTAAGAAATGATGTTCTAGAATACAATTCCGATAATGATTGTTGGAATTTGTATGAAATAAAGGGGACAAATACTTTAGATGAAAATGAAGACTCGGTTGATCATATTGAAGATGCTACTTTCCAAGTGGAAGTATTAAATAATATTGGGATTAAGCTGGGGCAAATATATTTAGTCCATTTAAATAAAGAATATATTAGGGGGGATGAAATTGATGTTAATGCTCTTTTTATAAAAGAGGATATAAGCGAGCAAGTTAAAAAAAGACTTGAATCAACTAGAATAAAAATGAAAATGGCTTCTGAGGCTTTATTTCAAGAAGATGAAAATGCTTTAGAATGCCAGTGTATATATCTTGGTAGAAGCAATCATTGTTCTACTTTTGGCTATTCTTATCCGGATGTTCCTAAATATTCTATTCATGATTTATCAAGAATAGGAACAAGTAAAAAGAAGTTAGCTGAATTAGTTGATTCTAAAATATATGAGATTGCTGAAATTCCTGATTCAATAAAATTAACCGATATTCAACAAAATCAAAAAAATGTTCATAAAACGCAGACTCCGATTATTGATTTACACTCAATAAAGAAAGAGTTGGAATCTTTAACCTATCCTTTATATTTTTTAGACTACGAAACATACCCGCCAGCCATACCATTATTTAAAGGATTTAAACCTTATCAACAAATTCCTTTTCAATTCTCCTTGCATGTATTGCGAAGTCCTGATGCAGAATTAGAACATTTTGAATATTTGCATACTGAAAATACCGATCCATCAAAACATATTATCTCCAAGTTAAAAGAATTTATCGGTTCAACGGGGAGCATTATAGTTTGGAGCAAAAGATTCGAAAAAAGTATAAATGCCCAATTGGCAGAACGTCATCCCGAAGATGCTAATTTTTTAGGAGATATCAATGAGAGAATATATGATTTAATGGAAATTTTCCAAAAACAGTTATATGTTCACCCTGGTTTTAAGGGCAAAGTATCTATAAAAAAAGTTTTACCAGTCTTAGCTCCAGTCTTAAGTTATAAAGATTTAGAAATTCAAGAAGGCGGCGCAGCGATGGAGGCCTGGTATGAGATGGTTTTTGGCAATAAATCGCCAGAAGAACAACAAGTGGTAGCCGCAAATTTATTAAAATATTGCTGCTTAGATACATATGCTATGTATGTTATTTGGAAAGAACTTATTAATATTATTCCAAATTAAACAATTAAAATAACAATAATTTGACTTTTCGCTAATTATCAGCTATAGTAATAATGTAGTTAACAATACAAACTCTAGTGCGGAGCATAACAGCACCATTTATTTCTTTCACCTCGTGTGAATAGGCAATCAGGGAAATCTGCTGAGAGCCAAATGTAATAAGTGACTAATCGTTAAGGCGGTTGGGAGATTTCAATCTAAGAGATAGCAATATCTTTTGGTTAAATCTCTTAGCCGCTTTTTTTGTCGGATAAGCTAGAAAGGGGGTGATAAATATGGAAAACAATAAAATAGAAATAACTCAAATGGTAAAACCAATCCAATGCCATTTATGGGCGAATGATGATGTCTGCAGAGATGACCTGGGCTGCGATAATCTCGAACTCATCGAAACCTTTGTAGATGAAAGTCACTTTTCTCGATGGCTAGTCCAATGTAAAGAATGTGGGCAGCTATATTTTAAAGAGTTTTATGAAGAAATAGATTGGGTTGACGGTGATGATCCGCAATATGTTACTTATGTCCCCGTGAAAACTGCTGCCGAAATTGAGAAATTAAAAAAAACTAATATATTTGAGATTATGTTATTTCAGCCTTGCCTTAGAAAAGATTATCCTAAAGGCGCTGACAAACCAAGGGTATATTGGTTGGGAAAAAATTAACATTAAAATTTATGATTTACACAACAAAAATTCAAAAGGCAATTAAATTTGCTACTAAAACTCATAACCAATACCAACAACAAAAACGCAAAGGCAAGAAAACCCCATATATTGCCCACCCATTAACAGCTGGGATTATCCTTTCTTTAGCAGGGGCATCCGAAGATGTGATTGTCGCTGGAATTTTACACGATACCATTGAGGACAGTATTGAGGAAAAAAAAGTAACATCCGAGATGATTAAAGAAAGATTTGGCGAAGAAGTAATGAAACTAGTTTTAAGTGTTACCGAGCAAGACAAGTCTTTATCTTGGGAAAAAAGAAAAGCCGAGGCTCTAGAGCATATAAAAAATTTCTCTCATGAAGCTATTCTTGTAAAATCGTCTGATGTTATTAGCAATATTTCTGAGCTTATTGATGACTATAAAAAATATGGCGATGATGTTTTTGAACGTTTTAATTCTTCTAAAGAAAAGATAGTTAAAAGTCATCTAAAAGTTATAAGCGCACTAGTTAGTCGTTGGCCTGAGAATCCATTAGCCTGGGATCTTAAATTCCTAGCTAGTGATTTAAGTCGGATCGAGAGTTTAACTTTTATGAAAAATAACCCCGCCCCAATTATTAAGTACGAAGAATACAACGAAAATATAGAACTAAAATGCCCAATTTGTGAATGGAAAGGAACCCCAAAGACGAGCGATTGCGTAAATACTGATAGTCATTTTTGTCTTGATGTATCCTGTCCAATATGTGATAAAATGCTTTTAGTAGCCAGTTACCCCGAGATAACAAGAGATTGATTAAATGGTCTAATTTTGTTATTATATAGATACAATTGAATAATCGTTTTATAAAGAGTGCAGCGAGGGAACTAGCCCGACGACCTGCCAGCAACCCCGGAGTAATCCATCCGGAAGGTGCTAATTCTAGCCCGACAAGGGAAAGATAAAGGTCGATTTTTTATTTTTATTAATAAAAACTCTTTCCTTTGTTGGGGGAGAGCTTTTTTATTATTAATAATCAAATTTATGAAAAAAGAAAATATTGAATTTATAAGAAAAACAGCCCCAGATGGTTCAATAGAAGATACCAAGGTTTACAGCCTAGAGGATGGGGAAGAACAATATTATACAATTTTAGGCACGGGATACGGAATTAACTTCGCTCACTGTTTTTCTATGGGGGCAAAGAATAAAGAGAATTTCTGGGAAAGAGTTTTTGCTTATAAAATCATCCCGAACAGAGATCATGCTGATTTATTGGAGAAGGCGACAGGAGAAGACTATATTTCGGTCGAATTCTACGAATTAAGCTGAATTTAGCGGTTTTATTGGCAAGGTGGTATAATTAATACAAGAATAAATAATATAAAAATATGTTTAAAATTTCAAAAGCCACAATTTATAAAATTTTGCCGTTAGCTATACTGTATCTGCTATTTATTATCTCTTTTTTGGGAAATAGCGATTATAAATCTATTATCATTTTAACGGCCGCAATACCCCTAGCAATTTATATATTTACCGAAGATAATAAATTAAAAAAATATCTTCAATATGTGTTATATGTTTTTATTGTCGGTTTAGTCATTTATTGGATATTTGGTTCCTACGGCTGGGTTTGGTCATTATTTCATGGCTATTTTTCACTTCCTGGTTCTCGTTGTTTCTTTACGGGATGCTATGGGGAGACCGGATGGAATATATTTATTCAAAGTGGACTATTCCGGGGAGATTTCATGGTTTTATTCTATTTAGGGGTTATTTATTTAGCTATCAAAAATAAGAACAGGATTAAGGGTTAAAATATTGACTATCAAGTTAGCTTAATATTTATTGGTATTTTGTCTCATTTCAGTTCTGATATAGTCCCGAACTCCCCGCACTGAGTTAAAATCGCTTTTATTTTCAATTTTAGAGAGGACATTATATGGCTCTTTGAAAGAAATATTAGCGATTTTTTTGTTATCAATAGTAGCGTTCCAAAGTACATCAATTAGAGTATTTCGCTGTTCGTCAGGTTTTTGCAATAAAAACGCTTTTTGTATTATTTTAGGCTCTAAAAACGCATTTCTTATCCGTTCCAAAGTAATATTATCTTGGCTCTGTTTTTTAATTTCTAGCTCTTGTAAGTCCTTATTAATAAGCACTATCTCATTTTCTATTATCTGATTTTTAGCCTTATAGTCGCCCTCTAAAACGACTTTATCCAAGTAGCCGTCTATCAGAACTTTCTTGCGCTCCTCAAGCGTTTTGAGCCTGTTTTGAAGACCCAGAATGGCCTCGTCTAAATAGGATAAGACATTTCCGCTTTCTCTTTGTTTAGCCCGATAGACGAGATTAACGACTTTTTCGTCAAAGATTAAATTATCAAAAACTCCGTTTAATTCCGTTGAGAGATTCTCCTCTTTAATATAGGCCTTATGCTCCTCGCAGACATTCTTGCCGTTCGTACAATAATAATATGTTAGCCGTCCTTTCTTCTTGGTGGCTGTTAGCAGACAGCCACACTTGGCACACCTTAACATGCCCCTGAAAGCGAAAGGAATATTTTGTTTTTTAATATGGGATTTTTTAGTTAGCATTTCTTGCACTTCATCAAATAGTTTCTTAGAAATTAACGGTTCATGGGTGCCTAAATATTTTTCATCATCTCTTTCCATAATTCCGCAATAAAATGATTCCGATAACATTTTATGAATTTTACTCTTATGATATTTGTTATGCGCCCGGCTTCTGAATCCCTCTTTAAATAGAGTATCGGCAATTTCTTTAACGCTATATTTTCCCGTTTTATACATCTCAAATATTTTAACGATATATTTTCCTCGTGCTTTATCAATTATTATTTTACTGTCTTTATTTAAATATCCGAGCGGTGCTAAGTTTGGCCAACCGCCCTTTTCTAGCTTTGCCCTGATTCCTCGTTTCACATTCTTAGATAAATCCAAAATATACTGGTTAGCCATTCCGCTTTCTACATTAAATAATAGAGCATTGTCGCCAGGCAGATATTGTCTTTCCATGGTCTGAATTATTTTTAGTTCATTTTGTTGTAGGAGCCACTGAATAGTAGCCGAGTCTATTGGGTTGCGACTTAATCTATCAATTTTCCAACAGAGAACGCCCTGAATTTTACCTCGCTTGATCAAATTGATAAGTTCGGAAAATTGCGGACGGTTATTTGGTTTCTTGGCCGATTTACTTTCTCTAAATTTGTAGTCAATGCTCAAATTTAAAGAATCGGCCAATTTCAACATTTCTTTCTCTTGTGAATCTAGAGAAAGAATTTGTCTGCTACTGTCTTCGGTAGACTTTCGGCAGTAGAGGGCATATTTGATTGTCGTTTCGTTTTTGTCGTTCATATAATTATTATTTAATAATCAAAAAGGGCAGTTCTGATTGACCCAACATAACAAACTAGCCCAAAGGTTAATTTATCGTTTGGCAGAACTGCCCATTTCGAGCGACAAAAGGTATTTGTTAAAAAAATACCTTGGGCATGTCTGTCTATTATGTTAGGTCAATACTATTAATATACTAAAGAACAGATTAAAAATCAATATCGTCCAAAGAATGGCCAGTTAGAATACCTGCGATGTTCTCGTCTAATTCGGGATAGTTTGAAAGGTCGTATTGCTGATAATTAAACCAACGCATAAAATTTATTGGTTTGCCGATGGAATCATTTGGGTCGCTATTGTTATATTCCGTTTCGCCGTCATATTTATAGACTAATGATTCCGAGGGTAGTTTTGATTCCACGAGCGAGACGACTTCCACGAAAGAATTTTCTTGCGGTTTGAGTAGTCTTTTACTGGCGATATATTTTTTCTGTCTGGGACAGTTATTTTCAAAGACCGATTTTTGAATGTATTTAATAAAATAGAAGATTATTTTTTGCAGTTGCGCTTGGTTTTTTACCTTAGTAAAATTTTTGTCTTTACCGCCGACCATTATCCGACCTTGCCCCCAAATATCAAACATCTTTTTATAGATATTTTTGATATAGGGCAGATTGAAAAATATCATATGATAGTGAATCGCTCCTCGTTTCTGCAGTTCAAAGACGGCCAGATATTTTAAGTTGCTTTGCTTTAAGTCTTTTCCCTCGATTCCATTAGTTTCATAATTCAGTCTACGAATGAATTTTGTAAATTCATAGTTAGCTTTTTTAAGGTTTGTAATATTTTCGGCAAATGTCAGTGTTAGAGTAATCGGCAAATAGGGTTGTCCCTTTTCTTTAAACCAAAGAAAACAATTAGCCATAATCAATCGTTTAATCATTCGCTTGGCACGCCTAGCGGAAGACTTGAGAGTCTCCTCTTGGCTGGCCTTAGGCTTGGGGAATTTCTTAGCCTCTTCAATTTCTTCCTCGGTTTTGATATGTCGGATTCTTCTTTCCAAATGAATATCCCGACCAAACTGATATATTTCTAAAAGCGACCCAGATTTTACCAGTTTACGATTGGATAAGTATTTATTGTCTTGTGGTTTCATATATTTATTTGTTTCTAGTTCTAATTAGAAGTTCTCTTAACAAGGATAACTTTTTCTTTTCGGCTCCCCCTACGGGGGAACCGCCGAAAAGAAAAAAAGAGTTATTCCTTATTAAAGAGAGAATTATATAAATTAACGAGAGATGTCAGAAAAGAATCAGCCTCATCAGGAGTAATTGCTCGCCCATACAATCCGCTGAAATATTCTTGGGTGTCAGATATCAGTTGGTCGTCATATTTAGTCATGATTTCAGCATAACAAAAGAGCCTTGCGTAAACTTGCCCGCAAGGCTCTTATAGATGTTTGGTCGTTTTTACAGGTATTTTGGATTAATCTTGCACCAACCTAATTGTTCCGTTGAGTTTAAAATAAAGTCATTTGTTTTAGTTTTAACATTTACTTTTGTATTTAAGTCTTCGCAGGCATGTCTGAATTTATTCCATCCCTTTATATTATCGTAATCCTCTTTAAGAAAATCTTCGGATATTTCCGAGAAGTCGGCTGGATCGGAAATATCGTCTTTAGAAAAAATGCACTCTAAAATATAATGGTCAGTTGGCCTATGTTTTTGTCGGGCGATTTGTATCTCTTCTCCTAAAAAGTGCAGTATACTTTTACCCTTATCAAACCATGGCTCTTTTTTAGTTTCCTTAGATAATTCTTCAATATCAATTTTGTCCAAGATATATTTAGCGGATATGAGTAAATTTGTTTTAGCAAAAACCGCAAAAGGCAGGCTGTTTAATTCTTCACCAACTTTGACTCTTATCGTAGAAGTTGGCAGTTCTTGCAAAATATTTAATTTATCGTCTATTTCTTCTTTATTTTTTAACTGTTCCTTTACTCTTCCCATACCCTCATAAACCATAACTAGTTGAGTAATAGCTAATGGGAGCATTTGTGCCATATTGGCGTGTTCCTGATTTTTTAGTTGTTCCAGACCGACGGCTATCGCCTTTTTATGCATGGGAACCTCAGAAATATCCTTAAATTCCATTATTTTGTGGACATTGGGAACTTCTTTAAAACAATTATTTTTAGCTATATATTCGTCCAATAGAGATATTTGCGCTTGGGCATATTCGAACTGAGGTTTTAATAGATTGGCTGTATATGGCTCGGATTTTATAAAATCAACGTATTCAAAAAGAATATCAAAGCCTTTGACGGTACCTGAATTTTTCTGGTATTTATCCAGCAGAATCTCAATTTTTTGTTTGATTTCGTGGGATTTCATAATTATAGTTTGGCACAAATTAGAGTTAAGGGCAATTAGTTAATTTTATTGATTTTTTGGGTATTTTGTGGTATTTTTAAAATATAAAAAATAAATGTTATGAAAGTTAATAAAATACAATTTTGGCTTATTGTATGTATTTTTGTCCCAGTATATGTTATAGGATTACTTGTTTTAATTTGGGATTATTTTTTAACCCATATTTCTGGGGATATAGCAAAAACAATTCTCGGAGTTTTATTATCAATACTTGTTATATATTCCCTTGAAAGAGGGGGAAATAAAATAGTAAAATTTTAGTCTATATTAAGCAAACTATTTATGAATAAAATCAAAACATATTTTAAATATGTATTAACTTTTGGAGCCTTTATTATATCTGGCTCTTTCCTTATTTTTTGGGCTTATATTACTTTTTTTAACGGCCCAGGAGCAATTGTTCACGACGGGAGAGAAGAAATTGCACAAATGAAACTGGAAGCCTCAAAAGAATCTGATAAAAAAGTGGTTGATTATTATTCTACGATAGATAATGGATTATTTTCATTAACTTTTCCATCCCAACCAGTTTGTACGGAAAAAACTAACTTAATCGAAGAGATAAAGTTGATTTCTAATACATGTATTTTAAAAGAGGAGAATGATTCCCGCCAATATCTGATTAACTGGGGTTCTTATCCAGATAGCATAAAAACACATAGTCCAAAAGATATTTTAGAGCAGACTTTGAATGAAAAAATGAAAATTACTAATTTAGAAATTTTGAGCCAAAAATTTATTGAACAACAAAAATATTTAACTTTGGAATATAGTACTAAAGCGGTGGATGGTATAAAGGCTGATGGAAAAATTATTTTTGCCGGAGCTAGTATATATGATCTAGTTTTTATACGCTATGTGGACGATAAGAACACATCTGATGCATTTTTTCAGTCGTTTAATTTAAAATAAAAAAGAATATGAAAAAATTTCTAAAATATGAAGAATGGATAAAAAATAGTGAAAAAGCAAAAGAAATTAATAGTTTAATGGTAAGCATGTTTGTAAGCATGTCAAATGGGCTACCAAAAGATGATAATTTAAAGAATTTAGATAAAATGATAAAGAATCTTTTTAAATTAAGAGTTAATTGGGCAAAAATGTTCTATAAAGTCTTTCCAAAAGAAGAAAGAGCGGATATATTTATAGGACCAAAAGAAGATAGAGAATAAAAAGGTATAAAAAATTTAAAAATATGGGTATCTTATTTACAATTTTAGGTGTTATTTCTATTTTTAGATTATGGGAAAATCATATAGGTTTTGCTATATTTATGATATTAGTTACTTTATATCAGGCATCATCTCTTAATGAAATAAAAAAAGAAATGAGAGGACAAACCAACAAAGACAGGTGGCAGGGTGGTATTAATTTAGCTAGTTCTATAATCATTTTGGGTTTTTTAATTTATTCATTTTTTTAAAAATATAACAATAAAAAAATATGGGATTTTTTTCATCTTCAATTGAGGAAAAGTTAGAAAAATTATATATAAGTATGTTTCAAAATATGGGAATGAGTATAAGTGATGCTCGTGCAACCGTAAGTCAAATGCTAGAAGATGCAAAAGAAAATGTTAGAAAAAATGGAGAAAGTCAAACATCCAAAGAGGCGATAGAATACTTTTTAACGGATGAAAAATTTAGTAAAAAATTAGAAATATTAAGAGCGGATGGAGTGAAAGATGATGATATTAGATGGTGGCTAAAAATGCAACCATTGGAAAGACAAATGATGTTAAAGATGGATGAATTAAACAAGACTGTCTTAATGATGAACTTAGTAGAAGAGGGAAAAGAAATGGATGAAGCAGAACGGCAAGTAAGAAAGTATCATCCTGTTTTTGGCGACTCGTTAGATGAAAAAAATTCAAAAGGCCAAGATAGGCCTATCCCAGAAATGTTAAAAGATAGAATAAATATTTATATAGAGAATAGAGTAAAATCAGACTTAGATCAATATAAAAAGGATATCGAAGAATCTTCAAGTTTTAATGCTCTAATCAGAAAAGAAGTTGTAGCTAAAAAATTGTAAATCATAAAAATATAAAAATATTTTAAGATATGAAAGACAGTAGTCGCGTTATTGCTACAAGAGAGTTATTATTACAACAAGGAGACAAGCCAGAGGAGGTTGAGGCGATACTTAATGTGATTAGAGCCCAAGAAAACACTGAAAAGAATGACTCTTTAAGGTCTTGGCTTGCTATTGTAATAAGTGGTTTAGCGATGGTTGTAAGCTTTGTGGCAATTTTTAAATAATCGTTCCAAGTGCGTCCCACCCTCTCCGCTTAGTAAATGTTATTTTCTCATATTAATGGTTGATTTTTTGTTTTTTTTGTGATATTATCGACATATTATTACAAAATAGATTAATGATATGATAAAATTTGAAAATATTGAAAAGGATCGCGGTCGAGAAAATTTTAGAATAGAGCGCGTTCTTGACAAGGGGGTAGGACTAATGAATGAAGATGCTATCCTGGACAGTCCTGAAATTTTTGGCGCTTTTGACGGCGCGACCGGATTGGACAAATATATCGACCCGCAGGGGCGGACCGGCGGCTATTTGGCTTCCCAAACAGCTAAAGAGATTTTTTCTAGAAATGACGCTTCGCTGGTCGATTTAGCTATATCCGCCAACCGAAAAATAAGGGAAGAAATGATTGATAAGAAAATTGACGTTGATAAGAGGGCTAATCTCTGGTGCACGACTTTTGCCGTGGCCCGTCTGAAGGAAAAACAGCTAGAATGGGCGCAAATCAGCGATGCCTCCATTTTACTTATCTATAGAGACGGTTCTTTCAAAATACTGGGCGGAGATTATAGTTTTGATCGACCATCTTTGGTGAAATGGAAAGAATTGTCGGACCAAGGGGAAACGGAAATTGGCAAAAAAATCCAAGATCAGCTTATTAAAGTGAGGGCAGGCGCGAATCAGAATTATGGAGTTTTAAACGGAGAAGAGAATATGATAAATTTTCTCAATAGCGGTTTAGAGCCGCTGGATAATGTAAAAGACATTTTGATATTTTCCGATGGTCTGCTGATACCCAAGACTGATCCCGAGGCTGCAGAAGATTTTTCCGCTATCGTTAAGTTATATTTAGAAGGCGGTTTGAATCGGGTCAAGGATTATGTCCGAGATTTGGAAAGCAGCGACCCGGAGTGCAGGAAGTTTCCGCGCTTTAAAGAACATGACGATATGGCGGCGGTCGCGATATCTTTTAGTCCCTCGAAATAAAAAAGCCAATCCGGAGATTGGCTTTAAGGGGGTTAGGCTACTAATTCTAGCCTCGTTTCCCAGATTTTTTTGATCTCGCGATTCCGTAGGTCAATAGAAGTAGTTTTGACGGAAGGAGATGACGAATGTCGGCAGAAGTCTTGGATGAAATATTTTTTGTATTCTTCAATAATTAACTTCTGGAGGCGCGGCTGGTCCTTGCACTGAATAGAGAAGTTAATCCACTCTTCATGGTCTTTGATTTTTGGAGCTAACAGCGCTAATAGCCTCTTGAAGGCAGGCGCGTCGCTTTTTATTATTAAGTTTCTGATTGAATCCAAACGAGCCTGGCGCTCTTTAATCGCGACTTGCAATCCTAGAGGGTCTTGGCGCTTATTCTTAAGCGGCCAAACCGTGAGAGGGTCGAGATGCTGGGCAGGGAATTCTTTAGCCGTGAGTCTTAATCCAATCGGATTATGGCAATCAGACAGGAGATTCACCATGTCGATCATGATATTCTCGGCGACCGTCGGGTAATAATGGATGCTTTTAATATATAGCAGGGCTGAGATTTTCATCGATTCTTGGCTGTTGTCAAGGGATATCGCTAATCTCTGCTTATTAAGGATGACTTTTCTGATTTCCGGAGCGTTGAGTGTCGTTTCATCATATAATCTTTCCCAATCTCGGAAAGAAAGTTTCGCTCTTTCTAACTTAGCGGCGGCCAGAATAATGAATTTCTTGTCTCTGCAATTATTGCAGGTTTTTACAAGTATTTCAGGCGATATCTCGGCGTCTCTAAGCTTGTTCCAGCCGAGATTTTTTAGCCGGCTATTATGAAGTTCTACCTGGTATATTTTAAACCAGAAAGAAAAAGGACTTTTTTGTTTTTCTAGGATCGCGATGATCCTCGGTCTCATTAGGGATTTAGAGTTTAAGCGGCGGTACATCGATAATAATTCCTCGCTCGAGAACGAGTCCTTGATCTGCAGCAGGCACCTATACAAATAGGCGCGCCTATGGTTGCTGATACTCGTCAGTCTGGTCATAGCCAGCAGTTTTTCTTTATCATTCTTGGCTAGGCGTAAAGCCAGCTTATATAACTTAGCGTCGAACTCTTGGTTCAAGACAGTTATTATTTCCGGCCAAGCTTTAGCGACAATCTTCATTGTTTCGAGCACTGGTCTCTTTTCTTTTTCTTCCAAATATTCGAGCATCATTTGTTTCTCTTCAAAAGTCTTGGCGAATGTTATCATTACCCCGACCGCTAGAGGCCTGATTGCCTTATTGAAGCGGTAAGCTTTGAAGAAATTAAGCCAGCCGATAAAGTCGCTAGCAATCTGGCTGAATACTGGTTTTAATTCATCATAGCGCTCTTTGGGCAAGCGGCAATATAATTGGCTTAATTCAGCCAGGGTTATATATTGTCTGGTTCCAAGAACGGCCATAATATTCTGTGAAAAAGTCGGTATGCCTAAGAGAACGATGAAGCTTTCTATCTTAGAAGCTAGGAATTTAGCGATTTTCCGATCATGGCCGGAAGTCTGCAGCATGCTTAAATTTTCCATTGTTATGTAGTTTTTATCGTTTATATTCGGTTTTTAAAGGACTTATTTGGTTTGCCAAATAAGGTATATTTGGTCAGAATAACTTAGCATTTTTATTGATATTTTGTCAATAGAACAAAAAAATACCCGGACAAATCCGGGTATTTTCTGTATTCGAGTTTATTTTAAACCGTTAGCGTTGAAATAGGCGGTATATTCCTTATCGGCGTTATTAATATGCCAGATCCACCAGTTATTTAAGAAGCTATTGATGGCAAACAGCGTCTTCTCGTTATTGTCGGCATCATACTCATTCTTCAAATCTTGGATTTTTTGACGATAGATATTGTGCATAGCGATATGCGCTTCCTCTTTCTCGTAATTATAGAGCGTGAAATAATGTTCTTCCGTGCTGAAATGATAATCCGCATAATCCAGCAGTTGTTTGAAGATCGGTTCGACGTCGACATTCTTGAATTTTTTTTCAGAGTAGAGAGTGAAGAGCTCATTGATGATGGCGATCAGCTTTTGGTGCTGCTCATCCAGCTCTTTGACGCCGACTGAGTATTCCTCGATCCAATTGATTATGGCCATATTTTTGTATTTTAATCCTATGTTTCTTATAAATATTATAGCATGATTTGAGTAATGGTCATAATTGTCAGGTCGTAGCTGCCGGCGGTAATTTAGCTGAAAGAAAAGGCTATTAGCTGCGTAATAAATAAAAACAGTCTTGACAGTTAGTATTTTTAGGATAATAATCTACTTGTAAAATTAGAAATTGCGGATGGATATTCGCCGACCTCGGCTCTAAATGATCACCGCTGCAATTGCGGAAAGTTGCTCTTCAAGGGGGATTTTAAAGGCCATATCGAGATCAAGTGCCTGCGTTGCGGGCAGATAAGGGATCTGTATGGGCCGGAAGAACGCGATTGTCGCATTAATAACCAAAGTTAAAATCATGGCGCTATCATGCCTGAGTTTTGCATGGTATGATTAAATTAGATTTCGTGATGTAAAAAATGAATACAGAAGCTCCTTCTAGAAGCTCAGACAAGTGTTGTTTGGGCTTTTTTGGTAATTTAGGCAGTTTAGAATAAATATAAAATTTACATATATTTTAAAAACATTAATCTAAAAGCTTATGAAAAAAATTAGCAAGATTTCAGCGGTCGTTCTAGTCGCAGCCTTTACGCTCGGTTTGTCGGGGCTAACTGCTGTACAGGCGGCGGCCACTTTACCAGTGCTAGGAGCGGCGGCGAGCTTTTCAATTTTAGCCAATACGGCGATTACTAACTCCCCGACTTCTGTTATTAGCGGCGATGTGGGCTTGAACGCCGCCGGCACTAATTATTCCGGTTTGACGACGGCGGAAGTGGCGGGCACGATATATGATACGAACGGTACTGGACCTGACGGGCCGACAGCTATCTTATCGCCGAGCGTTCAAGCCGACGCTAGCGCAGCGTTCACGACCGGTATTCCGAGCCAACCCCTGACCTCTAACCAAGGCCCAGTTCTTGATGGCTTAGTTCTTTCCTCGGGAGTCTATGACATTGGCGCCGGGCGTTTGAATGGCGGCATCCTGACTCTCGACGGTCCAGGTGTCTATATATTCAGGGCCTCTAGTGATTTAATCTCCTCTGGTTCGATTAATTTGATTAACGGAGCCAGGGCCTGTGATGTCTTCTGGCGCGTGGAAACATTAGCAACCATCAATGGCAGTTCATTTGTAGGTACGATCTTAGCTGGAACAGGCATCCATTTCGGCGCTAACGTTACTTTAGATGGCCGAGCTTTGGCTGTCGGCGGCGATGTTACTCTGTTAAGCGATACCATTACCGGTCCTACCTGTGCTTCTTCCGGGTCTAGTTCGATCCGTACCGGCACGATTAACGTCGTTAAGGTGGTTATCAATGATAACGGCGGCACTAAGACCGTCGCTGATTTTCCTTTATTTGTTAGCGATGAGCCGGTCGTTTCCGGCGTAACTAATACTTTCCGGGCGCCCGCCGGCGTCTATGTCGTCACCGAAACCGCTAACCCTAATTATACCCGGACATTTTCTGGAGATTGCGATGCCTCCGGCTATGTCAATCTTTCTCCGGGAGAGAATAAATTCTGCATCGTCACTAATAATGACATCGGTTCGCCCGTTGTCGCGCCTCCGGTTCCTCCGCTTATAGATGTGGTGAAAGTGCCTAATCCTCTAGCCTTACCGGGCGGGTCGGGCTTGGTAGAATATACCTATACCCTCCGCAATATCGGCACCGTGCCAGTCACCGACATTACGATGATCGGCGATACTTGCAGCCCGATTAAGTTGATTTCTGGAGATATGAATAATAATAGCAAGTTGGAGGTCAATGAGACTTGGAAATATACTTGTTCAACGACACTAACAGAAACTCATACAAATACCGTGGTCACGACTGGCTGGGCCAATGGCTTAAGCGCTGTTGATATCGCTAGCGCTCATGTTATCGTCGGCCTGCCGATAGTGCCGCCATTGATCCATGTGACTAAAGTTCCGAAGCCCTTAGCTTTGCTTGCTGGCGGCGGATGGGTCACGTATACCGAAAAGATAACCAATCCCGGTACTGTCGCGCTTAGCAATGTGACTCTGACCGATGATAAATGCAGCCCGATGAAGTATATCTCCGGCGATATCAATGGCGATTCTAAACTGGATACTACTGAAACCTGGGTTTATACTTGCCAATCCAATTTGGCCGTGACTACGACCAATACCGCTATCGCCACCGGCGAAGCGAATGGTCTGATCGCGAGAGACTTGGCGATTGCGACTGTCGTCGTGGCTACCGCGGTCCCGGCTCTGCCGAATACCGGCTTAGCTCCAGAAGGAAATATTTTGTGGCTCATGCTGGCCGGAGCTCTCGGATTGATTTCAGTCGCCCTAGTCATGATCTTGAAAAAACGCGCGTAATCTTATTGAGAGCCTAGCTACATATATGGCGATATTTTTCGCTTAAATATAAAGGCTCCGCTCGAGCGGAGCCTTTATTGATAAATTACTCTAGTCCATGAAATCAACAATATTTGCCAAGCGAGGGTCACTAAAGATTATCCTGATCGGAATAGCGTTTTCGTTGGGGGCTATTTTTTATCTTATTCCCATAAGATCAACTCAAAGCAGTCCGGCGCTGCCGGTCAAGGCAACGACTAGTTTTCTGAAACTAGAGCAGATAAAGAACGAGCCAGCGTCAACCAGCCCGGGCTTGCCCGTGCGTCTGAAGATTCCTAAGATTAAGGTCAATGCCGCCTTTGAGAGCGTCGGCCTGACGCCTAAGGGGGCGGTCGGCGTCCCGAAAAATTTTTCGAACGTCGCTTGGTTCAATATCAGTCCTCGTCCTGGAGAAAACGGTAGCGCGGTCGTGACCGGGCATTACGGCCGCAAGAATGGCAAGGGATCAGTCTTTGATAATCTGCATAAGCTGCGGCCGGGCGACAAGCTGTACGTTCAAGACAATAAAGGAGCGACGGCCGTCTTCGTGGTCCGTGAAAGCCGGCGCTATGATCCAAAAGCTAATGTCTCGGACATATTCAACGTGAACGACGGCAAAGTACATCTGAATCTTATCACCTGCGAAGGAGTTTGGGACCCGTCTTTGAAAAGTTATTCTAGGCGGTTAGTGGTGTTTACTGACCAGGAGTCAGGTAAAGAGGCAAAATGATCTAGAAAAGGTCTAATATCAAGACAAGAAAATAAATTATAATCAAGCTGATCAGCCCGACAAAGCCGGCGAAAATCTTTTCCTGGCTTTTTTTGACGCTGATCATTTCCGGGATAGCCGGCTGGCGGCGGCTCAAAGCTTGGAACCAGGAATTAGCCGCGATATTATCCATAAAGACCGAATTGATGTGTTTGAAATATTGCCAATAGCTCTCGCCGTGCTTCTTGATTGTCAGATAGATTAGGGCGATAACGGCCAAGATCGAGATTCCGACGCCGAGATGGCTCGACCATTTCGCGATAATGACAGCGATGAGGTTGCCGGAAAAATAGCCGAGACCGACATTCCAAAACGACCAGACTAGCGCGCTGGCTATATTCCAGAATAAGAAAGTTTTTTGCTTCATTTTCGAAGCGCCGGCGATAAAGGGAATGACGGCCCTGGTCGCGCCGAAGAAACGGCCCCAGAGAATGCTCTTAGTGCCATATTTTTTGAAGAATTCTTCGCCCTTGGCGAGCCAGGCGGTTTTGATTAGCCCTTTTTCTTCCAGCCATCTTCCGCCCCAGCGTCCAAGAGCATAGCCGCCCCAGTCGCCCAGCACGGCGCCGACAAAAGCAAAGATGATGAGACCCCAGACATTGAAAAAGCCCTGGGCCGCGAAGAAACTGCCGACGTTTATCATGGTCGCGCCCGGAAAGAACGCGCCTACGAAAGGCACGCACTCTACTAGCGCGATAAAGAAGAATAGCCAATTGCCGAGCCAGGCGAAGCGGCCGGAGATGGCCAGGAAGAAATTTAAACCTTGTTCCATAATTTTGATTTACCATATCATTATAGCAGTTTTTTCTGCGCGCGGGGAGATGGCGAGAAACTAGATAGGAGGTGGCAAAGCTTGAAAAAAATGTTAGAATTAAAGATATGAAAATACTCATCGTTATCACGAAAAGCGAGCTCGGCGGCGCCCAGAATTTCGCGCTAGATCTGGCGCGCGGACTGAAGTCAGCCGGGGAAGATGTTGCCCTCGCCGGTGGGCCGGGCGAATATCTCCCCCTAGAACTGGAAAAATCCGGTATTGCCTTCCGGCGCCTGAAGAATCTAGAGCGCAGCCGCAATCCTTTCAAGGGCTTGAGTTTTATGGCGGAACTGAAGAGCTATGTCGCGCAGGAGAAATTCGACGTCGTCCATCTCAATAGCACAAATGCGCTTTTGGGAGTCTGGGGATTGAGCCGCTTGCAACCGAAACCGCGCATCGTGTTTACGGTCCATGGTCTCTCGCTCCTAGATGGCGGGCATAAAGCTATCGGGATATTGCGAGCCGCTTACCGCCTTTTCTTCAAGGCCGCTTTCAGAAAATTAGATAATCTTGTCTTTGTTAGCCGCTTGAATCTTAAAGCAGCCATGGCCTCGGGCTTATTAGAAGGCGGATTGGCGGATAAGAGTCATTTGATTTATAACGGCCGCGATTTTGCGCCGGGGTATCTATTAGATAGGGAGGCGGCGCGCGGAGAACTCGCGAAAATATTAGGCTTGAGCCCGGAAGCAGCCGCGGATTTTCAGAAGGCTTTCATCTACGGCTCTATCGGGCGCTTAGCTTACCCGAAAAATTATGAATTCTTAATTAATGCTTATAAGGCCGTCAAGGCGATCCGGCCGAACGCGAAACTACTATTGATAGGCGAGGGGCCGGAACGGGCGAAATATGAAGGACTGGTCAAATCATATAAGCTCGAAAATGATGTCTGGCTAAGTGGCGAGATAAAAGACGCAAGCCGCTATCTCAGAGCTTTCAATCTATTCGTCTTGTCTTCTGTATTCGAAGGTTTGTCTTTAAGCCTGATTGAAGCGCTGCGCGCGGGCGTTCCGGCTCTGGCCAGCCGAGTCGGCGGGAACGAAGAGATAATCGGGCAGGAAAGGTGCTTCGAGCTTAACGACCAGGCCGGATTTCTGAGATTATTGGGTAATTCAGGGGAAGGCGAGAAGCCAGAGCCAGAAACGGGGCTGGCCGGACCGGATTTTTCAGCCGAGGCCATGGTTAAGGGGTATTTGGGGGTTTACAAATTTGTTTGACAGTTATAAATATTTAGTATATAATAAAATTAGCTTATATTAAGTAAAATTAAAGATATTTTAGATTAAATATTTAAGGCTATAACCTTAAATATAAGTTTTATAATTAAGGCTATAACCTTATGAAAAATTCAAAAAGGAGCTTGCAAATCGAACAACTGGATAAGAAAATAAAAACTTTTAAGAAGTTGGAACATCTTACGCCTTCCCATGGTTGGGTCTATGCTGTTAGGACGTCTTTAGGCATTTCTTTGGAACAATTAGGTAGAAAAATGGGGATAACCGCTCAGAGCGTAAGAGAACTTGAACAAAGAGAGAAAAATAGTTCAATCAGTTTAAAAAGTCTAGATGAAGCAGCTAGGGGATTAGGTTTGAAGTTAACTTATGGTTTCTCTGCTCCAGATAAGAATTTGAATGAGATGATCAAGCTTCGCGCCAACAAGATGGCTGAAAAAATAGTATCCAGGACTCACAAGACCATGCAATTAGAAAATCAAGCTAATTCAAGAGCGAGGATAAGAAAGGCCATAAGAGAAAAGGCCGCAGAAATCGCTGATAAAAATACCAAATATTTATGGGATTAATATTAGATTATATTGATGGACAATCTCCGCTCGACGAAGAAGAACGGGAGGGGCTGAAAATAAACAGTATCGCGACTCGTCATGATTTAGATGAATTTGAACAGCAGAATATTGAAGAAGCTATTGAATGGGTAATGAAGCAGAATATTTCGGTCGACAGGTTCCTCGCGGAAGAATTCGTTAGGGAACTGCATTTTCGAATGTTCGGTTCAGTTTGGACGTGGGCGGGGAAGTTCAGGAAATCCGGCAAGACCGTTGGCGTTGATTGGGTCTCCATCCCCATCGAACTTAAGAAGCTTCTGGACGATTGTCGTTATTGGCTAGATAATGAAATTTTTTCAGAAGAGGAAACGGCCGTCAGGCTAAAACATCGTTTGGTTTATATTCATCCGTTTCCAAACGGCAATGGGCGTCATTCTCGTTTAATGGCCGACGTCTTGATGGAAAAAGTGTTTCATAAGCCGATTTTTACTTGGGGCGGAGAAAATCTAGATTCCATCGGCGATATCCGTTCAAGATACATTCAGGCAATAAGAGAAGCGGATAATGGTAACTACCTACCTTTATTAGAGTTTGCAAAATCGTAAATTTTGGTTCTTATAGAAACTAGATTGTAATTGTTTACACTATATGATGTAAACAATTACAACAACTAGACTAATAATACCTTCGTCAGTTAGACTAATAATTAGACTTATAAATAGTGATATGTTGGCTTATTTGACCCCTCCTGACCTCTATTGACCCTATAAGAGGGGTGGCATATAATGAAAATAGGTCAAGCGGAAAGGCGTTAAAATAAGGCGCCAGAATAAAGCCAATAAATTTTGAATTATGCCCCAAATGATCAGTGAAGAAATCAAGCCTCATGCCGTCTATACGACCGGCGAAACGGAGAAGATCCTCAAGATCAGCAATAGCACCTTGAAGCGCCTCTTGAAGCAGGGGCTCTTGAAGGCGAATAAGGTCGGGAAGCAGTATCGCATCCTCGGCTTAGAGATTCTGAAAATCGTTTCACCGGCGGTAGAGCATAAGGCCGTCGAAGCTTATTTAGATTTGAAACATAAAGTTATAGAGAAGACTAAGGAGTGGTAGGATCATAATCCGCCGCTTTTTTATTATAAAAAAATGATTGATGCCTTATTCGACAAGATAAATGAATTCCTTCCGGAAAGATGGCGTTGGGTTCTGAGCCATGAAGGTTTTCGCAAGTATTCTAAGAATACCGGGTGGCTTTTTTTCGGGCAGATGTTTTCGCTCTTAGTCGCCTTTGTCGCTGGCATTATCGTCGCTCGATATCTCGGGCCGAAGAATTACGGACTTTTAAATTACTCCATCGGTTTTGCCAGCTTATTCTCTTTCATTACCGCCATCGGTTCGGATATCGTTATTTCGCGGGAGATCATTAAGGGTGGCGAGGACGCGGATAAGATCATGGGCTCCGGTTTCGTCTTGAAGCTTATCGGCGGCTCAGTCGCTTTCTTGGCCGCTTTATCTTTTTCCTTCATCTTCAACGACAGCGGTTTGATTCATCTCATGATCGCCATATACTCCCTGACTTTTATCGCCGCTTCTTTCCAAGTAACCGGATCATTCTTCCAGTCGAAAGTGATGGCGAAAAAGAATGTTGTTGCCCAAATTGTCGTTTCCGCCGTCTCCTTACTAGTCAAGTTAGTTATCATCAAGCTAGGACTAGGAATAATCTATCTAGTCGCGTCTTATGTGCTTGATGCCGCCCTTTTGGCTCTCTTGCTGCTTTTAGCTTATCTAGCTTCGGAAAAGAAAGTCTTCCGCTTCGATTTTGACCGTGCGCTTTTCTATAAGATTTTGAAATATTCTTGGCCCCTGATGCTGTCGGCCGCAGCTAGCTTCTTATTGTTGCGGATAGACCAGGTCATCATCGGCAAAGCCTTAGGTGATGTGGCCGTCGGCATCTATTCGGCCGCCGTGAAATTAGTGGAGATATTCTATTTCATTCCGACTCTCGTCTGCTACTCTCTCTTTCCCGCCATCGTTAACGCTAAACAGGGAAGCGATGCCTCTTTCGCTAAGCGACTGAAGTCCTTGTATCTCTTCATGTTCTTCGCCGCCCTCTTCTTGGCTGTTTTTCTGTCCTTATTTTCCAAGCCCATCATTTCCCTGATCTTCGGTCCTGAATATTCTGCCGCCGCCGGCATACTGAAGATATACGCCTGGTCGAATATCGGCATGTTCTTGGGTGCGACTATCAATTATCGCCTAGTCGTCGAGAATAAAGAAAAATTCATTTTCTTGGTGCAGATAGTCCTCGTCATCATCAACGTCGCTTTGAACCTAATACTCTTGCCGCTCTTCGGCATGGCCGGATCAGCCGTCGCCACGCTCATCTCTTACAGTTTATGGCCTCTGCTCATGTCTCTTAATAAGAAAGATAAGAATAATAATTGATTTATGCCCAAAGTTTCCGTAATCATCCCGGCCTATAATCGTGCGGACATTCTGCCTCGGACGATTAAGAGCGTCCTAAATCAGACTTTTAAGGATTTCGAATTAATCGTTATCGATGACGGCTCGGCTGACAATACCGGCGAAGTCGTCCGGAAGATGGCTATGACAGATTCCCGGATAAAATATATCTATCAGGTTAATTCCGGCGGCGCGGCCAATCCGAAGAATCAGGCTTTCCTTATCAGCTCCGGAGAATTCATCGCCTATCTCGATCATGACGATGAGTGGCTGCCGGCTAAGCTGGAAAAACAGCTGAAATTTTTTGCCGATCATCCCAATGATAATCTCGGCCTAGTCAGCTGTAATGTCATGATCGTCAATAACAGCAATAAAAATTCCGGCGGCATCCATAAGATGCATAAGTTCAATTCTATCCGCGACTTGCTCTTGGAGGGAGGGAATTACGCTTTCAGCAATAGTTCGATCATGGTGTCTAGAGCCGTCGTCGAGCAAGTTGGTCCGAGGGACGAGTCTCTGAAATTATTCGAGGATCAGGATATCTTCGTCCGGATAGCGGCTGCGGGCTATCGCTTTGATTTCGTTGACGAAGTCCTGATCAATTATTATATTGATGATGAGAACCTATCGAAGGATTTCACGAAAGCCGCGCCTGATTATGAACGTTTCGTAGCTAAGCACCTGAAGCTGCTGAGCGAGTATCCGGACATCCTGGCTATCCATTATCGGCATTTGGGAACTATGAATTTCCTGGCCGGCAGATCGAAGGAAGCGCGCCAGTATTTTCTTAAATCCCTCAAGGTCGATTTCACTTGGCGCAACCTGTTTACGGCCGCCTGTTCGCTCTTGGGCAAGAATATTTATTTATCTATACTTAACGCCAAGAAGCGCCGTGCGCTTTCGGCTTACTAATATGGAAGGGAATAATTTAGCTAGCCAAGAGCATTGGGATGAATCTTATAAGGATCTGACTTTCTTCAAGCCGTCATTTTCTGACCCGATCCGTCGAATCATCAAGGCTTATGCGCCCGCTCTCGGCGCGAATCGATCCGTTTTTGAAGTCGGCTGTTTTCCGGGCCGCTATCTGAGCGTCTTCGGAGACAGGGGGTGCGTCTTGAACGGCGTTGACCTGACTCCGCGCGTCCTGACTGATATGCCGCGCTGGCTAGCCGCTAACGGCTATAAGATCGGAGATTTTTATTGCGATAATTTTTTCAAGCTTGAGGCCGGAAAGACTTATGATATCGTCTGTTCTTTCGGGTTCATTGAACATTTTGTAAATTATGATGAGGTTTTGCGCCGACATCTATCCTTCATCTCTCCGGGCGGAATGCTGATTCTGACCACTCCGAATTTTCGCGGTTCTTTCCAGAAGATGCTCCATAGCCATCTGGATAGCGGCAACCTGGAGAGGCATTATCTGCCATCAATGGATCCGGTAGCTTGGAAGAAAATTTTAGTCGATTCCGGCTATGAAGTATTATTTTCCGGCTTCAAAGGCGGTTTTGATTTTTGGGCGGAAAGCGAATCTAAGAGCACTCTTAAAAAAGCTTTGATCAGGCTACTGAATCTATCGGGAAAGATTCTTAGATTCTTGCCGTTTAACAGCGTTAGTTTTTCTCCTTATGCCGTTATCATAGCTAAGAATAAAAATTTATGACCAACTATCTCAAGAAGATCTATAAGAAGATTTTTCCCGATTGGACTATTTATTTGCAGCGGGCAGCTAAGGGTTGCGACAGCCTGCTCGATTTAGCTTGCGGCTATAATTCATTAGCGCAATTTTTAGACGTTAAGCACAAGGTCGGGGTGGAGATGTTCGAAGATTATCTGCGGCAGAGCCGCGAGAAGGGGATACATGACGAATATTTTCAAGACAATATCCTGACGATCGAATTCCCGCCGCGCTCTTACGACTTGGTCTTGGCTTCTGAGATCATCGAACATCTTGATAAGGCCGATGGCTTTACTCTCCTTGATAATGCTGAAAGATGGGCTAAGAAAAAGGTCGTCATCGCCACCCCGAACGGCTATATCAAACAGGATTCTTACGATGATAATCCGCTCCAGATTCATAAGTCCGGCTGGAGCATTGAAGAATTCAAGCAACGCGGCTATCGCGTCAACGGCATCGGCGGACTTAAATTCATTAGGGGCGAAAGGGGTGAATATAAATATAAGCCTTATGCCTTGTGGCGCCTGATCAATGATATCGGACAGAAGATCGTCTATCATTTTCCGCGCTTAGCTTTTCAATTAATAGCCGTCAAAGACATCAAATAAGATGAATAATCAATCCAGCTATAATTTCACCGTCTGTACTCCGACTTTGAATCGCGCCAATCTCTTGGGGCGAGTTTATGATTCCCTGAAGCGACAGGACTATAAAGATTTCGAATGGCTGATTGTCGACGACGGCTCGACTGACAATACCGGAGTCTTGGCTGAATCTTGGATCAAGGAAGCGATATTGCCGATCAGATATATCAAGCAGGAAAATAAAGGCAAGCACGCAGCTTTGAATGTGGGGCTCGATAACGCGCGCGGCCGCTTATTCTTAGTGATTGATTCCGATGATTATTTCGTTGATAATGCTTTGAGCATCTTTTGGAAATATTGGCAGTCGCTAGCCGATCAGGCTTCATTTTCCGGAGTGCTGGCTAATTGCATGGATCCCGCCCATAATATTATCGGCAGCGAGTTTCCTGAAGATGTTTATGATTCTGATTTCATCGAGGTTTTCTATCGCCGGAAAGTAAGGGGCGATAAGTGCGGCTTCTTCGTGACCGATATCCTGCGAGCTTATAAGTTCCCGGTATTTCCTGGAGAGAATTTCTTGTCAGAAGCTCTAGTTTGGAATCGCCTCGCTTTGAAATATAAGACCCGTTTCATCAACGACCGCTTGCTAGTCGCCGACTATCAGCCGGGCGGATTATCTGATCGTTCGGTCGTTCTGAGGATGAAGAATCCATTGGGCGCAATCGTTTACTATCAAGAATTTTTAGATTTGCCGCTAGCTATATCTTGGAAGCTGAGGAACCTCGTCAATTATATCAGGTTCTCCCTGCACGGCCGGATAAATATCTGGAAGCAGGCCAGAGCGTTGAAGCCGGCGTATCTGAAATTTTTTTTCCCGTTTTTTCTGCCGCTAGGCTTGTTTTTCTTTTATTCAGATCGTCGCAAATAACTATCATATGAGATATCTTCTTATCAACTCGCTAAAGTTCGGTGGAGCAGAGAAAGTGGCGCAGATACTATCTGACGCCGGAGTTTTTGATAAGATCATCACGCTGGAAGATGAGCAGGACTTTCCGCTCGGCGTTCCGATTATGAAGCTTAGCGGGCATACTCAGGCGACAAGCAGCGCGCTCAAGACTATTTTCATTCCTGTCTATGCTTGGCGCTTGCGTCGGATTTTGAGAGGCGGAGACGTGGTAGTCAGCTTCATCGAACGGGCGAACTTCGTCAATATCTGCGCGAAGATCATATCCGGCCATAAGGCGGTTATCGCTTTGCATACCAATATCTCCTCATCGTTCAAGACTCTTAAGAAGTACCCTTATTATCTGCTTATCAAGATGCTTTATCCTCGAGCCGACGCTGTCATTTCCGTATCTAAAGGAATTAATGACGACTTCAAGAGGATTATCAGCTTTAAGCGCTATAATTCCGTCATCTATAATCCAATTGATCTGATTTCGGTTAATAGTCTGAAGTCTGAGGTCTTGGGTTTTTCCGATGAATTAATGCAAAACAGTCTCATTACCGTTGGCCGTCTATTTTATCAGAAGGCTCAATGGACGTTGCTGAAAACCTTCAGTGGCTTGCTAGGGAAGATCCCTGGCGCGAAACTATTTATTATCGGAGACGGCGATCTGCGCGGCCAGCTCTTAGCTTATGCCGCCGGATTAGGCCTGAAAGTATTTTCCGTCTTTTCTAATCCGATAGCAGAAATAGATTCTTCTTATGATGTCTATTTCCTAGGTTTTCAGAAGAACCCATATAAATTCATGGCTAGAGCGACTGTCTTTGTTCTTAGTTCTGTTTCCGAAGGCATGCCCATGGTCGTGCTTGAGGCTATGGCTTGCGGCTTGCCAGTCGTTTCTAGCGATTGTAATTACGGGCCGAGAGAGATACTCTTAAGCGGCGGGAAGAAATTCGGTTTGCTCGTGCCGGTCTTGGATTATAAGATATCCGAAGATATTGATACGGCCGATAAGGGGCATGGAGAGTGGCTCGAAGCTTTTTCTGGCCTCTTGAATGACGAAGAAAAGAGAAGGGAGTATCAGGAATTATCCTTAGCTCGAGCCGAAGACTTCTCGATAAGCCAGATAAAGGCTATCTGGCGGGAGCTTTTTGAAAAAATAGAGGATAAGAAAGAATAAATTATGACGCTGCGATTTTTAAACATCAAGAATGAGAAGATATCACAGGTCGTCTATTACGTCTTCTTTGCCGGAGCCGCGACCGTCTGCGATTTCGGCATATTATACCTTCTGACCGATAAGGCCCATTTCCATTATTTCATATCTGCGGCCATCTCTTATACCGTCGGTATGGCCGTCAATTATACTTTGAATAAATTCTTCAATTTTAAAGACAAGGATAAGAAGATCGCCCTGCAGTTCGGAGTCTTCGCCGGCGTCGCGCTCGTCGGGCTAGCTCTCAATCAGGCAATTATCAGCGCTTTAGTAGAATTATTCGGACTCTGGTATATGTTCGCCAAGGCTGTCAGCCTCTTGCTGGTGATGTTTTGGAGTTTCTGGGCGCATAAGAATATTACTTTCAACCTGAAGAGATTTCGCAAGAATAAAGATATTTTGGATAATAAATAAGACAGGAATAATCAATAAATATGGAAAACGAAGCAATGAAATCTAAGACGGTCCTGATCATTGGCGCCGGGCCGGCCGGTCTAGCGGCTGCCTATCAATTGCTTAAAGCCTCGGACATCAAGCCGATCATCATCGAACAGGAAAGCCAGGTCGGCGGCATCTCTAAGACTATAGAGCATAATGGTTATCGCATTGATATCGGTCCGCATCGTTTTTTCTCTAAAGTCGATCGCGTCAATGATTTTTGGCAAGAGATTCTCGGGCCTAAGGATGGGGAGTCTGGCGAAGGCGATTTTCTTTCGGTTAATCGGCTGACTCGGATATTCTTTCTTAAGAAGTTCTTCAATTACCCGATAAAGCTGAATTATCAGACTCTTTCTAATCTCGGTCCTTGGCGGGTGATTAAGATCGGCCTCAGCTATATCCGCATCCGCCTCTTTCCGATCCGTTCAGAAAAATCTCTGGCTGATTTTTATATCAATCGTTTTGGGAAAGAATTATATGAGACTTTCTTCATGGATTATACGGAGAAAGTCTGGGGGGTGCCTTGCGAGAAGATCCCGCCGTCTTGGGGCGGGCAGAGAGTCAAGGGCTTGTCTATCACCGAGGTTATCAAGCACGCCATTTTCGATATCTTCAAGAAGAAAGGAAAGAAAGTTGAGACGAGCCTGATAGAGAAATTCCATTATCCGCGTTATGGCGCCGGGCAGATGTATCAAGAGACCGCGAATCTGATCGAGAAGAGGGGCGGAATCATCAAGCTTAATCAGCGGGTGGCGAGCTTTGATATCAACGCGGACGGGAAATTGGGTTCAGCGACGATCCAGGATCTGAAATCCGGCACTTCCTACGAGATCATGGCTGATCATATAATATCCACGATGCCGGTGAAAGAATTAATCGCCTCATTGCGCGGTCCGGTTCCGGCCGCAGTCAAGGAAGTCGCCGCCGGCCTGGTCTATCGCGATTATATAATGGTCGGCTTATTATTCAAGAAGATGGTCTTCAATAAGGATTATCAGATCCTGCCGGATAATTGGATATATATCCAAGAGAGGGACGCGACTATCGGTCGCTTAGATATCTTCAATAATTTCAGTCCGGACATGCTCAAGGACAAGGATAATGTCTGGCTGGGCGGGGAATATTTCTGTTTCGAGGGGGATGAGTTCTGGAATAGGAGCGATGAGGCGATCAAAGACTTCGCGGCCAGGGAACTCGAGAGGATGAAGATGGTCGACAGAGCCGATCTCATAGATTATGTTGTTCTGAGGGTCAAGAAGACTTACCCGGCTTATTTCGGCTCTTATGACCGTTTCGGAGAGATAAGAAGCTATCTCGATAAGTTAGAGAATCTTTATCTCGTCGGCCGTAATGGCATGCATAAGTATAATAATATGGATCATTCCATCTTGTCCGGTTTCGTGGCCGCTGATAATATCATAGCCGGCGTAAGAACCAAGGATAATCTTTGGGATATTAATACTGAAGAAGAATATCATGAGACTAAGAAAGAGAATAAATAAATCCTTTTGGGAATATCTGGCATATTTTTTGGCAGCCACTTTTGCCGCTTATTTCTTCTATTTGTCTAAAGGCATTCATGGCTGGGAACATCTTTTGTCTACTTGGCAGGTTTTTTCAGGGCTTACACCGTTTATAGATTTTTTTGAGCATCATGGCCCGCTGCAATATTATCTATTCGCGCCGCTTTTTTATCTCGGCGGTTATAATTTTTTTCCTTTTTGGATGATAATCATAAATTCCTTGATTTGTGTTCTATTCATTAGGTATTTTTTTTGGAATTTTTCTTTTGGGATCAGGGGTAGGCTGATATTAGCGGCGGTTCTTATCTGGCTTTGGACGGTCATGTTTGGCGGCGTTTTCCTGCCCGAGCCATACGTCGCCTGTTTAGTGATTCTGATTTATCTGTTTTTTTCAAAGATCAGAGCGGAAGCTCAATCGCGGACTAATAATATCTATCTAGCCATTTTTGGAATCCTGTTCGGAGCGCTGTTTTTGATAAAATTCAACGCTTTCGTCCTGTTATCTTTCGGCCTCTGCCTTTATTGCCTGTTTAATTTCAAGAAGGAGCGGTCTCTGATAAATCTGAAAAACATCTCTCTCTTTGCCGCGGGGATGATCGCGCCGTTATTGCCGTTCCTATTCATATATCATGATAAGCTCAGGCAGGTCGCTTATCTGATGTTCACTTATAATTTCGGAGTAGTCTCTCGCTTAGCTCGCGCTTGGCCGCCGCAACCATTCAGTCTCTTCTTCCTGATTTTATCTGTCGATATTATCGTTTTGAGCGCGATATTCTTCAATAAAGAGAACAGGGAAAAATATTATAAACTGACTTTTCCAATCCTGTCTTCGCTGTGCTTACTACTGATGTCTTATCCTTTATATGGCAATTTCCATCTTCTTCCGGCCATGGTCGGTTTTCTAACGGGAATCTTGCTGTTCTTTAAAGAAAAGATCTATCGGCGGTTTGCCGTTCAGGTTTCCGACTATAAGAAATACGTCGCCAGCGCGTTAGTTCTCCTAGTCATCTCCTATGTGTTCTTAACTTTCGCTAATTTTGTCTTTTCATTGGGTAAAGAGACTTATCGCATCTTCTGGGTCAGGCCCGAAGAATTCTATCATTCTGACTTTGCTCCGGGCGCTGCAGCCTATATAGAAGAGCAGGAAAGATGCGAATATGTCTATGTCTATCCGGCTGATCAATATAATCTGCCGATGTATATCGAACTGCCCGATGTTAAGCGAATCCGATTCGCCTATCCTAATTGGAACTGGACCTTTACTGAGGATATGCAGGAAATGATCGTCGCTGAGCTGGAGGATAAGCGAGTCGATTGCCTCTTAGTCGCGGATAAGCCCATGGAGACTACTCTGCACAGCCAGATCATCGAAGATTACGTCAGAGATAATTATTCCAAGGTCGGGGAAGTGACTTGGCGGATTTACAGTTTCAAGAATTTGTTGCCATTCAAATTCATCACCGACTATAAGAAGAATGGCCAAGATTTCACTTATAGCCTATTCAAGATCAACTCGCGTTAGATTTCAAATAAACTTTATAATTATTTTAAGTCCGCTCGGGATATAGGCTAAGCTCCGTAAAATTATAAAAAAGCCGATGAATAGGTGATGAAACGATGATTTTTAGTCTTTGACAGCCTCGATTTTGAGGATTAAAATTAAGTGAATATACTTAATTTTAATTTGAAATATATGCCTTTAATAAATCCTAAGAAAACTATCGCTCTATTCGAAAATGATCCTGTTCGTCGCGTTTGGAACAAGGAAGAAGAAAAATGGTACTTTTCTTTAATCGATGTCATCGCTATTTTAACTAGCCAGGCCGATTTTAAAAAAGCCCAAAGCTACTGGACTACATTGAAGAGCCGTCTAAAAAAGGAAGGAAATGAGTCTGTCACAAAATGTGACAAACTTAAAATGCAATCATCTGACGGTAAATATTATTTAACTGACGCTGCCGATGTCGAAACTCTATTGCGTTTGATTCAGTCAATTCCTTCTCCGAAAGCTGAGCCGTTTAAGCTCTGGCTGGCTAAAGTAGGCTATGAAAGAATGCGGGAAAGTATTGATCCGGAATTGGCTATAAGCCGCGCGCGAAGAAATTGGCAATTGCGCGGCCATAGCCAGAAATGGATAGAACGGCGCATGCTTAGCGTCGAGACAAGAAATAAGCTGACGGATTATTGGTCAGAGCATGAAGTTAATAAAGCTGTAGAATATGCTAAGCTGACTAATATCATTCATGAAGAATGGAGTGGCTTATCGGTTAGAGAACATAAAGACCTGAAAGGCCTGGAGGCAGAAAATTTGCGCGATCATATGTCGGAAGCGGAATTAATCTTTACTTCTTGGCTGAATTATCCACTCGCGAAATTGCTGAAGCCGGTAAGGCTGTAGGATATGAGAAAAACGAGGCGGCGGCTCATAGGGGTGGCAAGATTTCTGGTAACGCGCGGAAAGAATTGGAAAGCCAAATCAGACGGAATGTTGTTACTGGTGGTAATAATTTAAGAATGAAGAAAATAAAATAAGTCGGTGACAAATTGTTACGGACTGAGGAAGATTTTGAGTTGTCCCCAAATCGGGGACAACTGTCGACAATTTGTCGATAGTTGAGTCCGTTACAAAAATAAACCCGAGGAATTTCTCCCTCGGGTTTATGGGTATCTCAACGAATAAATTCTTATCTCCCTCCTCTACTGAGCATGGTCGCTACTGTCCGCAGGGCGATGGACAAGTCTAGATAGAGAGAGCGATGTTTGAGATAGAATAAGTCGTATTGGAGTTTCTCCAAGCTATCTTCGACCGAAGGGGAATGGTAGCGGCCGGAAATCTGGTCCCAGCCGGTGAGCCCCGGCTTGATCAGGAGGCGGGTCTTGAAGAAGGGAATCTGCTTCTCGAGATCGGCGGTTATTTCCGGGCGTTCCGGGCGCGGGCCGATAAAGCTCATCTCGCCGCGCAGGATATTCCAAATTTGAGGAATTTCATCTAATCGCGTTTTGCGCAAGAAGTTGCCGAAGCCGGTGATACGCTTGTCGCCTTCTATGGTCATGGTCCTGGTGTTGTCCTCTTCTTTCATGGTCCGGAATTTTATCATCCAGAAAGGCTTCTCGTTGCGGCCCAGGCGGACTTGGCGGAAAAAGACTGGTCCGCGGCTCTCAAGCTTGATGATAATAGCGATGAGGGGCCAAAGGGGAAGAGTGATTAAGAGGACGATGATCGCCAGGATCGTGTCTATCAGCTGCTTGATGAAATTATAATAATTCTTGCCGCCTTCTTTCAGATTTTCCAGGAACCAGCCCGGTCCGATCTCTTCGACCGGAACTTTGCCGGTCAGGAGCTCATAAAAATCCGGGTAATCGAAGAAAGTGATATTAAGAGACAGGCAATTGAAGAGGACTTGGCGCAAGCTGCCGCTCAGTCCGAAATCTTCGCAGATGACGACGGTATGGATATCTTTCTCCTTGATGCTCTCGGCTAGGCTGGCGATCTCTTCTTGGTTCTTGAAAATAAGGGCGGCTTGATAGCCGGCGCCGGGGTTGTTCTGCAGGCCGGCCACGATCTTCTCCGTCTTCTGGTTGAAGCCGATAATCGCCAGGCTTTCTTTGGGGATGAAAGAATGGATCAGCCCCTGGTAAAGGCCGCGCCAGGCAAAGAAGAGCAGGCTGAAGAGACCTAGGAAGATCAGGAGATTGGTCTTAGGAGCGATGCTGGTATTGGAATTGAGATAGAAATAGAGGATGGATAAGCCGCCGCTCAAGACGATAGCGCTGACGAGCTTCTGGAAAAAGACGCGGCCGTTCGCTTTCAGGTTGAGATTATAGAAATCATTAATATAAAGGACAATTAGCCAAATAATGAAGACAACGAAAAAATAGCGGGAGTGCTCCAGCCAGGTGCTGGTCCAGAGTGGTTGCGGATAGCGGATGGCGATTGTCAAGAATAGCGCCAGATTAAGGCTGGCCAGGTCGCCGCAGAACAGAATGAATTTTCTAAAACGGTTTAGCATATTTTTAGCGGATTATGTTTTAAATATATCAGTTTAATCCCTAAAAATCAATAAAAAAATCGGTTTATTTTCTAGTTAGATATGCTATAATAAAGTCAGTTATCCGCGGCGATTTTTCTCGTCCATCGGGATAACGGCAAGATTTAATTTATTTTGCTAATATTAAATAAAATGTTAAAGATAAAAAAATCCTGGCTGATTTTAGGGGTCTGTTTTTTTGTTTCCGCTTTATTTTTAGCCCCGTCAGTTTCAGAAGCGGCGGTCTGCGATCAGAATACGAACATTACTTTCGTGGCGCGCGATCCGGGCGGCTCGTATATCATGAATGCCCGCGTCGATGTCTATAAGCAGGAGCGAGACGCGAATGGCGTGACTAGACCGACGACGAAGTTTACCGGCGGCAATACCGATTCCGTCTTGGGGCGCGTGAATCTTAGTTGGCGCAATTCTAACGTCTCTTCCGATAATTATGTTATCCGCGTCCAGACTATTTCCAAGGATAACGCTAGTTTTTGGTTTTACGGAATAAATTTGGATTGTGGTGAGACTGCTTCCGTCGAAAGGACTTTGAGCGGCGCTTTATTTACGCTCTATGATTCTGATAATAATCTTCTGACTAATACCGCTTTCAATGTTTATTCGCAGACGACTGATACCGATGGCGCGCCGCTGAAGAACGAATTATTAGCCGGTCTCAATTCCGGTTCGACCGGCCGCGTCAAAACGTATCTCCCGCAGGGCAGCGTCCGCAGCCTCGACGGGACGCTGAAAGACCTTTACGCCATGGAGATAACCTATAATGGAGTCAAATCTTATTTCTATAATATTCAGATCTACGACGGCCAGCTGACGAACGTCAATTATTATTTAAGTGTCATCAAGGTCCGCTTGAAAGACGCCAGTGATAATAATGCGACCGGCGCGAAAGTCGAGGTCTATAACCAGAGTACGGATGCGAGCGATAATTATGTCAAAGGATCCAAGATCGGAGAATTCACTATCGGCGATAACGGCTACGGCTCAATGGAAATCGCTCCCGGCCTGTATATGCTGGCCGTCAAGAACGCGGACGGAACTTATAAATATTTTTGGGATAACCGGGTGGCTGATGGCGCTACCAGCCAATTCTTTTTGACTTTAGATAAAGCGTATTCTTCCTCTTCGTCTGATTCGACCTCCGCCAGCGGCGTCTGCAATAGCAGCTCTAATTTGAACCTAACTTTGCGCAATGCCGCCGGCGATATCGCCCCCGGATTAAAATTCGAGGTTTATACGCAGGCAGCTGACGCCAATGGCTTGCCCGCGGCGGGGACGAAAGTCTCGAGCGGCACGATCGATTCCGGCGGGCGCGCTACTGTTTCTTTCAAGCCGGATACTACTAAGACTTATGCTCTTAAGATCTGGGATAAGAAAGCCGACCTCGGCGAGTTCTGGTTCTTCGACGCTCTTAAATTCACTTGCGCTACGGATAAGACGATAGCGAAGACTATCCCGGTCCTGAAGATAATCCTGCGCGACGGAAAAGGAAATTTGAAGCGCAATCACGATTTTTCTTTGTCGGCCCAGCAATATGACGCCGATAATAATCCGATCATTCCTAACAACGGCTTGATCGCCAATATGAAGACCGATGCCGGCGGGCAGGCCTATATCTATGTCGCCCCCTATAACCCGTATCGCCGCAATCAGACCGGGCGTTATGTCGTCAGCTCGAAGAATGCCAGCGGCACGACGATCGTCTTATATAATATTATCGTTTCCGCGGACAAGGATACGACCTTCGAAGCGCGGATAAAAGAGAACGCGCCTTCGACCAGTTCGACTTCTTCTTCATCAGCCGCCGCGAATTCGGCCGCGAACTCAACCTCCTCTTCTAATTCTGCCGCTGCGGCCGCCTCCTCTCTGGCTCAGAGCCTGAAGGGCCGGATCTTATTGCAGGTCCAGGATAAGGGGCAGGCCTGGTATGTCAATCCGATAGACAGCAAGAAATATTATCTCGGCCGTCCGACTGACGCTTTTAATCTGATGCGCCGTTTCGGTTTAGGGATATCAAATGAGAATTTTACGGCTCTGGCGAAAAATCCGAGCGCTTGGAAGAACCTGGCCGGACGCATCCTGCTCAAGACTGAAGACAAGGGCATGGCTTATTACTTTGATCCGCTCAAGCTGAAACTGTATTATCTCGGCCGCCCGGCGGACGCTTTCAATGTTATCAGAAGCCGCGGCTTGGGGATAAGCAATGCTAACCTGGATAAGATCGCGACCGGAAAATAATTATGCATGATACGACCTATGGCCGAAATTGATTATAAATGGCCGACTATCGGCAATGAGAAAGTGATAGAATTCTTAGAGCGCGGCCTGAAAAATGACCGGATCGCCCAGACTTATGTTTTCACCGGCGCCGATGACTTAGGAAAATCAACGATTGCCTTGGCTTTTGCCGATAATCTGCAAGGCCATCCGCAAGGCTTCAATAGCGACCTGCATATTCTCGAGCCGGAAGCCGAGAAGAAGAGCATTTCGATCGAGGCCGTCCGAGAGTTCATCAAGACGCTTAATTTGAGTTCTTTCCTTAATTCCTATAAGATTGGAATCATCAAGCAGGCCGATCTTATGAGCCCGGAAGCGAAGAGCGCGCTGCTTAAGACCTTGGAAGAACCGAAAGAGAAGGTGATTATTATTTTACTGGCTGTGGATGAGCATAACTTGCCGGAAACGATCCTGTCGCGCGCCCAAGTCCTGTATTTCTATCCGGTGCCGGCCGCGACTATCTATGATTACCTCTTGAATAATCAGGGCGCCAATCGGAATCTGGCTAAAGACTTATCGTCTTTGGCCTTAGGCCGGCCCCTGGTCGCCTTGAAGTTATTCGAGAATCCGGGCGCCTACGAAGCCTATCTTGAAAAAGCGGCCAGCTGGCTCGAATTGATGCGCCTCGGCGCGAGCGATCGCTTGAGCGTCCTTGATAAGATTTTCATTGATAAGACCTGGAGCAAGTCGGCCGTCGAATCGGCCAATGCCGTGATCCTCATGGCCGAGGGTTTGGCCCGCGACCTGCTGCTCTTGAGCCTGGATAAGGATGAACATCTCCAGCACTCGGCTCTTAAATCAGAGTTAGAGAAGACTTTGGAATCTTTGGGAGTTAATAGGGTTGACGGTGGCGGCAATTTTAATGCGGCTGATCTATTGAATCAATTTCGCATATTAGCGCAGGCGAAAGAATATCTGGCCGGAAACGTCAACCCGCGCCTAGTGCTGGAACAGATTATTTTAAATTTTTAAAAATATGAATCGGAAAAACTTGAAAATGATTATCGCGCTCACGGCTATTATGATTACGGCCTCGGCCTGTTCAATTTCGACCTCCTCGACGGGAGGGAACTCCGCTAACGACAGCAGCCTATTCTTGTCGACTGACGCCGGCAATACTTGGCGCGCGGTGGCGAGCGTGCCGACTAACGATGGGCGCCTCCAGTCTATCAGCGACGTTAACGTCAATGTCATGTCTATGGATCCTCAGGATTCTCTGGCGGTCTATCTGGGAACTTTTGAGCGCGGCTTGTATTATACCTATAACGTTACTAAGGGCTGGATCGCGGTTTCCGGCTTGCCGGCGACGACTATCAGCGACGTCAAAGTCGATCCGAAGAATAAATGCGTGATCTATGCGGCTTTAGCCAATCGCGTCTATCGCTCGGCTGATTGCGCCCGGACCTGGGCGCAGATTTATTTCGACAATAATACCGGCGTGACCGTGAACGCCGTCGCCATCGATCATTATAATACCGCCAATATTTATATCGGCACGAGCCGCGGCGAGATAATCAAGAGCATCGATTCCGGCGCGGCTTGGCGGACTATCCAGCGGACGGATGAAGGCATCGCCCGCTTATTGGTCTCGCCCCTCGACAGCCGCTTGGTTTTCGTCGCTACGGCGAAGAATAAGATCTATAGCTTTACTTCCAATACCGATACTAACGCCGCTTATTCTTCCGATATCGAGCAGAATTTCATCGTCGATAATTGGACGGATCTGAACGCGGTGCTGAGCGATTTCGATCTGGGGAGCAGCTTCAAGGATGTCATCGTGAGCGCGAAAGACGGCTCGATCTTCCTGGCGACCGAGAAGCTCATTCTGCGCTCTCCGGATAACGGCATCACTTGGGAGAATATCAAACTGCTCCAGCCCGATAAGTCCGCGGCTATCAACGCTATCGCCATTGATCCGCAGAATTCCAGCAATATCTATTATGTGACCAATACGACTTTCTTCAAGTCGACTGACGGCGGCACGACCTGGACCACCAAGAATCTGCCGACCGCCCGCGCCGGCCGTACTCTGCTTATCGATTTTAATAATCCGAATAATATTTATTTAGGAACGGTTAAATTAAAATAATAATATTTAATAATAAAAATATATGAACCAGTATCTGCAAGCGAAACAAAATGAATTCACTAACGCCCTGGATTTCTTCAAGAAAGAGATCGGCGCCCTGCGCACCGGCCGCGCTAATCCGGCCGTGCTCGATAATGTCGAAGTCGAAGCTTATGGCGTCATGAATCCGCTCAACGCCGTCGGCAATATCGCTGTGGCCGATTCCCGCAGCATCATCATCGCGGCCTGGGATAAGACTGTCGTCAAGAATATCGAGAAAGCGCTGGTTGAAGCTGATTTGGGCTTAGGCGTAGTAAATGAGGGGGACAAGATTAGGCTGACCGTTCCGCCGCTCACCGAAGAAAACCGCAAGGAACTCGCGAAGAAGCTGAACGAAAAGATGGAGAAGGTCCGCATCATCCTGCGCGGCGCTCGGGACAACGTCAAGAATCTGATCGAGAAGGCCTATGAGGCTAAGGAGATTTCTGAGGATGATAAATTCCGCTTCATGAAGGAGCTGGACGAATTTTCCGCGAAGAAGAACGAGGAACTGAAAGATATCCGCGACCGCAAGGAGCAGGATATCATGGAGATCTAATCATAATCTATGTTATTAACAATAATCATCTTCCTGCTGGTCTTATCGGTGCTGGTGCTTGTCCATGAATTCGGGCATTTCTTGACCGCGCGCTTTTTCGGCGTCAAAGCGGAAGAATTCGGCCTAGGCTTTCCGCCGCGGGCTATCGGCTGGTATCGCAATCGTTTTGGCAAATGGCGGACGATCGCCGGTAATCGCAGCGTCGAGAGCCTGGAAGCGAGCGACAACGAAGCCCTGCACCCGGCGAAGCATGCCACTATTTATTCGCTCAATTGGCTGCCGCTCGGCGGATTCGTCAAGATAAAAGGCGAGAATGGCGGCGATAAGGACGAAGGCGACAGCTTCAGTTCTAAGAATATTACTCGGCGCATCGCTATCTTATCAGCCGGCGTGATTATGAATATTGTTCTCGCCTGGATTCTATTTTCTGTCGGTTATATGATCGGCTTGCCGCAATCTTCGGATACGCTTGGTAAGAAAGCGCGCGTCACCGACGCGCAAGTGCTGGTCCAGGAAGTCCTGCCGGAATCGGCCGCGGCTAGCGCCGGGCTTAAAGCCGGCGACGCTATCTTGCGTATCAATGATATGGGCATCGAGACCGAAAAGGTCTTGCAGGACGCGGTCGCGGCTAGCGCCGGCCGAGAAGCGGAGTTATTAATTAAAAGAGAAGGGGTTGAGCAGACCGTGAAAGTGACACCGCCGGTTAAAGAGGGCGGGCGCGCGACTATCGGTATCGCGATTTATTCTTCCGGGCTGGTCCGTTATCCTTTCTTTGTAGCTTTCTGGGAGGGCGCGAAGACGACGGGCTGGATTTTAGAGCAAATAGTCGTCGCTTTCGGCAACCTGTTCACGCAGATATTCCATGGCGATAATGTCGGCGATCAATTCGCCGGACCGGTCGGGATAGCTAAGATCACCGGGCAAGCGGCGCATCTTGGCTTCACTTACTTGCTTCAGTTCATGGCGCTCTTATCTTTGAATCTCGCGGTTATTAACATCGTCCCATTTCCGGCTCTAGACGGCGGGCGCATCCTGTTCCTGGCGATTGAGAAGATGAAGGGAAAGCCGGTGCGCAAAGAAGTGGAAGCGCTTATTCATAATATCGGCTTCTTACTGCTCATCGCTGTTATTATTTTCGTCACTTATAAGGATATTATTAAGCTGTTTTAAAAATATGCAAATCAAATTAAAATCCACTAAATTAGAGATGACTCCGGCTATCAAGAATTATATCCAAGAGAAGATGGATATGATTGAAAAATATTTGGGCGGTATCCAGATCTTGAATTGCGACGTGGAAATAGAGAAATCCGTCGGCGGCCAGCATAAAGGCGAAATTTTCCGCGCGGAGGTTAATCTACAATTGCCGCGCGAGATCTTGCGCGTCGAGAAGACCGAGGAGGATATGTATAAGGCGATTGATAAAGTTAAGGATCATCTGGAATTAGTCATCAAGAAATATAAGGAGAAGCTCTACGATCGCAAGAAGGCCGAAAAGCTCGGCGCTGAAGAATTGTCGGAAGAGGAATAAGTTTATTTTGGATTAAGATTTCAGAAAATGAAAAAGGCCTTGCTGGCGGCAGGGCCTTTTAGAACCGGATTTGTCATTTTTTTGACAAGAAGTCAATATTTATTTAATGAGAAATACGTATTATACTAATGTTAGAGCTAAAGAACTATTTTGCTTGATTTATTTTTTGTAATCTTGGCTAAATTATTTTAATGATATGAATATTTTTAAGCTATTCGGAGACGCTAATGAAAAGATGGTTAAGGCCATGAAACCGACGATTGATAAGATCGCTAGTTTTGAGCCGGAATTGCAGTCCATGGATGCTGACAAGTTGAAAGCGCAAACCGCTAAATTCAAAGAACGGTTAGCCAAGGGTGAGACTTTGGACGACCTTTTACCGGAAGCGTTCGCGACTATTAGAGAGGCGGCGCGCCGCATCCTGAACCAGCGCCATTTCGATGTCCAGCTCATCGGCGGCATCGTGCTGCATCGCGGCCAAATTGCGGAAATGAAGACTGGCGAAGGCAAGACCTTGGTTGCGACTTTACCATTATATCTTAATGCCTTGGCCGGCAAAGGCGTTCATCTTATTACCGTCAATGATTATTTGTCTCGTTTAGGCGCCGGCTGGATGGCTCCGGTATTCTATAGCTTAGGGCTCACGACTGGCGTCATCGTCCATGATATTGCTTACGTCTATGATCCGGAATATGTTGATGAGAGCCAATATGACGAGCGTTTGCAGCATTTTAAAAAGATTCCGCGTCGCGAGGCTTATGCTTGCGATATTACTTACGGCACCAATAACGAATTCGGCTTTGATTATCTGCGCGATAACATGGTCTATAATCTGGACCAAGCTGTCCAGCGCCCCCTTCATTACGCTATCGTCGATGAGATCGATTCTATTTTGATCGATGAGGCGCGGACGCCGCTTATTATCAGCGCTTCGGCCGAAGAGTCGACTGATAAGTATTTCAAATTCGCTCAGATAGTGGAACGCTTGGAAGAGAATGATGATTATAATGTTGATGAGAAAATGCGCGCCGCGACCCTGACTGAAGGCGGCATCAACAAGGTCGAGAAGATTCTCGGACTTGGCAATATCTATGTTGAGGGCGGAGTCAAAGAAGTCCATCATCTTGAGCAGGCCCTGAAAGCGCGTGTCTTATTCAAGCGCGATAAGGATTATGTCGTCAAAGACGGAGAAATAATCATCGTCGATGAATTTACCGGCCGCTTGATGCCCGGACGCCGCTATAGCGAGGGCTTGCATCAGGCCATCGAAGCGAAAGAAGGCGTGAAGGTTCAGAAAGAATCCCAGACCATGGCGACGATCACTTTCCAGAACTTGTTCCGTTTATATACGAAATTATCCGGCATGACCGGAACGGCCGCGACTGAAGCGGAAGAGTTCCATAAGATTTATAATTTAGAAACTATCATCATCCCGACGAATCGTCCGAATGTCCGCAAAGACCTAAATGATCTGATCTACCGCACGGAGATGGATAAATATCAGGCTGTCATCCGCGACACCAAAGAGAGAAGCCAAAAAGGCCAGCCGGTGCTTATCGGTACGATTTCAATTGAGAAGAACGAAGTTTTAGCAGAATTAATGGAACGCGAAGGCTTGCGTCCGCAGATGTTGAACGCTAAGAATCATCAAAAGGAAGCGGAAATTATCGCCCAGGCCGGGCGCAAAGGCGCTATCACGCTCGCGACGAATATGGCTGGCCGCGGCGTTGATATAATCTTAGGCGGCAATCCGCCGCTAGAAGCCGAACAAGCCGAGGTCCGCGCTCTGGGAGGCTTGCACGTCGTCGGCACCGAGCGCCATGAATCCCGCCGTATTGATAACCAGCTGCGTGGCCGCGCCGGACGCCAAGGCGACCCTGGTTCATCCCAGTTTTATGTTTCGACTGACGACGACCTGATGCGTATTTTTGGAGGCGACCGGATGAAGAATCTGATGAAGACTTTGAACGTCCCGGCCGACATGCCGATTGAGAACAAGATGATTTCCCGCTCAATCGAGAGCGCGCAGAAGAAAGTCGAAGGGAATAATTTCGATATCAGAAAGCACTTAGTCGAATATGACGATGTTATCAATAAGCATCGCTTAGGCATCTATCGCCGCCGCCGCGAAATTCTAGAGATTACTGAAGGCGTAAGAGCGGCTCAAGCTGAGGAAGCTAGCGTGGTCGAGTCTGCGCGCGCTTTAGGCGATATAATCTTAGAAATGGTTGATGCCGAAATCACTAAAGTCGTTAATTTTCATACGGCCGCCGATAACGCCTCTGAATGGAATGTTAAAGAGATTGCCGAGACTATGCGCACGATCTGGACCGGCGCGGATATGCTGGCCCCGATGGAAGAGATCGTGAAGAGCGGCCGTTCTAAGGATGATCTGAAAAATGAGATCCTAAATTTATTGATCACGGAAGCGAAGAAGAAATATCAGGCTTTGGATGCGATCTTCAGGGCCGCCAATCTCGAATTCAAGGAAGTCGAGAAGGGCGTGCTTATCCGTTCTATCGACCAGATGTGGGTAGAACATTTGGAAACTGTTGATTATCTGCGCCGCGGCATCGGCCTGCGCGGTTATGGCCAGCGCGATCCGCTCGTAGAATACAAAAAAGAAGCTTATCACTTATATCAGGAATTGAACGACCTTATCAGCCGCCAGGTCGTCTATTCTATCTTTAAGACCGCCGACGCCTTGACGATGGCGGCAGCGACGGAATTGAAATTATTCGCCGAAGCCCCGGAAAAGAAATTAGATTTCACCGGCGCGGTCAAGGAGATGCATAAGGAAGCGAGCGGGCGCAACACCGTTGATCTGGTTCATGAGAAAGCGAAAGACGAAAGCGGCGAGAAAGTCGGCCGCAATGATCCGTGCCCGTGCGGCAGCGGAAAAAAGTTTAAGCAGTGTTGCGGGAAATAATATGGATTTAAAAGAAACCTATAATAAAATCGCGTCCGACTGGCACCAGGATCATATGGCTGATGACTGGTGGATCGAAGGGACTAATAGATTTATTTCCTTGCTGAAGCCGGGAGATTTAGTCCTGGATGTTGGTTGCGCTGGAGGGCTAAAATCGAAATACTTTATCCAAAACAAATTACGAGTTGTTGGGATCGATATTTCGGAAAAAATGATTGAAATTGCGAAAAAAGAAGCTCCAACTGGCATTTTTTTCTCCTTGCCATTGGAAGATATTAGAAAATTGGATTATTCTTTTGAAGCGATATTCATGCAGGCGGTATTGCTTCATGTCCCTAAAAAAGAGGTATTTGCCAGGCTGCGTGAGGTGGTAGCTAAGTTAAAGCCAGGCGGCTATCTATATGTCGCCGTTAAAGAGTCGCATGTTAAGGGCGTAGAGGAAGAGATAAAGACCGAAAATGATTATGGCTATGAATATAAGAGATTTTTTAGTTATTTCACTCAATCTGAAATTGAAAAATATATTACAGACCTAGGGCTAGAAATTATTTTTTCCGATGTATCCGTCTCAGGGAGAACGAACTGGATTCAAGCAGTCGGCAGGAAATGATATTCAGCTAAGTATAATTGATACCACCAGAAATAATATGTTGAAACAAGAAAGGTTTAAATTGATTGCTTCTGTCTACGCCTTATTGATTAAAGATGATAGAATCTTGTTATTGCGTAGATTTCAGACAGGCTACGAAGACGGCAATTATGGATTAGTGGCCGGCCATGTCGATGGCAGAGAGACGATGAAAGAAGCGATGATGAGAGAAGCGCGCGAGGAGGCAGGTATTGATATAAATGATAATGATTTAGAATTGGCGCTAACCATGCATCGCTGGTGCGGAGATCATGAAAGGATAGATTTATTTTTTAAAGTGAAAGAATGGATTGGTATTCCAAAAAATATGGAACCGGAGAAATGTGATGAGTTATCATGGTTTCCGTTAGACAAATTGCCAAACAATACTATCCATTATATCAGAACCGCTATAGATTGTTATCTGAAAGATAAAAGTTATTGTGAGTTTGGTTGGGAGAAATAATTAAGCCTATATGAATTTAGAAACTTTTAGATGGCCAGCGCCGATTGATTCCTCCGACTCCGAAAATTCCGAGGAATTATTGGAGCGGGAAAGAGCCGACCAGATCATGGAAGAGCGGGAGACGGCGGAAATGGAGAAAACTGCCGAGCTGGTTGCGGAGCAGGAGAAGAGAGAGGAAGAAAAAAATAGCCATCGTCAGCCTAAGAGCGATAAAAAAGTTTATCCCAAAGCCCAGGTTCAAGCATATAGAACCAAGGAGACCGGAACTAAGACGGACAGCAAGCCGGTTGAAAATCCTGCAAAATTTAATCAGTGTAAGGAAGAGGACGGAGAGAATGATCGTCCCTATAGCGATATTTATCCTTATAGCCGCAATCTTAATCGACGTTAATCATTAAATCATATGTCTGACGAACAAAAAACGCCAAATACGAATTCTTTTCCCGCGATGGAAGAAGCTGTCCTAGATTTTTGGGAGAAGGCGGATATTTTCAATAAGACTTTGGAAAAAGACGCGCCCCGGGGCGACTATGTCTTCTATGATGGGCCGCCATTTGCGACCGGCACGCCGCATTATGGCCATATCGTGGCGTCTATCATGAAAGATATCGTCCCGCGCTATCAGACCATGCGCGGCTATCATGTTGATCGGAAATGGGGCTGGGATTGCCATGGCTTGCCGGTCGAGAATATCGTCGAGAAGCAGCTAGGCACCAAGACCAAGAAAGAAATCGAAGAGCTCGGCGTCGGAAAATTCAATGATCTCTGCCGCGCTAGCGTCATGACTTATGTCGATGAATGGAAGAAAGTCATCCGCCGCTTGGGACGCTGGGCTGATATGGAAAATTCCTATAAGACCATGGATTTGAATTTCATGGATTCTATTTGGTGGGCCTTCAAACAATTATGGGATAAAGATCTGATTTATAAGGATTACCGCTCCATGCATATCTGCCCGCGCTGCGAGACGACTTTGTCGCAATCTGAAGTGAGCGAAGGTTATCGCGATATCAAAGATTTATCAGTGATCGCGAAGTTTGAATTGCTAGACGAGCCAGGAACTTTCGTTCTCGCTTGGACGACGACGCCTTGGACTTTGATCGGCAATGTGGCTTTAGCAGTGGGGAAGAATATTGAATATGTAAAAGTTTATAGGGAGATAAATGGAAAAGGAGAAAATTATATTTTAGCAAAAGAAATATTTGATAATAAAGAAGGTGCAGTTGGCCAGGAATTTTCCAGAGTAAGATCAATAGCTGCGGATGAGATACCGCCCATAGTTAATTTAATCTCTTCTCTTAAAGGTTCCGATCTCGTCGGCAAATCATATAAGCCTCTTTTCAATTATTATTCTTCCGACAAATCTCTGGAGAACCACGATAACGGCTGGAAGATTTATGCCGGTGATTTCGTGACTACGACTGACGGCACCGGCGTCGTCCATATCGCTCCCGCTTTTGGTGAAGACGATATGAATCTCGGTAAGGTTAATAACTTGCCATTTGTCCAGCATGTCGGCATGGATGGCGTCTTTAAGCCGGAAGTTAAAGACTTTCCCGAACTGCACGTCAAGCCGTTAGATGATCATACTTCTACTGATGTAGAAATTATAAAATATCTGGCGAAGAACGGATTATTATTCTCTAAAGCGAAATACGAACACAGCTATCCGCATTGCTGGCGCTGCGATACGCCGCTAATCAATTACGCGACTTCTTCTTGGTTTGTCGGCGTCACGAAGATAAAAGAGCAATTACTGGAAAGTGCGAAGCATATCAATTGGTCGCCGGAATATCTGAAAGAAGGGCGTTTCGGTAATTGGCTCGAAGGCGCGCGCGATTGGTCTATCTCGCGCCAGCGTTTCTGGGCGAGCGCTATTCCGATCTGGGAATGTGCTTGCGGCGAGCGCCACGTCATCGGCAGTGTCGCGGAATTGGAAAAACTGACCGGCAAGACGATCGTCGATATCCATAAAGATAAGATTGATCCGCTGACTTTTGAATGTCCGAAATGCGGCGGCGAGATGAAGCGCGTTCCTGACGTTCTGGATTGCTGGTTCGAATCCGGCTCCATGCCGTTCGCGCAGCTGCATTATCCGATGGAAAATAAAGAGAGATTCGATAATAATTTTCCGGCGCAATTCATCGCCGAAGGCATTGATCAGACTAGGGCTTGGTTCTATTATCTTCATGTCATCGCCGGCGGAATCTTCGGCTGCCATTCTTTCCAGAACGTCATCGCTAACGGCATCGTCCTGGCCGAAGACGGCAAGAAGATGGCTAAGCGCTTGAAGAATTATCCGGATCCGATGGTCGTAATGGAAAAATACGGTTCCGACGCCTTGCGCGCTTATCTCGCGGCGGCGCCGGTCATGGCCGCCGAGAATCTTAATTTTTCTGAAGCCGGCGTCCAGGAATCGCTGCGCAAGAACTTAATGGTCTTATGGAACATTTATAAATTTTATGAGATGTTCGCCGTGGACGGAAATGATAAGCTTAAAGTCGGCGCCAGCCGGAATGTCTTAGACCAATGGATATTAGAAAAATTTAATTTGTTGGTTAAGGAGGTGACTGAATCTTTAGAAGCCTATAGCTTGCCGAAGGCGATGCGGCCGATTACCGAATTTATTGATGAGATGTCGACCTGGTATCTGCGCCGCAGCCGCGACCGTTTTAAATCCGAGGATGAAGCTGATAAGCAGGCGGCGCTAGCTGCGACTAAATATGTGTTGGTTGAACTCTCTAAGCTGATGGCGCCGTTCATGCCGTTCATAGCGGAGAATCTCTGGCAGAAGGCGAGCGGTAATGATTTTAAGGATGAAAGCCGTTCGGTCCATCTCGAGGCTTGGCCGGAAGAGATTGAATTGACGCATAAAAAGACTGAAGAAGATTCAGTCTTAGAGAAGATGGCTTTGGCTCGCCGCCTGGTCGAACTGGGCTTGGCGAAGCGCGATGAAGCCGGAATAAAAATCCGCCAGATGCTTTCTAAAATGACTGTGAAAGGCGTCGGCATCTTAGCTCCGGAATATTTGAGCCTGATTACCGACGAGCTTAATATCCAAGAGATAGATTTTTCCGTCGTCGCCACCGAGAAGATAGAAGTGGAATTGGATACGAATATCACTCCGGAACTTAAGAAGGAGGGAATCAAGCGCGAGCTCATCCGCTTCGTGAACATGCTCCGTAAAGATGCGGGCTTGAATCTTCAAGATAAGGCGGCTATTTATATCGCCGGAGCGGAAGCGACGATAGCCGAGGATATCAAGAAAATGAGCGCCGATATCCAGCGCGACACTCTCTCATCTTCTTTGGAAATAGTTTCGGAAATAAAAGCTGAATTCCGCAAGGAGATTAAAGTTGACGGCGTGAAGCTGGAGCTGGGGATCAAGAAAGTTTAATAAAAAAGGGCTGATTAATCTCAAGATCATATGACCACTAAAGAAATATTCAATCTGGCGATTTCCCTCGGCCAGAAAGCGGACTTACGCGGAGAAGAACGGGTTGCAAAATATCTAGCGCGCCAAAGGAAGAGATACGAAGAGCTGCCGGATAAAGCCAAGGCCGAATTTGATCCAGAGAAGTTCTCTAACCCTTATTCAGATTCCCGCCTCTTGGTTGATAATGGCAAGAAAGAAATCAAGAAGATATTGGCCGGCATAGATATGGGCGGTTCAGAATTATTATTAGCTAAACAGCTGGGTGATATTGATTTAGTTATTGCGCATCATCCCGAGGGCGTCGCTTTAGCCGATTTATCAGACGTCATGCATCTGCAGGCCGAAGTTCTGGCGGATTATGGCGTGCCGATAAATATCGCCGAGTCAGTCATCAAGCCGCGGATTTCCGAAGTGAGCCGCGAAATCTCGCCACTTAATCATGACCGCTCTGTCGATATGGCTCGTTTGCTTGGAATGGACTTCATGTGCGTCCATACTCCGGCTGATAATCTGGGCGCTAATTTTTTGGTTAAATTATTTAAAGAGAAAGAACGGGAATTGGAAAATGTTGGAGATATCTTAGAACTATTAAAAACTATTCCCGAATATCAGGCGGCGGCTCTTAAGAAAACCGGGCCGGTGCTTTTTTCCGGCGCGCCAGAACATAGCTGTGGCAAGATCGTCGTTACGGAATTTACCGGCGGCACTTCTGGATCCAAAGATATCTATGAGAAGATGGCGCAATACGGCATCGGCACGATCATCGGCATGCACATGACCGAAGAACATCGCAAGGAGGCTGAAAAATATCATATGAATGTGATTATCGCCGGCCACATGGCCTCGGATTCTTTAGGCATGAATTTATTTCTGGATGAGCTCGAGAAGCAGGGAATCGAAGTCATTCCGACTTCCGGCTTGATAAGGATAAAACGTTTTTAAAAAAGGAAAGAAAAAATTTCAGGCAAATAAAAAACCGAAAGATTGAACTTCCGGTTTTTGTTTCTCAGTCTTCGTCGCCAAGCTCTTAGGTTCTAGACTCATAGTCTTCATGAGTTGGCAGCCGCGAATTCTCAAATCTGATTATCGCTTCCCTTGTTAAGACTCTCTCATTTTTATTCGTTGTTTCGGCAATAAAATCTTCTAGTATCCGCATAACGCGAGCGCGGAATGATTCTTGCCTTTGATCGACGTCTCGCGTGAGATGTTTTTTAGTGATAATCAGGCCGATAAAATGTCTTTCGTCGTTGAAGATGTCGTCGTCTAATCCGGCTGTTTTATGTGCGACATTTTTCATGATGCAGTCAGCATAAATTTTCGCTAAGTCTTCCGTTGAGAAAGTTCTGTCCATGCTTTCCGTTATCAATTCCAGGACAATCTCTCTTTTTTTTTCATTCGAGAGATAGACTCTGATATCGAGGAGACATTTATTCAAAGAGGGAGCATCTTTAATCAGCGCTTTAACATAATTATCAAATTCAAAACTTTCTTCCCATAACTTGCGCAAGGGAAGAGCGTGGAAAAGCGCCAGAATGCAATAGAAGCTGTCATTTTCTGCTAGTCTTCTTTTTATATCGTTGACTATGAGCTTAAGGCTTATAGTCCGATAAAGACACCATAGAAGAGAACAGGCTATAAGCGCGGCGCCGGCAAAATAGTAAGCCATTAGAGTTTTCATGGTAGTTATCTTTAAAGTTAGACACTGGAAGCAACTTATTTTTAAAAGAGCTATTATTAACTTTATATATTACAATAATATTAAATTTCAGTCAATGATAATAAAAAAAGCTTCTTGGGGGAAGCTTTTTCTTTTAACTGTTCAGTTTTAATCACCAATCACTTAATCACTGCCTCCGAAAAGCATTTTCAGAGGTATGCGATAGGGTCGGAATTTGCATAACTCTTTCCAGCGATTAAATTTAATTATCGTGCCGGAAAAAGTCCAGCGATCAGTCCGGGCCACCGCGCCTCTGATCGCCAGAGAAGTCGTGACCGCAAGACTGATGATAGTGATGAAAAGCCAAAGATTCTGTTTGTGTATGGTTTCTTTTTTTTCAGCTATCTCTTGATTCAGAGCCTCAATTTTCTTCGTATCGTAATAATGATTTAAAGAAAATATTTGGTCTCCGTCAGCTTTGATTTCCGGCCAAGCGCCTTCGGGAATATTCAGGTTGCTAAGCGCGGAATTATCGAATTTTTTTATGCCTCGGGTAAAGGTTAGCCTGTAATCATTTTTATAATGATTAAGCACATACTCTGAATAGTAGTCGCCTTGTTTTATGACAATTACTTCTTCGGTAGTCTTGGCGCTGGCATAGCTAGTAATAGCTATAAGCAACAGCATCGATAAGATCATCTTTTTCATTGAAATTTTTTTATTAGACAATGTTAGACAATATTTTGAAAAGTACTATTATTCGGTAAAAAAGATTGTATCATTTAATTTTAATTTAGTCAATATTCCAAAAAATAATAATTTGGATTATACTTATAATATAAAAATTGGCTAATATATATGAAAAAAATAGAACTATTGGCTCCGGCTGGCAATATTATCAAGATGAAAACTGCCTACGCCTATGGCGCTGATGCGGTTTATTTAGGTATTCCGGATTTTTCTCTGCGCGTTAGAATCAATGATTTCGGCTTGAAGGAAGTGGGGGCGGCTATCAGGTATGCGCATGATCTGGGAAAAAAAGTCTATGTGACCATCAATATCTTCGCGCATAACGAGCATCTGAAAAAATTACCGGCGTATCTCCGGAAATTAAAAGCTATGCAAGCGGATGCGCTCATAATCTCTGATCCGGGGATAATCGCCCTCGTGAAGAAGGCCTGGCCGAAAGCGGAAATTCATCTGTCGACGCAAGCGAATTGCACTAATTCGGAAGCCGTGAAGTTCTGGGCGTGGCAGGGAGTGAAACGGATAATCTTGGGCCGGGAAGTGACTTTGAAAGAAATCAGTGAGATCCATCGCGCCGTTCCCAAAGTCGAATTAGAATATTTCGTCCATGGCGCAATGTGCATGGCTTATTCCGGCCGCTGCTTCTTATCTAAACTATTCGTCGATCGAAGCGGCAATCTCGGCGATTGCGCCCAGCCTTGCCGCTGGAAATATGATGTTAATCGCTATGGTTTAAAGGCAGAAGGCCATTCTGAAGAATTAGAATTAGTAGAAGAGAAGCACGGCGCTTATCTCTTGAATTCTAAAGACATGTGTTTGATAAAGTATTTGAAGGAACTGGCGGACGCGGGCATAACGAGCTTCAAGATCGAGGGTCGGGCTAAGAGCGTCTATTATCAAGCGACCGTCGTGGGCAGCTATCGCCGCGCTCTGACCGCGTTAGAGAAAAAAACTCCAGCCGCTAGATTAAAGAAAGAATTGGACTATCTTTTTTCTGAATTAAATACCAAGTTGATTCATCGCGGCTATACGGCTGGCTTCTTATTGGGCGGGAAGGCAGACCAGAATATTTCTGATTCACATCAGAAGAGCGCTTGGGAATTCTGCGGCCAGACTTTGGGCGAGATATCTGTTCAAACCCGCCGCCAGCTAGAAAAATTGAAGCTGGATAATCCGATCGTCTTCCAGGTTCATAACACTATTCATGCCGGCAGCGAAATAGAGATAATCAGGCCTGGATATGATATAATCAAGATACATCCAAGCGTTATCTGGAACGCTAAAACCGGAGAAGAGATAGAAGAAGCGCATGGCGGCGGAGGCGGCCAGATTGCGATTATCGGCCTGCCGGAAAACGCCGGACCGGTTCCTCCTTTATCAGTCATAAGAAGATTAGTAAAATAATAAGCCGGTAAAATAATAAAATTGTCTTAAAGATATGATTTCATTCTTGCGCGGCCGGATCATCAATAAAGGCCTTAATTACGCGATCCTAGAAACGCATGATATCGGCTATCAGGTCTTCATGGGAGAGACTTTGCTTAACGACTTGAAAATTGATAAAGAAGTAGAATTATATACTCATCATCAGATCAAGGAAGACGCCAGCGACCTATACGGCTTCAAGTCCTTGGAAGATTTAGAATTATTCGAACTCTTGCTGACTGTTTCCGGCGTCGGGCCGAAGTCGGCGCTCGGAGTGCTCAGTATCGCCACGGCTGGCGACATAAAAGAAGCGATCATCCGCGGTGATGCTAATCTCCTGACCAAGGTTTCCGGTATCGGCAAAAAAACGGCCGAACGTCTAGTTTTAGAATTAAAGACTAAGATAATGCGTATCGGCGGCGGCTCGACTGCCCTGAATTCCGCCATGTCTTCCGGCAGCGACGAGATAGATGCGCTTATGACTCTCGGTTATTCTTTATCGGAAGCGCGTGCGGCTTTGAATCTCGTAGATGCGAACTTAGTCGATAGCGGCGAAAGAGTGAAGGCGGCTTTAAAGAAAATGAGACAGAAATAATTTAGACGCGTGAATCTATAACCGCATGACGCTAGAAGACATAAATTTTTTTAAGTCCGAAAACGGACGCGAGCTATGGCAGCGATATGAATCTTATCAAGAAGAAGATTTGTATCGTTTGTTGTTTAAGAGCGCCGGCGGGCCGGAATATAAGTTTTTGCCTGGGATAGTGACGCTGATAAAATTAAGGCGCCAAGCCGCGAAAAAGTTTGTGCGCGCCGCGGAGATGCTCTTTACGCCGCTTAATCTGGAACAGTCGACGAGCGAAGCTATTTCTGAACATATTGCTCGCCGCTTCAAGCCGGAATGGAAAATTGTCGATTTGACCTGCGGTCTCGGCGGCAACCTGATTCCACTGGCGCAGCACTGCCAGTCAGCGGTTGCAGTCGATAAGTTGGATATTAATATCGCCTGCGCGCAAGCCAATGCCGCCGCTTACGGAGTCGCCAGCAAGATAGAATTTATTATTGGCGATGCCTATGAAAATATTAGTTCCGATGCCGACGCCTTTTTCCTTGATCCGGCGCGAGACAGGGAAGGCCAGACGAAAACGCGCTCCTTGGTTAATTCCGAGCCGGCTCTATTAAGAATACTGCCGGAAATATTCAAGATTACCCATAATGTCGGCGTGAAGATTTCCCCGGCCTTCGATTACAAGGAATTGGAAGCCTTGTCGGAGAAACCGGAGATAGAGATTATTGCCGAGGATAATAATTGTAAAGTGGCGATGCTTTGGTTCGGTGAGCTGAGGACTGAAGCCGCGCGTCGAGCAACTATCTTAGTCAAGAACGGCGTCTATGAGTTTATTGATTCCAAATCTCGTCCGCTTGTTCCGATAGTTCCAGAACCAGGGAACTTTCTTTATGAACCGAACAAAGCGATTATCAAAGCTCATCTGATTGAAGATCTGGCCGCTTCTTATGGTCTATCGAAAATCAATCGCCATCTGTCTTTTCTGACTGGCGATGTCCTGGTTGGAGCTGATAAGCCGGGAATTTTCCGCGTTTTCAAGATCAAGGCTTGTCGCCCCTTCGCACTTAAGGAATTAAAGTCATATTTGAAGGCCGAGGGCATTGAGCGCGTAAATATCATGACGAAAAGATTTCCGCTTTTGCCTGAAGAGCTGTATAAGAAATTGAAAGTGAAGGAAGGCGGCGATCTCTTCTTGATCGTGACGGTTTTAAGCGACGAAGAACGCTATTATCTGCTGGCTGAACGCGTTTAAATCGCCTTTACAAGAGCCGGTTTTTTGGTTAATATATAAATGATTAAACACTCTTATTTTTCATATTTATGCGCCAATCGCAACTTTTTACTAAGACTGTCAAAGAACTGCCTAAAGATGAAGCTAGCTATAATGCGCAAGCGCTTATTCGCGCCGGTTTTGTCGATAAAGTCGCGGCCGGAGTTTATTCTTATCTGCCTCTAGGCAAGCGCGTTTTGGATAAGATTTGCCGCGTTATCCGCGAAGAGATGGATGCTATCGGCGGTCAGGAAATATTGATGACCTCTTTAGTTCCGAAAGAAAATTTAGAAGCTTCTAATCGTTGGGCTAATTTCGATGTCTTGTTCCGTTTGACTGGCGGCGATAATAAGGAATACGCTCTAGGCGCGACGCACGAAGAGATTGTCTCCCCGCTCGTTAAGAAATTTATTTGTTCTTATAAAGATCTGCCTTTCGGCGTCTATCAGATTCAGACGAAGTTCCGTAATGAAAAAAGAGCTAAGGCCGGATTATTGCGCGGCCGCGAATTCTTGATGAAAGATCTTTATTCTTTTCATACCGATCAAACTGATCTCGACGCTTATTATGAGAAAGCTATCGAAGCGTATAAGAAGGTCTATCAGCGTCTCGGTTTGGGCGATATTACCTATGTGACCTATGCTTCCGGTGGAACTTTTTCAAAATATTCCCACGAGTTCCAGACTTTAGCCGAAGCTGGCGAAGACTTGATTTATATCTGCGATAAATGCCATATCGCTATCAATAAGGAAATAATTGCCGAACAGGATTCTTGCCCGATTTGCGGCAATAAGAAATTAACAGAAAAGAAAGCGATCGAAGTCGGCAATATCTTCAAGCTCGGTACGAAATTTTCGGCGCCTTTCAATATTTCTTACAAGGATAGCGCCGGCAAGGAGAATACTCCGGTAATGGGCTGCTACGGCATGGGGCCTAGTCGAGTCATGGGAACAATCGTGGAAACCTATCACGACGATAAGGGAATAGTTTGGCCGGAAAATATCGCGCCGTTCCAGATTCATCTGATATCCTTAAATGAGAATGACGCGGCGGCGCGTATTTATGAAGACCTGACTAAGGCCGGCTTTGAAGTCTTGTATGATGATCGCGAAGCATCAGCCGGAGAAAAATTCGCCGATGCCGATCTGATTGGCTGCCCATATCGTGTCGTCGTTAGCAAGAAAACTTTGGGTGAAGACAGCGTCGAGTTGAAACGCCGCTCCGAAGATAAAGGCGCCTTAATCAAGATCAAGGAGCTGGCCTCTAAATTAAAATAGCCATCAGCTAAATAACTTATGTTCAATAATCTTCTCGGAAAATTCAGCCATGACTTAGGGATAGACTTGGGAACCAAGAATACCCTGGTTTATGTCGTTGATAAAGGGTTGGTAATCAATGAACCTAGCGTCGTCGCTATCAATAAACGCACGAATGAAATTCTGGAAGTCGGCGAGGCAGCCAAGAAGATGGTCGGTAAGACGCCGGGCCATATCGAGGCGATCAAGCCGCTCGTCGAAGGAATTATCTCTGATTTTGAAGTGACGGAAAAGATGCTCAAGTATTTCATCAATAAGGTTCATACCGAGAATTTTACTTTAATCTCCCGGCCGCGCGTTGTCATCGGCATTCCGCTCGATCTGACTGAAGTAGAGAAGAAAGCGGTCGAGGATGCCGCTAAGTCTGCCGGCGCTCGTAAAGTTTATTTGATTGAAGAAGCGATGGCGGCCGCTATCGGCGCTCGTTTGCCCGTAACTGAAGCGACGGCGACTATGGTCGTCGATATCGGCGGCGGCACTACTGAAATCGCCGTCATTTCTCTCGGCGGCGTCGTTACTTGGAAATCTCTAAAAGCGGCCGGCAATGAATTTGATAACAACATTATTGAATATATCCGCGAAGAGTTTAATATTCTCATCGGGGAACAATTAGCGGAAGCGATCAAGATCTCTGTCGGTTCGGCTGTGCCTTTAGAAACGCCGACCGAAATCGAAGTGCGCGGCCGTGATCTTGTCACTGGTTTGCCAAAAGCTTTAATGGTTAGCGATAAACAGATTAGGGAAGCGATCAGCCGGACGGTCATCAAGATTATCGACAACATCAAGATGATTCTAGAAACGACTCCGCCGGAATTAGTCTCCGATATTTATGAGCGCGGCCTATATCTATCTGGCGGCGGCGCTTTATTGCGCGGTTTGGATAAGGCGATTTCTTTAGCCACCAAGATTCCCGTGAAGATTTCTGACGACCCTTTGACTTGCGTCGTGCGCGGCACTGGCATTCTTTTAACTGATAAGGAATTATTAGAAAAAGTCGTCTTACCTTCGAATACTGACTAATGCTGACTGATATGATCAGGATCAAGAAGAACAATCCGATCGTCCCTGGCCTGATAATAGCCGTCGCGCTGTTTTTTTTGCATATATCAGGATTCTTGCGTCCGTTGGAAAATTCTTTGTCTTACTTGATAAAGCCGATTGCCGGCCGGTTCTATACGGCCGGTACGGATATCAAGATGGCTTATGACGCTAATAATAATCCGGAAGATCCGAACGCGAGAGCCGAGCGCTTAGCCAAGGAAGTAGCCGTGTTGACGGTCGCTAATTCTCGCCGTTTGGAAATAGAGGAAGAGAATCGTAAATTACGAGAAGCTTTGAAATTCGTTAGTAATAATAGTTCTCGCGTCGTGGTCGCGAGCGTCATCGCTAAAGAAGCGGCCGCTGAAGATAGCCTAGGGCTAGTCATTAATCGCGGCGCCAAGGACGGTTTAGTCCCTGGCTTAGCGGTAGTGAGCGAAGAAGGACTCATAGTCGGCAAAGTTTTAGAAACTAAAGATACGACTGCTAAGATATGCCTGACGACGAATCCAAGCTGCCAATTAGCGGCGGCGATTCAGAATTCCGATAAGACTCAGGGAATCACCGACGGCGATCTCGGCCTGACGATTAAGATGAATTATATTCCCCAGTTAGAGAAGATAGCGCCAGGCGATATCGTCATAACTTCAGGCTTAGGCGAGCATATCGCCCGCGGCCTGGTCATCGGCCGGATCACGCAGGTATTCAACGAGAGCAACGAAGTCTGGCAGGAAGCGATTATCGAACCTTTGGCCGAACTTGATAATCTGACGATAGTTTCTATCCTTATCCCTTAATATTTCGGGAGTATGCTGAAAAAAATCTGGCAGATAGCATTTTTAATTTTACTGCTTTCAGGCGTCGCCATCGTCCAATTTTCTTTTATCTTCTCGTTACCGTCAGTTTTTAGCCAGATAAATTTGGCCGTAATTACTTTGATCTTCACGCTCTTCTTTTTCGGCTTCCGGTCTTCGCTTTATGCCGCACTCGTCCTCGGTTTCTGGCTTGATCTATTTTCCTTTTATTTTTTCGGCCTCTATCTTCTGCTTTTCTTGCTGACGGTCATGCTCGCTAATTGGATACTAGAAACCAGGCTGACTAACCGTTCTTTATATTCTTTTCTGTTGTTAATCCTGATAGCGACGGCCGCTTATGATTTCGCGGCTGCCTTCCTGGTTTATCTGGTTGGCGCCTCTATCGGATCTTTCTTCTTGTGGAACGGCGCTTTCTGGTCGAATCTCCTTTATCAGATACTTTGGAGCGAATCAGCCGGCTTATTGATGTTCAGCCTAGCCGGCGCTTTGACGCGCCGCTTCAAGCCGTTCTTCTTAGAGAGAAAATAATTTTTATCTTAGGAATAATTAATAATATAGCTGTTCATATATATGTATGATTTTATAACTATTGGAGGGACAACGCGCGACATCTCTTTTTTCACCGATCAAGGAGTGCTGATGAAAGACGAAACCGATATCTTGCGCCAAAAATTATTGGCGTTCGAGTCGGGCGCGAAGATAAAAGTCGATAAATTCTATTATTCTTACGGCGGAGGCGCGGCTAATGCCGCGGCTTGTCTCGCTAATTTCGGCTTCAGAACCGCCTGCCTCGCTCCGGTCGGGAGCGACAGGAACGGCCGCTTGATTGTCGAAAACCTGAGGGCACGCCGCGTTGATACTCGCATGATTGAAAGAATCAAGAACGAGGAGAGCGGATCATCTTTTATCCTAATCGCTCCGAATGGAGAGCGCATCATCTTTGCTCAGCGCGGCGCTAACAAGAACTTGGCGATAGATGAGAAAGATATTTCTTATCTGAAGAACACCAAGGGCATCTATATCGCGTCTCTAGCCGGAGATTGGCCAGGAAATTTGAGAAAGATCTTCTCGGTCGTCAGCAGCCAGGGACCGAATGTCTTTTGGAATCCGGGCATGACCCAACTTTTAGGCGGAGCGGATAAGATCAGGATGTATCTGAAGAAAACGACCGTTTTGGCTTGCAATAAAGACGAAGCGCTGGCTTTAGTCATGAACACCGAAGGCTATAAAAATGCCGATCATAAAGTCTTGAATGATACAGAGAGCCTGATCAAGATTATCCATAGTTTTGGCGCGAAGATTGTGGTGATAACCTTGGGTAGCGACGGCGTAGTGGTTTTTGACGGACAAAAGGTAATTCAGCATGATATCATCAAAGAAGAGAAGCGTGTTGATACGACCGGCGTCGGCGATATTTTTAATTCATCGTTTGCCGCTGCCTGGACCCTGTTTAAAGGTGATATCGATAAAGCTCTGCATCTGAGTTTACAGAATGCCGCCGCTAAGGTCGCTCATATCGGCGCTCAGAACAGCTTGATTAAGATTAATTAATTAATTAAGTCTAGAATAAGGCTAATATATATGATTAAAGGTGTCATTATCAAGAAGATAGAAAAGTACGAAGATAACCGCGGCTGGTTGGCGGAAATTTTCCGCCGCGATGAACTCGCTTTTGATATGTCTATGGCTTATGTCAGCCTGACAAGACCGGGCATAATTCGCGGCCCGCACGAGCACGTGAACCAGAGCGACTGTTTCGTCTTTCTCGGTCCGGGTGCTTTCCGTTTGTATCTCTGGGATCGCCGCGATACCTCAGTAACTAAAGGAGAAGCTTTAGAAATAGAGGTCGGAGAAAATAATCCGACTCTCGTCATTGTGCCTCCTGGCGTCGTTCATGGTTATAAATGTGTGTCCGATATTCCGGCTCTGAGCCTTAATCTGCCTGATAAATTATATAAAGGCGAAGGAAAGAAAGAAGAGATTGATGAGATTAGATGGGAAACTAAGGAGGATAGCCCTTACAGAATAAAATAACTATAAATATGAAATTATTAGTCACCGGCGGCGCTGGCTTTATCGGTTCTAACTTCATCCATTATTGGTTAAAGAATAATCCAGAAGACAGTCTCGTCAATTTGGATGCTCTGACTTATGCCGGCAATCTGGATAGCCTCAAGGATATTGAAACCAATCCTAATTATAAATTCGTCAAAGGCGATATCTGTGATGCGGCGCTGGTTAATGATCTGGTCAAGGGGATAGATGTTATCGTTCATTTTGCGGCGGAAAGCCATGTTGATCGTTCGATCAAGAATAGCGCCGATTTTATCCATACTAATGTGGAGGGGACGCGCGTGCTATTAGAGGCCGCGAAAAATAATGGCAATATCCGTTTCCATCATATTTCGACTGATGAAGTCTTCGGCGCCTTGGAATTCGGCGCGCCGAAATTCAATGAAAAGACTCCTTATGATCCGCGCTCCCCTTACAGTGCCTCTAAGGCCGGATCGGATCACCTGGTTCGTGCTTATTATCATACTTATAAGCTGCCGATTACTATTTCAAATTGCTCCAATAATTATGGCCCGTATCAATATCCGGAAAAGCTCATCCCGCTTTTTATCACTAATCTAATGGAAGGGAAGAAAGTTCCGGTTTACGGTGCTGGGGCGAACGTGCGCGATTGGATCCATGTCGATGATCATAATCGCGGCGTTGAGATGATAATTAAGCAGGGGCGCAGCGGCGAAACTTATTGCTTGGGAGGAGATAACGAGAAGACTAACCTGGAAATAACTAAGCTTATTCTCAAATTGATGGATAAAGATGAGGAGATGGTGGAATATGTGCCTGACCGTCTCGGTCACGACCTTAGATACGCCATAGATTTTTCTAAAGCGAAGAAAGAATTAGGCTGGGAGCCGCTCCAATCATTCGAGGAAGGCTTGCGCGCGACCGTGGAGTGGTATAAGGTGAATGTTGCTTGGTGGCAGAGACTAAAATAATCATTTACGGATAGCGGATTAACGTCTATCCCTGATAAAAATATGGAAAACAAAAAAATATTCATCATCGAAGATGACGCCAATATCCTGTATGGGCTAGAATCGCAATTTTCTGCTGATGAATTCGAAGTGGGAACGGCAACCGGCGATGAAGAAATTGAGGAATTGATGGAGGAACTTCGGGATTTTGAACCGGATTTTATTATTCTTGATCTGATATTGCCCAAGATCGACGGTTTCGAGATCGTCAAGAGATTAAAGTCTGATGATGAGCTTAATGATAAGCAGATTTTTATTTTCACCGATCTGAGCGACGAGGATAGCCGCCAGCGCAGTTTGCAGCTGGGCGCTGATTATGTTTTTTTTAAGGAAGAGTTTGATACTTTTGAATTTGTCGAGAAAGTCAAGCGTATTGTCGCTGTCCAGGAAAAGACTGTCGATCGCGATTACGAAGAATAGGCGTCTATCCGCCAGTTTCCGCTAGTTTGACTAATACCCCCAAAAATACTAAGATAGATTAGTGTTATATTTTTGCGTATGTTTATCAAAAGAATCGGGATTGATCTCGGTACAACCTATACTTTGATTCATCTGCCTAAGCGCGGTATCGTTATTAACGAGCCGAGCGTGGTGGCGGTTTCTATTCATGATAAGAAAATCTTGGCGGTCGGAAACGAAGCTAAGGATATGATCGGCCGTACTCCGGATACGATCATGGCCGTGCGCCCTTTGAAGGATGGGGTCATTGCCGATTATCGGGCGACCGAAGCCATGATCCGTTATTTCATTAATAAAACTTTAGGAGGCATCCGCTTATTCCGTCCGGAAGTCATGGTGGCTGTGCCGGCGGGCATTTCGTCTACCGAACGCCGCGCGGTCATCGAAGCGACTATCGCCGCTGGCGCTAAAGCCGCTTATATCATCAAGGAGCCAGTAGCGGCGGCTATCGGCGCTGATATTCCTATCGGCTCGGCTACCGGACATATGGTCATAGATATCGGCGGCGGAACGGCGGAAATGGCCGTCATCTCTTTAGGGGGCATTGTCGCATCTACTTCTGTGCGCGTCGGCGGCAATAAGTTCGATGCCGCGATTTTAGAATATATCCGCAAGAAATATAACCTGGCTATCGGCGAAAGGACGGCCGAAGAAATCAAGATCAATATCGGCTCTGCTTTATATATGGAAGATAAATTATATTTGGAAATACGCGGCCGCGATATCGTGACCGGCTTGCCGCGTAGCCTGACTGTTTCAAGCGACGACGTGACTGAAGCTATTCAGAATGAATTGGAAGCGATTATCGCCGCGGCTAAGAAGGTGCTGCAGAAGACGCCGCCGGAGTTATCGGCGGATATCATGGATAAGGGCATAGTCCTGACTGGCGGCAGCTCCTTGCTCCGCAATATCGATCAATTGATCGCTCGCACGACTGGCGTCTCCGCTTATGTCGCCGATGATGCCATGCTTTGCGTCGCCAAGGGCACCGGTATCGCGCTTGATAATTTGGATTCTTATAAACGCAGCATTCTAGCAACTAAATAATTAGCGGGTCAGGGATGATCGGCTAATTTTTATTTATTATGATAATCGGGATTGACGCCTCGCGCGCTAACTTGCTCCATAAGACTGGTACCGAATGGTACTCTTTTTACTTGATTAAGAATCTGGCGGAGATAGATAAGGTTAATACTTATTGGCTTTATCTTAATCAGCCGGCGCAGCCGGAATTAGCGGAGACGGTCAAGAATAATTCTAATTTTTCCTTCAAGCTCTTAAAGTGGCCATTCTTTTCTTTCTGGACTCTCGGCCGCCTGACTTTGGAGATGCTTTATCATCGTCCGGATGTTTTATTCATTCCGGCTCATACTTTGCCGCTATTTGGTCCGCGCCGCACCGTCAACACTATTCATGATATCGCTTTTGTCCGTGAGCAGAATCTTTATCGGGCGGTCAAGGCGAAGACCAGTATAGTCGGAACGCGCCAGCTGATTAATTTTTTCGTCAGACTTCTGACCCTGGGGCGTTATCGCTCCGATTCCGTCGATTATCTTTATTGGTCGACCGCTTTCGCCCTGCATCATGCCCAGAAGATCATCGCCGTCTCCGAATTCACTAAGCAGGATATCTTAAATCTCTATCCCAAGACTCCGGCTAGCAAGGTGGCCGTCGTCCATAACGGCTATAATGATAAGCTTTATCGCCGTTTGCCGGAAAACCCGGAGAAAACTGCGGCTGTTCTAGATAAATACGGTTTAGAAGCCCCCTATTTCTTGTATATCGGCCGTTTGGAAAAGAAAAAAAATATTCCGGCTTTAGTCGAGGCGTTCGCCTACTTGCGAGAGAATCATTCGGATATGAAAGCCAAGCTAGTTCTTATCGGCGATGCCGGTTTCGGATTTGATGAGATAAAGTATACTATTGAGGAGTTCAATCTCAATAACCAGGTAACCATGCCCGGCTGGGTAGCCGAAGAGGACATGCCTTATGTCATGAACGCTGCCGCCGCCTTTATTTTTCCATCTAAGCATGAAGGTTTCGGCATCCCGGTTTTGCAATCCCTGGCTTGCGGTATCCCGACCGCCGTTTCCGATATTCCTGTTCTCAGAGAAGTCGCTGGCGACGCTGCTTTATATTTCGATCAGAACGATAAGCGGGCGATAGCGGAGGCGATGGGGCGGATATTATCCGATAATGAGCTGAGAGAAAGCTTGATTTTGAAAGGGCTGGAACAGGCTAAGAAATTCAGCTGGCGCCGCTGTGCCGAAGAAACTTTAGAGGTTATTACGAGCCTGTAAATAATAATTAAGATATGTTAGTATTAAGGTGTTATATGAAGAAATTGATAACATCTTTTTTTATTCTGTCCCTTTTTTTGGCAGAACCTGTTTTGGCTAATATTACGCCGAACGATTTTTATTATGGTAATCAATGGTACCTATCGAAGATTAAGGCGGACAGCGCCTGGGATAAGATTACTGGCAGCCCGGATATGGTGATTGCGGTCATTGATTCCGGCATTCAGGTCAATCATCCTGACCTGAAAGATAATATTTGGAAGAATGCTCGAGAGATTTTTGGCAATAATATTGATGATGACGGTAATGGTTTTATTGATGATGTGAGCGGCTGGGATTTCGTCAATAATGCTCCGGATCCATCACCGAAATTCACGGTGGGCTGGACCGAGGCCGGAGTTTCTCACGGTACGATGGTCGCCGGCATCATCGCCGCGCGCGGCAACAACAGCGAAGGCGTCGCCGGCATTACCTGGCAGGCGCAAATCATGGCTCTTAAAGTTTTGAATGATAAGGGTGAAGGCAAATTGAGCAATGTTATCCGGGCAATCGATTATGCGATTGCTAACGGCGCCGATATAATAAATCTTAGTTTTGTTTCTTTTACTTATAGCGATGGCATGCAGGAGGCGATACGCCGGGCGCACAAGGCTGGCATTATGATTGTGGCTGCCGCCGGCAACGAACAGGCGGATGGCGTCGGTTATGATATTGAGAAGACCCCTATCTATCCAGCTTGTTATGACGGCGAACTCATCGGCGAGAATATGGTGATCGGCGTGGCCGCGACTGATGCGCTGGATCAGAAAGCGAAATTTTCTAGCTATGGTTCGCGCTGCGTTGATCTGGTCGCTCCCGGCATCAGCTTTTTTAGCGCCGTAACTGCCGGCAGCGTAGTTGATTTTTCCAATAAACTCTATGACGGCTACTGGTCGGGGACTTCCATGGCGGCGCCGCAAGTGACCGCAACCCTAGCCTTGATTGCCCAAGCTAATTCAGAATTGAGTCGTCGCGAGATAGTTAATATCCTCTTCGCTTCCACTGATAATATCAGTCGGCTGAATCCTGATTATGCAGGCCAGTTAGGTAACGGACGCTTGAATGTCAATCGAGCCGTCGAGATGGCCAAAGAGAAATTATATAGCCGTGTCGGCCGTATAGTCGTCTTGCCGCAGAGCTCTGCCAAGAGCAAACAGCCTAAGCTTACGGCTGCTACTGGAGACCTGGCTGATAAGTTGCCTCTGGATATCAAGGGCGGAGAAAGCGTAGCGATAGGAGACGTCAACGGCGATGGCTTGGAGGAGATAGTCATCGGCGCGGGAACGAGCGGTGAGCCGAAAATCATGATTTATAGCGAAAGCGGCCGGTTGATTAAGCAGATTCTGGCATATGATAAATATTTTCGCGGCGGCGTGAGCGTCGCCTTAGTAGATATTAACGGCGATGAACAGATGGAAATCGCCGCCGCCCAAGCAGCGCGAGGCACGGGCCAAGTGAAGATTTTTAATTATAGCGGGCAGCTAAAGAAGCAATTCTTAGTCGATAGCCGGTATTGGCGCGGCGGGCTTAATCTAGCGGCTGGCGATATCGATGGCAATGGCGATCAAGAGATAGTAGCCGCTTACGGCGCTGGCTCCGAGCCGATGATCAAGATGTTCCACACTGACGGGAAGATTCTGGGCGCTTTCCTGGCTTATGAAAAGAAATTTCGCGGCGGAGTGAAAGTGGCCGTCGCGAATTTAAATGGTCGTAAGAACCACAATCAGGCGGATATTATTGTTTCTCCCGGAAAAGGCCGAGACCCGCAAATTAAGATATTTGATAATCACGGCATCATGACTCGCCAGTTTTTAGCTTATAGCCGTAATTGGCAGGGCGGGGTGAATCTGTCCGCCGGCGATTTGAATAACGACGGTTTGCCGGAGATAGCAACCGCTGCCCAGGCGGGGGCCGCGCCGCATGTCCGTGTTTTCAGCGCTCGCGGTGAATTAATGGAATCATTTTACGCCTGGGAAGAAAACTGGAATGGCGGCGTTAATATTGGTATAATAAAGATCAGTAACTAATAACTATATGTCTAAACAAGTCATCTTTGATAAGAAGAACATCCTTGTCGCTGGCGGCGCCGGTTTTATCGGCTCCCATCTTTGCGACGAGCTGCTTAAGACCGATAAAGTCATCTGCGTGGATAACTTTATTACCGGCAACGAACGCAATATTGATCATCTGCTCGCCAATCCCGATTTTATTTTCATCAATTATGACCTGTCCAAGCCTCTAGATCTGGAAGCGATTCCGGAATTGAAAAAATTTAAGATAGAATTCCAGGGCCTGCAAGAGATTTATAATCTGGCTTGTCCGATGTCGCCGCGCCGTTTTCTGGAAAATCGCTTAGCCGCTATCATGGCTAATTCATATGTCGTCAAGAATCTTCTAGATATGGCCGTAAAGTACAACTCTAAGCTGCTGCAATTTTCATCTTCGGTCGTCTATGGCCCGCGCCGAGCAGATAATCCAGAATTAAAAGTGAAGGAAACTGATTTGGGCGCAGTCGATCAATTATCAGAACGCAGTTCTTATGACGAAGGCAAGCGTTTTGCCGAAACCATAGTTAGCAATTATCGGTCTCTCTATAATGTCGATGCGCGTATCATGCGCCTTTTTCGCGTCTACGGACCGCGCATGGAAGCTAACGACGATCAGATGATTCCTGATTTCATCAAGAATGCCCTAGATAATAATGATGTAATTATCAATGGCGACGAAAAATTTTCTTCGTCTTTCTGCTATATCGACGACATTATTGATGCGGTTGGAAAATTCATGAATTCTGAACTTTCCGGTCCGATTAATGTCGGCTCTGATGTGGACACTAATCTGACTGATATGGTCAAGATGATCATTTCGCTGACGGATTCAAGCTCTAAAATCACCTATGCCGAGAATAAACTGTTCCTGAGCGAATTAGTCCTGCCCGATATCCATCAGGCGCGCAACGAGCTCGGCTGGATGCCGGTCGTGACGCTCGAGAACGGATTAAAGAAGACAATTTTTGATATTGAGGCCAATAAGAGATTACAGGGATTCGGATCCTAATTAGCCATCAGGAGTATTTTTCCGATCAGATCGTTTTCATTCCCCGGCGCAAATAAGAGATCATCCTTTTCTATCAGTTCCGGAATGCCGCCGAGACGGGAAGCGATAACCGGCAGGCCAGCGGCATGGGCGCCATAAATAGTCGTCGGCGAATTCTCATAGCATAAAGAGGGAACGATCAAACAATCGCTCTCTTTTTTTATTTTTTCCGTCTCTTCATAAGAAAGCGGCCCTAGGATTTTAATACGCGCATCAGCTTTTGCCTCGGTTCGCGCTTTTTCTAGACTGCTGCCGCCGCCACGGATGGCAATCGTCAAAGTCAATTCCGGCCCATTTATCTTTTTAAAAGCGTTTATTAATAAGAATATTCCTTTTTGTTCTTCAATCTGGCCGATGAATAGGAAATTTTTAGCGGGGCCATTTTTAGTTTGGGACGCGGTTTCCATTCCTGGCCAGATGAAAGGGCGGACTTCTTGTTTAGAATCTTTAAAAAAACCACGCTGTTTATGCATTTCTAAAAGCCAATCGGAAGGGGAAATGATTTTATCCGGAGAAGAGAAAAGCAGGCGCGTCAAAGCCTGATATACTTTGGCGCCAAAATTATTTATCTTTTCTTCTTGTCCGAAGATCATTAGTCCCGAGGGATGAAGGAGCTGGATGTCGTGCAGGAAATGCTCGTGGCGGACAAGCAGTTTTTTTAAAACGACCGGAGTCATAAAACCTAGGCCCATCAGGTTATGAGTGACGACTAGGTCGGGCTTTTCCGATTCCAGGATGGTTTTTATCTGGCGCGCCTTGCCGAAAGAAAAAATATCGCCGATATGCCAGCTAGCGCGATAGCAACGAGAATGCTTATTCAAGTTATAGAATTCGGAGTCGATGTAATATATCTTTTCTGCGGTGGTTTTTGCTTCGTCATTACCGGCGATTTTCGGGCGCGTCGCGATCAAGAAAACCTGGTGTCCGGATTTTCGAAAATCATCAGCCATGAGCTTAACGGCTGTTTCTGCGCCGCCGCGGCTGTATTCCCCGTATAGATTATGCATCAAGCCTATCTTCATATCATTTGAATAATTCCCTAAACTTAGTTTTCATCAGATTATCGCCATATTTTTTTTCCGCCAGAGCCCTGGCTTTTTCTGCCATTTCTCCAGGCCTAAGCTTGTCACTCATGAATAGCCTTAGCTTCTGTTCTAGATCAAAAACGCTTCCGGGTTCAATCAGCAATCCTTCTTCGCCGTCGTTAAAAACCTGGCGGACGCCGGGCAAATTAGAAGCCATAACTGGAGCGCCACAGGCTAGAGCCTCTATCAGGACGATGCCGAAGGCTTCATTGCCGTTAATCGAGGGCAGTATCAAAAGATCAGCTTTCTGATAAGCGCGGACAAGCTCGGTTTCGCTTAATTTTCCGACGAAGCGGACTTTTTTATTAAGATTCAGTCGCAGCGCCAGCGCTTCATATTCTGGGCGTTTGTCGCCTTCGCCGGCGATAGTTAGTTCAAAATTAAGGCCGCCTAGGCCGGCAGCAGCGCGTAATAATACGTCTACCCCTTTAAAATAATGGGCCGTGTCGAGCGCGCCGACGAATAATAAATCGAAGCGATCCTTCTTGATGAATTTAGCGCTGACAAAATTTACTATTTCCTTAGCTTTAGCTAGGAGGATATTATTAGCTGGCGTCTTCATTCCACTCGGTCGGAATTTATCTAGATCGACGGAAAAGGGTATCTCGCGGAATTTTTCCGGGTGAGCCCCGTAGCCATCTTTTATCTGGCTATGTTTTACATAATCCAGGCTGGCTGTGACAATCAACTCCGCCTGTTTTAGCAGGGAGGCGCGGATGAAGCGGCTAGGCAGGCTTAGTATCTTAGCTAGCGGATTCAAACCGACGACGTCCATATGATAATGGATTATCAATTTTGGTTTCTTATGAAATATTTTGAAAAGCCAGACGATTTCTGCTGTGCCGAAATACGGATAATGAAGATAGATATAGTCGAATGATTTCAAGCGCCAGAGCAGGGAGCCCAAAACAGAACCGTGGCCATATTTCAGCCACGGTTTTGTATTATAAGGCGTGAAGTCGATGACTTCATGTTCGGTTCTTAGTATCTGGCTGATTCGATCGGCGCTGTTGCCCATACCGCCGGCATAAGGCGGGAAAGCGCAGACGATAGAAGCGATTTTCATGTTTATTTCTTTAAGGTTATCTGGCGGACGATTTCGGTGAGACTCCTGTCCATCTTAGCTAGATCAAGTCTGAGCCGGAAGACCAGATAGAATAAGGCCAAGACCGCAATATAGATCAAGAAGTTGATGCCGCTGCCGGAAAAGCCGAGCCAGGCAACGAGACGGTCGATCTGTTTGATAAAGATGATGGCCGCCGCGGCGATTAGCCAAAAGACGAGCCATAAGGTGAATTCATTATTGCTAATTTGATTTTTCTTTTTTTGCGTGACTAGGCGGAAAATAAAGAAGATGATGATAACGATAGCGATTATCTGCTGCAGCATAAATTTGTCTTTAAGCTTATTTATTTTATTATTTTATGGATCAATAGGTCTTTAGCGACCCGGAAACCGCCGGATAGCTTTTGGCCGAAATGATGATAGATGACGGTGATCGGAACTTCGGCGACTCTTAATTTTTCTTGGAAGGCCTTTATCTGGATCTCACTGTTATGGGCCATCTCTCGATTATTTATCCTAATCTTTTCGGCGGCCAAGCGGCTCATCGCCCGGAAGCCGTTCTGCGGGTCGCTCAGTTTTATGCCCAGTATTACGCGAGTGAAGATTTGTGCGAGCGGCATAATCAGGTATTTCTTGACCGGCGGCAGATTCGCTTTCTTGCCTAAGAAGCGGGAACCGAAGACGATATCGGCGCTTCCTTCTCTTATCGGCGCGGTCATATCTTTTATTTCCGTGGCCAAGAATTGATCGTCGGCATCGAAATGGACGATGATATCGGCGCCATGGTCGAGAGCATAATCGTTTCCGGTCTGAAGCGCTGCGCCCTGGCCGCGATTGATCGGATGGCGGAAGACGGTTGCGCCGGCTATCTCGGCGGCCGCAGCAGTATCGTCGCCAGAGCCGTCGTCTATGACAACGATCTCATCGACAAAAGGCCGGGCGCCGGCAATGACTTTAGCGATATTTTTTCCTTCGTTCCAAGCAGGGATGACGCAGATTATCTTCATATTAATCCTTCTTTCGTTTTTTTTGTTCTGTCATGAGCGAGCGGACAGAAGCCATCTTTGAGCGCTGTCTTTTCTAGCTCTTCGCAATAACTCTCTGGTTTCTGCTCGTGCTTTTCGATAAGCAGTTTTTTCAGAGTCGGCGTAATTTGTAAGACTTCGAATAAGCCGATTTCTTTCCGTTGATCGCGGCTGGCTTTTCCGGACTTTCTTTTCATGGCGGCCAGGCGTTGATTTACGATCATCTTAAGGTTATCCAGCTTTAATTTCAAGGGCAGCTTCGCGGCCACGATATTATGAAGCGTTTCGAAAGAATCGGCAGCAGTCATGGTCCCGAAGACTAGTCGGCCGCTGTTAGCCGCTCGGATAGCGTATTCTAGCGAGTCAGGCTCATCCAGATCGTCAGTAAAGATTATTTCTGAATCTAGTTTGAGCAGTTTTTCCCAGTTAGTCTTGGTCGGAAGCAGGGAAGCGACTCCCGGAATTTCATAGGCAGTTTGTTTTTGCAGGGAGTAGATGCTCTTGTTAGAATCGCCTAGTTCGAGAAGCAAGGAATTAAGCGTGGCACTCTTGCCTTCGCCTTCCGGAGAACTAATGATTACTAAGCCCGATTTCAGTTTCAGGGATTTCCTGATCTCTTGGAGCCCCGGCTTCTGCAGTCCGATCCTATTCAGGCGCCAGAGAGTGAACGGTCGGTCGATGAGATTGATGATGATTTTTTCTCCATTTGCTTCCGGCAGGATAGTCAGATAGAAATTAATGCAGCCGGATTTATGATGGAGCTTGCAGTATTTTTTAACAGTCAATTCCCCTGGAGCGATGGCCAGTATCTTTCTTAGGCTGGAGAATAATTCCGGGTCTAACTTCTTAGGCAAGATTAGGCTCTGCTTATCCCGTCCGGAAAAGTAGCAGTCTAGGACAAGCTGGTCGGCTCGTCTGGCGATGACCAGATTATCCGCCCCTTCGCCGGCGGCATAATTGAATATCTTGGTGATAATTTTTTGGCTCATAATATCTTAATTATAACATAGTTTTGTATTATTTTAAAATGTGATAAACTGAAAATAAATAGATTATTCTCTTATCTTTTTATGGTTTATTCTAATCTTTACGCCCGTTTTTACTCTTTTTGTCAAGAAATCAGAACCGCTGGCGCGGCGCTTTGGCGTTTTGCCCCCAGTCGTTTCTACCTGGGGCTGGCCGCTTTGTTTCAGGTTGTCCTCTGGCTACAGGCTGTTTTTATTTATAAGCATTTAAGCGGAGAGCTGTTAGTCCTCCATTATAATATTGATTTTGGCATTGATCTCGTCGGCGCGCCTTGGCATATTTTCTTCTATCCGCTCTATGCCTTAGGTATCTTGGCTTTGAATTGGATTATGGTTGCCGCTCTGCATCGCCGCCAATATTTTCGGCTATTCGCCAATATCTTGCTGGCGGCCGCTGAATTGTTTTCGCTGTTCATCAGCTTGGCGTTGATGTTCATTTATTTGATTAATTTTAGATAATTTCCTTATGATGGAATTCTACGTCGTTAAGATCTTGTTTTTTTCCGCCCTCGCTTTCATTTTTACGATTATTGTCGCGCCCATCCTGACCCATTATCTCTATAAATATAAATTAGGGAAGAAGATCCGGAACAGCGGAGAAACGCCGATTTTCAGCGAGCTTCATGCGCACAAGGAGGGAACGCCGACTATGGGAGGTGTCCTTATTTGGGGAACTGTCCTGATTTTTATTCTTGGCTTTTCCGTTTTAAGCAGCCTATTCCCGGGGAATATTTTTAAACATCTTAATTTTTTATCCCGCTCAGAAACATTATTGCCTTTAGGCGCCCTAATCATTTCCGCTCTTATCGGCCTGTTCGATGATTGGTTGGATGTGCGCGGCCAGGGTGTTCTTGGCGGTGGCGGCTTGAAGTTGCGCCATCGCTTGCTCATATACACGCTAATTGCTATCGCGGGCGCGCTCTGGTTCTATTTCAAACTGGATTGGACGGTTTTTCATGTGCCTTTTTTGGGAAATTTTGAGATTGGCGCCTGGTATATCCCGATATTCATCTTTATTATCGTCGCCACTTCTTTTTCTGTTAATGAAACTGACGGCCTTGATGGTTTGGCTGGCGGAACCTTAATGATTGCTTTCGCCACTTATGGCATCATCGCTTTCATGTTGGGCCGTTATGAACTGGCGACTTTCTGCGGCGTCATCATCGGCGCTTTACTGGCTTTCCTATGGTTCAATATTCCGCCCGCCCGTTTTTATATGGGCGATACCGGCTCCATGAGCTTGGGCGTGACTCTCGGTATTATCGCAATGCTCACTAATAATTCGCTGCTCTTAATTTTTGTCGGATTGATTTTTTTATTAGAATCTTTATCAGTCATTATCCAAGTCTTGTCTAAGAGGCTGCGCGGCCGCAAAGTTTTCCTATCGGCGCCTATTCATCATCATTATCAGGCTAAAGGCTGGCCGGAAGCGAAGGTCGTCATGCGTTTCTGGGTGATAGCGATTATCGGCGCAGCTATCGGCTTGACCATCTTTTTGCTGGATCAGAAATTCTAACTATGTTCGGCATACACACGAAAAAAACATCGCCTCGTCCGGGTGAGCATGAACCCGATAAGAGCCTAATAACGGCTCTGTTCATTTTGCTCGTCGTCGGGTTAGTCATGCTTTTTAGCGCGTCTTCAGTTGTCTCCTACGCCCGTTACGGCAATACTTATCATTATCTTCTCCGCCAGGCTTTCAGTTTCGGTATCGCTTTGGTGGTCTTTTTTGCCGCCGCCCGTATTAATTATCATTGGTGGAAGAAGTTTGCCGGTTTCTTTTTGCTGTTTTCTATTATTCTACTCTTATTAGTCTTCATTCCCGGACTGCGTTCCGAATATGGAACTGCCCGCAGCTGGATTAATATTTTCGGCCAGTCTTTCCAGCCGTCGGAATTGGTGAAGGTTTCCTTCTTGATTTATTTGGCGACTTGGCTGGAAGCGAAGAAGGGAGATTTGAACAGTTTGACGAGCGGCGTTCTGCCATTCTTAGTGATACTCGGAGTGATCAGCATCTTGATGATTATGCAGCCGGATTTAGGAACCTTGTTTATTATCGCTTTTACGGCCGTAATCGTCTTTTTTTCCGGCGGCGGCAAAGTAATTCATATAATTATCGCGTTTCTTTTAGCCGCCTTGGCCCTATTCTTATTTCTCAGTTTGAACTCGAATTATCAAAGCGATCGCTTCAAGTGCTTGCAGGATCCAAGCTTTAGCGCTCAAGATAAGTGTTATCAGATAAATCAATCCTTGATAGCGGTCGGCTCCGGCGGCTTCTTCGGCCGCGGCCTCGGGCAGAGTCGCCAGAAGTTCATGTATCTGCCGGAAGTCTGGGGTGATTCGATTTTTCCGATCATCGCCGAAGAGACCGGATTTTTCTTCTCGACGCTTCTGATATTATTATATCTATTCCTTTTTTATCGCGGCCTGCTAGTTGCTCGTGGCGCTCCGGATATTTATGGTTCTTCTTTGGCAATCGGAATCGTCGCTTGGCTGGCAGTCCAAACTTTTTTAAATATCGGCGGCATGATTAATCTCATTCCGATGACCGGCGTGCCGCTGCCCTTTATTTCAGCCGGCGGCTCGGCAGCGCTTTCGTCTCTATTAGGTATGGGCATATTGGTCAATATCAGTAAACACGCGAAGATCCGCGGTTAGATTGAAAAAAATAATAAGAAGATATGGAAAATAATCAGACGACTAAAACGATAGTTTTCAGCGGCGGTGGCACAGGCGGGTCAGTGGCGCCGCTTTTAGCCGTAGCCGAAGAAATGCATCGAGGCGGCGGAGCTTCCGATTTGCGTTTCGTCTTCGTCGGTACGAAAGACGGCCTGGAAAGGGAAATGGTCGCCGCTTTCAATAAAGAAGTCGGTGCGATGGAATTTGTTCCGCTTATTAGCGGCAAATGGCGCCGTTATTTCTCTATTCATAATTTTTTAGATATCTTCAAGGTCATCGCCGCCTGGTTTCAGTCTTTTATCATATTGAAAAAGATAAATCCTGATATTGTGATCAGCGCCGGCGCTTTCGTCAGCGTGCCGCTAGTTTGGGCGGCGGCCGCCCAGAAAATCCCGATACTTGTCCATCAGCAGGATCTGCGCCCCGGATTAGCTAATAGACTGATGGCCCCTTGGGCGCGAGCTATTACCGTCGTCTTTGAAAAATCGTTGATCGATTACGGACCGAGAACTATTTTGGCTGGAAACCCGATACGCCAGCCAGTCAGCGCTCAGGATGAAAGCTTGGCTAAAGAGTTGCAAGCCGAATACTCGCTAGATAATTCTATTCCTTTAATATTGATTATCGGTGGCGGAACTGGCGCGACCGGAATAAATCGGCTGATATTCAAAGCCGCTCCCGAATTAGTTCACGATTGTCAGATTATTCATTTGACTGGGCGCGGCAAGCTGCCCGAAGATGCCAGCCTTCTGAGTATCAAGAATTATCATGTTTTGGAATTCCTGGATAATCGCGTCGTGTCCGCTCTGATGTCTATGTCGAATCTCGTTGTTTCTCGCGCCGGTCTTGGCGCTTTGACGGAATTATCTTATTGGCGCAAGCCAGCGCTGCTGATTCCGATGCCGCGGTCGCATCAGGAAGATAACGCCGCTTATTTCGCTAAGGCGCAGGCGGCCTTGTTTTTGTATCAATCCGAGTTATCTCCGGAAAAATTAGCCCTGGAAATAAGGAATATTTTAAACGATCCGGTGCGACTGAAGAATCTGGGCAACAACATCGGCAAGATCATGAAACGCGATGCCGCTGATACTATTTCCGGAATTATCTGGGAGATAATCAGCGGACGAGAATAAGGAAATAACAAAAATGAAGAAAAATAAAAGTCAGAAAATTTTTTATCTTATTGGCATCAAAGGCGTCGGCATGACCATGCTGGCCCAGTTTTTAGCAGCGCATGGCCATAACGTTTCCGGTTCTGATATTATCGATTCTTTCATGACCGATAAGGTCTTAAAGACAGGGAAGATAAAAGTCTTATCGCCGTTCGCGATTGAAAATATTCCGGCTCGTCCAGACGTGATCATCTATTCTTCCGCTTTTAATGAGAAGAACAATCCGGAGATGGCCCACATTAAGAAGTATCAGGCGCTATTTAAGAATATCCCGGTTTTGGCTTACGCCGAAGCTCTCGGCCAGATCTTTAATGAGTATTATGGCATTGCTGTCTGCGGTAGCCATGGCAAGACGACAACCTCCGCTTGGCTGGGCTATGTTCTGATGAAAGCCGGGAAGAAGCCGAATGTGCTCGTCGGTTCGCGCGTCCCTCAATTTAGCGGCAGCAGCCTGAAGGGTTCGTCGAAATACTTTGTCGCTGAAGTTGATGAATATCAGAATAAGCTGCAATATTTCCGGCCCGCTGGCGTCGTACTCAATAATATCGATTATGATCATCCGGATTATTTTAAGACCAAGGCGGCCTACGCCCAAGTTTTTGTTGATTTTATCAAGAAGATTCCAGCTTCAGGTTTCCTAATCGTCAACAATCGCGATGAAGCTAGTCAGAAGATAAAGAAAAATTGCCGCGGCCGAGTCTATTCTTATGACTTAGCGCCGAAAGCTGAGACTTTTGTCGAAGCTGAAGAAGCTGTCGGTGGTAAATCAGAATATCTAGCCTATGACTGGCGGTTGAAGAACGGCCATCAGATATTCAAAGTCGCTTATCGCGAGATCAGCCTGAAAGGCCAGACGCGCCTCGAAGCAGTCTCCGGCTTAGGAGAATTTAAGATCCGTCTTTGGGGGAAACATAATGTGCTTAACGCGCTCGCGGTCATCGCTGCTAGCCGTGAATTGAAAGTGCCGCTGGACAAGATCAGAAGCGGTTTAGCGTTATTTACCGGTACCGAACGCCGCGCCCAGATTTTGGGAAAATATCACGGCGCTCTGATTATCGATGACTACGCGCATCATCCGACGGAAATAGCCGCGACTCTTTCCGGTTTGCGCGCGCATTATCCGGATAAGAAAATAATTACGGTTTTTCATCCGCATACTTTTACGCGCACTAAAGCTCTTTTTAAAGACTTTGTGAAAAGCTTTGTCATGTCGGACGAATTAGTGATTCTAGATATTTACGGTTCGGCCCGGGAAAAACAGGGCGGAGTATCAAGCAGCCAATTAGCCGCCGCGATACTCAAATTAAATAAAGCTCGTAAGATAATCCAGCCAGTCAAGCATTTAGGCGCTATGAAGGAGGCGACTGCGTATCTGCGCCGGCATCTGACCTCTAAAGATGTCTTGCTGCTGATGGGGGCCGGCGATGTCTTTAGGATCGGAGAAGACTTGCTAAAATAGCAGAAATATTGTATTATTCTCATTTATGACCCAAGTAAACGAGAAAAAAAATGAGAAGGAGAGCATATCCTGGAAACGTTTCTGGATAGAATTATGGCGCTTATTAGCGTCTTTTAGGAAATTGTTCGGAACCATCACCCTCGTTATCTTGGCGGCGGCGCTTTTGGATTTAGGGAAGCCGTATATCTTGCAGCTGGTCATCGACAATCTGAATAATTTTTCCAATGAGAAGTTTCTCTTCTTGATCAAACTGATTGCTCTTTATTTAGCTACGGATGAAGTCCGCTCTTTCATCCAGTATTTGTCTGATCGTAAGATTTTGAGCTTATTGGTAAAAGTGGAATATTTCTTGGGCATGAAGGCTCAAGAAAAATTAGTCTCGCTCAGCCTCGGCTACCACGAGCGCCAGAATACCGGATCTAAGATAATCAAGATTGAGAAGGGAGTTGATAAGATTTCTGAATTTTTGAACAATATCTTCTGGGAAGTGCTCCCGACTGTCTTTCAGCTCGTCTTCACTCTCGTCGCTTTATTCTGGTCCGACTGGCGTATCGGCCTATCCTTCCTCATCTTCGCGCCGCTTTTCATCTTTATCACCTATTGGTCGAATAAGCGGATGTATCCGGTCATGAAGGCGATTTTTCGCTACTATGAAGACGCTTCTGGCAAGATGGGGCAGGCGATCATCAATATCAACGCGGTTCAGTCTTTTGTCCAAGAAGAGAACGAGCTAAAAGGCTTCAGCCGCATCAAGGAGCGTATTCGCGACAATGAGAATAAACAATATGGCTGGATGATGAAGATCGGCTTAGGGCGTAATTTCATCGTCGATGTCGGCCGTTCCGCCGTTTTATTCCTCGGCGTTTATTTGGTCTATAAAGGTTTGATGACTATCGGCTCTTTGATTTTCGTCTTTACGCTCAGCGAAAAGGCTTATGCTTCTTTATATCGTTTGTCTCGTTTTTATGATCGTATGGAAAAAGGCCGGGAAGGCGTTAGCCGTCTGATTGCCTTATTTAATGAAGAGAGCGAGATAATTAATTCGCCGGACGGCTTAAAGCCGCAAGATATCAAAGGCGAAATCAGCTTTGACCACGCTTCTTTCTATTATAATATTAATAAGCGCCCCGCTGTCAGCGATCTAAATTTCACGATTCAATCGGGCGGCGTCACAGCGCTCGTCGGTCCTTCCGGCGGCGGCAAGACGACTATTGCCCGTTTAGCCTATCGCCATTATGATCCTCAGAAAGGCCGTGTTTTGTTGGACGGAAAAGATTTGCGCGATTATGACTTGAAGAGCTTTAGGAAATTTTTAGCTATTGTCCCGCAAGAGGTAGAAATATTTGATCTGACTGTCGCAGAAAATATTGCCTACGCTCGGCCGGAAGCTACTCGCGAAGAGATAGTCGCGGCGGCTAAGATCGCCAATGCCGATGAATTCATCAACAAGCTCGACAAGAGCTACGAAACGATGACTGGAGAAAGAGGCATAAAATTATCCGGCGGCCAGCGCCAGCGCCTCGGCATTGCTCGGGCGATTCTAGCTAATCCGCGCATCCTCATCTTTGATGAAGCGACTTCTAATCTTGATAGCCAGAGCGAAGTTTTAATTCAAGACGCGATGAAGAAGATCAGTCAGAATCGAACTATGATAATCATCGCCCATCGTTTAAGTACTATAAAACAAGCTGATAATATTATTGTCCTTGAAGGCGGCAAGGTGGCCGAGCAGGGCAGCCATAAGGAATTGGCTTCGGCTCAAGGCGGCCTATATGCCAAACTCTTGAAGCTGCAGGCGATGGGGGAAGTGGATTAATTAATATTTTTTGGTTTTTTGTGATATTTTAAAATACTAATCTTGAGTTTTATGTATAAAGGATTTACTTCTGAGGACTATAAAAAATATTTTAATCTTTCGGCAGAGTATTCTGTTTCTGGATTGCTGTCTTCTGGCACCTGGAACGAAGAAGAATATTTTAAAGAAATACATGAAGTTCTTAAAGGTTTGAACATTGGGTACTCATCTAAGAGATTGGAAGGATTTCTGAGTCATATATATGAGATTAAGATAGATGGCAAGATCTACTGGTTGAGTTCATTATATGGTGGTGTTATGTTATCAGAATATATTCATTTGGCCTGTCTTTTTGGATCAAAAAAGAATATTCATATAGGAAGTTGTGGAGGACTCTATCCGAATATGAAAACATTGGATTTTTTGATTCCGAGTTATAGCTATGGCGACGAGAGCACCACTAGAATGTATGATCGTAAAATAACTGATAACAAACATTTTCCCAATGAAAGTTTATCTAATTTTCTCGTAGGAAGATTGCCAGCTAAAAGCAAGATTTGGCGCGGGCCAGTTACAACTTGCCAGGCTATGTTAGGCGAAACTTTCGAAGATGTGGCCGCTTGGTCAAAAGATGGCTATTATGGAGTAGACATGGAAACCTCCACCTTATTTTCTATTTCTAATTATTTTAAAGTTCCAAGCTCGGCGCTTTTATACGTGGCTGATAATTTAATAGAAAATTTTACAGTACTCGATGAAGAGTTTGTAAATAATAAAAAAGTACGGGATGAGATAAAAAATAATGTTTATCGTACAGGTCTGCTAACCTTGATTGAATACAGTCTAAGCTAGATAAAATTTATTATATTCATGCCAGTTTTTTGGTCAGATATCTTTGATCTAGCCACCTTTAATTGTGATTGACAAAATCCAAATAAAGATGTTAAATGATATGAATCCCAAAAAAGGGAATTGTATCTTTAACAATTAAATTCTGAAATCAAAAAAACCAAGAGATATGAAGACTATTACTAAAAGAGAGAATGATTATTCACAGTGGTATCTGGATGTTATCGCTGCGGCTGACCTCGCCGAACACTCGGTCGTTAGGGGGTGCATGGTCATAAAACCATACGGGTATGCTATCTGGGAAAAAATGGTTAGCGTTATTGATTCCATGCTGAAAGAAAAAGGAGTCAAAAATGCTTATTTTCCTATTTTTATTCCCGAAAGCTTCTTAGAGAGGGAGAAAAAGCACGTTAAGGGATTCTCGCCAGAGTTGGCAGTGGTCACTCATGGCGGAGGCAACAAGCTCCAAGAACCGCTTATTGTCAGACCGACATCGGAGACGATAATTTACGACTCTTTTTCTAAATGGATTAATTCTTATCGCGATTTGCCTATGCTAATAAATCAATGGGCAAACGTCGTGCGTTGGGAAATGAGGCCTAGATTATTCCTGCGTACTACGGAATTCTTATGGCAAGAGGGTCACACAGCTCATGTTTCTCTAGAAGAGGCGGACAAGTACGCTCTCGATATTCTAAACAATGTTTATAAAAGATTCGCCGAAGATTATATGGCTATGCCTGTCTATACTGGGCAGAAGTCGGAAGGTGAAAAATTTGCCGGTGCTTTTAAAACTTATTGTATCGAGGCAATGATGCAGGATGGAAAATCTCTTCAAGCCGGAACGTCCCATAATTTATCTGATAATTTTTCTAAATCTTTTAATGTTTCTTTTCTTGATGAAACCGGGAGAAAGAAGAATGTATTTCAGACAAGTTGGGGAGTTAGTACTAGATTGATTGGCGGTTTGATTATGAGTCATAGCGACGATAGGGGGCTTGTTCTGCCACCGAAGATAGCTCCGATTCATGTTGTTATTATACCCGTTAATCCAAATGAAAAGATTTTGGACACTATCCAATCAATAAGGCAGAGCCTATCTGGTATTCCTGTTGAAGTCGACTTGAGAGACAATCTTAATCCTGGAGAAAAATATTATGAGTGGGAGAAGAAGGGAATCCCGATCAGAATTGAAATCGGACCAAAAGATTTAGAAAAAGGAGAGATAGTTATGGTTCGTCGAGATTCTGGCGTTAAAAAATCTTGTCCTATTGCTGGAGTCAGATTAACGATTGAGAAAACATTATTAGACATTCAGGAAAATCTTTTTCTCAAGGCGTTGGATAGAAGGCAGAAAAGTAATGGAAAGGCAGACTCTTGGATCGCGTTTGAACAGAAAATCAGATCCGGAGGCTACGTATTTGCACATTGGTGTGAAGGTGAGGATTGTGAGGCTGACATCAAAAAGAAAACTAAAGCCGTCAGTCGATTCTTATCTTTTGACGCCGATGAGGAAGGCGGTGTCCATGTTTGTATAAACTGCGGAAAAAATGTAGTCGAAAAGAAACGTTGGGCATTTGCTAAGGCTTATTAACAAACCAAAAAAGAAAGGAGCGAAAAAATGTTTGATTCAGTAAGATTAGAGTTAACTGGCAGGTGTGATATGAAATGTCTTTACTGTCACGCAGGAGAAAAAAATACTGCCTGTTATAATGAAGAGGAGCTATCTCATGAGAGATGGTTAGAAATTATTGCCGAATGTAAAGAGCTTGGAGTGAAAAATTTTACGCTTACCGGCGGAGAACCTTTCCTTTATAGTCGCTGGCCGGAAATAGTCGAAGCCTGCGGTCAGGAATCAAGAGTAGTCATCTCTACAAACGGAAAGCACTTTTCACGTAGCAATATTGAAATCATCTCTACTTTTCCTCAGATTAAAGAGTTTAGAACTAGTCTGGATGGGTTAGAGACGAATGACCTGATACGCGATGGTAGCAGCTATAAGTCCGCCCTGGAAAATATCAGGCTTCTTAAAACTTTGCTGCCCGATCGAAAGATCATGATCCAAACGGTGATTTATGAACAGAATATCCCTGAGATTTCGCCGCTCTATGAAGAATTGAAAGGTATAGGGATTTACTGTTGGCGCTTAAGCCAGCTTTGGAAGACGGTTAGAACTCAGAAAAATCGTCATATTGTGGATTTTTCTGATTATAACAAACTTTTTGATGTTTATGCTGAAATCATAAAAAAACATCAATCAGACGCCAAGCCCTTTCTCTTGAGGATAGACAATGTTTATTATTCCTGGATAGATAAGGAGGATTATGCTCCAATGGACTTATTCGGTCATCCTTGCGAATATAATTTCGCCCATCTTTGCATTAATGCCAACGGCGATTTAATTTTTTGTCCAGCCATGAATGTCAGCTATGGGTCTGTTAAGGAGCGCCAGATTAAAGATGTAGTAGAAAATTCTGAATGGTTCGATCGTTTCAAAAAAATTACTGTTAAATCGCTCGGTTGCGGAAATTGCCGTTACATTAAGATATGTGGTGGAGGTTGCCGCGCCGATGCCTTAAGATGGTTAGGAAAGACGGAAGATATTGACCCCAATTCTTGTTGCATGATGCCTAGAATTGAAAACCTCATTCTGCCTTTGCTTGGAGAGGAAGAAAGACTCGCGTTTTCTGCCTTGATAAATAAAGATGGAATATATCCCCGTTTTTGTGGAGATAATATTGAAGTAGTAGTTAGTTCATTCTTAAAAAAAGGAGAACAGTAACATGGTACTCAAAAACAAACAGCCGAGCTAGCCTGAGCGCAGTTCGCTAGAAGTAAGGCCAAACATGACGAAATGTTTGGCCTTTTTATTTTGTAAATATTACTCGTAGTTTACTGAATGAAATTTTTCGATTATAATAAAAATATGCTTAATATAGAGAAAAACAAGGATTTAACTCCCTATACGACCCTGAAAATCGGCGCTCCGGCCGAGTTTTTCGCTGTTATCAAGAGCCGAGAAGATCTGGATGAAGCCATTCTATGGGCGAAGAGAAATAAGAAAGTTATCTGGGTTTTGGGCGGAGGTTCCAACGTCTTGATTTCTAAGAAAGTAAAGGGCTTGGTCTTGAAGAATGAAATCAAGGGGATGGAGATAAAGAAAGATGATGCTTTATCTGCTATCGTTGAAGCTGAGTCGGGAGAAAGCTGGACTCGTTTTGTTAATTTTACCGTTGAAAATAATCTAAGCGGATTGGAGAATCTGTTTTTGATCTATGGAACTGTTGGCGCTGCTCCGGTCCAGAATATCGGCGCTTATGGTATGGAATTAAAAGACGTCTTTCATTCGCTCGTAGCGATTGATTTGAAAACTGGAAGAGAGAAAATTTTTAAATCAGCTGATTGCCGTTTTGGTTATCGCGACAGTATTTTTAAGAATAAGCTGAAGGGCCGTTACTTTATTTATTCCGTGGCTTTGAAATTGAGCAAGAAGCCAGAGCTTAAATTAGACTACGGTTCGCTGCGAGAAAAATTATTAGAGCAGGGGATTGAGAATCCTTCTTCAAGAGACGTTATTGCCGTCATCACTGAGATTAGGAACAGTAAATTGCCGAATCCGGGCGTGTTACCTAACGCTGGATCTTTTTTTAAGAATATAGAAGTGAGCATGGCTGTTTATAAGAGGTTATTAAAAAAATACCCGGCCATGCCGTCTTTTCCGGTCTCGACGATGCGCATTAAGATTCCGGCTGGCTGGCTGATAGAAACTGCCGGCTTTAAGGGCAAGAGATTCCAGTCAGTCGGCATGTATGAGAAGCAGGCTCTAATCTTCGTCAATTATGGCGGTGCGACCGCCAGCCAGGCTACCGCATTAGTCAAGAAGATAAAAGTTGCTATCAAGAAAAAATTCGGCCTTGATTTAGAAGAGGAAGTTAATATAATATAAAGAGGCTGATATAATAAAATCTCCTAAACATATGACCTCAAGCGAACTCCGCCAAAAATATCTGGATTTTTTTAAGAGCTATGATCACGCTGTGATTTCTAGCGCTTCTTTGATTCCGGAAAATGATCCGACTGTCCTGTTCACGACCGCCGGCATGCATCCTTTAGTCCCATATCTATTGGGCGAAAAGCATCCGGCTGGAAAGCGCCTGACCAACGCCCAGAAATGCATTCGCACCGGCGATATTGAAGAAGTCGGCGACGCGACTCATCATACTTTTTTTGAAATGATGGGTAACTGGTCATTGGGAGATTATTTTAAGAAAGAAGCTATTAATTTTAGCTGGGAATTTTTAACTAGTGATAAATGGCTCAATCTTGATAAGGATCGCTTGGCTGTTTCCGTCTTTAAGGGCGATACTGATGCGCCTTTTGACGAGGAAGCTTATAATTTATGGGTAGAAATATTTAAGCAAAATAATTTGCCGTTAGAACGCATCGCTAAATTGCCGAAAAAAAATAATTGGTGGGGCCCGGCTGGAATAACCGGACCGTGCGGACCCGATACAGAAATATTTTATTGGACCGGCGAGGCCGCGCATACCCCCGGCAGTTTCAATGATGATAATGATTCTTGGGTGGAGATCTGGAATAACGTTTTCATGCAATATAATAAAAATGTCGCCGGAAAATTCGAGCCTTTAGTCCAGAAAAATGTAGACACTGGCTTGGGCCTGGAAAGAGTACTCGCTGTCATGAATGGCCTGGATGATAATTACAAAACCGATTTATTCATTAATATCATTAAGAAGATAGAAGAGCTGAGTAGCCATAAATATGGGGAGAATACGGAAACAACGCGCGCGATGCGCATCATCGCCGACCACCTCAAGGCCGCAACTTTTATTGTTGGCGACAATCGCGGAGTCGCTCCGTCTAATACTGATCAAGGTTATGTTGTTCGTCGTTTAATTAGGCGCGCTATTCGCTATGGACGCCAATTGGGTATCGCTAAGGAACTATGGACGGCCGATATCGCCACTATCGCGATTAATGATTATAAAGATATCTATCCGGAATTTGAAAAAAATAAAGCTTTCATTCTTGACAATCTGAATAAGGAAGAAGAAAAATTTAATCGGACTTTAGAAAAAGGCCTGATTGAGTTCAATAAATTATCCGTTAACGGCATCAGCGGGGAAGAAGCCTTCAATCTTTATCAGAGCTACGGTTTCCCATTGGAAATAACCGAAGAATTAGCTAAAGAGAAAGGCGTGACTATCGATCGCGCTGGTTTTGAAGTTGAACTCAAAAAGCATCAAGACCTATCTCGCACCGCTTCGGCCGGAAAATTTAAAGGCGGTTTGGCTGACGCCGGCGAGGAGACTGTTAAGCTGCATACGGCTGCGCATTTGCTTCTGGCCGCTTTGCGCCGTGTCTTGGGAGATCATGTTTTACAGAAGGGCGCTAACATCACCCCCGAGCGTTTGCGCCTTGATTTTTCTCATCCAGAAAAGATGACGCCTGATCAGATAAGCCAGGTCGAGAATCTCGTTAATGAAGCTATCAAGAGCGATTTTAAAGTAATCTGCGAAGAATTAACTTTAGAAGAAGCAAAAAGGCGGGGCGCGATGGGAGTTTTTGATTCGAAATATGGAGAAAAAGTGAAGGTTTATACGGTCTGTCATTTGGGAGAGGGTAATAATCTTTCCCCAGAATCTCTAAAATCAGCCTTTTCGCAGGAAATCTGCGGCGGCCCCCATGTAGAAAATACGCAGATATTAGGACATTTTTCTATTCAGAAGGAAGAGGCTTCAAGTGCCGGAGTTAGGAGAATTAAGGCTATCTTAACGAAATAACCCCGTCTATTGACAACTTCCAAACTTATCTCTATAATAATTTTATTAAGATCAAGCGAAAAAATATCTTAAATAATTTTTAAAGAATTTTGATAAAACGCTCTTAGGCCTTTATCAAATTTTTTTGTGTTAATGTCAAACGAAAAAGAAAATAATAACGACGGTTCCGCTACGCTCAACGCCAAAGACTTCATTGAGATGCAGGGCGAAGTATTGGAACTGATGCCCGCGGCCAGCTTTAAGGTCGGCTTGGAAAATGGGCATGAAATTTTAGCTCACCTATCGGGAAAAATGCGGATGAATAAAATTCGCTTGCTTCCGGGTGATAAGGTCAAGCTGCAGATCAGCCCCTATGACCTGACCAAGGGCCGGATAACTTATCGCATGTAATTCACGTTAATTAGATAAATCTTTTATATGAAAGTAAGAGCCAGTGCTAAAAAAATTTGTAAAGATTGTAAAGTGGTCCGCCGCAAAGGCTGCGTCCATGTTATTTGTAAAAATCCTAAACATAAACAAAGACAAGGTTAATCTTTTAATATTATGGCAGTAAGAATCGCGGGAGTTAACATCCCTAATGACAAAAGAATCGAAATCGCTCTGACTTATATCCACGGCATCGGGACCACTCGGGCTACTAAGATTTTGGCCGAGGCTAAGGTCAACAAGGATATCAGAGTCAAAGATTTGAAAGAAACTGAAGTTAATACGCTTCGGGAAATTGTTGAGAAGAAATACACGGTTGAAGGCGATCTGCGCCGTGAGGTGTCTAGCAATATCAAGCGTTTAAGAGAAATCGGCTGCTATCGCGGTTTACGCCACGCTAAGCACCTTCCGGTTCGCGGACAGCGCACTAAGACTAATAGCCGCACGGTTAGAGGCAATAAGCGCGTAACCATGGGCAGCGGCAAGAGCAAGGCTGGCTTACAGAAGACTTAATCCAATAATTTGAGCATTACGAACTAAGAATTAAATTATGTCAGAAGAAGTAAAAAAAGAAGAAACCCCGATAATCGGCGGAACTAATAAAGAAGAAACCAGCGAGCCTAAAGAAGAAAAAGAGGCCCCGGAGTTTTCTTTTGATTCAGCTGTCGAGGAATTACCCGAAGAAATCAAGCAGAAACTGGAAAAGAATAAGGCTGCTAGAGCGAAAAAAAAGCTGATCAAGAAGAAAAAGAAGAAGACCGCTAAGGTCGTTAAGATTGGCCGCGCTTATATTCAGGCGACTTATAACAACACCATGATCACTCTGACGGACCCCAATGGCGATGTGATTTCTTGGGCGAGCGCCGGTTTAGCCGGTTTCAAGGGCGCTAAGAAAGCGACTCCTTATGCTGCTCAAATCATCACTAAGATCGCTTCTCAGAAAGCCAGAGAAGAATACGGACTGGAAGAAGTGAGCGTTTTCGTTTCCGGCGTCGGCACCGGCCGTGAAGCGGCTATCCGCGCTTTGAATGCCAATGGCCTGAACGTCACCTCGATTAAAGATATGACCTCCGTGCCTCATAATGGTTGCCGTCCGAAGAAACCGAGAAGAGTCTAATCATAATTATAAAAAAGACATAAAGTCATTAACGATACAAAGCTATGGGAAGAAATATTGACAGCACATGCAGCCAGTGCCGCCGTTCCGGTGAGAAGCTGTTCTTAAAAGGAGACCGCTGTTCCACTCCGAAATGCGCGATGATCAAGCGTAATTACGCTCCTGGTTTTCATGGTCCTAAGGGCCGCAAGCGCTTAAGCGACTACGGAGCTCAGTTAGCGGAAAAACAGAAAGCCAAGAAATTCTATGGCTTGCTAGAAAAGCAATTCCGCTTGACTCTGGAGAAGGCTTCTAAGAAACAAGGCGATGCCGGTAAGAATTTTTTACGTGCCCTAGAAATGCGTTTGGACAACGTCGTTTATCGCTTGGGCTGGGCCACGTCTCGCGCGGCTGCTCGCCAATTAGTCAACCATGGTCATTTCACCGTTGATGCTCGTAAGGCTGATATCCCGTCTTTCTCCGTTAAGGCCGGCCAGACTATCAAGGTCAAGAAGAATAGCGCTAATAGCCCTTACTTCAAGAAAGCCGTTGAGCATCTCAAGAAAGCAGATCGTCCGAGCTGGTTGAACTTTGACGCCAAGGATTTGAGCGCTAAAGTTCTGCATGAGCCTAAAGACGCTGATTTGCCTCAGAATCTTAACGTTCAAGTGATCATTGAGTATTACTCAAAATAATCTCAAATAATACGGGCGACTCGCCCGTATACATAAAAAAATATGCAAAACATTGCACTGCCAAAAAAAATTGAATTCAAAGCCGGTAAGGATGTCCATGAGGGTATCGTTACGGTTGAACCTTTATTTCCGGGTTACGGCATGACTTTAGGTAATTCTTTGCGCCGCGTTCTCTTGTCCTCTCTCCCGGGAGCCGCTGTTATCGGCGCTAAGATAAAAGGTGCCAGTCATGAATTCATGGCTCTGCCTCATGTTAAGGAAGATGTCTTAGAAATTTTATTAAACCTCAAGCAATTGCGCCTTAAGACTTTTACGGAAGAAGAAGTGCGTTTGGACCTTAAGGTTAAGGGTAAGAAAACCGTTAAGGCGAGCGATATCACCAAGAACTCCGAAGTAGAGATTAAGAATCCGGAATTAGTTATCGCTCATATCACTGATGAAGCCGGCAGCCTGGACATAGAAATAACCGTTCAAGAAGGCCGCGGCTATAAGATGTCTGAAAATGTGAAGAAAGATACCCGCGAAATCGGCTATATCGAAATCGATTCTGTCTTTTCTCCGGTTACCCTCGTCAGCATCAGCGTGGAGAATACCCGCGTCGGTAAGATGACTAACTGGGATAAATTAGTTTTAGATATTAAGACTGACGGAACCATTACTGCCGAAAACGCTTTTAATGAAGCGGTTAAGATCCTAGTCGATCAATACTCCTCATTCCTGGCTATCTCTGGCCAGAAGGAAGAGAAGACAGTCGCCGCTCCAGAAGCTATAGCCGAAGAAACCGAAGAAGTTGAAGAAGCTAAGGAAGAAAAGGCTGAAAAGAAAGAAAAGAAAGCTAAAAAAATTAAGAAATAATTCGTAATCGTAATTGAACTGATATGCGTCACAGAAACAAAAACAAGATTTTGGATCGCCAGAAAGGTCCGCGCGAACTGATGCTTCGTAACCTAGCTTCTAGTATTTTAATATACGAGAAAGTTAAGACGACTAAAGCCAAAGCTCAGGCTGTCCGTCCTTTAGTGGAAAAGATGATCACCTCTTCCAAGGCCGGAGATCTGACCGCTCGTCGCGGCTTGATCAAAGTCTTATTACAGAAGAATGCCGTCAAGAAAGCGATTGAAGTGCTCGGCGTCCGCTACAAGACTCGTCCGGGCGGCTATACTCGCACTACTAAATTAGGAACTCGTCAGGGTGATGGCGCGGAGATGGTCCAGATTGAATTAGTATAAATATCATATGAAAAATATTGAAAGAAAATTAATAAAGATTGACGCTACCGGCAAGGCCATCGGACGCATGGCGACCGTTATCGCTCTTACCTTAAGAGGGAAGATGAAACCGGAATATCAGGCGCATTTGGATTTGGGCGATATCGTCGAAGTTTCCAATCTGGCGAAAGCTAAATTCACCGGCAAGAAGCTGGGTCAGAAAGAATATCATCATTACTCCGGTTATCTCGGCGGCTTGAAGACCAAGAAGATGTCCGAAATGTTCGTTAAGGATCCGGGTGAAGTCTTATTCAGAGCCGTGCGCGAGATGCTTCCTCCGACGAAGTTGCGCACTGATATGCTCAAAAGATTAATTATCAAATAATATGGCAGAAAGAAAAGCAAAACCAGCTAAAGCTAAAGAGCTTGAGATCGGAGAAGTCCTGATCACTGAAACCCCCTTGGAAGAAGAGAAGGAATGGGCGAAGAATGAAGTCGCTGAATTCAAAGGCAAATATATCAAGGCTGTCGGCCGCCGCAAGACTGCGGTCGCTAAGGTCCGTTTATATGAAGGTGGCAAGGGCATCATCATGATCAATGGTATGCGCGCTAGCCAGTATTTTCCTGGTGAAGGCGCCAGCTTGATTTCTCAGCCTTTAAAGGCGACCGGTCATGGCCGCGATTATAATTTTTCCGTCATCGCTCAAGGCGGCGGCAAGCAGGGTCAGATCGGCGCTGTCCGTTTAGGCATTGCTCGTGCTGTCTTCGCGCTTGATCCAGCCACTAAGGAGGCTTTGAAGGTCAATGATTTCTTAACTCGCGATCCGAGACAGGTGGAAAGAAAGAAACCGGGTCTGCGCAAAGCCAGAAAGGCCCCGCAATGGAGCAAACGTTAATCTGCCAAATTACCTCTATATACGAAAACGTCCGTCTATTCGGACGTTTTTTGTTATCCTTGGATATTCTGATATAATATAAAATATGGAAAATCTCTTGAAAAAACTGGAAGAGCTGCGAGAATGCTTTCTGAAGACGAAGGCGCTTTTAGATATTGATCGCAAGACCGTGCAAGAGAAGGAGCTACGCCTCAGGATGTCGGAACCTGATTTCTGGGATGACCGCGAGAGTGCGGTTAAGATTGGCCGGGAAGCGGAAGAATTATCTTTAGAAACTAAGGAATGGCGAGCCTTGGAAAAAGAGATTAGAGAAGCGGAAGAGATGGCGGCTCTGGCGAGCCATGAAGCGGAAGCCAGCTCTGAAGCCAACGGAGAACTAGCAACCGATATGGAGAAAAAATATCTAGAATTGGAAGATAAATTCACTCACCTGGAGTTCGTCTCGCTCTTTTCTGAGAAATATGACCATGATAACGCCTTGATAGCTATTCATGCCGGTACGGGCGGCATAGACGCTCAGGATTGGGCTCAAATGCTTGAGCGCATGTACTTGCGCTTTGCCGAGCGCCAAGGCTGGAAGGCGGAAATTATGGATAGGAATTATGGCAATGAAGCGGGTATCAAGAGTTCTGTAATACGCATATCCGGCGCTTGGGTTTATGGCTATCTGAAAAGCGAAAACGGCCCGCATCGGCTATTGCGCAATTCACCTTTTAACGCCGATGGCCTGCGCCAGACTTCTTATGCGCTCGTCGAAGTTATTCCGGAGATAAAGGACGACGGGACTATAGTGATTAAAGATGAGGACGTGCGCATTGATGTTTTTCGTTCCAGTGGTCCGGGCGGCCAGAGCGTTAACACGACTGACTCGGCTGTGCGCTTAGTCCATATTCCGACTGGCATTACTGTTTCTTGCCAGAGCGAACGCTCACAGCATCAGAATAAAGAGAATGCTTTTAAGATTTTGAAAGCGAAATTATATCAGCGCGCTTTAGAAGAAAGAGAGACTGAAGAACGGCGGCTGAAAGGCGAAGTCCAGAAAGCGGCTTGGAGCTCGCAGATTCGGTCTTATTGCTTGTATGGCAAGCGTTATATAAAGGATCATCGGACTGAATATGAAACTTCCAATGTCGATGCCGTGCTCGATGGCGCGCTTGAACCTTTTATGGAAGCGTATTTAAGATGGTTGAAGAAGTAACCCCGTCCAAGGACTTTATCTTTTCTTCATCTCCGATTTGTTAGAATGTCGCTATTAAACTAGCGGCATTTTTTTATGGAGAAATTAAAGTTCTGGCGTTCGCCGTCTAAAATTTTGTTGGCTATAAATTTATTTTTTATCCTCCTTATCTTTATTCTCGGGTTTTTCCCGTCTATTTTTAAAAAAGAGATCGGGGCGGGTGACTTCGCTTTATATAACGGCCAGAAGATAGCTTTTACCGGCCGCGTCTGCGAAGAAGCGGATGTCGATTATAAGAGCCGGAGACTGACGTTATGCGTCGAAGGTCAGGCAAAAGGCCATGTGCTATTAACGACTAATCTATACCCCATCTATGATTACGGCGATTTTTTAAGCATCAGCGGGGAATTGCAAGCGCCGCCGATTATTGAAGGCTTTGACTACGAAAGTTATTTGGCGCGCTATGACATCTATTCGGTGATGTATTATCCGAAAATAGGGATTGCGACCGAGACTCTCGCTTGGCCACAAAAAACTTATCAAGAATTGATAAAAGGTAAACAATATTTAAAATCTATTATCGATTCTAATTTGCCCGAACCAGAAGCTGGGCTAGCAGATGCGCTTCTGCTGGGTTATCGTCGGACCGTGATGAGGGAAGATTTAGATATCTTCGCGCGCGTGGGATTGAGCCATATGATTGCTATTTCCGGTTCGCATATCACGATTCTTAGCGCCATGGCTCTGAATTTTTTGTTGGCGCTCGGTTTTAATCGTCGGCGTGCCTTGAAACTTATTTTCCTATTTCTATTTCTATATCCCCTCATCACCGGCCTATCGGCGTCAGCTGTTCGCTCCGCTCTTATGGGAGCTTTGGCTTTTCTGGCAATTTACTATGAGCGGCTTAGTTCTTTAATCCGTGCTTTAGTTTTTGCGGCCGCGCTCATGCTAGCGTTCAACCCGCACCTCTTGCGTGACGATATTGGTTTTCAATTATCTTTTTTGGCGCTCTTAGGAATAATTTATATCTATCCCTTGGGCGAAAGAATAACGCTGCGATTCTTAGAGAAGAGAAGATGGCGCACTAAACTAAAGAATATTTTTAAGAACATCTCGGACACTATCGTTCTGACTATCGTTTCCCAGATAGTTATTTTGCCAATAGCCTTGATAGACTTCCAACAGTTCTCCATAATCGCGCCGCTAGCTAACGTTTTAGTCTTGTGGACATTCGCCCCGCTTCTCGCCGCGCTTATTATCGGAATTATAGCTACGGCCTTGATTCCGTTCTTGGGAGTATTGTTTTTGATGCCCGCTTATTTCTTGTTGAGATTTATTTTTTTTATTTCGGAGATTTTAGCCCGGCCGTCTTGGGCGGCAGTTTCCGTTTCCGGATTTAATTGGTATCAGGGGATATTATATTATTTATTTTTATCCCTAGGCGTTATTTTAATTAGAAAATCTATAAAATCAAAAGATGGCCTTAAACCTTGATAAAAATAAAATATTATGTTAATTTTAAATATTAAATCTGGGGCCTTATTTCGGCTCGATTTAATTAAAAAAGAACATTAATAACCTTAATATTAACTAAAGAAAGGAATTAAATCATGGACAAAAAAATTGTCAGAGCAGCCATTTGGGCTTTTGTTAAAGATAATCAGCTTAATCAGGCTTTGTCAGCTCTCCAATATCTCGACTCTATGAAAGATAGAGACAGTCTCCTGGCTAGTATTTCGAATAGTTATCTAGAAGAGATAAGCCATGCGGACAGATTCAGCAGCTTTAATAGTATGACTGAGGCCACTTGGAATGATCTTCTGCGATGTTTTAAATCAGCTTATATCGTCTCTGAAAAGATAGATGATATTGAGCGGCGCTGGATCATGAATAAGAAGATTATTAAAAAAGGTTTGGAGTATATCAAAAAAATGAACGCCCCGGTCGATAAGCTGGCTAATTTCTTGTATGATCTGGTGCTCTTATCGCCAGAAGAAGATTCCGATGTGTTCATTCGAAAGATGATGAATGTTTATCTAGGAGTGCAGAATCTTGAGGGGACAAAGATATTTGGGCTTTCTCAATTGATGTCTGCTGAACCGGCTTTGTTGGAGGCTGAAAGGCTTCTAGAAATTTTTATCAGATGGGGCGATTATGACGCTATCAAAGCCATCGGAGATACATATGGCAAGCTCGGAACCGTCGCTGCCAATAGATGGAAAGAAATAATTATAAATTGTTTGGAACGGAAAGGGCGAGATGAGGCCATTAAGGCGTTGTCTATAATAAGCAATAATAGTGAACGCTGGGATTATGCTGAATTATTAGGCGCAGATTTAAAATCAAATGAACAAGAGAAAAATTAAAATCGATTTAATCAGAGAAGAGGCATTAAAATATGCCTCTTTTTCATATCCACCTCATAACAAAAAAGACGTCTGACGACGCCTTTTTTATATTTTTGATTTGAAAATTTTATTTTTTCTCCTTCTTAGCTCTAGTCTTGCTCATTGGTTTGACCGGAGCTTTCCCAGGTTTTCTCGGAGTCTTAACGCGTTTTGGCTTATCGATCGTGCGTAAGCAGGACGTGCACAGCTTAGCTTTCATGCCGCCGATAGTCTTGCTCTGTAAATTGATATTCTGTCTCTTTAAGGTTTTGATCTTGGAATGAGAACGGCTGGCACCCTTAGTCGCGCTGCGTCCGCATAAATCGCATTTTTTCGCCATATTGCTTGTGGTTAATCTTCTTATTTTTTAATGGTTTTATTCTAACAGCATTTTTAAAATTAATCAAGTTATGCTACAATATCTTCATATGATTGAAATATTTCAAATAATCGTCCTAATCTTATCAGCTATCGCCCATGAGTACATGCATGGCTGGATGGCTTTTCGCTTAGGTGATGAAACGGCTAAGAATGCTGGCCGCTTGACTATGAATCCGTTAGCGCACCTAGAATGGTTCGGGTCTTTATTCTTGCCCCTAGTAATGATTTTGTCGGGCATGCCCTTTGTCTTCGGTTGGGCTAAGCCAGTTCCTTATAACCCTTTCAATCTCAGAGATAAGAAATACGGGGAAGCGAAGGTGGCCCTGGCCGGTCCCTTGGCTAATCTGATAATAGCGGTATTTTTTGGCTTATGTTTAAGGTTTTTACCGTTTTTTAGCATTTATTTCTCTGGACTTTTAGGAATTATTGTCTATATAAACCTTGTCCTGATGATTTTTAACTTAGTGCCGATTCCTCCTTTGGACGGTTCTAAGATACTGGGGGCTTTTTTGCCGGCCAATCTCAGAGAACGCTATTTGGGCAGCGAAAGGATTGGTTTTATTTTTGTTATCCTCTTTGTGATGCTCGCCGGGAACCTAATCATGCCGATAGTTAATTTTTTGTTTAAAGTTATTGTCGGAGCTTAGAACGTTTTGATGCGTTTTAGCTAATAATAGCAATTCGGATAGTTTTCGGTTGACCTTGACTTATGTTTTATATTTTGTTAAATTAAATTAGTAATAAAAAAGTCTAAAAGTCATCCTGAATATTCAGGATTATTTTTGATTATCAAGATCATAACGTTTATGCCAACTATTAACCAATTGGTACGCCAGGGACGCAAATCTCTTGGAAAGAGACGCAACGCAATTGCTCTTCATTCCAGCCTTGATTCTCTGCATCGTAAGAAGAAAACTACCGCTCAAGGCGCTCCTTTTAAACAAGGCGTCTGCTTAAAGGTAACTACGACCACCCCGAAGAAACCGAACTCCGCTTTACGTAAGATTGCGCGCGTCCGCTTGTCTAACGGCATGGAAGTAACCGCTTATATCCCGGGTATGGGCCATAACTTGCAGGAGCACTCTATCGTGCTCGTGAAAGGCGGTAAGACTAAAGATTTGCCTGGTGTCCGCTATAAGATCGTCCGCGGCGTCTTTGACGCATCGGGGGTAGAAGCTCGCCGTCAGGGTAGAAGCTGCTATGGCGCGAAGAAACCGAAAGTCAAATAAACGTTCAATTTTCAATTTTTAAATAAAAAATATGAGAGGTAAACCAGCACCTAAAAGAACAATCGAAGGCGACGCTAAATATAACGATACTAACATCGCCAAGTTTATTAATTACGTCATGGAACGCGGCAAGAAAAGCGGCGCTGAAAAGATCGTCTATGGCGCTTTCGAAATCCTGAAAGACAAGACCAAACAGGATCCTCGCCATATCTTCAATAAGGCGATTAAGAAAGTCTCCCCGCTCGTTGAAGTTCGAGGTAAGCGCGTTGGCGGCGCCAACTATCAGGTTCCTTTCCAGGTTCGCGGCGAAAGACGCTATTTCTTGGCTTGTAACTGGATAATCAATGCTGCTAATGACCGCAAGGGTCGCTCTACTGCCGAGAAATTATCTACCGAGATTCTCGATGCTTCTAACGGCGAAGGTACGGCTGTTAAGAAGAGAGAGGCCGTCCATAAGATGGCTGAGGCAAACAAAGCCTTCGCTCACTTTTCTAGATAATCTTATTTTTGGAGAACTTCTTTGTCAGAGTTTCCAGTGCTCGTTCGCCGTATGTTAATACGGCTCACTACGCGCTTCAACTCTTCCTCGAATTTCTCTCAAAAATAAAATTATCTCATTTGACAGGGTTAACATATTAATTTAAATATCTCACTTTATAATCTCATATGGCCCGAGACTACGCATTGGAAAACATTAGAAATATTGGCATCATGGCGCACATCGACGCCGGCAAAACTACTTTTACCGAGCGTGTTTTGTTTTATACCGGCAAGAAGCATAAGATCGGCGAAGTTCATGAGGGCGCCGCGGAAATGGATTGGATGGAGCAGGAGAAGGAAAGAGGCATCACCATCACCTCGGCCGCTACTACTTGTTTTTGGAAACAGAATAAGATCAATATTATTGATACTCCAGGGCACGTCGATTTCACTGTCGAAGTTGAACGCTCTTTGCGTGTTTTAGACGGCGCTATCGCTGTTTTCGACGGTCAGGCCGGCGTTGAGCCGCAGTCCGAGACTGTCTGGCGCCAAGCCGATAAATACAATGTTCCTCGCCTGTGCTTCGTCAATAAGATGGATAAGATGGGCGCGGATTTTTACATGAGTCTTAATTCCATCAAGACTAGATTGAATCAGAAAGCTGTCGCTATCCAGCTGCCGATCGGCGCGGAAAGCAATCTCAGCGGCGTCATTGATTTGTTATCTCAGAAGGCTTATCAGTTCACTGGCATGAACGGCGTGAATATTGAAGAGATTCCGGTTCCGGAAGATATGGAAGAGAAGGTTGCTAAGTTCCATAATGAATTAATCGAAAAAGCCGTGGAATGCGATGAAGGAACAATGGAAAAATATTTGAGTGGAGCAGAAATATCTTCCGAAGAATTGAAGGCAGCTATCAGAAAGGGCGTAATCGCTAATGCGATTTATCCAGTCTTATGTGGTACCGCTTTGCAGAATATCGGCGTTCAGTTGGCTTTAGACGCGGTCAATGATTATCTCCCGTCTCCTTTGGATGTTCCGAAATTGGAAGTGACCGATATGAATGATGCGGAGAATAAGATTACTATCTATGCTGAAGACGGCAAGCCTTTTGTCGGCTTAGCTTTTAAGATTGCCACCGATCCGTTCGTCGGCAAGCTTTGTTTTGTCCGCGTTTATCAAGGCGTCTTGACCGCTGGTTCCTATATTCTCAACTCTTCTAAAGATAACAAAGAAAGAGTCGGACGTTTGGTGCGCATGCACGCTAACCATCGCGAGGAAATCAAGGAAGTTTGTGCTGGCGATATTGCCGCCGTTATCGGTTTGAAGAGCACGACTACTGGCAATACCTTATGCGACGAGAGCAATCCGGTCTTATTAGAATCTATCGTTTTCCCGGAACCGGTCATTAAGATCGCCGTTGAGCCGAAGACTAAGGCTGATCAAGAGAAGATGGGAGTTGCTTTACAGCGCTTGGCTGAAGAAGACCCGACTTTCCGCGTCGAGACCGATCCGGAAACTAATCAGGTTCTTATCTCCGGCATGGGTGAACTTCATTTGGAAATCATCGTCGATCGCATGAAGCGCGAATTCGGCGTCGAAGCTAACGTCGGCAACCCTCAAGTATCTTATCGCGAAACCATCACGAAAATGGCTGAAGCGGAGCATAAATATGTTAAGCAGTCTGGCGGTAAAGGGCAATATGGACATTGTGCTTTGCGCGTCGAACCGCTTGAAGCCGGCAAAGGTTTCGAGTTTGCTGATGAAGTCAAGGGCGGGGTCATTCCTCGTGAGTTTATTCCAGCGATTGAAAAGGGTGTTAAGGAAGCGATTCTCAGCGGTACTGTGGCCGGATACCCGATGGTTGATGTCAGAGCGGCCGTTTATTACGGTTCTTATCATGAAGTCGACTCTTCGGAAATAGCCTTTAAATTAGCGGCTATCTTCGCTTTCAAGGAAGCTTGTCAGAAAGCCGGCGCTATTCTACTCGAACCAATCATGAAAGTTGAAGTCACTACTCCGGAGGAATATATGGGCAACATTATCGGCGATCTTAGTTCGAAGAGAGGACAGATCGAAGAGATGTCTGATCGCGCGAATATCAAAGTCGTCAAGGCCAAAGTTCCATTATCAGAAATGTTCGGCTATTCTACTGGCTTACGTTCTATGAGCCAAGGCCGCGCTAATTATGTGATGGAATTCTCTCATTACGCCGAAGTGCCGAAGAATATTTTAGAGGCTATTAAGGAGAAGCAAGGGAAGTAAAGAATTATATTTTTTTCACTCAGGATTTTTTCTGTGGCAATCCGCCAGCTGGCGGATTACTCTACGAAAAAATATTCGTTCCAAAAATATAATTTTTTACAACAATTTATACTAATAGTATTTACATATGTTCCCAGAGCAATTGAAAAAAATTTTGAATCTAGTAAAAAAGACCGGCGACCGGGTAATAATTTTTGATGCCAGCGCTCCAGACGACTCTTATGTGATTATGGGCCTTGATAATTATGCCGCTAGCCTGGATAATGCTCCAGCTGTTAAAATCGCCAAGATTCAAGAAGCTCCAGCAAATACCCCGATTATGGCTGATTTATCAGCAAATTCCGAAGAAAAGGAAAATTTGACAGAAGAAGATTTAACTGATAAGATTAATCGCGAAATCTCGATGTGGAAAAATCGAGAAAATTCTGTTTTCTTGGGGGAAGAGAATAAGCCTAAAAAGGCTTGGCAAATTCCTTCGAAAGTGAAGGATAAAGCCCAAGAAATTGAGTAAAGATAGGGAAAACAAGCTTAGTAGAGTTATAAATAATTTAAATAACAATTAATTAATTAAGTTCGGCTGGTTTCCTGGGTTAATCCAGGAAAGAAACCCCGTGGTAAACGGGGGCCTAACACCAAAAAACATGGCAACAGAAAAATTTGAACGCACCAAGCCCCATGTTAACGTCGGTACTATCGGCCACGTTGACCATGGGAAGACTACTTTAACCGCCGCGATGTTAGCCGTTTTCAATGCCAAGGGCATGAAGGCTTCTCACAAAGGCGTCGGTGAAATCGATGCCGCTCCTGAAGAAAAAGAGAGAGGCATCACTATCGCCACCGCTCACGTCGAGTATGAGTCCGAAAAGAGACATTATGCTCACGTTGATTGTCCGGGTCACGCCGATTATGTTAAGAACATGATCACTGGCGCCGCTCAGATGGATGGCGCTATCTTGGTAGTTGCTGCGACTGATGGCCCTATGCCTCAGACCAGAGAACACATCTTATTGGCTCGCCAGGTCGGCGTCCCTTATATCATCGTCTTCTTAAATAAGTGCGATATGGTTGAAGATAAAGAATTGATCGACCTCGTCGAAGAAGAAATCCGTGATTTATTGAAGAAATATGAATTCCCAGGTGACACCACCCCGATCATCAGAGGTTCCGCCTTGAAGGCTTTAGAGAACCCGACCGGTCCGGATGCCGAACCGATCATGAAGCTGATGGAAACCTTGGATTCTTATATCCCTGAGCCTACTCGCGATGTCAATCTTCCTTACTTGATGCCTATTGAGGATATCTTCTCAATCGAAGGCCGCGGCACTGTCGTTACCGGCCGCATCGAGAGAGGTATGGTCAAAGTCGGCGATGAAGTTGAGATCGTCGGTTTGATGGATACCAAGAAGACTACTGTTACCGGCATTGAAATGTTCAACAAGTCCCTGGATTCAGGCATGGCTGGCGATAACGCCGGTATCTTGCTCCGTGGTACTAAGAAGAACGAAGTCGAGCGCGGCCAGGTTTTATGCAAACCGGGTACTATCACTCCTCACACTGAATTCACTGCAGAAGTTTACGTCCTGTCTAAGGATGAAGGCGGACGCCATAAGCCGTTCTTCAACGGCTATAAGCCGCAATTCTACTTCAAGACTACTGATGTTACTGGCGATATTAATTTACCTGCCGGCACTGAAATGGTCATGCCTGGAGATACTACTAACTTAACTATTAAGTTAATTGCTCCGATTGCTCTTGAAGACAAGCAGAAATTCACCATTCGCGAAGGCGGTCGTACCGTTGGCGCGGGTGTCGTTACTAAGATTTTAAAGTAACCACTTTAACCCGCTCTTACCTTTAAGGGCGGGTTTGTAGTGTATATTTTAAATAATAATTATGTCCGAAAACAAAAAAGAAGAAAAAGAATTCAAACAGAGAATCAGGATCAAGATCAAGGCGTTTGATCATAAGATCATTGATCAATCCACTAAGACTATCGTGGAAACCATTGGACGCAGCGACGCTCAGTTTTTTGGGCCGATTCCGCTTCCGACCGAGATCCGTAAATACACGGTCAACCGTTCTACTTTTGTTCACAAGGATGCTCGCGATCAATATGAAATGCGTATTCATAAGCGCATGATTGATATTATCGATCCGACAGCGAAAACCATTGAAGATTTGACTAACCTTAGCTTACCGGCCGGGGTTGACGTAGAAATAAAAATGTAGTAGAATTTAAAAGTAATATTTAATTAGTTAAGAGGCGCTTGAATAACTCTGTCTCAATAGAAAGTGTTTAAGCGAAAATTAGCTAAATTTGGAGGAAAATCAGCTGGGAAAACACAATTATAAAAAATAGGGGAATAATCATTTTTTATTATTTGGTTTTAAAGCTGGTTTCTAAGCCAGTTTTTGTTTATTTAAGGTCCAGAAAATTATATGAAATTTATCAGCGGAAAAAAATTAAGCATGACTCAGATCTGGTCCGGCGATGCGGTAATGGCCGTCACCCCGGTTTTAGCTGGTCCGTGCACTATTACTCAAGTGAAGTCTAAAGCGAAAGACGGATATGAAGCTTTACAGTTAGCCTTTGGCGAACGTAAAGAAAAGAATATCAACAAGCCGCAGTTAGGCCATTTTAAGAAGGCGGGCGTTAAGCCGGCTCATGTTCGTGAATTCAGAATGGATAACGCCGCTGATTTTAAGATCGGTGATGTCGTCAGCGCTGACGCTTTCGCGGTCGGTGATAGAATCGATGTCATCGGTACTTCTAAGGGTAAAGGTTTTCAAGGCGTTGTTAAGCGTCATCATTTCGCCGGTTTCCGCAAGACTCACGGCAATAAGGATCAGGAGAGAATGGGCGGTTCTGTCGGCGCCAAAGGTCCGGCTCACGTTTTCAAAGGCACGCGCATGGGTGGCCGTATGGGCGGAGACAGGGTCACTACCACCAATCTTGAAGTTGCTGCTATTGATGAGGAGAAGAATATCATCTTTGTCAAAGGCGCAGTTCCAGGAGCTATCAACGGTTTTGTCATGATTAAGGGTGATGGCGAATTAAAGGTTAATACTAAAAAAGCTATCAACGCTGCTCCGGCCGAAGAGATTAAGGAAGAAGCTCCGGTAGCGGAGGCTCCAGCAGAAGAAGTGAAGACGGAAGAAGTGAAGGCGGAAGAAGCGAAATAATATTAAATAGCGAATTACGAATCGTATGAAAATAAAAGTTTATAACCAATCTGCTGTGGCCGTTAAGGATTTAGAGCTATCAGCTAAAATCTTCGGAATCAAGCCTAACAATGAATTATTGCATCAGGCTGTCATCGCCCAACAGGCTAACGCCCGTCAGGTTTTGGCTCATACCAAAGATAGAAGCGAAGTCTCCGGCGGCGGCAAGAAGCCTTGGAAACAGAAAGGCACTGGCCGCGCTCGCGTCGGCTCCAGCCGTTCTCCTATCTGGATTGGCGGCGGCGTCACTTTCGGTCCGAGAAAAGATCGCAACTTCAAACAGAAGATAAATCAGAAGATGAAGCAGAAAGCGATGTTCATGGCTTTATCGGATAAGGCTTTGACCAGCACTTTAGTAGTTCTTGACAGCCTTGATTTCAATGAATATAAGACTAAGGATTTTAACACGATGTTGACCGCCATGGAAAAGAAAGTTCTGGCCAATGATCGCCGCGATGTCCTGATAATCAATGATTCTAAGAACGAGAAGACCCAATATTCCGGCCGTAACCTGAAAGGCGTCAAGATCATCAATTTAGAAAACATCAACTTGCTTGATATTTTGAATTATAAAAATTTATTAGTAACGGAAAACGCCGTTAAGACCTTAACGGACCGTTATAGCAAGAACTTAAAGTAATTAATCATATGGCTTTATTCGGAAATAAGAAAATAGACGAAGACAAGAAGAAACCGGCCGCTAAATCCGCCGTTAAGAAACCGGTGGCTAAGGCAGCCAAGAAAGATGAAGTTAAGGAAGAAGAGGGAACCAGCATGCAGGATCTTTATAGCGGAACCAAAGCGGTTTCCGGCTCTAAGAAGGCGGCTGTCTCTACTTCTAAAGCTAACGAATCTTATCGCGTGCTTGTGAGTCCTCTCATTACGGAGAAGGCGACTACTCTTGTCGGCGAAAATAAATACGTTTTTGTCGTAGCTTCTGGCGCTAATAAGATTGAGATCGCTAAAGCGATCAAGGCGACTTACGGCGTTACGCCGCTCCAGGTTAATGTCATCAATGTTTCCGGAAAGAAGGTTGCTCGCGGACGCATTGCGGGCCAGAGAAGCGATTGGCGCAAAGCGATCGTCACTCTCGCCAAGGGCGAAGCCATCAAGATTTACGAAGGCGTTTAATTTTTCAATTTTCAATTTTTCAATTCTTAATCTGTATATATGGGTATCAAAAAAGTAAAAGCGAATACTCCGGGAAGACGCGAAGCTACCTTCGATGATTTTAAGGATGTCACTCGGGTTATTCCGGAAAAGAGACTGATCGTCATCAAGAAGAAAAGAGGCGGTCGCAATTCTCAAGGAAAGATCACCGTCCGTCATCATGGCGGCGGTTCTAAGCGTTATATCCGCTTAGTTGATTTCAAGCGCGATAAATTCAACGTGGAAGCGACAGTCGCCTCTATTGAATATGATCCTAACAGAGGCTCTCGCGTCGCTTTACTGCATTACGCTGATGGCGCTAAGAGATATATCATCGCCCCGGTTGATTTGAATGTCGGCGATAAGGTCATGAGTTCCAAGGAGCTCATCGAAATCAAAACCGGCAACGCTTTGCCTTTGCAATTCATTCCGGCCGGTATGCCTGTCTGTTGCGTTGAATTAGAGCCGGGCCAAGGAGCTAAGATCGCTCGCGGCGCTGGCAATATCGTTTATGTCATGGGTATCGAAGGAAAGTATGCGCAGTTAAAAATGCCGTCCGGAGAGATTCGCCAGGTCAAGAAAGAGTGCTTATGCACTGTCGGCCGCGCCAGTAATCCTGATCATCGTCATATCTCCTTGGGCAAAGCCGGACGCAGCCGCCACTTAGGCATCCGTCCGACTGTTAGAGGCACCGCTATGAATCCGGTTGATCATCCACACGGCGGCGGTGAAGGCAAACAGTCTATCGGTTTGCGTCATCCTAAGACTCTATGGGGTAAGCCAGCTTTGGGCGTTAAGACCAGACGCAAGCGCCATAGTGACCGCTTAATAATTAAGAGAAGAGCTAAACGTAAATAAAATATATGTCTAGAAGTTTAAAAAAGGGTCCATACGTTAATCTGCGCTTGCTCAATAAGATCAAGAACTTAAAACCGGGCGATAAGACCGTTATTAAAGTTTGGGATCGCGCTTGCACGATTACTCCGGAGATGGTTGGGTTTACTCTCGGCGTTCATAACGGCAAGACTCATTTACCAGTTTATATGGTTGAAAATATGGTCGGCCATCGTTTAGGTGAATTTTCCCCGACTAAGAAATTCTTAGGTCATGGCGGTAAGATGGCGAAAACTCAGGCCGCTGATAAGAAGTAACCCTAGTTAAAAGAAATAATTAATATTGACTAATATGGAAGTAAAAGCCAGTTTAAACCATTTGAGGATGTCGCCACGGAAAATCCGTTTGGCTATTGACGTTGTCCGCAAGATGCCGGTCGAGGCCGCTTTGGATCAATTAAGATTCATGAATAAGCTCGCCGCCGAACCGGTCGCCAAGCTGATTAAGTCGGCTATCGCTAACGGCGAGAATACTTATAGCTTGGAGCGCGATAATTTATATATCAAGGAAATCCGTTCCGACGAAGGCGTTATGCTAAAGCGCTGGATGCCTCGCGCCCACGGACGCGCTACTTCTATTAGGAAGCGCGGCTGCCACTTGTCTCTCGTCTTGGCCGAAATAAAGGAAAGCGGCAAGAAGGAGAAGAAGGTCGTAAAGACTGCCGATCCGGTCAAGCTGGAAAAATTAGCGAAGGAAGGCGAAGCTGCCGCTCAGAAAGCCGGAATCAAGGCCGAGAGAGATCAAGGCAAGAAAGCCGCCGGCGAGAAGACTAAGATGTTCAGAAGAAAGGCAGGCTAGTGAAATTAAAATAAATTCTTAATTCGTAATTGAATTCATATGGGTAAAAAAGTTAATCCGAAAATACTTCGCATGGGCATCACCAAGACTTGGGCGTCTTTATGGTTCGAATCCGGCGATAAGTATGTGAAGAATATCAAGCAGGACATCTATATCCGCAAGTACATGATTAGAGAGTTCAGGGAAGCGGGCATCGATAAGGTGGAGATCATCCGTTCTATCAATAAGATCGAGATCAACATCACGACCGCTAAGCCAGGACTCATCATCGGACGCGGCGGCAATGGCGCCGAAGAATTGAAGAAGAAACTGCATGATAAATTCTTAAAGGATTTCCGCATGGGCGAAATCAGCCTGAATATTAAAGAATATAGCCGCCCGAATCTGAGCGCTCAGATAATCGTTCAGACCATGATCATGGACATCGAAAAAAGAATGCCTTTCAGAAAAGTGATGAAACAGAATTTAGGCAAGATAGAAAGAGCCGGCGCTTTAGGCGCGAAGATTGTCATTTCCGGCCGCTTGAATGGCGCGGAAATCGCCCGCCGGGAGAAATTAGTCTGGGGCAAAGTGCCGTTACAGACCCTGCGCGCCGATATCGACTATGCTCGCGGCGCCGCTCATACCACTTATGGAGCCATCGGCATCAAAGTCTGGGTCTATAAGGGAGAGGTTTTTGAAAAAGACGGTAATGCTAAGGGTGAAGTAATCGCCGAATAAAATTAAACAAATCTGCAAAACATATGTTAATGCCAAAGAAAACTAAATGGAGAAAAGACCAGAAGCGCCGCCGCGGCGGAAAAGCTAGCCGTTACCTGACTATCAGCTTCGGCAGCTATGGCTTGAAGGCTTTGACTCCTTGCTGGATAAACTCCCGCCAGATTGAAGCGGCTCGCCGCGTCATGACTAAGTACGTCAAGAAAGGCGGACAGATTTGGATTAGAATCTTCCCGGATAAGCCAGTCACCGCTCATGGCGGAGAGATTCCGATGGGTAAAGGTAAAGGCGCTGTCGATTATTACGTCGCTATCGTCAAGCCGGGCATGATTATGTTCGAAATGGAAGGCCTTGATAAGGAAACTGCTAAGAAAGCGATGGAACTGGCCGGCCATAAATTGCCAATCAAATGCCAATTCGTCAGTAAAGAATAATTCGTAAGAATAATTAGGATAACTATATGGATTTCAAAGAATTACAAACTAAGAGCGAAGCTGAATTGCAGAAGATATTGGTTCAGGACCGCGAAAAATTGCGTGAACTGCGCTTTAAGGATTCTAATAAGCAATTGAAGAACGTCCGGGAGATCAGAACCGTTAAGGAACAGGTCGCTCAAGTTTTAACTATATTAAATAAGAAAAAATAATATGAGCGCAGCAAGACCCAAAAAAGAGGAGATCAAGAAGCCGGAAATCATCAGCCGCACTTTTAACGGCGTCGTCGTGAGCGATAAGAACGACAAGACCGTCGTGGTTAAGGTTGAATCCGTCAAGAAGCATCCGAAATATCAGAAGCGCTATACCGTCAGCCGCAAATACAAGGTTCATGACGAGAAGAATGAATTCCATGTCGGCGACAAGGTTAGCTTCGTCGAATGCCGCCCGCTCAGCCGCGATAAGAGATGGAGAGTAACTAGCAAAGCCTAATTGATAAATTTGCATTAATCATATGGTCCAAGTACAAACATATTTAAAAGTAGCCGATAATTCCGGAGCCAAGGAAGTAATGTGCATCCGCGTCTTAGGGGGTTATAAGAGACGTTATGGCCATGTCGGCGACATCGTCGTCGTCGCGGTCAAGTCGGCCGTGCCTCATGCCGCTATCAAGAAAGGCGACGTAGTTAAGGCTGTCATCGTCCGCACTAAGAAGGAAATCCGCCGCGTCGATGGTTCTTATGTCCGTTTTGACGATAACGCTTGCGTGATTATCAATGACGCGGAGAAGAAAGAGCCGAAGGGAACTCGTATCTTTGGGCCGGTGGCTAGAGAGATCCGCCGTGAAGGTTTTATCAAGATTGCTTCTTTAGCGCCTGAAGTTTTATAAAAAAATCAAGCCAGAAATATATGAATATCAAAAAGAATGACAAAGTTAAGATCTTAGCCGGCAAGGACAAGGGAAAGTCCGGCAAGGTTTTGCAGGTGATCCCGTCTGAAAACAAGGCGAGCATCGAAGGCTTGAATCTGCTTATCAAGCACATGCGTCCGAATCGGAACGGCGAGAAAGGCCAACGGATTGAATTCCCGGCTTTTATGACTGCTGATAATTTGGCGCTCGTCTGTCCGAAATGCGGCCAGGCGACCAGAATCGGCCACAAGACTATCAAGACCGAAGGCGGTAAATCCAAGAAATTTAGAGTTTGTAAAAAATGTCAGGAAATAATTGATTAATACTATGAGATTAAGAGAAAAATATCAAAAGAATATCGTGCCTAGCCTGAAGAAGGAATTCGGCTTTAAGAATGACATGCTCGTTCCGCGTTTGACTAAGGTGGTCCTGAACGTCGGTTTCGGTCATCATCTTAAAGAAAAAGAATTCGTCGCCGGCGTGGAAAAAGCCCTGACAAAGATTGCCGGCCAGAAGCCGGTCATGACGGCCGCTAAGAAATCGATTTCCGCTTTCAAAATCAGAGAAGGCTTGATTATCGGCGCTAAGGTGACTTTGCGCGGCCAGCAGATGTATGATTTTGTCGATAAGCTCGTCAATATCACTTTCCCTCGCGTCCGCGACTTCCGCGGCATCAGCGACAAGTCTCTCGATAGAGAAGGCAACATGACTGTCGGTTTCAAGGATTATACCTGTTTCCCAGAAATTCACATGGAAGAAGTTGATAATATCTTCGGTCTCGAAGTCTGCCTGTCCACTAACGCCAAGAACAGAGCCGAGGGTTTAGAGCTTTTCCGCTTAATCGGATTTCCGTTTAAAAAAGATACCAAATAATTAAATATATATGGCAAGAACTGCATTAATCGTCAAAGCAAAAAGAAAGCCGAAATTTTCCACGAGGAAGATTAATCGGTGCTGGCGCTGCGGCCGCAACCACGGCTACATGAGTGATTTTAAATTATGCCGTATTTGTTTCCGCGAATTAGCCGATAATGGCGATTTGCCTGGAATCACGAAGTCCAGTTGGTAAAAATAAGTAACTAAGTTAACCTAAAAATATGATGGATCCCATCGCAGACATGTTCACAAGAATCAGAAACGCTTCCGCTGTAAAAAAGTCGGAGATTGTTTTGCCGCTCAGCAAGCTCAAGCTCGAGATCGCCAAGATCTTAGAGACCGAAGGCTGGGTCAAAAAAGCGGAAATAATCGCCGGCGGTTTGAACGGACGCCATAATAACTTTGATCAGCTGCAAATTCAATTGAAATATCATAAGAATGGCAAGCCCCAGATCAGCTCTATCAAGCGCATCAGCCGCCCGGGCTTGAGAATCTATGTCTCTAAGGATGAAATCCCGACGGTTTTGAATAATTTTGGCATCGCGATAATTTCCACCTCTGCTGGCTTGATGACGAATAAGCAGGCCAAGAAGGATCATATCGGTGGCGAGGTTCTCGGAGAAATATATTAATTTTTAATCTTTCAATATTTTAATTAATCCCATATGTCACGTTTAGGAAAACTGCCAATCAAATTGCCGGCCGGAGTGAGTTTCACTGCTGATGCCAAGGAATATACTTTTAAGGGTCCGAAAGGCGAGTTACGCTTGGCTCTTAATAAACTTATTACCGCTAAGGTCGAGAATAACGAAATCATTGTCGCTCCTCATGATAAGGAGGCTAAGAACGCCAGCGCCATGTGGGGCCTGATGTGGAGCCTGATCCGGAATTCTGTCGAGGGCGTCTCGGCTGGTTTTGTTAAGAAATTAGAAATTAATGGCGTCGGTTACCGCGCTACGGTTGCCGGCAGTCAATTAAATATGAGCCTCGGCTTCTCTCATCCGATTGAATTTAAGCTGCCGAAGGGAATCACCGCCTCTGTCGCCGCCAATGTCATCACTTTAGAAGGGGTTGATAAGGCTTTAGTCGGAGAGACGGCCGCTCAGATCAGAAAGATCCGCAAACCGGAACCTTATAAAGGCAAGGGCGTTAAATATGCTGATGAAATCATCAGACGCAAAGCCGGTAAAGCGGCTGCTAAGGGCAAATAATCTTAAATCGATAAGAATTTTAATCATATGGATAAAATCAAGGCCAACAAACAAAGAGCGGATAGACGTCATGGACGCGTTCGCGCTAAGATCTCCGGGACTGAGTCTCGCCCGCGTTTGAGCGTTTTCCGTTCTAATAAGGGGATGTTCTTGCAGCTCATCGACGATCTCAGCGGTCAGACTCTGGCTAGCGCCGGCATGAAGGAGATCAAAGCCAAGGTCAATAAATCTGAAGCTGGCAAAGAGCTAGGCAAGATTATCGCGACCAAAGCTAAGACCAAGAAAATCGAATCCGTGGTTTTTGATCGCGGCTCTTATAAATATCATGGCCGGGTGAAAGCGGCGGCCGAGGGAGCGCGTGAAGGCGGCTTGAAATTTTAAAAAACAATTTTGCAATTAGCAATCATTATATGGAAGACAAAAAAACAACAACCGAAGCCAAAGCCAAGGATGCCAGCCAGGGAGCGGCGGCGACTGTCGCTAAAGACCTATATGGCGAAAAGAAACGCGGCGGCGGCGGATTTCAAGGCGGACGCGGCAAGGGACGCGGCGATCGCCGCGATGATAAGTCGAAAGACGAGATGGAACAGCGCATCTTAGAGGTAGCGCGCGTTACTCGTGTTATGGCTGGAGGCAAGAGAATGAATTTCCGCGCTTGTGTCGCTATCGGTGACAGGAAAGGCAGCGTCGGCGTCGGCGTCGGCAAGGGCGCTGATGTCACTATGGCTGTTAATAAGGCTGTTAACCGCGCTAAAAAAGACATGGTTAAGGTCGTTATCGCTAAAGAGACTATCCCGCATGCAGTCACCAAAAAGATGGGCGCGGCTTTAATAATGATCAAACCGGCTAAAACTGGACGCGGCGTCATCGCTGGCGGCGTCACCAGAATTATCTTGGAATTAGCCGGAGTCAAGAACATCACCAGCAAAGCTCTGGGTTCTAATAATAAGATCAATAATGCTCGTTGCACTATAGAAGCTCTGAGAGAATTGCGCACTCGCGAACCGAAAGCGGTCAAAGCAGAGGCCAAGGATCTAAAGAGCGATAAATAATCGTGTTTAATTAGACTTCATAATTATATGTTATCACTTAATACTATAACCAAAGCTAAGGGCAGGGCTAAGACAAATAAGCGCGTCGGTCGCGGTAACGCTTCCGGTCACGGCACTTATAGTACTCGCGGCCAGAAAGGGCAGGGACAACGCTCTGGCGTCTCCGGCTTGAAGCGCTTAGGCATGCGCGCTCAATTATTACAGATTCCGAAATCTCGCGGTTTCCGTTCGTTAAAGCCGAAGAATCAGGTTGTCAGTATTAAGGCTATTAATAATGCTTTCAAGGATGGCGAAATCGTTACTCCAGTTGCTTTGTTTGAGAAGAAATTGATTGCTTCCGCTTCTTTGCCGGTTAAGATCTTGGGCAAGGAAAAGCTGACCGTTAAGGTTACTTTCGAAAAGATTAAGATGTCAGCCGGCGCTAAGGATCAAGTTAAATAATCCCGCTTTTTAAGTCAGACTTAAGGTTTTTCTAAAATTATCAATATGATATTTGATAAATTATCGCAAATCTGGAAGGCTAAAGATTTGAGGAACAGCATCCTGTTCGTTCTCGGCATGCTTGTCATCTTCCGCCTCGCTGCTCATATCCCGGTTCCAGGAGTCAATGCTATCGCCCTGAAGAGCTTATTCGCCTCTAATCAATTCTTGGGACTCATGAACCTGTTTTCTGGGGGTGGCATGGAAAATTTCTCTATCGTTATGATGGGCGTCGGTCCTTATATTACTTCTTCCATTATCTTCCAGTTATTAGGGATGATCGTCCCGTCTATCGAGGAGATGCAGAAAGAGGAATCCGGACGCCAGAAGATAAACATGTGGACGCGCTGGGCCACCGTACCTTTGGCGATTTTGCAGTCCTATGGTATGATCACGCTTCTGCGCAATGGATCATCGGGCATCTTAGGCCAAGTGAGTCCGTTTGATTTCGGCCTGATGATTTTGACTATCACCGCCGGTTCTATCTTCTTGATGTGGCTCGGCGAGCTTATCACCGAAAAGAAGGTCGGCAATGGTATTTCTTTATTGATTTTTGCCGGCATCGTGGCTAGCTTACCGACTAAACTCCAACAAATTGCGACGACCTTTGATGCTACTCAGTTATTCATGCTGATTGGTTTCGTTGTAATCGCAATCATTACTGTCGTCGGCGTCGTTATTATCAACGAAGGTCAGCGCAACGTTCCGGTCCAGTACGCTCGCCAGGTCCGCGGCAACCGCACTTTTGGAGGCACCAGCACTCATCTGCCTTTGCGCGTGAATATGGCTGGCGTCATCCCGATTATCTTCGCTATTTCCGTCGTTCTATTCCCATCCATGATTGCCCAGTTCTTGATTCATGCCAAGACCGCCTGGATCGCAAATGTTGCTACCCATACCATTAGCTTGTTCAATAATCAGCTTTTCTACGGCATCATCTATTTTATATTAGTTTTTGCCTTCACCTATTTCTATACCGAAGTCATCTTCCATCCGGCTCAGATTGCCGAGAATCTCCAGAAGCAGGGCGGTTTTATCCCGGGCATCCGTCCAGGCAAGCCGACTAGCGATTATCTGGCTTATACGACTCATAAGATTATCTTAGCTGGCGCCCTGTTCTTGGGGCTTATCGCGGTCCTGCCGCTCATCATGAAATACTATACCGGCATGCAGGCCTTCGCCGTCGGCGGCACGAGCTTGTTAATCGTCGTTTCCGTCGTTATCGAAACGGTCAAGCAGATAGAAGCTCAGATGACTATGCGCGAGTATGATGGCCTTTAATTCTATATCCGGTCAATAAGAATATAAAAAATCGGCTTTAAAGCCGGTTTTTTTTATGGTATAATAAAAAACAGATAAATTGTCGCCGGCTGTTTTTTATATTTATTAAAATATCTATGGACTTAAAAGATGTCACTAAGGATTTAACTAGCCAGACTGATTACCGGATAACCCAGCGGATGGAAGAATTAATGCGGACTAACCCTAATTACAAGAATCTAGACGGGGCTAACCGGGAACTGGTTCTGAGTCTGATTAAGAAATATAAGGAAAAAATCAGGAAGGGCATCAGGCCTTCCGGCTTGACCGTGAGAGAGGATAAGTACCATCTTTATGAGAACCGGGTAAAACTTGGCTTAACACATTATGATCTGGAGCAGATTAATAAGCTTTTAGACGGATTTTTAGATTAGAATTTAAATTGAACCAATATGGAAATGAAGGGCATCGGCGGCGGAAAAGATTTTAGTGTCGTCAAGTTCAAGGATAAGCTCGGTTTCGCCACTAAGTATAATAGCTTGAAAGACAAGCGCGAGAGCATCATGAAAGTTGTTCGGAATTCCGAAGGCGCCATTCGCGGCAGTCGTTTCAAGGCTTCGGCCGCGATTTCTAAACTGAAATCCTTAGATAAGAACATATCGGCGGAAGAGCTTCGTAGCGTCCGAAAAGCCTTCCAGCAGCTCGAGACTGCGCCAAAACCGCGCATATCATCATTGCAGAAGGCAATAGTCGCGGCTGAAGAGAAGAAGGCAGCCGCTACATCAACTCTTAAATTGGTTCGTCCGAGCCTATCTAAAACTAATCGTGATCCTAGTTTTTATGGTAATGTTGATACTTATAAGCAGCACGGTACCGGTTTGGCTTCCGGCAGTATTTCGGCCGGCGGTCATTATGGCGTTGCGGCTAACCGCGGCGAGACCTATGATAAAGGCTTAGATAATAAGAAGCCCAGTAATCCGATCGGCCATCAGCGCGTCAATCTTTAATCAATATAAAGCAGAAATTTATGGAAAAGAAGAACGTTCCCAGCGGGCAGAGGCTCCGCATGGTTAATTTTAAAGAGAAGTCGGAGTCCGCTACTAAGGATAACGAAAAATGGAAGACTCGCTGCGGCTGTTGCAACGTCAAGCCCCAGCGTTAATTTCGAACGTCTTTAATACCGGTCTTTTTGAATTGTTTTAATCTTAATTTTTATATTTCCTTATGTTCTGGAGCACTCTAGTCATCATTACTGGCCTATGCCTTTTTGAAGTTATCAGCAGCGTCGATAACGCGGTCGTTAACGCCCATGTCCTGAAGACCATGTCGGAGAAATATCGGAAAATTTTTTTATTTTGGGGCTTATTATTCGCGGTTTTTGTGGTCAGAGGCGTCCTGCCTTTCATTATCGTTTGGATAGCTAATCCCGATTTATCGATTCTGCAAGTAATTTCCGCCGCTTTCTCGAATGACCCGGCCATTAGGAATTATCTGGAAGCTTCCAAACCGCTCTTGCTCTTAGGCGGCGGCATCTATCTTTTCTTAGTATTCCTGTCCTGGCTATTCTTGGAAGAGAAAAAATATGCTTTTTTAGTCGAAGGCTTCATCCATCGCCAAGGGGTCTGGTTCTACGCGCTCGCCTCGCTCTTAACGACCGCGGTAGTTTATTTTTCCCTGCAGCGCAACCCTATCCTAGCTTTAGCCGCTACTATCGGCGTTAGCGCCTTTTTCATAACAGACGGTTTTAAGAAGAATGCGGAAGAACAGGAGAAGAAACTTCTCGGATCCTCTATGAGCGCTTGGAGCAAGATAATCTATCTAGAAGTGCTCGATGCTTCATTTTCCATTGATGGTGTTATCGGCGCTTTCGCTTTTACTGTCAGCGTCCCTCTGATAATCTTAGGCAACGGCTTGGGCGCCTTAGTAGTCCGGGAAATGACTATCCGCGGGATAGACCTAATCACTAAGTTCGCCTATCTTAAAAACGGCGCAATGTATGCTATCGGCGTGCTTGGTGCAATCATGACCCTGGAGAGCTTCGGCCACGAATTCCCATTCTGGCTTGCGCCCCTGAGTATGGTGATATTTTTAGGATTATTTTTAGCCATGTCGCTGCGCGCCAATAAGAAAGAGAAGATTGCCCTAAAATAAAACATATGGTTTATATAAAATCAGCCGAAGAAATCAGGGCTATCAAGGAAGGCGGAAAGCGCTTGGCGGCCATCCTCAAGAAATTATTATCCGAAGTAAAGCCCGGAGTCGATACTAGCTATCTCGAGGATATGGCCAATAAGCTTATTGCGCTTGAAGGCGGGCGGTCGGCTTTTAAGAATTACCCTATGGGCGGCGGCGTCATTTTTCCTTCGACTTTGTGCGTTTCTATAAATAATGAGGTTGTTCATGGCGCGGCTTATCCTGTCAGAACTCTCAAGAGCGGCGATATTGTCGATCTTGATATCGGTATGGAATGGCCGGTCAGTCCAGAGGTAAGAGTTAAATATAAATTACCGATGAATTCTCATTCTAAGAATGGCGGTTTCTTCACTGATATGTGCGCGACTGTCGGCGTCGGCAAGATCAGCTCAGACGCTAAGAAGCTCCTGCAGGTGTCTCAGAAATGCCTAGAATTGGCTATTAAGGCTGTAAAACCGGGGAATACTATCAATGATATCGCCCGCGCGGTCTCGGGTTATGCCGAGAGCCATGGCTACGGCGTCGTCCGCGATTTAGTCGGTCATGGCGTCGGTTACTTCGCCCATGAGAAGCCGGATGTTTTTAATTTCGAGATTAGCGAACGCAGTTCCGAGAACGTCGTCTTGCGCCCGGGCATGGTCATAGCTATCGAGCCGATGATTAATGAAGGCGATTGGCGCGTTGATATCGCTGGTAATGACTATACCGTTTTGACGGCCGACGGCTCGTTAAGCGCCCATTTTGAGCATACGATAGCGGTAACGGAGAGAGGCGGAGAGATTTTGACGAAGTAGAAGGCATGGTTCATGTAAAAATAAAGCTTTAATAAAAAACCATATGGATAAGATATTAAATTATCTGGGCATAGACTGGGGCGAAAAACGGATCGGTTTGGCTACAGCTGATAGCGAAGTGAAATTAGCCCTGCCTCTGAAAACTGTCGCCAATCTGGCGGAAGTTCTGGGTGTGCTTCAGGAGGAAGAGACTAATGTTATCATTATTGGCGCTCCTCAGAAAATGAGCGGGGAAGCAGCCAATAATCCGGCTTGGATCGATTTTGTCGCGCAATTAAAGGAAAAAAGCGGCTTGCCGGTCGAGATGGTTGATGAACGTTTGAGCAGCTTGGCGGCCGATGCTTTGGGAGGGGAAGATAAGGAAACAGCCGGACGCGACGAGATTGCCGCGTCGATAATATTGCAGAGTTATCTGGATAAGAATGAATCAAAATAATTTTTTTTGGTAGTTTCGATCAATCTTATATACGATGATTATGAAAGTGAATACAAATATTTTAAATAAGTTGCGGTATACACTTTATACCCCAGGTTATGATTTGATAGCTAATTTTTTTAAAGAATCTCGAAAAAAATCAATTGACTCTTTGGATATTAAATCAGGTGATAGAATCTTGATTGTCGGAGCTGGAACCGGATTAGATTTAGAATTTTTACCAGATAATTGCGAAATAGTCGCGACTGATATCACGCCTTCCATGGTTGACAGAATTATAAAGCGCAATAAGCAGCTTCATAAGAATGTTCAGGCAGTTGTTATGGATGGACAAGCTCTTAAATTGGCGGACAATTCATTTGATATTATTATTCTTCATTTAATATTAGCGGTAATTCCTGATCCAGTAGCTTGCATGCACGAGGCGGAACGTGTTTTAAGGTCTGGGGGGCAAGTGGTAGTCTTTGATAAGTTTGTCGGAAAAAATAAGGCAATATCTTCTTTTAGAAAATTTGTGAATATATTTTCAAATATTATATTTTCGGATATTACAAGAAATTTTGAATCAATGATAGAAAATTCCGGGTTCACCATAGTTTCAGATAAGGACGGTGGTTTTAATGGAAATTTTAGATTAATTAAACTGATAAAAAAGTAGCAGTTTGGTTTACGAGCTGAATAATATTTATGGAAGAAACAAAAAATACACCAGCTCTAATACTTAATCGCCAAGATTATAAGGAAAATGACAGCTTAGTGACGGTCTATACGCCTCACTTCGGTAAATTGGCGCTAGTCGCGCGCGGGACTAAAAAAGCCGGTTCTAAATTAGCGGGCCATGTTGAGCCACTGACTTCAGCTGACTTTATGATCATCGCCGGCAAGGGTTTTGATTATATCGGCAGTGCGATTACGCGCGAAGCCTATCCAGGAATCAGGGAGAATCTGAATAAGCTTTATTATGCCGGCAAGGCTCTCAATCTCTTTAATCGGCTGACTAAAGAGAACCAGAGCGATGAACGCTTATTTTTTTTATTAGAAAGATGGCTAGGGATATTGAATGATTTTTCTGATTTCAAGCGAGAAAACGGAGAACTAGTTTTGGCTTTCTTTACCATTAAATTATTAGCGGAATCAGGCTACAAGCCGGAAATGTATCATTGTTTAGAATGTTCTAAGGTTGTCAGCCCCGGTAAGAATTATTTTAATCTAGCAAATGGCGGCGTAGTTTGCGAGGAATGTTTTGAAAAAGATCGTTTGATCGGAGGTATTCCTAAGACGGAATTATTGACAATAACTGATAATTGTATTAAATTAATGCGTTTTATGGTTGATAATCGGTTCAAATCAGCAGAAAAATTGAAAACAGACAATAAGACTTTGAAGGAAATAGATAACCTGCTTGATAAATTTATAATCTTCCATTTCTAAAATATTCATTAAAAACAGCTATCATAAGGCTGTTTTTTTCTTGCTAAAATCTCGAAAATAAGTTAATATTTAAGTATAAAAAAATATACATAATTCAAGTTTTAATTTGCATATTTCAAATTAAAAACTATTTTTATTTATGTCAAGGATATTGATTGCTGACGCAAAAAAACAGGGAAATGGCGAAGTGACTGTCTCTGGTTGGGTAAGGAATCTGCGTGCCCATAAAGGCATAGTTTTTGTGGATTTGCGCGATATTTCCGGGGCGATGCAGGTTGTTTTCGTGTCTGGCCAAGGCGGCTACGAATTGGCGGAAAAATTGACTCTGGAAAGCGTTATTACTGTCACCGGAACTTTACAAGAGAAACCAGCCAAGAAGAATGATCCTAATCCGGTTAAGGATTTTGAATTAGCGGCTTCGAGCGCAGAGCTTATCTCTTTAGCGAATGAGAATTTACCTATTCCTGTCCTGACAAAAGCTGATAATGAAGCCAACTCCGAGAATCGTTTCGACTGGCGCTGGCTGGATCTGCGCCAGGAAGAGCATCAGCTTATTTTTAAGGTCTGGACTAAGTTAGAAGCTGGTTGCCGTGAATATTGGTTAAAGAATAATTTCATCCAGATCTATACCCCATGTTTTATGAGCACGGCTTCAGAAACTGGTTCAGAAGTATTTGAGGTTAAATATTTTGACCGGAAAGCTTATCTAGCTCAGTCCCCGCAATTTTACAAACAGATGGCTATGGCCTCTGGTTTAGAAAAAGTTTTCATGGTTGGAACTGTTTTTCGCGCTGAACCCTCTTTTACTAGCCGCCACGTGACTGAATTCACCGGTTGGGATTTAGAGGTTTCTTTCATCGATTATAATGAAGTGATGAGCATCGAGGAGGATTTATTGATTTCTGGATTTAAAAAAGTTAAAGAAGATCTAAATATTGAAGTAGATGTTCCAACTAAGCCTTTCCCAAAGATAACTCTGGCGGCCGCCAAAGAAAAATTAAAAGCGGCCGGAATTAAGAGCGAAAAAGATTATGATTTTTCTACCGAGGAAGAGAAGGAATTAGGCCACATTATTAAGAAGGAAACTGGCCATGATTTTGTTTTTGTGACTGATTATCCGATTGCGGCGCGCCCTTTTTATCATATGCGCCATCAGGATAGTCCGGGATTAACTAAGAGTTTTGATTTATTATATCGCGGCCTAGAAATAACGACCGGATCACAGCGTGAGCACCGGATAGAAGTTTTAGAGAAACAGGCGATTGAGAAGGGCATGAATCTGGAAGAATTGAAAGATTATTTGAATTTTTTTCGTTACGGCTGCCCGAGCCATAGCGGTATCGGCATGGGCCCGGGACGCATTGTTATGAAGATGCTGGATCTGCCTAGCGTTAAGGAAGCTTGTTTCTTGCCGAGGGATGTCAAGAGATTAACTCCGTAATTTATTATTTTTTTATATGCCTTATACTCTCATTAAATCATTATACAAAGAGACTAGCCGCTATCTGAATAAGAAAATAAATGTTGCCGGTTGGGTTCGTACTGCGCGCTCTTCTAAAGAATTCGGCTTTATCGAGCTTAACGACGGTTCTTTCTTCAAGAGCCTGCAAATCGTCTTTGAGAGCAGCTTAGAAAATTTTTCCGAGGTAGAAAATATCAGCGTCGGCTCGTCTTTAGAAATAGAAGGCGAACTCGTCGAATCTCCCGCGGCCGGACAGGCTTTCGAGCTCAAGGCCAAGAAGATTACTATAATCAATCGCGCGCCGGAAGATTATCCCCTTCAGAAGAAGAAGCATAGCTTCGAGTTCTTGCGCGAGATTGCGCATCTGCGCGGCCGCAGCAATACTTTTTCCGCCGTTTTTCGCCTGCGCTCTTCGCTCAGCTACGCTATCCATAAATTTTTTCAGGAAGAAGGCTTCTCTTATGTCCATACCCCGATAATTTCCACGAGCGACGCCGAGGGCGCGGGCGAGATGTTCCAGGTGACGACTTTAGATTTAAAAAATGCGCCTAAGGATAAGAAAGGCGAAATAGATTACAGCGAAGATTTTTTCGGCAAGAAGGCGGGACTCACTGTTAGCGGCCAGCTTAATGCCGAAGCTTTAGTGATGGGCTTAAATAAAGTTTATACTTTCGGCCCGACTTTTCGGGCGGAAAATTCGAATACGACTCGCCACGCTTCCGAGTTCTGGATGATGGAGCCGGAAATGGCTTTCGCCGATCTAGAAGACAATATGATTTTGGCGGAGAAGATGCTGAAATATCTGATTGTCCATGTCTTGAAAGAATTGCCGGAAGAGATGGAATTTTTCAATAAGTTCATCGACACGACTCTGATGGAGCGTTTGAATAATATCGTTGATTCTGAATTCGGCCGCGTCACTTATACTGAAGCGATCAGCATATTAGAAAAGTCCGGCGAGAAATTCGCTTTCCCGGTAAAATGGGGGATTGATTTGCAGACCGAGCATGAACGCTACTTGACTGATAAAGTCTTTAAGAAGCCGGTTTTCGTCATTGATTATCCGAAAGATATTAAAGCTTTCTATATGCGCCTGAACGATGACGGTCGAACCGTGGCTGCGATGGATCTATTAGTTCCTGGCATCGGCGAGCTTATCGGCGGCAGCCAGAGAGAAGAGAACTTGGATAAATTGATCAAGCGTATGGAAGAGATGAATATGAAATTAGAAGATTACCAGTGGTATCTGGATCTGCGCCGCTTCGGTTCCGTCAAGCACGCCGGTTTCGGACTCGGCTTCGAGCGAGCGATCATGTATCTCTCGGGCATGGCCAATATCCGCGACGTCATCCCGTTTCCGCGCACGCCGAAGAATGCTGAATTTTAATTAATATAAAACATATGAATAACCAGCACAACGCCAAGTACGCTTTTTATTACTTGTTGTCGCTCGTCGCGCTTATTTTTACGGCGCTCTCGTTCGGCATGATCATCTTCAGCATCATCGATAAGATCATCCCCGACGTCTTGAACAGCTATAGCAGCGTCGATGGCCAGTTGAAGTTCGCGATTTCCGCGCTCTTCATCGCTGCGCCTATCTTTTATTTAATCTCTAGCCTCATCCATCGCGGTCTTCATCAAGGCGAATTGGAAAAGGATTCCGCTATCCGCCGCTGGCTCACTTATTTCATTATCCTCGTATCTTCCATGATTATTCTCGGCGTTTTCATCGGCGTCATTAATAATTTCTTATCGGGAGAATTAACCGGACGCTTTATCTTCAAGGCCCTGACCATGCTCTTCATTTCCGGAATCTGTTTCTTTTTTTATTTCTATGACATCAAACGCGAGAATCCGGATAAGGCTGATAAAGTCGTGAAAATCTTCTTCTTTGCGACCTTAGCCTGCGTCATCGCCGCTTTCGTCGCCGCCTGGTTCTTCGTAGAATCTCCGAAGACCGCGCGCAACCGTCGTTTGGATCAGGCTTTAGTCCAGAATATCTATAATATCGAGAATGCTGTGAACAGTTATTATGACCGCAACAAGAAATTGCCGCTGAATCTAGAAGAGCTCAAAGCTGATAAGAATATTTATATCAACGCCAGTGCGATGATCGATCCGGAAACCAAAGCGCCGATAGCTTATAATAAGATCAGCGAGAAGGAATTCGAGATGTGCGCGACTTTCCGCGTCGACTCGATAGAGGAGAACGCTCAGCAGGCGACTTCTTATGTCGGTCTGGATGTACATAGCAAGGAACATCGGGCCGGCTACCAATGCCTGCGCGGTAATCTTTATACCGCCGTCAAAGCTGTCGAAACCATTAAATAATTATGATGGATGTAACGTGTGAAAAATTTTCCGGTCCTTTCGGCTTGCTGCTCAGCCTGATTGAGAGCGAAGAGATGGATATAACCGAAATCGCCCTGGCGAAGATCGCTGACGAGTATGTCGCTTATGTCCGCGCTAATCGCGGGATCGATCCGGAAGAACTGGCTGATTTCCTGGTCATTGCCGCTAAATTATTGTTCATCAAATCGAAAGCGCTTTTGCCATATCTTTATACTGGCGAAGAAGAGGAAGAAATCAATGACTTAGAGCGTCAGCTTCGGATGTATAAGGAATTCGTCGCCGCTAGCCAGAAAGTCAAAGAATTAGTTTTGTCGCCGCGCCGCTCCTTCTTGCCGCCGCTGACCAAGAATCGCCGCGGCGGCTTTAATCTGCCAGTTTTCTGTCCGCCGGCTAAGCTTAATGCCGCCTTGTTGCATGAACGTTTCTTGATTCTGCTCGCTAATCTGGAAAAACAATTGGCGAAAATGCAAGAAGAGAAGCTGCCAGAGAAGACTTTAGAACCGAAGATAAGCATCGACGATAAGATCGCTTCGATCAAGCAGATGATTTCTAATAAGATTAAGGTGAATTTTTCGAGATTACTCGCCTCGGCCGCGACGCGGACGGAAGTAATCGTCAGTTTCCTGGCTGTCTTGGAGCTGGCGAAGCAGAAAGAATTATTCTTCGAACAAGATGAATTGTTCAGCGAGATTCTTATCAGCCGTCCGGCCGATGCCGCAGCCTTAAATAATCAAATCTAATTATGTCATTAAAATCACAGGTAGAGTCTTTATTGTTCGTTTCTCTTAAGCCGTTATCCCTGAAAGAATTGGCGGCCGCCATGAAGGCGCCGGCTAAAGAGCTGGGAGAAGCGCTGGATGAATTGATAGCCGATTACGCTCAAGGCAATCGCGGCTTGGCGATTATTAAGAATAACGGACAGTATCAGTTGACGACTGCGGCTGATAATGCAGCCTTGGTTCAAGAATTTCTCAAGGATGAAACCAGCGGAGAATTATCCCAGCCGAGCCTGGAAGCGCTGACTATTATCGCTTATCGCGGACCGATAGCTAAGCTTGAATTAGAGAGAGTCAGAGGCGTTAATTGCAGCTTGATTATCCGTAATCTGCTCTTGCGCGGCTTAATTGAAGAAAGATTTGATAAATCTAAGAATGAGAATTATTATACAGTCACTCATGATTTCGTCCGCTTCCTCGGATTGGGGAGTATAGACGAGCTGCCTGATTATCTTAAGCTTAATTCGGCGGAATCCTTGAATACGGTCTTGGCCGCGACGGAAGATAAAAACTAATCATACTAAGATGTTTTGGACGACAATAGTTAACATAATCACAACTTTATTCTTCGGTTTTCACGGCGTTCCGGCCGTGACTTCCGGAGCGGAAAGTCTGATCTTGAATCCGGGAGCGCCTAAAGCGCAGATGAGCGCCGAGAGGGGCGCGGTCTTAGCGGCAAATGATCGCTTCTTCCTGTTTGCTGAAAGAGCAGATGAAGTTCAGCCGATCGCGAGTATCACTAAGCTCATGACCGCGCTGGTATTCTTAGATAATAATCCGGGCTGGGATAAGGCTTATACTATTACTGAAGCGGATAAGGTCGAAGGCGGGCGCTTGAATCTTTTTTTGGGAGACGAAGTGACTGTCAAGGATTTGTTCTATACGAGCTTAGTTGCTTCCGACAACGGCGCTACTTTAGCTCTAGTGCATGCTAGCGGCTTAAGCGAAGAGGAGTTCGTTAAAAAGATGAATGAACAGGCCGTGAAATTAGGACTGAAGCAGACGTCTTTCAGTGATCCGGTCGGTCTGAGCGAATACAACTTGTCGACAGCGCGCGAAGTTGCGCTCTTAGCTCAGGCCGCCTTTAAGCGCAGCGAAATCAGTGAGGCGACCACTAAGCCGGATTATCTTTTTATGACTCTGAACGGCCGGGAGAAGAAAATCGAATCAACCGATTATCTCCTGTTCGATTCTGGGGAGAAGACGCTGACCGTACTCGGAGGTAAGACCGGTTATACTGAAAAAGCCGGCTATTGCTTTGTCGGACGCCTGAAGAACAGCGCGGGCCGCGAAGTGATTTCGGTTGTACTGAACAGCCAGGATAAGAATGGGCGCTTCAAGGATAGCAAGAGTCTGGCTAATTGGGTTTTTACTAATTATGATTGGATTAAATAATTTTATTAAGTGATTTGATTATGCCCGTGATAAATCGCCTTTATTTCAAATTCCGCTATTTCTTTTCCGGTCGTTATCCCCGTCTTTATGATTTTTGCAATCGCCATAAGTCAGTCATTAAGTTCTTTTTTTCTGGCTGTGTCGCTGGAGGCACGGATCTGATGCTTCTGTTCTTCTTTCACGGTCTCTTAAAATGGGGTTTAGTTTTTTCCACTAGCGCTGCCTTTATCCTCTCTTTCTTAATCAGCTTTACGCTCCAGAAATTTTGGACTTTCCGGAATTACCGGCATGACCAGGTTGTCGGCCAACTATTATTTTATATCCTGAACGCCTTTATCTGTTTGAATTTGAATGGTTTTTTCATGCATGTGCTCGTCAATAAATACAGAGTCTGGTATCTTTTAGCTCAAATCATCGTCAATCTTTCTCTCGGTTTCTGGAGCTTTATAATTTATAAATTTTTAGTATTTAGAACAGATAAAAATGAAATTGCTTGTTAATAAGAAACAATTAGGAGAGGCGCCTGCTATTTGGTTGCGCCATGCCGGCTATGTTTTTATACCCGAACGCGAAGACGGCCAAGAAAGTTTTGCTCGCCGCTTGAGCCGTGATTTTTATCCGCGCTTCCATGTCTATTTTACGGAAGCGAAAGACAATAGCGGTCAGGATATAGTCACTTTTAATCTGCATCTGGACCAGAAACGTCCTGGCTATCAAGGCTTCAGCCGTCATAATGCTGAATACGACGGGGAATTGGTCGAGAACGAACTAGCCCGCTTAAAGAGCTTAATATTGCCGGATTTATTTATATGAGCCAATCAGAGGAAATAAAATCAAAATTGGACATCGTGGAAGTTATCAGGGAGTATATTCCCGTTAAGGCGGTCGGCGCTAATTTTCAGGCGCTCTGTCCGTTCCATAACGAGAAGTCTCCGTCTTTTGTAATATCTCCGGAAAAGCAGATCTGGCATTGCTTCGGCTGCGGCCGCGGCGGCGATGTTTTTGCCTTTGTTATGGAGAAAGAAGGCTTAGGTTTCATGGAAACTCTGCGCCTGCTGGCTCCGAAAGCGGGAGTCGTCCTGACCAATGAGAATCCCCAGGATTATTCTGAACGCAATCGCCTCTTGGATATTATGGAACTGGCTGGAAAATATTACGCGCATATCCTGACGACGCCGACCGGACAGGAGGCTCATGAATATCTATTGAAACGCGGCTTGAACGATAAGAATATCGCCGAGTGGCAGTTGGGCTATAGCCTTGATTCTTGGAGTGGCTTGTATGATTTTTTGAGAGCCCGGCCTTTAACCGGAAAAAAATATACGGATGAAGAGATAGTTCTCGCCGGACTGGCTATTAAGAAAGAGGCGAGGGCCGGCAGCCGCGGTTTTTATGATCGTTTCCGCGATCGTATCATGTTTCCAATCTGGGACGTCAATAACAACCTGATCGCCTTCACGGCCCGCGTCAATCCGGCTAAAGAAGCGACCGAAAAGATGGGTAAGTATATCAATAGCCCGCAGACTAAGATTTATGATAAGAGCCGCGTCCTATTCGCCCTAAATAAGGCCAAGAGCGCCATCAGGCAGGAAGACCTAGCTATCGTCGTCGAAGGCCAAATGGACGCCATTTCTTGCCATAATCATGGCTTTAAGAACGTGGTCGCGTCATCAGGCACGGCGTTGACGACTGAACAGGTTTCGCTCATCAAGAGATTCACTAGTAACGTCGCTTTGCTCTTTGATATGGATGCCGCTGGGCAGATGGCCGCCGACAGAGGGATAAAGGAAGTGCTCGCGCAAGAAATGAATTTGAAGATAATCGTGCTCAGTTCAGGCAAAGATCCTGATGAATGCTTAAAGAATAATCCGGAAGAATTTAAGACGGCGGTCGCGAGCGCCAAACCGATGCTGGAATATTATTTCAAGAAAGTCAGCGCCGGGCTGGATCTCGGCCAGTTGGATAATAAGCGCGAGGTGAGCGCGAAGATGTTCGCGATGATCGACCTTGTCGTTAATCGGATGGAGCAGGGATATTGGCTCAAGCGGCTGAGCGAAGAACTGGGATTCTCTGAAACTGATACTCGCGAGGAGTTCGTGAAGTGGCAGTCTAAGCATGGCGTATTAAAGACAGAGAGCTCTAGAAATATAAAAAACATTGAAAATAAGCCAAAAAATGAACAGATGACCCCAGAGTTAAGCCGAGAAGATAAATTAGCCGAGCTCTTAATGTCCTTATTAGTGAAATTTCCGGAATTCATTTCTTATAGCGTCAGCAATCTTGATCCGAGTATTTTGATTGACGGTCCTTTGGCTAAGTTTTACAGAAATCTGATTATCTATTATAATAAATCTACCTCTTTGAGCTATGAAGGCTTCCGCGCCTATTTGACGGAAGACGGCGGCGAATCAGAAAAAACTCTGGATAAGCTCGTGCTTTTGGGAGAGAAAGATTTTTATGACTATAACGCTGATTCTGTCAAAGCCGAGATAATCAAGATTATCGCCGAACTTAAGAAATATAGCCGCCAGCGCCAAGTTCAAGCCCTGCAGCATGAAATCGCTAGCGCGGAAAAAGCCGGCGATAAGGAGCGGCTCAATGTTCTGATGGATGAGTTGAGGCAAGCGACTATTTCATAAATAATTATTTCGTCATATGGTTAAAAATACTAAAGTGAAAAATAAGAAACCGGCCCATAAGCTGGCGTCGAAGCCGAAAGTTAAATCAGCTGCCAAGGCTAAGTCGAAAAAGAGGGCTGATAGTTTGCCGAAGAAGGCGAAGAAGAATTTTTCCAGTCACGGCTTGAAAGGCGTTAAAGTAACGCCGGCTAGAGAGGCTAAGCCAGTTGTTAAGCCGACCGAAGAACAGCTGAAGAAGCTGATTGAGAAGGGGCGTCTGCGCGGCTTTATCACTGAAACTGAATTATTATATCTTTTCCCGGAAGTGGAAGAGTATGTTTATGAATATGATGTTTTCTTGGGAGAATTGCAGAAGAGCGGCGTCAGGATTATGGAAGATTCCGGCCGCATTCTAGACACGGCCGAGAGAAAAGCGGCCGAGCCGCCTTTGACCGGGAAGGCTTTAGCGCACCAGAACGCCCTGAACGTTGATTTGTCGAAATTAAGCGCTGATTCTATCCAGATGTATCTGAAAGAAATCGGCAAAGTGCCGCTCTTGAGCGGCGATGAAGAAGTCGAACTCGCTAAACGCAAGGAAAAGGGCGATAAGGAAGCGGAGAAGAGGATTATCGAAGCGAATCTGCGCTTAGTCGTTTCTATCGCTAAGAAGTTCGCCGGAGCGAAGGGTATGAGCTTATTGGATTTGATTCAAGAAGGGAATATCGGCTTATTCCGCGCGGTCGAAAAATTTGAATATCGCAAAGGCTATAAGTTTTCTACATACGCGACTTGGTGGATACGTCAAGCGATTACGCGCGCGCTCGCTGACCAGTCTAGAACTATCCGCATCCCGGTTCATATGGTCGAAACTATCAATAAGTTTCAGCAGGTCCAGCGTAATCTTATCCAGGAATTGGGCCGCGAGCCTTTAGCTGACGAAATTGCTTCAGAGATGGGGGAAGATATCGATAAGGTCAGATATATCATGAAGATTTCTCAAGATACTATATCTCTTGAGACGACAATCGGTGATGATGACGAAGATTCGACTTTGGAAGATTTCATCGAAGATGTGAAGAACGTCACCCCGGATCGCGCCGCCGCTTTGCAGCTCCTGAAAGATTACGTGAAGAATATCGTCGCTCAACTCTCGCCGCGCGAACAGAAGATTCTCGAAATGCGCTTTGGGCTGGTCGACGGCGTCGCTCATACCTTGGAAGAAGTCGGACAGGAATTTGAAGTTACGCGCGAGCGCATTCGCCAGATTGAGTCCAAGTCCCTGGAAAAGATCCGGAAGTTTAAGGGTTTGGAAAAGTTGAGGGATTATTAAAAAAAAGATATAATGTTAATATAATCATTAAAAATTATTTTATGAAAAAAATAATTATTTCTTTCCTAGGTTTGTCTTTATTATTTATCGCCGGCTGCAGCCGTCCCTCTGTCTTGGAAACCCAAGCTCCAGCCGCCTCGGACCAGCCGTCTCAGGAGAACGCCTCTCAAGCCCCGATTCCAGCGAAGGGCGCGGCCGCAAAAGCGGCCTTGAATGAGATTTATGGCCAGATTACGCAAGAATATAAGATAGAAGGGAAGATCGGCCTACTGGACGAGAGAGCGGTTTTACGCGCGACGCCAGAACTTAAGACTAGAAGCTGGTGGATGACAGGAAAAAATTACAATATCATGGTGCAGAATGACCTGGGATTTTTAGATATAAATTACGATTCTCCTAAAGATTTAGCGGATATAGCGGAAAATATTTTTGTGAGCAAGGGCTTTAAGCTTAATAAAACCAATTCCTCGGTATCTAAGGCGGATAATTCGCTGACGTATAATCCTGGAAATGACCCCGGCGGCTATATCAGGGCATATATTTTGGAAAATGAAGAATTTTGTGTGATTACAGCCTCCGAGAATAGCTCCCCTAAGAATTTCAAAATCGGCTGCTTTAGTCTCGAAAGCCTGAATCAGGCTAGTTCGACTCAAGTGCCGTTTTTAGCAGGCCTAGAGACAGATAACCAGAAAGTAGTCGTCACTCCGATAATTTTAGGGAAGCAAGCCGCTAAGCTGAATATAGCTTATCGGATCGCCAGCAGTTCTGTTATCATGAAGAAAACCGGTAATGGCTGGAAAGAGGTATATAGAGGCGAGACGGATCCAGCTTGCAGCTTAATGACAAAGCTTGAGATTCCGAGCGAGATTTATAAGAATTGTGTTGAATAAATAATAAGTTTTGATTTTATTTCCTGATATAAAAATAACGCTAATATTAGCGTTATTTTTTTTGGTTACACAGATTACATATTTATTGAACTTGGTTAATTGTTGTTTATAAAAATGCTGTATTGACAATATTTTAAAAATGTGATACTATTATACCTAGCAATAGTCCTTTAAAAACAACCAAAACTAAATAATATGAAAAAGATTTATTTCATTAAGGAGCCTATGGGGAGATATTTTATTTCTCCTAGCGCCCATCATTGCAACATAGATGGAGCCGATTGTTCTACCTGTTTGTTTCTGAAAAGCTGCGCCAATGCTTGGACAAGCAGCCCATTAATTAATAGCGTTAGATACACAAAGGAGGATGCTGAAAAAGCCATTCAAGAAAATACGTATCTTTTAAATTGTATCGTGGAGGTCGTGCCGGAAACTTTTTCTGATAAGGCTTTTGAAATTTTTGCCAGAATTGTAAAAATATTGATGTTTTGGCAGAGAGGCAAGACTTGCAGTTACTGCGGCAGCAAGCGCCTGTGGACACACAGGCGGTATGCTAATGAAGGGGGGCTGTCCTCCATTAAAGCTACGTGTGCCCGGTGTCATAAAGACGCCTGGTCTTGGAGAAGTTGATTTCTTGGAGAAGTTGATTATTAAAAAACGAGCCTAAAACTCGTTTTTTTTCTTGCTCCCGGGGTCGGATTTACCCCTGCGCTTCGCTCCGAGGTTGATAAAGTTGGAACAAATTTAAGTAATATTTAATCAATTAAAACTTAATGAAATTAGCTATAATTAAAACAAATCCTGCCCCTAAAAGACAGCCTGCCATTTTTCCGACTGCTGATTTCAGCATAGTTCTTTCTTCTTTGATAAATTGTGAACGTAATTTTTCCGCCATCTGACCCTCAAATATACCGGCGATACCATCTGTTACAGCATTACCAACTACTCCCCCGAGAATTGCCCCTGCCACTCCCGCAAAATGTCCGCCAAATATAGCCAAGACGGCGAGAATCCCATTATCAATAATGCCGAAAAAAATATCTGGTAATGTAGATTTTAATTTTATTTTAAAAGGTAAAAGAGAAACAAGACAAAGAAGTGCTAAAATAATCAACACTAAGCCCATCCATCTGGCGTTTTCAATAAAAAATATACTTACTGCCGTTATAATAATGCAAAGGGTCAAAATGTTTAATACTGATAAGATAAACTTTTGGCGCATAATATTTTTATCTTAATTTTTTAACTTTAATAATTTTTTCCATATTATTCTAATCTTAGCATCACTCGCTCTAAATTTCAATAATCCCTACTAAAAATAGCCCCTAAATAGGGCTATTTTATGGATCGGGGTGATTGAGGGAGCCCGGACCTATTTTATGGCTGGCGGGAATGGAATTGATATTCCGAGATAGGGTAAATAAAATTGATGAGGGGCTGATGAAGTAATTAAGGGTAAAAATAAAAAAGGAAGTTTTTAAGGCTTCCTTCATTTGTGTTTGGTTACGCGTTTTTTATTTCCTCTTGACGAGGGAAATAATTAGCCAATTTCATAAATTCTTCTTCGGTTATTTCAGTGTATTCCGGGTTGTCCCACAAAGAACATCCTTTCTCTCCAAACATGATCCATCCGTTTTTTATAAGACAGCAATCAGCTTCCTGGGGAGAAGGTTCGTTGCATAGGCCCAACGAATGCGCGTGTCCGATGATTTGGTTTTTTGGAACTGTCCCCCTTTTAAATTTTAAAAGATAAGCAGGGAAGAAGAATGAATTACACGGTGAGTCGTTAATAGTTTCTGTAAGATTTCGTGAGTAATATTCGCCCCCATCGGTAAATTTTTTTTCTAACGCCAAGTATACTTCTGGCTGATCATTATTTTCCCATTTCCTGCAGTCAATGAATAAGAAGTTGTCATCTGTCATTTTTGGCAAAAGTTGCTTGGGGATAGCTATAGCGCTATGACTACTAACCATTGTCCCTTTTTCCCACACTTTATTTCCTGCAAGCTCTACCGTAATTTTTCGATTATAAGGCGTGCTGATCGTTTCTTTGGTGGTTATTATGCATTCATAATAGCCTTGTCTAAGAAAAAAAAGGTTGATTTGTGCCATTTCGTTTTCCTCCGATTTTTATGATTAATTGAAATTTTTAAAGTACATTTGTAACTAATAACAATATCATAACAATAGATAATTGTCAATGTAATAACAAAAAATAGACTTAAAAAAGCCTATTTTATGCTTGCTCCCGGGGTCGGATTCGAACCGACGACCAATTGGTTACACTTATCCACTAATTTCTTAATGGGGTGGACTATATCATCATCCGCCAAAACGGATGCGAGGCGCTTCCTGCTCTAGAATAGAGAAGTACTCCCTTTCGGGATAGTCTCTGAACCTTGCCTGAACTTCAGGCCTTGGCTGCTGATTACCTTATCCTTACGGATTTAGGCTTCCAGCAATTCACCTCGTTATTCGACCTCAATTACTTGAGGAAGCTGCGTTTAGAACTAACGTGTTCACAGCCAACTGCGCTACCGCTGCGCTACCCGGGAATATTAAATTGTCCTTCAAAAAACAAAAATGCTTTAAAACATTTTATGTCTTTATTCTAGCAAATACCCGACTTATGTCAATATTAGCGTTTTCAGGCTTATTTTGGTAAAATAATAATAATTAACGAAAAAATTATGGGGGTATCGAAAGATCATATAAGGGGCTTATCTATTGCTATTATTAAGAATAATGGCCGGATTCTGGTATCCCCGGGTCACGATAAGATCAAGGACGAACGATTTTTCCGTTTAATTGGCGGCGGCATCGAGTTTGGTGAGAATTCATTAGAAGCCCTGAAAAGGGAGATGAAAGAGGAGTTGAATACGGAATTGATTAATTATAAGCTAGTCGCTACCTTAGAGAATATTTTTACTTTCAACGGCGAACCGGGGCATGAAATCTGTTTTATTTACGAAGCTGATTTTAAGGATCCCGCTAATTATAAAATAGAAGAATTTATGATTCTGGATAACAAAGAAGGGGGCAGAGCTATTTGGCTGGATATTGATGGGACGAAAGATAAAAATATTTTTCCCGATGGCGTCGCAAATTTTTTATAATTAAAATATATGAAAAATAATAATCTCATCAAGCTCATCGCCGCTATTCTAATCGCCGAGTCAGCGGGAATCATCGGCTCTTTGTTTACCAGACCATCCATTCCGAATTGGTACGCGACCCTAGCTAGGCCCTCTTTTAATCCGCCGTCCTGGATCTTCGCCCCGGTCTGGACCGCGCTTTTCCTGCTCATGGGCATCGCTGCTTTTCTAGTTTGGAAAAGAGGCTGGGAAAAGAGGGAAGTCAAGATAGCCTTGGGAATATTCGGCGGCCAACTAATCTTAAATATCCTCTGGTCCGCCCTCTTCTTCGGCCTGCATAGCCCGCTCGCCGCCTTTGTCGAGATCATCATCCTCTGGCTCGCTATCCTTTGGACTATCCTAGCCTTTAGAAAAATATCGAAAACCGCGGCTTGGCTCTTAGTTCCGTATATCCTTTGGGTCAGCTTCGCCGCCGTCCTTAACTTTTTATTAATGCTATTAAATATCTGATGCTTAATTTCTTGAGATCGCCAAGGTTTTTAAAGATTTTAGTTTTTCTCGGGCTCCTCGGCCTGGTTGTCCTCATCTTTTCGCAGCCGATAGACCTGACGACCTCTGATCTGGGGCGCCATCTCGTTAACGGCCGCGTTGTCTGGAGCAATCCGGATATTTTATTTCATAATGCCTATTCTTATACTGAGCCGGATTTTCGCTTCATCAACCATCACTGGCTCTACGGCGTCATTGTTTATTCCATTTATCGCTTAGCCGGCTTTGTCGGCCTCTCTCTTTTTAATATCCTCATTATCCTCGCCGCGTTCAGCCTGGCTTTTTATAGCGCGCGTCAGAAGATAAGCTTATACGCTCTCGATATTTTTGGACGAGCTAAGGTCGACGGTTTTTTCCTGACGAGCCTGGTATCGCTGCCGGTCATTCTTCTTTTGAGCGAGCGGGTCGAAGTCCGGCCGGAAATAATTTCCTATCTTCTTATCATATTCGTTTACGCGTTTTTGGATTCGGCCGAGGAAACAAAAAAATATCGCCGGCTTTGGTTCTTGCTGCCGCTCTTTGTCCTCTGGGCGAATATCCATATCTATTTCTTTATCGGTTTGGCGCTCGTCGGCTTCAAGGCCACCGCGGCTTTTATTGGCGCCCTGATGGAGAAAGAGAAGAACTCGCTTCGCCGGTTATTATCAGCTTGGCGCACTAGCCGTCTCTGGCTAACCCTCTTTAGCGCTTCGGTCTTAGCCTGTCTCATTAATCCTAATACTTGGCGCGGTCTGATTTATCCTTTTAATATCTTTCAGAATTACGGTTATGAAATTGCGGAGAATAAATCAGTTTTTTTTCTGGATCATCTGACCGTCGATCATAATTTTTTTATTTTTAAGCTAGTCGGCGCGTTGCTCTTGATAAGCTGGGTGCTATATTTCTCTAAGCGCTCCAGCCGCGCCCGCTTTCAGGACCGCCTCGCCGATATATTTCTTAGTCTTCTTGTTAGCGGCCTAGCTATCTTTTCCTCTCGTAATATCTCCTTGTTCGGGCTGATTAGCCTGATCCTTATCAGCGCGAATATGGCGCCGGTCTTGATAAATATCAAGGATAAGGACGCCGCGCGCTTAAGTTTGTGGCGCCGTTTTTTTGTTTCTCCTTTTCCTCTTATCCATTCCTATGTCCTAATCTTCCTCCTTATTCTTATCGCTTCCTCTTTTTGGTATCTTCGCGCCGATGCCCGCCGCGATAACCATCTGATCAGGAATAGCTTCGGTTTAGGCTTGCGGGCCGGCAATGAAGCTTCAGCTGCTTTTTTTAAGGAAAAGAACCTGAGCGGCCCGATATTCAATAATTATGATATCGGTAGCGCCCTCATCTTCTGGCGCTATTCTCAAGAGAAAGTTTTTGTCGATAATCGCCCGGAAGCTTATTCCGATGATTTCTTCAATTCAGTCTATAAACCGATGCAGAGCGAGGCGGCGAAATGGGAGGAATATTCTCAGATTTATGATTTCAAGACAGTCTACTTCGCTCATACCGACGGTACGCCCTGGGCGCAGCAATTTCTCGCTCGCATCTTGCAGGACGGGAAATGGCGCCTGGCTTATTTTGACGCCTACGCGGTCATCTTGATAAATACGGATAAATATAGTCCGGAGGAAGTAAAAGCCCTGAGCTTGGAAAAATGGGCTCTTAAGAGCGGGCTGAGAGAGCTGGCGGCCGGAGCGAGTACGGCGACGCAGTTCCGCCTAGCCAATCTAGCGCGCTTGGCAGGCATGCCCGAACTGGCTGAGGAAATCTATCGGGAAATATTACTCGTTTTTCCCGACCAAGCGCGAACCCTTTCCGAGCTTGCGAGCCTTTATGCCGGTTATGGCGATTCTGTTAATTTGCGGCAGTCTCTATATTATTATCAGCGCGCCCTAAGCGTTGGTTCGCGCCTGCCGGGAATATATAATGAGCTGGGATTGGTTTATTGGCGGCTGGGAGAATATAAAAAAGCCGAAAGCGCTTGGCGCTCGGCTTTGCAGCGAGAACGGAAGAATATTCATGCTTTGTATTATCTAAATCAGGTCGAGGTTTTAAGGAGGGAGGGGGAATTACCCAGCAATCAAGAATGATTCGGAAATCAATTAAGTCTTTCTTTGAATAAGGCCAGTATTGCTGTCAGTCCGTCGCGCGGGCTGATTTTTTTTCCGTCCTTATAGCCGCGGCGATTATAGCTTATGGGCATCTCTTTTATTCTGTAGCCGTTCTTAAGGAGCTGGGCCGTAATGATCGGCTCGATCTCGAAACGTTCGCCGCTAAGCCGTATCTCTTTCAGAGCGGCCGCCGGAATCAGCTTGAAACAGGTTTCCATGTCGGTCAGATTCGAACCGAAGAGGAGATTGGTCAGGCCGGTCAAGAATCCGTTGATTGTGCGGTGGAAACTAGATCCGGGCCTGTCTAAAAAGCGGGAGCCATAAAGCGCGCATCTGCCTGCGCCTTCTTTAATCCCTTTAAACATCGGAACGATATCGGCGGGGTCATATTCGATATCGGCGTCGCAGATGATGAAATAGTCGCCGCTGATCTTTTCCAAACCGCGCCGGATAGCCGCGCCTTTGCCGCGATTGATCGGCTGACTGATTAATCTGAAATCATAGTTTGATTTCAATCCCGCCAGTATTTCCGGAGTCTTGTCTGACGACCCATCGTCGATGACAATAACCTCTTTTTCAAGAGGCAGCGCGAAGATGCGCGGCAGGGAAATGGCCACGGTCCGCTCTTCATTATATATCGGAACGATGATTGAGATTTTTGATTCCATATCTTTGGTAATTCTTTAGTAATTATAACTTAGATATTGTTATTTTGCCTAATACTCGCTATTGACAAGCATCTGTCAATATGATATTTTTTGATGTTAAAATATAAACGTTTAACCAGTAAAATAGATCTTTAATAATAACAACTAAAAACATAAACCAATGGCACGAAAAGCTTCAATCCTTAAATCGATTCGGCTTTTGATAAGCCGTTTCTTCTCCCATAAATCTGAGAATAAGCGCAGTCTCCCGATTGCCGAGCAGAAAGATTTTGCGTTTGTTAGACGAGAACTAGAATCTGTTCGGCGCGAATATTTTGAACATGGGAAAATGTTGGCCGAAGGATATAACCTGCAGAATCTCGGCCAAGGCCGTAAGATTTTTGCGTTTTTATCAGACGTTATCAAAAATGCCAGGAGGGGCGAAAAACAGCCCTATCAGGCAAATGTCATTATGAGTTTAGTTATCGCTTATTACGAGAAAGGCTCGCTGCTGCGGATGATGAATTGTTTCCTCGACGCAAAAAAAGCTTTTGACGAAGCAATATTTTTCGTCGACAGCCTCCTAGAGGAAACTCCTGACAATCTGGAATTTTTGGCGTTAAAGAGCCAGATATTGTTTCGCCAAGGAGAATTAGCAGAATGCCAAGGCCCGGCTTTCTATTGGGAGGCTAAAAACTTTTATCAAAAAAGCCTGAAGTTGGATTTATTCGCTGATAATTCTGAAGGAAGCAAGATTAAGCGCCAGCTTATTTTTAATCTGGCCAGTTCGTTCCAAAGAACTTTTTAAACACGAAATCACCCAGAACATCGGGTGGTTTTTTATTTAACGTAGGTTGGCAATTTTTTTTACATCAATCTATCTTGATGATTTTATATTCGACCGTACGGTCGTTGAGAACGACAGAAACGATATCTCCAATCTTATGACCGAGGAGAGCGGCGCCAAGCGGGGAACTATGGGAGATAATGCCACTCAAGGGATCGGTCTCGGTCGAACCGAGTATCTTATAGGTCTTCAGCTTTCCGTTAATTTCTACGGTCACGCTATGTCCGAGTCCAACCAGGTCATTATTCTGGCGGGGCATGATTATCTCCGCTCGCTTCATTAAGTCCTCGGCGTCTAAGATGCGCTGGTTCAGTCCGCGCAGTCGCCCTTTGGCGAGCTGATAGCCGGCATTCTCCGAGAAATCACCCATCGAAGCCAGGTGCTTAACCTCTCGGCTTAAGCGCGGACGGTCAATCTCTACCATTCGCTTTAATTTAGCGCTTAAAGCCGTGAATTTTTCCGGCGTGATATGCGGATCAGCTTTGGGCTGGATATATGTTTCCTTTTTGCGGTAGGGTGTTTGCATAATTTAATAATAGGCCGATTCTGGGCTTTTATCAATCTTTGGATTTATGCCTTGACATATCTCGGCTATTATTATAGGATAGCATGAAGATTATTTTTAGTAAGAAAAGCTTTTTTGAACGTTAAAAAATTAATAATTACAAATATCTAGCCATGGATAAATTCATTTGTATTAATCGTTGGATTACGCAATCATGGTTGGAAGCTGGAGGATCCGGTAAAGCAAAAGAGACTAAGGTAAAGGCGGTCATCGCCTTTGCTGATTCTCTGGAGGGTCCAGATAGGCTGAGGGAATTAGAGTTCATCATGGATTGGTGCTTTGAGCATCATCATCCCGGCGATGCGCTTACTGAAGATGCCTTGGCAGCTTTCGACAGAATCAATTATGAGCCAGTTCGTAAAGAATTGGAAAAGATTCGTTTAGGTAAAGCATGATATTAAAAAAGCAAGCCCTATTTCTTAACATAGGGCCTTTTTATTTAAGATTTCATGTTTGACAGGAAGTGATTAATAATGATAATATTTTTTATTGAACTTTAATAATTAACCAATAATAACCTTAATCATACAGGAGGACCGACTAATGAATAAGCCGAAAATTTCTGAAGAAGAGCAAAAAGCTATCAATGGTATTTTTGATAAGCTGAAAAAAAGTATTTTGGTTTACATGGAAACCAATGAATTATTTACCTCCGGTGCAGAGCCCAAGATAGAATTATCTAGCCATTTAGAAGATGATCTCGGTCTGGACTCCTTTAGCCGTTTCGAAGTAGTGCTACTTATCGAGCATGAATTCGGTTCTGAAATCGGTACCGATATGAATGATTTCGAAACAATAGAAGATATTGCTCGCCAATTAGTTGCCAAGAAAAACTAATAGCGCTTGATAGCGCTGTGCATCCGATAAAGCCGTTTTTTCCAAAAGAAACGGTTTTTTTTATTGCTATTGACACTTTCTGTTATATATGATAGGGTATAATCATAGTTTTTTAATAAATTAACCTTAAATCTTACAAATGATGACAGCTGCATCTAAAGAAGAAAGTTCGCAATTTGCGCAAATTGCGAAAGATTTAAAAAAGAGGCTTGCTAAGTATAATAGTTTAGGCTTCTCTTTAACGGTTCCGATCATGGGCTCTTGCTCTGAAAAAGTAGTAATCACTAAGCCCGGTGCTTCCGAACCACAAAACCTCAAAAAAGGGAAGCCATATGATTCTGATTTGAGATTATCGTTCGAAGATGTCATCATCTTTGATACTCCCAAAGAACGCTCCGCGGCCGTTTATCTCGGCAAAGGAGTTGATCCTGCTTCTGGAAGCTCAGAGCATTGGTTCTTTTCTCAGAGCGCTTCTGGCGGTTTAGGCGCCATCTTTTTCGGCGGACTGCAGAGTAAGAGCCAACTAGCAACGCCCCAGTACAAGATTAGAAAGGCGCAGCTATAAGCAGCTATAAAATGTCGTATTAAAGCCGTTACTTTGACAGTAACGGTTTTTTCTTATAGTATGGAATTGTCATTATTTTAATTTAATCCTTTTTACTATGGCCGAAGAAGTCGTGCTCAGATTCGATAGCGTTAAATTCGAATATCTCCATAAGAAGCCTATCCTGGATGAGGCTGATTTTAGTATGCGCAAAGGCGCAAAAATGACTCTGATGGGTCAGAACGGCGCTGGCAAAAGCACAATTTTCGGGCTTATCCAGAAGGAACTGGTTCCGAAAAGCGGTCAGATTTCTATGTCTAATAACGCCACTATCGGTGCGGCCGCCCAGACCATGGCTCGTGAATTTTTTGAGATGAATATAGAAGAGTATTTTTCCAAGGCCTTCGCGGTCGTGCCGGGAAATATCAAGAGCCGGATTAGCAAGGCGCTCGATGCGGTCAATTTTAATATTCCTCTGGATCGCAAAGTCGGCGGCTTGTCCGGCGGCCAGCAAGCGCGCTTGCTATTAGCTTACGCCCTGATTCAGGATCCGGATATCCTATTGCTCGATGAGCCGACGAATAATCTTGATAAAGACGGCATCGATCATCTCATCACCTTTTTAATCATGTATGACAAGACCGTGCTCGTTATCTCTCATGACGCCGATTTCTTGAATTGCTTTACTGAAGGCGTTATCTATCTTAATAATTTCACCCATAAGACCGAAATGTACGTCGGCGATTATTATTCCGTCGTTGAAGAAATCGGCCGCCGCGTCGAACGCGAGCAGCGCGAGAACGCCCAGTTACAGAAGCAGATCATCGACCGCAAGGAGAAGGTGAATTTCTTCGCTCATAAGGGCGGCAAGATGCGCAAGCTCGCGAAGAAGCTCAAGGACGAGACTGAAGATTTAGAAGAGAACATGGTTGACGTTCGTCAGGAAGACAAGACAATCAGAGACTTTGATATTCCGGTTCAGGAAGAGCTGAGTGGCGAGATTGTCGTCCTTAAGAAGATTAGGCTTATCAAGAATCATGAGCCCATCTTGAAGGATATCGATAAGACTCTGCGCAAGAAGGATCGCTTGCTCGTCGTCGGTCCTAACGGTATCGGCAAGAGCACGCTTCTGCGTTCGCTCGTCAGCGGCAAACAGGAAGGGCAGAGTATCGCCAAGAATATTCGCGTCGGTTATTATAGCCAGGATTTCTCGACTCTAGATTTTAACGAAACAGTTTTTGATTCGCTGAAGAATGCCGGCGATGGCTGGGGAGAGCAGGATATCCGCTCAATCGCGGCCGGCTTCCTAATTACCGGCGACCTGATGGGCCATAAGATTGGCGACTTGTCCGAAGGGCAGAAAGGTTTGCTCGCCTTTGCGCGTCTAGTCCTGCTTAAGCCGGGTATTCTGATTCTCGACGAGCCGACTAACCATATAAATTTTCGCCACATTCCGGTTATCGCTGAAGCGGTTAACGCCTATGATGGACCGATCATCATGGTTAGTCATATGCCTGAGTTCGTCAAAGAGATCAGGATGACCGAAGAGCTGGATCTGGGGAAGTTATAAGCAGCCCGATTAGATAAATATCAAAAATATAAGAAAGAGCCTGGAATTTTCGGGCTCTTTTTTTGGGTTATACACCTCTGGCTTGGTTTTACTATTGACAAAAATCAGCAAAGTAATACAATTAAAAAATTCTTTAAAAATAAAATAAAAAAAGTGGCCTTTTACCACCTTTTGTTGTTTAAATAAAATCAGTGAAATGAGAAAGGTAACCAAGATTGATGATCTCGTTCCCATTAAGAACGTGATTATTTCCGTAAATGATAAAAAAAACTTGGATATTTTAATACCCGGGCTGATAAAGTATTGTCCCGGCGTCGTTATTTATACGACTGACTTTAATTATCCTGTCATCCATCAGCTGATGCCGCGAGAGAAGACCTGGAACAATCTATTTAGCTTCGGGCAATTAGCGAGAAATCTGGAAGTGGGTGGCACAGCCATGGAAACTCTGCATTCAAAAGTTTTTTTGGGCTTGATAACTAAGACTTATTGCTTTAAGCATCAAGAAATGATTAAGAATGCTCAAGCTATTTCTATCGATTTGGCGGTTATAAATCTTCGTCCGATAATCTCAGAAACAGGTCCGAATGATTTCGAGAGCGTCTCGACGCGCATCGATGTCGCCGGCCAGGTCGCTTTATCCGCCGCTCGTTCTAATCCGCGCCAAGTCATGACCCTATCGAGCCCTGACGATTACGGCGCCTTCCTTGAAGAAATAAAAAGATTCAATGGCCGGACAAGTTTCAGCTCGCGTTTAGAAATGGCGAAAAAAGCCTCCAGCTATCTAAAGGGCTATAGCTCCGAAGTCTATTATTTCTTGGACGGCATCCAGGCCGAAGAAGCGGCGGCATGCTACGAGATGCAGAATACCGTTGAAGATTTCTTAGCGGCCGAGAAAGCTAAAGAAGCCGAAGAAGGCAAAAAGAAAAAGAAATAAAAACAGCTCATTAATTGAGCCGACAAACCCGTTATCTACAAAAGATAGCGGGTTTTTAATTTGGCTTCGGCGCTGTTTTAAGACTTGCGCGCTAAATCAGATTATGCTAGTATAGAGATACAATTGGCCTGCCTATTTATAGGTTTGGCTCCGAGGGCTCCCGCGAGGGGGTCCGTTTTGTTATATAATGTCCTTGATTCGAGATTTTATTTCATTGAAATCATTGTTGTTGATAGTCCCCATTTTTCTAATCAGTCGCTTGTTGCTGATTAATCGGATTTGGCAGAACATTGCCGAAATAAACTTTTTGTTATTTGATGAAAATTTGTAGTAATAAAATTTATTTTTTTTGATTTGGCTTGATAAGGGAATGATTAATATTAAGTGTTTATTAAATTTTTTTAAGATTAGAACCGGGCGTTCGAATCTTTTATTTTTTCCATCTTCTTCATGGCCGATATTAGCCCCTAGGCTGGCCCACCAAATATCTTTTTCGTAGAAATATAAATTATTCTTGACGTCCGCTAATTGGATGTCGACTTTTATTTTATGCCATTCAAAGATAAGTTTAGCTTTTTCTTCATTATTTAACGGCATAATTAGTACACTTAATAAATCAGGAATTAATCATAGCAAGCCCGGGCTGAATAAAAGGTAAAGAAAAGGTTAAGTTTGTCTGAATATTAGTATTCGCTAGGCCTCTTGACTGTTATTAAGAAATAAGGTAATATCTCAAAAGACCTAATTTAAATTACGTCAGGTGCGTAATTTTTTTATTTTATTTAATCTTAGCCTTATCATATGGAAATCAGAAACATTGCCATCATCGCTCACGTTGACCATGGCAAAACGACCTTAACCGACGCTTTAATGAAGCAGACTGGCATGAATGACAGCGGCGCCAGCATGGACTCTAACGATCTTGAAAAAGAGCGCGGCATCACGATTTATTCCAAGAATACCTCGGTCTTTTATCGCGATACTAAGATCAATATTGTCGACACTCCCGGGCACGCCGATTTCAGTTCCGAGGTTGAGCGTATTTTACGTTCTATCGATTGCGTCCTATTACTGGTCGACGCTCAGGAAGGCCCGATGCCGCAGACCAAATTTGTTTTGAAAAAATCTTTAGAGCTCGGCATCAAGCCGATTGTCGTCATCAATAAGATTGATAAGCCGGCCGCTCGTTCCGAAGCCGTCGCCGAAATGGTTTATGAATTATTTTTAGATTTGGGAGCGACTGACGAACAATTAGATTTTCCGGTAATTTACGCTGCCGCGAAACAGGGTTTTGCTAAGCGTAATCTGACTGATGAATCTGATAATTTATTCCCGCTTTTAGATTTAGTCTTAGAACATGTTTCTCCAGCCTCTAGCCCGGAGTTAGAAACCAAACAATTATTGGCTCAGCCTTTTAATTTAGCTTATGATAATTTTTTAGGACGCTTGGCTATTTGCCGCGTCTATGAAGGAAAAATAAAAGTGGGTCAGACTGTTTTCGTTGAAAATCTTAACGGCCAGACTCGCCAGGGCAAGACCACGAAATTATTTACTTTCAAGGGCATCGGCCGCCAGGAAGTGAGCGAAGCCGTTGCCGGTGATATCGTTATGGTAGCCGGTTTGCCTGATATTTATATCGGTGAAACTATCGCTGAATCCGCCGATCAATCTCCGCTTCCGGCCATTAAGATCGATGAACCGACTATCTCTTTGAATTTTTTAGTTAATAATTCGCCCTTTGCCGGTAAAGAAGGAAAATACGTCACTAACCGCCAGATCAAGGAACGCCTGGAAAAAGAATTAGAAGTCAACGTCGGCTTGAAGATTGATTTTTCTGACACGAATTCTTATGTAGTCTATGGCCGCGGCGAATTACATATCGCGATCTTATTAGAAAATTTACGCCGTGAAAATTATGAGCTTCAGGTCTCTCAGCCTCAGGTTATTATCAGAGAAGAAAATGGCGTGAAGATGGAACCTTATGAAGAAGTGACGATCGATATTCCGGAAGCGCAGACTGGCGTCGTTATGGAAAAGATTTCCAAGCGCAAAGGCTTGATGACGGATATGAAAAATCATAACGGCCAGGCGCGCTTGATTTTCAACATGCCGACTCGCGGCCTGCTCGGTTATCGGAATGAATTTGTCGTTGATACTCGCGGCGAAGGTATCTTATGCACGCATTTTTCCGGTTTTCAGTCTTATGCCGGAGAAATCGAAAGAACTACTTTAGGTTCTATGGTGTCCATGATTACCGGCAAGTCTTTAGCTTTTTCTTTATGGAATTTACAAGATAGGGGTGCTTTATATATCGCCCCGAATACCGAAGTCTATGAAGGCATGGTCGTCGGCAATGTTACCAAAGGCAATGACATGACCGTTAATCCGATCAAGGGCAAGCAGCTAACCAATGTCCGCTCTTCTGGCAATGATGAAGCGATTATTCTTACCCCGCCTTTAGAATTAACTTTAGAGCGCGCCTTGAGCATCATGAATAGAGATGAATATTTGGAGATTACTCCTAAAAGCGTCCGTTTACGCAAGATGTTCTTAACTGAGAACGATCGCGTTAAAGCTAAACGTTAAGCTTCTTCAGATGACTGCGTCAAAGCCTAACGCTAAGATATTAGCTCTCAAAATAGCAATCTTCTTAATCGTCGCCGCCGGACTTTTCTGGCTGGCGGATTTTTACGCGCGCGCCAATAATATCGATAGCGTTAATCCCGCCGTTTCGAAGGTTTCTGAAGCGGTTTCTTCTGGTATTGCTAAGCCGATCATTGAGATGGCAACATCTTCTAGTCCCATAGCGTCTTCTAGCCTGATAGCCTCATCGACTCTCAAGCGCGCCGCTTATGTCCATGCGCCTATCCTGATGTATCATTATATTTCCGCAGCGCCGGCCACGACGACTCTGCCTGGGCTTTATCTTGATCCGGCGATATTTGAAGGCCAACTCCAGGAAATACTCAAGGGTGGCTATCAGACTGTCTTCATGTCCGAATTATCTAGAAATATTCTTAGTGGCACGGCCGAAAAAGAGAAGGCTATCGCTTTGACTTTTGATGACGGCTATGAAGATTTTTATACTAATACTTTTCCTTTGCTTAAGAAATATAATCTTAAGAGCACTTTTTACGTTATCGTGAATGCGCTCGACAAGCCGGGTTATGTCACTAGAGTCCAGCTCCAGGAAATGGCGGCAAGCGGCTTCGTCGAAATCGGCTCCCATACTTTTAATCATCCTGATCTGCGCTTAAAAAAAGAGGCGGACGCTATCTTCGAAATAAAGGGCAGTAAGGCCGAGCTGGAAAAGATAATCGGCCGCTCGGTCCTGACTTTCGCTTATCCTTACGGCTACTATAATTATCAGATCCTAGAAATAACGAAGACCGCTGGTTATCTCAGCGCCGTTTCTGTTATTCCCGGATCATATCATAAGCCGGATAACGCTTGGCTCATTACTCGTTTGCGCCCGGGCAGCTGGAGCGGGGAAGAATTCGCGGGCTGGCTGAAGAGAAATTAATTTTTTTAAAAAGCCTCTTTAAGAGGCTTTTTGTTTTTAGCTAATTACATTTCTACATGTTTAATTGTGTCGAGAGGATACTTATTTTCTTTCAGCCAGTCCAAAATTATTATATAGGCACGGTTAGATATAAATTCTTCCTGTTTCATTAGAATTAGTAAAAATCAAGAATAGTTGATTAATGGTCGAAGATTGCGAAATCGTGATTTTTGTGCTATAATATTTTCAGCTTTAAAAGCGTTGTTTAACGCTTTTTATTAACTAATCAACAACAAATATGAAAAAAACCGTGTGGATTGCCATTATCGCCGTTGTCGTGATAATCGGCGCTTGGTTCTGGAGTTCTTATAATAGCTTAGTGACCGCCAATGAAGGCGTTGATAATCAATGGGCGCAAGTTCAGACGCAGTATCAGAGACGTTTTGATCTTATTCCTAATCTCGTCGGTTCCGTCAAAGGCGCGATGGCTCAGGAGCAGTCCGTCTTTGATGCCTTAGCTGAAGCGCGCACTAAGTATAGCGGCGCGACTAGCGTCAATGATAAGGCTGCGGCCGCTACCCAGGTAGAGGGCGCTTTAGGCCGCTTATTAGTCGTCATGGAAAATTACCCTCAGCTTAAGTCTATTGATACTGTCCAAACTTTGATGGCGCAATTAGAAGGTACGGAAAATCGTATCAGCGTCGAACGCAGCCGCTTCAATGATGAAGTTAAGGCTTTTAACGTGATGATCAAGCGTTTCCCGACCAATATGATTGCTGGCATGTTCGGTTTCGCGGAGAAGACTTATTTTGAAGTTTCCGCCGCCGCCGCGGCCGCTCCGACAGTCGATTTACAGGTAACCAAATAAGAAGCTTAACATCCCTTAACCAGCCTTAATTAATCGCTTATGTGGCGTCGCGCGCTGACAATCTTTAGTCTAGCTTTATTCTTAGCGGCCGGTTTTTCGGCCCGGGCTTATTATAACCCGGGCAAGCCGGTCTCTTTTGTTAATGATTACGCCGGCGTTTTAAAAACCGAAGAGGTTACGGCCTTGAATAATAAGTTGAGCCAGTTCAATGCCACGACTTCTAATGAGATCGCGGTCGTCGTCATCAAGAGCTTACAAGGAGACACGATTGAAAATTTTGCCGTTAAGCTATTTGCGGACTGGGGAATAGGGAAGGAGAAGAAAGACAATGGCGTCTTGTTGCTCATCGCGATCGATGACCGGCAGATGCGCATCGAGACTGGGTATGGCTTAGAGGGCGCTTTGCCGGATGCGACTACTTTCCAGATTATTAGTAAGACCTTAAAGCCGGCTTTCCAAAATAATGATTATTATGGCGGAATAGATCAGGCCGCTGATGATATCATAGCGGCGACCAAAGGGGAATATAGCGCCGCTGCGGCCGCTCCTAGTTCCATCCCTGGATTCGCAAAGAATCTGAGCTTTGACACAATTTTCTTTATCATCATTGCCATCTTTTATCTGCTTTCGGCTTTATGGCGTTTCTTGGCTAAGAGCAAGAGCTGGTGGCAGGGAGGAGCGCTCGGCGGGGCGATCGGACTGATTATCGCCTTGATTTTTTTCAGAACTTTATTAGTCTTGATCATATTGCCGGCCGTTATCGGCGTCTTCGGCTTATTATTTGATTTTCTCGTTTCTCGCGTCTTGCCCCAGCCGAGTCCGATTAAGCAAGGCCGGAATAATCTCTGGTTCTTCGGTGGCGGAGGCGGTAATGGCTTCGGCGGATCGTCTGGCGGAGGTTTCGGCGGTTTCGGCGGCGGCATGTCGGGCGGCGGCGGATCGTCCGGGAGTTGGTAAAATAATCTTAAGATAATCTATAGAAGGTAAAAATAAAAAACCGGAGCATTCGCTTCGGTTTTTTTTTATAAATTTATCTCTTTTCTTTCTTCTGGCAAGGGTCAGGCCTAGCCATGAAGTGCAGATATTGGCCGAGATTTATTCCGCTACCATTTCCGGTAGGGGTTTCAGTATCTAATACCCGGCCGATGTTCATTTCTATCTCATTGGTCAATTTATAGAAATCATCATCTGTCGCGCAAAAACGGAATTCTTCTTTATCTTCCGTCAGATGAGCTGAGAGCAAGGTGGCAAGATTTTCATCGCCGTCCTTAAAAGCTTCACTGATGATCCTCATATGATATAATATCATATAGCAATCATTTTCATTTTTTTGAGAATCGCCCAAGAGCTTATGCGCTCTTTCCAGGAATTTTCTGAGTTCCTTTTCCGCTGATATCTGGTTCGTGCTCATTTGTTAAAGAATTGGTTTGTTCATATATTACTATTTTTCATATTTTTGTCAAATTTATGTTAGATATCACTCTCATCGCTGTTGGAAAAATAAAAGAATCTTTTTGGCGTGACGCTTTTGAAGAATATGCTAAGCGCCTTAAGCCTTATGTTCGGTTAAAGATTATAGAGCTACCCCCGGAGCCTTTTTCTAAAAGCACGAAAGAAAAAGTTAAAGAGATAGAAGGAAAGAGGATCATGGGTTATCTGGAAAAGCAGAGCCATGAATCGGGCGCATCTTTAGTCTATCTTTTGGCCGAACGCGGCCGAACCTTTGATTCTCCGACTCTGGCTGGCTGGCTGGAAAAGAATTCACCCCTAGTTTTAATCATCGGTGGCGCTTTAGGTTTTTCTGAGGAATTGTATGGGCGCTATCCTCAGATCTCTTTGTCGCTTCTGACTTTCCCGCATGAGCTAGCGCGCGTCGTCCTAATGGAACAGCTTTATCGCGCGGCCGCTATCTTAAACGGGAAAGAATACCATTATTAATTAGAAATATGTCCGATTTGCCAAAATTGATCAAGGAAATCAAGAGTCATGAAAATAAACTCCAAGCCTCTATTTTGCAGCGTTTTTTTAAGACCGGTCCGAGCCAGTATGGCGAGGGAGACCTGTTTCTAGGCTTAAAAGTGCCTCTTCAGCGGCTTTTAGCCCGTAAATATGCCTATCTGTCCTTAAAAGACGTCGAGACGCTCCTGGCGAGTAAAATCCATGAGTTTCGGCTGGTCGGCTTGTTAATTTTAGTGGATAAATACGAAAAGGCGGGGAACAGAGGCGATAAGAAGAAAATTGTCGATTTTTATCTGGACCAGGTCAATCGCGTTAATAATTGGGATCTTGTCGATTTGTCGGTCTATAAGATTTTGGGAGATTTTCTTTTGGCGGAAAAAAATGCTTTGCAAGTATTAAAGCGCTTAGCCGGATCCAGGAATCTCTGGGAACGGCGCATGGCTATGGTGGCGACTTATGCTTTTATCAAGAAAGGGCAGGCCGAGAAGACTATCCTGATAGCTGAGAGGTTGATAAAAGATGAGCATGATCTGATGCATAAAGCGGTCGGCTGGATGCTTAGAGAAATGGGCAAGCGGATAGATAAGAAGATTTTAACCGATTTTCTGGACAAACATTATCGTCGTCTGCCTCGGACGGCGCTGCGCTACGCCATCGAGCGTCTTAGTCCGCGGGAAAGGGATCGCTATCTCGCTAAATAAGCTCCGATTTTATTGTAGTTTTTTAGAGACGTGTTATAATAAAATAAGATTTTTTAGTACTTTATCGCTTAGATGATTTCTGTGGCAAAATTATTTATTAATAATTTTGCGCTACGAAATCATATGCGCTCAAAAGTACTAAAAAATCTTAGTAATAAATTTATTAAAAAATTATATGAAAGACGACAAAAAATGTTGCGAAGAAAAGGGCTGCGCTTGCAGCTGCTATAGCCATAAGCGCCGCGGCGCTGTGAAGATTATTGGCATAATCTTATTGGCCGCAATCGTCATCGTCGCCATTCTGCGTGATCGTATCGTTAATCAGCAATTTAAATCCGTAACTATCACTGGCCAAGGAAAAGTCACTTATACTCCAGATCTCGCGATATTAAATCTCGGCGTTCAAATCGATAAGGTCGCTAAGCCGGAAGACGCTCTAAACCAGCTGAATACTAAGGTTTCTAATATTATTACGGCTGTGACTGCTGTTGGTGTCTCGCCAGCAGATATCCAGACTCAGAATTATTCCTTGTATCCGCAGTATGATTATAAGGATAATGTTTCGACTGTTTCCGGGTATAACGCCAATGAACAATTAGTAATCAAAGTCAGCGGCTATGATAAGGACCAGAACAGATTGAGCCAGGTCATCGCGGCCGCCTCTAAGGCCGGAGCTAATCAGGTTAATAGCTTATCCTTTGATGCTTCGAACATGAATGATTTGAAGCAGGAGGCTCGTGTCAAAGCGATAGCCGATGCTAAAGCGAAGAGCACGGCCTTGGCTGATAGCGCCGGCGTTCGTTTGCAAGATATCACGGGCTGGTATGAGAACATGGTCAACCCGATGCCGATGTATAGCACGGCTGACTACGGCAAGGGCGACCTAGGAGCGGGTGGGGCGGTGGCGCCGCAGACCCCGGCCGGAGATCGCGAAGTAATCATTGAGATCGGAGTGACTTATAATATCAAATAACATCAAATACTAAACCATTATGAATGGCAATGGCAATTCGGATTCTAACCGTAGTCCCTTGGTTGGCAAGACGGTTCTGATAGTCAATACTTCCGGAGCGAATGATCCTCTGCATTCCAAGAAGCTTTTTATCAAGAAAGTGAAGAATCTGGGAGTGAAGATTATCATTCTCAGCAAGGAAGCCAATAGCTTCCAGCCCTATGTCGATTATTCGATTTCGGCTGATACTTCTAATTATGCGGAATCCTTGGGCGCGCTGGATAAATTTTTAAGCAATAATCCGGGTGTTAAGATGGATGGAGTCTTGACGTTCTTAGAAGATGACGTCTTGCTGACTGCTAAGATTGCCGATAAATATCATCTCATCAATATTCCTTATAGAGTCGTGGCTCAGGTTAGGAATAAATATGCTTTTCGAGAATTTTGTGCGGCTAATAATCTGCCGACCTTGAAATTCAAGGCTTTGAAGAATAATAAGGATTTGGAAGAAGCCATGAAGCTTTTGAATTTTCCAATGGTGGTGAAGCCGGCCTATGGCGCGGCTAGCGCTTTTGTCGTGAAAGTGAATAATGAAGAAGAACTGCGCGAGAGCTATGATTATATCAAGAAGACTATCTCGTCGAAAATAGAATCGGCTTTGGCCGATGGCTTAGAGGTCTTTGTAGAAGAATATATCGACGGCGATGAGGTTGATCTCGATATCCTCATCCAGAATGGCAAGATAAAATTCTGCGCCCTGTCTGATAATGGTAAGACTAAGGAGCCTTTTTTTATTGAAACGACTCGTGTGACGCCATCTAGTCTGCCGCCGAAGCATCAGGCCGAGCTGATTGCTATGGCTGATGAAACCTTGGAAAAATTAGGAGTCTTGAATGGCTGTATTCATTTTGAAGCGAAGGCGACGGCCACCGGTCCTATTCCGTTAGAGATAAATTTGCGCTTGGGCGGCGATGAAGTTTATCCGAGTGTTAAGGCCGCTTGGCATATCGACTTAATCGAGAATACGGTCAAGATTGCTTGCGGCGTCTATATCCCTAAATTCGATTTTCCAGCCGGGCCTTATGAATATTTAGTAGCAGAAACTTTTTCTTCGGAGCATTCCGGCATCATCGTCAATCTTGATATCGATGAAGATCTTAAGCGCCGCCCTTTCGTCAAGGAATTCCAATTCGAGAAGAAGATCGGTGATTCTGTGCTCTGTCCGCCGGATGGCTATGAATATCTGGGCTGGGTGCTAGTTTCCGGCCATAATCCGCTCGACGCTCAGGACAACCTGCGCGAAGCCGAAAAAGCTATCTATTATGAAGTCGCGAAGTTCCATCCGGCTTCTTCTATCGGCAAGACAACGCGCCGCTCGCCGTTCTCGGCTTCGGCTATTAATGTTGATATCTTAAAGCGCCGCTCCAAGATTGAAAAAATCCGTAAGATGGCGATTTCTAATCAGCGTAATCTTCATGTCGGTATTGCCTGTAATCTTTATGAGGAAGGCGGCGCTGATCAGGAAACGGTTGTGGAAAAAGACCTGACGGTTATCGGCGTGGATATTGAAAAAACTTTAAAAGAGAGGGGCTATAAGATCAGCTTCTTCGATTTTAATGATTTGCCGAAAGCTTTTAATGATTTGAAGAATAGCGATGTTGATCTGGTTTTTAACGTTTGCGAGCGCATCAATAACTCCAGCCTTCTGGAGCCGCACGTCGCTTCTATTCTTGATACCTTGCAGATTCCGTATACGGGCTCTAATCCTTTTACGCTCGGTTTATGCATCGATAAGATCCGCGTTAAGAAACTGCTCAGCTATCATAAGATACCGACCCCGGAATGGGATTATGTCTATTCTATGGACGACGATATCCGCGACGATCTTAAATATCCGCTCATCGTCAAGCCGGCTAATACTGATAATTCTATCGGCATCACCAATGATTCCGTCGTCAGGAATAAAGAAGAATTAAATCGCCAGCTGGAGAAAGTTTTGAAACAGATCGGCCGGCCGGCTTTGATTGAAGAGTATATTGATGGCGATGAATATGATGTGCCGATTATTGGCTCGGAAGAGGACGATTTGCGCATTCTGCCTTTGGCGCGGTCAATGTTCGATAACCTGCCGTCGAATCTTTGGCATATCTATCCGTTTGAAGCGAAGTATACCGATGGCGGGGAATATAATAAGATCGTGGTCCAGCGTCCGCCTAAGAATATCGGCAAGAAGCTGGAACAACTCTTAGGAGAGATTGCCCTTGATACCTATAATATTCTGGATTGCCATGATTATGGCCGCATTGAGATCCGCGTCGATAAGAATAATAATCCTTATGTGCTTGAACTTAATCCTAATCCGTCTTTAGACGCGGAAGGGACCTTTGCCGCTTCAGCTGAAGTTATCGGCATGGATTACGGCGATTTCTTAGAAGAAATAATCCGCCTCGCTATCAAGCGCTATAAGGACAATCCGCCTTATTACCATCTCCAGCCGAACGTGATGTAATCGTTACCTTTTATGATTGAAATAAAAATGGTTAACGATCTGGAAACGGCCGCCGACCTTTGGGATAAGCTGTCTCCAAGCGCGAATATCTATGATCTCTGGGATTTCCGCTATTGCTTCTATAAACACGATCCGCAACCTCTTCAATTTTATGTCGAGTTAGATGACGGCCGTCCGGTCGCGCTTTTGCCTTTGCAATATAATCAAGAATTAGCCTGTCTGGAATTTTTCGCGGAGAATTTTACCGAGAATAACCGGCCCTTTTTCGCGCCTGGCTATGAATATCTTTCTCCTCAGTTATTTAATCAAGATTTTAAGCAGACCGTGAAGCTTTACGATCTCGACGGGATAGATGATTTTACGCGCGCTTTGCCGCTCGAAGATTATATTTATTTCATTGATCTCGCCGGCCTGAATAGCTTTGATGATTATCTCCTGAAAGCTTTTTCTGATCGCAAGAAACGAGCTAAGTTCCGCCGGATTGCGACGCTCTTAGAAGAAGAGCATCAAGTCGAGACCATTATCAATGATTTTTCTGATTTGAAGTTGATCATGGATCTGAGCGTCAAGAATTTTAGCGACGAGTCATATCTGAATACTGATAAGGAAAGACAGCCGTTCTTCGATTTGATTAAGTTGCCCCTGGATTGGCATTCAGTAACTATCATGGTTGACGGCGTGAAACTCGCCGGCTCGCTGTCCGTCTTGTATAAAGGAACCTATTTCTATATGATTGCCGGTGCCGATATGAGCGAGATCCCTGATGTTTTTAAATATCTGACTAAAGCTAATTTAGAACTGGCTATCGCCCAGAAAGCTAAGATCTTTAATTGTTCTTTAGGAGATTGTCATTGGAAAAGCCATTGGCATATGGAGAAGCTGCCGCAATATAAATTTATCAAGTTAAGCGAATAAAACTTTTAAATAATATGGTTAAGCGAGTAAAAACTATCCCGAGATTAATGTATGATATCCGACCTTCCCGGGTATTTCCGGGCGAAGTTGGAACTTTCGCGGTTCGTAATATCAAGAAAGGAGCCGTTATAGACGACGTTGATTCGCCGGAAGAAGTCGTCTTTATCCAGCAGCGCGATTTCAAGAAGCTTGATCCGATTACGCGCCGGCGGATAACGCGGTTCTGCGTTATGGATGAGGACGGAGAATATTGCGTACCAGCCGATCTCAATAATATGGGCACTTCCTGGTATTTTAATCATAGCTGCGACTCTAATGTCTCCTATGATAAGCGGGGAAGCTTTATTGCGGCTAAAAATATTAAGAAAGATGAGGAGCTATTCCTGGATTATGGGCGCATGTATATTGATCCGAAATTGAAAATGAAATGCGCTTGCGGCGCGAAGAATTGCCGCGGCTTTATTACCGGGAACGATTGGCTCAACCCGGAATTTCGGAAGAAGAATTTAGAGCTAATGTGGCCGGATATGAGGCGGTTGCCCGGGAAGAAAGGGCAGGCAGTTAAGCCCAAGAAGAGCATCAAATAAATTAAATAGCTAAAAATAAAATCATCTATGTTTTTAATCCCTGCTGATTATTATCAGATTAAGAAGACTAAGAAAAAAGGCCGCGGCGTCTTTGCGCGCCGCGAGATTCCGGCCGGAACTATTATCGGCGACTACGTCGGCTTATTGATCAAGGACGAGAAAGCGGAACTCCTGGAAAAGAAATACGGTAATGCCTGCTACTCTATGGATTATAATGATAACGGCTTGTCCATATTTCCGGTCGACGTCAAAGCTCCCGGCGTTCATCTGATTAATCATTCCTGCTCTTCTAATTGCGACGCTTATTTTTATTTCGGCCATACTTTGTATTTCGCTCTCCGTCGCATCTTGCCGGGAGAAGAATTGACGATTGATTACGGCTTCGATACGGACAACAGCAATAAGAAAGAATTCTTGCATCCTTGCTTCTGTGGCAGTCCGTTCTGCCGCGGCACGATGTATACGAGCGACGCGAAATTAAGACGCTACGGCGCCTTCTATCGTGCTGAAACTAAGGGGCAGAAATTTAAGACGTTCGCGGCTGGAAAAATATTATTGCCGCTAGAAAAATATCCGCCAGAGATACAAGATAATGTCGTCTTTAATTTATTCGCAGACAGGGAAGCGGCGCCGCTTAATCAAGAAGATGAGAAGATGCCTAGCATTTCCGAATTGAGAAAACGCTTGCGAGAGAGCGGGCGCATCCTGAATTTTAAGAAGATTGGCTTGAAAGTTTCCGCTATCGTCGAGGGCCTGATCGTCTCCGGAAAATAGAAAAGCCTTGTATATTGGCATCTTTTTATAGGTTGTGCTACAATATACTTATAAACATTGAGTTTTCAACAGGTGTTGTTTGGAAACCCTTGTGAATATTAATTAATTTTAATAATATTTTGGAAATTATCATTAAGCGCTTTTCGGCGCTTATGATAATCCCCATGCTAAAACTATGTCAAAAATGACAAAGTCTCAGATGATCGCTTCCTTATCCGAAGTGGCCGGATTGAGCAAGAAGGAGACCGCCGCTTTCATGGATAATTTAGCGGAATTTGTTTACAAGGAAGTTAAGAAGAATGGTGAATGCATCGTTCCTGGCTTCGGCAAGTTAGTTAAGGCCAAGAGAAAGGCTAGAGAGGGCCGCAATCCTGCCACCGGCGAGACCATTAAGATCCCGGCTAAGACCGTAGTTAAGTTTCGCTTAGCTAAGGTCGTCAAGGACACTGTTCTATAATCAAAGTCAAGTTTCTCAAATAAAAAAACATCCCGTCGGAATCCGGGATGTTTTTTTATTTCCAGCTCTCGACGTATTGGCCGAGACCGAAATCTTTTAATTTATTATTCAGTTTCGTGTTCTTGTGGAGGAGGGAGAGCAGGGAGCCGAATTCTATCTGATAGCGATTTTTGACTATTCGGAAAAGCAGATTGGGATCAGTCTTGATAGCGCGGCGGATAGTCTTGCCTTGGACGCCGCCTAAAGAAGCGGCTTCAGAAACTGAAACCCAGATAGGAGAATTAACTTTTTTAGTTTGAAAAATTATTTCTTCGGCCATTTTTTTGCTTTATTATTTAAGTCCAGAATAGATTAGACTTAAGTCATATTATCTTAATTCAGGCCTAGTTAAAAGTCAAGAGTGATTCCGCGCGTATTAGTAGAGTGCCTAGTCGGATTTGGCTGCCTGATTTGACTGGGATAATCCCAAAATAAGTCCGAGATAAGCTAGGTTTTATTCTTGCTTTTAGGCTCTTATTATGCTAGGATAAAGCCATAATAGAATAATCAATTTAGCGGCGGGTTCGTATTAGTTCCCGTTATTTTTTGTTAAAATCATTTAACGCTTTTTTAGCATTTATAAAAATCTTAAAATGTCCATAAACCTGGTTAGAAAATTCAAAGATAAGCAGACTCTCAGCAAGCTGAAAAGCCGCGACAAAGAGGCCTTCATTAGAGTTTATGATGATAACGTCAAGGATATCCATCGCTTCGTTTATTTTAAGATCGGCAGCCGTGAAGAAGCTGATGATTTAACCTCAATGATATTCTTAAAGGCCTGGAACCATATCCAGAATAAGACTTTGGAAAACGCGAAAACTTTGAGAGCTTTGCTGTATAAAATCGCCCGCAACGCGATTGTCGATTATTATCGTGAGACCGGCAATAAGGTGACGGCCTCTCTCGATGATGAAGAGAACCGGATAGAGATTATTGATGAAGCCGAGAATCCGCAAGAACGCTTAGATAGGGCGGCTGATTTAGAGCTGATCAAGGCTAAGCTGCCGTTCTTGAAAGAGGAGTATCGGGAAATAATTATCATGAAGTTTATTAACGATTTAAGTTTAGAAGAAATAGCTGAAATTAGCGAAAAAAGTAAGGGAAACATTCGAGTTTTACTGCATCGGGCCCTAAACGCGCTTCGAGAGCTTGTAGAACAGGACGCTAAGAAGAATTAAAACTGTAACGTTTTGGCCAATTTTCCGTATATTATAGTGTACGACTAATTAGAAAATATCACTCTTATGACTAACTCAGAATTGATCGCCAAACTGAATAACCTAAAGAGCATCGACCCCGATCAAAAATGGCTGGAAAGCAATCGGGAGCTTTTGTTATCCCAGGTTTCTAATTCTGGCGCGGAAACTTTGTCGACCTGGAGAGTTATCTTTATTAATGTCTCTAGCGTCATGAAATCAGCGGCTCAGCCAGTCTACGCTTTAGGAGCTTTTGTCCTCCTCCTGCTTACCGGCAGTTTATTCAGCGGCCAGCTTTTAGCCAGCACTAAGCCGAACGATTCTTTGTATATCGCGAGAATACTTTCTGAAAAAGTAAAACTGAATACGACTTTTGATTCAACGGCGCGTAATCGGATGGAAATGAAATTCGCCTCTAGCCATGCTCAGGATATTACGGCGGTTTTAGCTGATCCGGCTTTTAATAATGAAGAGAACAAGGATCAGGTCGCGAAATTGAATAATAGCTTTAGTGAAGAAGTTAATACCGTTAAAGAGAGTATTAGCCGTTTGAACGCGGCTATCGTTCCGGCCGCTAAGACCGGAGACGAGGTCGTTATCGCTGATAGCTCTAAGGACGCGCAGGGAATCCAGGTAGCGGATGGATCAGCTTTGAATGCCGCCGTCGCCACTATCGCCGCTAGTGCTCAGCCGGCCATTTCGGCGACCGCGACTTTAGTAGTTCCGGCCGGAATGAACCTGAAAGCGACTTCGGCGGAAATCGCCGCCAGTTCCACAGAAATCGCGGAACCGACCGCAGCGGACAAGATGATCGACGAAGCGATTCAGCTATTCAGTTCCAAAGATTACGAGAAAGCGTCGGATAAATTAAAAGAAGTGAGTGAGACTATAAAATAAGCAAAGCGCTAAAGCGCGCGTTTGTTAGTTTATCTCCTTATTGGTTCCTCCAAGTTTAGAAGATTCGTCATCGACTCTGGACAATACCGGGTGAGATAAATTAACAAATTCGCGTTTACGGCTGTTTGCCGCGGATAGCGGATTGGCAGAACCCCGTCAAGGGTCGAGCTATATCGCAAGATGTAGTGGTTTTGTCCCTTATAAACCTTATTATCGATTCGAAGCCCAAACGATTCAGAGCTCGAAATGAGCGGTAAATCGGTTAAGCTTTTCTCCAGCCTTTGTGCAACACGCGCTAGGTTGGCAGAACTTATACGTAAGATCAGTCAGCCTTCGCCTTAAGCCTCAAGGGGTTGGTGGAGCGGGATTCCGACTGATTTACGACCCAGACTAGAGTTTAGATCTATCAGGGCGGAGAATCGAACCACATCATTATGATCTGTTCCGACTACTATTGTCCGGACGATCAAAATGATATTAATCATTTCTTATGAAAAAATTACGCAAATTCTTAACTGTCAGCGTAATGGTATTAACCGTAGTGTTCACCAGTGGTGCTTTAAGCATCAATTCTGCCAAGGCTGCCGCTTCAACCGGCGACTTGATCAAAATGGCTGGCAACGCTTCTGTTTATTACCTCGGTGCTGACGGCAAGAGATATGTTTTCCCTAACTCCACTACCTATTTCTCTTGGTATTCAGATTTCAGCGGAGTAGTCACTATTCCGGCGGCTGAATTACAGAGCTATCCTTTGGGTGGCAATGTAACCATGAGACCAGGCACTAAGTTAGTGAAAATCACGACCGATCCTAAAGTTTACGCCGTTGAACCTAATGGCGTCTTAAGAGGGATCCAGACTGAAGCCCAGGCGGCTGCCTTATACGGCACCGACTGGAACAAGAGAGTCGTCGATGTTCCTGACGCTTTCTTCACCAACTACACCACCGGCGCTGCTTTAGCGACCGGCGCTACCCCGGCTGGTTCCTTAGTAAAGAACGCTGGCTCTGCTAGCATCTATTACTACGATGGTTCTAGCTATAGATCCATCACCAACGAAGCCGCTATGATGGCTAACAGATTCCAGATGGCCAATGTTTTGACTATCAGCAATACTATTACTGCTGGCGGCAATTCTATTTCCTCTGCTGAATTCGTTAACGTCGCTCAGGGTGGCAATCTCGGCGGCACCGTTATTACCGGTTCCGGCTTAATGGTCAGCTTATCTGCTTCCACCCCGGCCGCGGCTTCCGTTCCTCAGAACGGCGCTCGCGTTCCGATGGCTAAGGTCAATTTGACTGCGGCTAACGATGGCGCAGTAACTGTCAATTCTATCACTGTCAAGAGAATCGGCCTATCAACCTATAGCCAGATTGATAAGGTCTGGGCGGAAAAGGACGGCGTTATCGTCGCTTCTAAGAAGTCCATGAATTCCAATGACGAATCTATCCTGACTTTCTCCCCAGCTTTAACTGTTAACGCTGGCCAGACTGTTTCTTTAGATTTCATTGTTTCTTTGACCTCCGCTTCCGGCAACATCGGCTTGGGCATCGCTTCCGCTTCCGCGATTAGCGCTACCTCCGCTTCTGTCACCGGTTCTTTCCCGATCAACAGCAATTTGATGTCTCCGACATCTTACAGCGTTGTTAATCTAGGTCTTACCAGCACAACCACTACCGCCACTACCGTCAAGGTTGGTGACGAGAAAGTTGAGTTAGGTAAATTCACCGTAGATTTCAACACTTTAGTCGGCGGAACTTCTGCTTCTGCCGCTAAGGATGTTACCTTGAAGTCCATCATGATAAAGAACAATGGTACTGAAGATTTATCTTCTGCGACTATGGATCTTTACTTGGAGAACGCTGGTAACAAAGTTTCCGTTAACACTGTTGTTAGCGACCGCTATGTTACTTTCTACTTCCCGAGCACTGGCTTCGATGTCTTAAAGGACGATGCTTCCAAGATTTTCTATATCAAGGGAAATATCATTTCTAAGGACATTGCTGGCACTGGCAGCTTGGTATTCGTCTTGAATAAGAGCACTGATTTAGTCGGTTATGAAAAAGCCACCGGTTTCGGTGTCAATGTTTATAACGAGATTACTGTCGGCGCTACTGCCGCTGATGCTTTCGCTATTTCCACTGTAGATATCGATGCAGGTAAGCTTTCTGTTTCTAAGAAATCTACCTCTCCTTCCGATACTACTATCGTCAAGGGCACCGATAACTTAATGTTATTGGCTAACGTCCATGCTGACGAAGCGATTGTCGCCGATGGCTTGAAGATTAAGTACACTACCGGCACTGCTGCTTCTACTACTGATCAGTTTGAGTTAGTTAGAGTTTATTTGAATGGTGTTCTATTAGACTCTTTCGATCCGTCTGTTAGCACTAGCTCCGACCTTTATGCGACTATTGACAGCACCTTGAATTTAGTCAAGGGCGACAATGAAGTTAAGGTTACGGCTAAAGCAAAGACTAATGCTACTAATGGTGCCGCCATCAAGTTCGTCTTAGACACTACTATGTTTGATGGTCAGAACGCTGAATATGTTGTCTCTGGCAACACCGTCTCTACTACCGATTTAGGTAATATGGGCTCTGCTACCGGCGCTTTATTCACCGTTGCTACCGCGGTTCTTACTACTGTTAAGAGTGACGGTTATTCTGATAACAAGGTTATTGTCCAGGGCAGCACTGATGTTTCTTTGGGTAAGTTTACCTTAAAGGCTACTAATGATGACATCAAGGTTACTTCTATTACCTTGGGTGCCAACATTGGCAGTACCTCAGCGACTAACATCAATGATATGAAGTTGTTTGTTGACGGTTCCCAGGTCGGCAGCACTGTCGATTTCGGTTCCACCGGCTCCACCTTCTCTTCATTAAACTTCACCATCGCCAAGGATTCTACCAAGGCTATCGAATTGAAGGGTTCCTTTGATTCTTCCGCTACCGGTACTTTCCAGACTTTGATGACTGTTAATGCTCAGGACGCTGCTCGTGGTACCGCGATTACTTCTGGCAACTTAGCGACTTCTACTTTGTTCGCTACTGCTAGCTCCGGTTCTTTGAACGTCGAATTGGGTGGCAACACCCCTGCTTCCGCTATCTTAGCCTCTAAGGCTACCGAGCAGGAAGTTGCTCAGTTCAAGTTCACCGCCGTCAATGACAGCGCTGATTTGACTGAAATCAATGTTATCAATGACTCAGATGCAAGTACTCCTAACACGGCTACTTCAAGTGCTGATGCTAGAATCGCTTCCATCAAGTTATATGATGGCGCTACTTTGATCGATAGCTTCGTACCGGTTTCCGGTGCTGGCAAGTTCACTATCTCTTCTGGCGAAGTAAAGATCGATGCTAATTTGAGCAAGACTTTATCCGTCAAGGTTGTTTTGAACAACATCGATAATGATGTCAATGCTACTAACAAAGACATCAAGTTAAGCTTTACATCTGTTAAGGCTAAGTCTTCTTCCGGCGCTGAATATACTTCCGCCTCTACCAACGTAGATGCGAATTCATTCCGTGTCAGAAAGACTGTCCCGACTGTCGCTTTAGCTGCCTTACCGGCAACTTTATTGACCGCTGGTGATGCAGTTATTTCTAAGTTCACCGTTACTGCTGATAGCAACGGCGATGTAACTTTGAAGAAGATTGTTCTTACTGTCGCTACCTCTACTGCCACTGTTACTCCTATGGCAGCTGGTACGGCCGTTAGAGTCAATGGTTCCATGAAGGCTCTCGCTTCATCTACTTTAGTAGGAACCTTGATGACTCTCGACTTCGCAGATTCTGCGGTTGAAGTCATTTCTGCTGGTACTACCAAGACTTTCGAAGTCTATGGTAATATCTCCGGAACAATCGATACGGGTTCTTCCGTTTCAACCAAGATTTCTGAGCCTACTAGCTATACTGCAGCTAGCAGCTTTGAATGGTCTGACGGCGCCTCTGTATCCACTCCTACTTACTCTAATGGTTATAAGGTTCCTGGTGTAACCACCATGACCCAGACCATGTCTAAATAATTTAATTATTTAGAAATAGGTAAGTGAGTAATAAAAGAGCCCCCGCAAGGGGGCTCTTTTAGTTGGGGAAAAGGGAATGGGTTTTTTGTATGGGCCTTCGGTGTCATTGAGCCGCTTTATTTAATATTTAATTTTCCTTTAACCCTATTTTGTTAGTATGGAACGATAGATAATTTAGCTATTGACTAATATCATATATGATATATAATGAAGAGTATAAAGTTAAGTTTTATCGCGATAGTAGGACAGGGAAGAGTCCCGTATACAAGTATATTTGGAGTTTGGATAAAAAATATCGTTCAAAGATTTATAAGTACATTAATTATCTTAGAGATAACGACGGATATTTAGATGAACCATATAGTCGCCATATCATTGATAAAATAAGAGAGCTAAGAGTTGATTTTGCTAACAATCATTATCGAATTTTTTATTTTATCTTCGTAGAAAAGAAAATTATTTTTTTACATGCTTATTTAAAAAAGACTGAGAAAGCGCCGAATAAAGAAATAGATACAGCTTTACGTAATTATTGTGATGTTATAAATAATCCTAGATTATATGAAAAATAAAAAAAACATTCCCAAGGCAATCGATTTTGATGATGTATTGGCCAAAGAACTGAAAGATCCTGAGTTTAAGAAGCTTTTTGATGAATATGGCCGTCAGCTTGATATAGCTTATAATATTATTCAACTGCGTAAAGCCAAAAAAATGAGCCAGCTTGAATTGGCTCGAAAAATAGGCACGACTCAGAGTAATATTGCCAGGATTGAAGGCGGTCGCCAGAATTTTACTATCAATCTTCTTCAGAAAGTAGCCGAAGCTTTGGATTCTAATCTAAAAGTAAGTTTTACCAATTAAAGGCGAATATGCTATAATATAGGCAATGATAAATTAATTTTTTAAATTTTATGTTCAGAGCGAATGTGACAAGATTATTATTCCTGATAGCCTTCTTATTCTTTCCGTGGCCGAGCCTGGCGGCCGGGACCGCCGTTTCCAGCAGCATCACTAATCCGGTCTGGACGACCGAGAATAGCCCCTATATAGTGAGCGGCACTATTGAAGTGACCAAAGGCGCGGTCCTGAAAATCGAAGCCGGAACCGAGATACGCTTTAATCCGGGCGCGAAGATTCTCGTCAGCGGAGAACTCCAGGTCTTAGGAACTACTGATAGTCCGGTGACTATGACTTTGGGATCATCCACTTCCAGCGCCAGCCTTTGGGACGGAATCGAATTTACGGCGGATGCGGTCGACGCGACGGTCAAGGACGGTCAATATGTTTCCGGCAGTATTATCCGGAACGCAATCATCAAGTTCGGCCAAGGCATAAAATGCGATGACGCCAGCCCCTTCATCAGCGATAACCAGATAATGAATAACGCGACCGGCTTGGCGATTACCGGCGATAACGGTTATAACAGCGGGATAGTGGCTGTTTCCTCGACTGCTAATCCTAATGCCAGCATCGTCATTCCGATGTATGTCAAGAATAATGTCTTTACCGATAATACAACTGCTATCTCTATCAACCGCAATAACGGCCAAAACTATATCGTCACTCCGGCCGGGTTATCCTATGTCGGCCAGCCGATAATCACGGCGGTCATTGAGGGCAATTCTTTGAACAGCAATAGTGTCGGCCTTAATATCATGAACGGCGACAATAATGTGATTCTGAGCAATACTATCAAATACAATTCGGTCGCCGGCGTCTTAGTGGCCGCGGCTAGCCATGCCAGCGTCTTCGAAAAGAATAATATCAGCAACAATGAGATCGGCCTTGATATCGCCGCGGCCGATACGATCCTCCTTCGGAACGCCATTAAGAATAATTTTAACTACGGCTTGCATCTTTCCGGCCGGCCGCATCTCTTCAGCCTGAATAATATCTATAATAATAAGAATTATAATTTAGAGAATAACGTTTATAATCTCACGGCCGCCAATAATTATTGGGGAAGCATTGATGAGGCGGCTATCGAATCATCTTTTCTGAAGACGGTCGCGACCTCGACCGTCGCTTCGACCGCCAGCTCGACTGTCGATACCACGGTTTATCCGGTCATCTTTAAGCCTTTCTTGACGGCTGAGAGCAATATCTCTTTGACGGTAGCGCCGATTATTGACGCTTTCAGCACCACGACCGTCGCTGCTTCTATCGAATTATCGGGCATAAAGCCGATCGGCTCGATCGTTTTCGTGAACGGCCAATCTGTCTTTACTGATCGCAATGCTTCCGTCTGGTCTTATCTGGTTAATCTGGAGCTCGGCGATAATAGCTTCTCCATTTTTTATCAGGATATTTCCGGCCAGCAGAGCGATCGGCTATCGGTCTATATCCGCCGCAATAACGGCTTGGCCGCGCCGACGATAACTTCTTCTTTAGGCACGACTACGGCCGCTAGCTTAGCTATCAGCGGATCTAAATCGGCCGGAGCGAGCGTCTTGATAAACGGCCAGGAGGTCGTGCCGGCCGATAATTCGGAAACTTGGTCCTATACTATGAATTTATCTTTAGGATCAAATAGCTTGGAATTGATGGCCATGGACTCTAGCGGTCAATATAGCGCCGCTGTCAGCGCCAGCATCGTCCGGACTAAGGATACGGTCGCCGAGGTGATCGCGGCCGAAAAGAAGCTTGCTGGAAAGGTTGACGCCAAGTTAGCGGCCAGGCTGGCCGGACGCTTGCTCCTGCAGACTGAAACTAAGGGTTATATCTGGTATGTGAATCCGAAAGATAATAAGCGTTATTTCATCAGTCAGGACAGCGCTTTGAGTATTTTCCGGTCATTAGCCTTGGGCATAACCGAAGCTAATCTTAATCTCATTCCGACTAAGGAGAGCGGCCAAAAGGGAAATGCCGCTTTGCGCAGCCGTTTGAAAGGGCGCCTGTTATTGCGCGCGGAAAAGGCCGGGCGGATAAGCTATATCGATCTCGATGGTTATCGCCATGATATTGAGTCGTCTAACCTGATGGATATTTTCCGTTCTCTGAGTTTGGGAATAACTAATACCAACTTAAGGAAGATAAGTATCGGCGAAGTTTCTGTAAAATAGATCATAATAAGTTAGAATCATAAAAAGCCGAGCGCTAGCTCGGCTTTTTTGGTTGAAAAAAATATTGAAAAATCAAGCAAGCCTGATCAGCTTCAGTGGTCCAGAGAATAATAAAAAAATATTTAAGATTAGAGAAATATTAAGGTTTCTAGATTTTATAAAAATTTTATTTTCTATTTTTAGAAGGAGCTTTTTATCTATTAATATTTGGCTGATATTAGCTATTTGTGCCGCTATTGCGTCAATGTTATAATATTTTTTGCCTCGAAAAGTTAGGAGGTTTAAAAATAATTGCCAGAGTCAGGAGAATGCCAGCGAACGGGCTTTCTTGGGACGGGCCAAAAAATATGGCGTTAATGTTGGCGGAAATGACATTTCATGAGTTTGATATTTATTTTGATAAGAAGCTTGATAGCAAGCTTGATGAGAAATTAGATCAGAAGTTTGACGAGAAGCTGAAAGGCTTTTCCACGAAAGATGACCTTGACGAGGGGCTGAAAGGAGTAGAGGAAAGATTAAATACTAAGTTAGATAAGATTGAAAAGAAGCTTGAGTTTAAGATCGACCAGATCGACTATAAGCTAGACACCTCTTTTGATACTCTTAATGATAAGATAGATGCGAATATCTTCATGCGCTCTAAGAAATTAGAATTCAGAGCTTGACGAAATCATATTTTTTATTATTTAGCCGTCGACATTCTATCGGCGGCTATGTTATAATAAAAGCGTTTTTATTAATATAAAATAAATATGCCCGCGAAAACCTATTTAAGAATCCTGCAAGGCGGATTGATTGCCTCGCTCCTGATCGTTTTTTTCGTTTTTAAGGATCTGCTGTTTCCTTATATCACTTCGAAGCAGCTATCGTTCAACGTCCTGATGGAGTTCTTGCTAGCTATCTGGCTGGTCTTCGTGATGCGCTTTCCCGAATATCGTCCGAAGAAGAATCTGATTATTTATGGGCTAATGGCTTATTTTGTGGCTATTGTCGCTTCTTGCGTCATCAGCGTCGACCCTATTCTTAGTTTCTGGGGTGATTCTGAGCGCATGCTCGGCTTCTTCCATATCCTTCACTTTTTCATCTTTTATTTGATTTTGGTGACTGTTTTTAAGACCTGGAAGGAATGGCAAGCTTTACTCTTCTCCTCGATAGTCATCGCGCCGATAGTCGCGCTGATCGGTTTATTCGGTGAGACTTCTTATAGTACTATTGGTAACACCGCTTATGTCAGCGGCTACTTGATATTTAATATCTTCTTCTGCGTCATCCTTTTTCTCCGCAGCGAATATAAGGGCTGGCGCTGGCTTTACGCCCTTCCGGTCATAATTATGTTACTGGAGTTCTGGAATTGTCATACCTCGGGAGCGATTATCGGTCTCGCTATCAGTATCTTATTAACCGTATTCCTGTTAGGCCTATTCCATCAGAATAAGGCCCTGCGCCGTTCTTCGCTCATCGTTTTTGTTCTAGCGGTCGCCGGCGTTATCATTATTTTCTCTCAGAGCGACAAAGCCTGGTTTCAGAACAGTTTTTTAAGAAATCTAACTTCTCAGAAAGTGACTTTTCAAACCCGCTTGATTTCCTGGAAGGGGGCGGCTGCTGATTTTAAAAATCATCGTCTTTTTGGTACTGGTTTTGGCAATTATGCGATCATTTTTGATAAGCATTTCGATTCTAAATTCCTGAGCTATACGCGGACGGAAACCTATTTTGACAGAGCGCATAATAATATTATCGATATTACCTCCACGACCGGTTTATTCGGTCTGATCACGTATCTGAGCATCTTTGTCGCGGCTTTGTATTACTTATGGAAAAAGTTCCAAGCGAACGGGAAGCGTATCGGCCTAGATGATGAACCTGGTCGTCAGAATTTGGAAATAATCGTCATTGTCGCCCTCTTGGCCGCTTATTTCATTCAGAATCTGGCCGTCTTTGATTCTTTCGTCACCTATATCGGCTTAATGATGATTCTCGGCTTTATTTATTGGCTTTATTTCGGCGAAGAATCGTCTTTAGCGGAGGGCGGGACTTCTAGGAAATATTTGACCATGAATCGCGATTGGGAATGGGTCGCTCTTATCATTTTGATTATTGGCGCCTATATTTTCACTAGTCAATATAATCTGAAGCCTTGGCGCATGTTCAAGGGCGTTATTAATGGCTATAGCTATGTCGCTCAAGGAGAGTTGTCTGGAGGCGTCGCTCAGTATCGCCAGACTCTGACAGGAACCCCTTTGGATAGGGATGGCCGCGGGACGCTGATTAACTTAGTTACTATGAATCCCGATCTCTTAAAGGCAGTATCGGCCACCGAAGCGCAAGATATCCTGGATTATACGATTTCTCTGGCTCAGAAGAATGTCGACGAGAGCCCTCTTGATAGCCTGACTCAGATGCAAATGGCTCAAGTATTAGATACAGCCGCTCGATATTATATAAAAGACCTGGTTAAATTTAATTATTATTCCGCCTTGGCGCTGCAGGCGATGGAGAAATCGATTGAGGCCAGCCCGAAACGCGCTACTGTCTATCTTACTAAAGCGCAGATGCTCTTAGCGCGCGGTGAACAGAAAGAGGCTATCGAAACAGTTAATTACGCTATCAGCCTGAACCCGGAATATCCGGAAGGATATTGCCGTTTGGCCCAGTTCTATCTTTTCTTAAAGGACCAGCCCAATAGCGGCGTCACGGAAAAGGACATGGCCGAGCCGATGACTAAATGCGCGGAACTCGACGGTCTCAAGGATATTAATTCCGGCCAGTTATTGGTCGAGGCGATAAATTATTTTGCCGGCGAACCGGATTACCCTAACGCCCTGAAGGCGGCGGAGAGGTTGGCGACCTTATATGATACGGACGCGCAGATTTGGTTTAATTTGGCGAAGCTCTATACGATCTCCGGAGATACCGCTAAGGCGGGAGCGGCCGCGGCCAAAGCTATTAGCTTAGATCCGGCGCTTGATGCGGGCTGGAATTCTTTCTTGGATTTACTGAGCAAGCAAGCTCTCAAAGCTTCTTCTAGCAGCCTAAATAAATAAAGGAGAAAAGAGCGCAATTGAAAATAAAAAGTTAAAATATTTTTTTACAAAAATCAGACCCTAGGGTCTGATTTTTGGTTTGGCAAAAAATCCTGGATTAATGTGGTTTTTTAGTTTTTTAGGATAGAGAATGTTTCAGATAAAATTTAAGAGTCCATCATGGTCATTTTGTTATAGTAGAGGGGCTAAATAATTAATGCCAACAAAAATATGAAAAAACTTTTTCAACGCTTGCGAAACTGTAAGCTCTGGCAATCTTTTTCTCTCAGAAAAAGGTGGCTTCTAGTTATCACTATCGTATTATCGCTAGTTTTGCTTTATCTCACCTTGTCGATGCTGATAGTCGATCGGACGGAATTGAGCCTGGAAAAGTTGCATCGGTCATACCGCGATGAACCTATTTGCCATGAGACTTGCGCCGCAGCCAGGGAAACGGCCGTGTCGGTAATAGTTCAAAGATTAAAAGAGTATCCTGGCTCTAATAATACTCAGCGGTTGAAAGCTTATTTATTGGACGGAAATAATGAGGATAATGAGATTGATTTTCAGATTGGCTTGATAGATATTATTAGGGAGGCGTTCGGATCGGATAATCCCCCCGGTTATGTCAGGGATTATATGGCTGAAGGAGAAGAGCCCTCGGTCCGCGCCGCCATTCTTTCTTCATTTAGCGCCTGGGCGTTAAGCGACGCCGCTAATCCTTTCGATTATTATTATGAAATTTTGGCAAGCGGCGAAGATATTATCGTTAAGCTGGCGGCGGTTAGAGCGCTGAGTTCGACGGCCGACCAGGAAAGTTTATTTGCTAGCGAACAATTGAGATATATCAAGAAGATAATATTCGATTCTGAAAATGATAAGCGCTTGCGGCAAGCTCTAATTTTATTGCTCGGTGATTATTATCCGGTTTTTCCTAATGAAACTAAGGATATTCTTTCCGTCTTTTATAAGACAGATATCAGCGGCGATTCTATTAGTCGCGCCTTCGCCGCCGATATTCTTAATCGGCTCGCTGGAGAAGAATTAGCCGTGCCGGAGGTAAGCGCGGCGGAGTGGGATGAGTATTATAGCAACTAATTTAGAATATATATGAAATTTATAAAATTTTTGTTTAGTCTAGTTTTAATGATTTGTTTATTTTCTATTCCCGGATTATGTTGGGCGATGCCGCCGGGGACCTTACTGTATCGAACTTCCGGCGACGGCAAGATGTTCGGCTATAGCCAAGACCCCCTGATCTATTCGGAAAAGGGAATAATCAAAAATATCTATTCCGGCCATGCCGCTATTTATATCGGTAAAGAGAACGGGCAGGATTATATTGTCGAAGCGATGGCCGGAGGCATAGTCAAGAATCCGGCGAAATATTTTGTTAATCGAGCTGACGGCGAAACTTTCTTGGGCGCCCGTATGCCGAAATCAGTCAGCGCTTTACAACAAGCGCGCGTCGTCGCCCTGGCTAAGAGTTTAGTGGGGAAGAAGTTGAACTACGATTTTGATTTTCACAAACAGAAAGGTCCTGGAGATAAAGAGTGGACTTGCGTCGGCTTGACTGAGAAACTATATGAAAGTGCCAATATTTTTAACCCGAATAATCTCGGAGCCTTAGAATATGATCCGGCTTACTATGCTGTTGATATTACGCCAGATGGCTTTGATAATGAGAGTATAGCTAATTCTTCCGGCGATTGTTTTTCTAAGGATAAGGAGTTCTCTAAGATTGCGCGGCGAACCGATATAGTGATACCGGCGCCGGAACTAATCGGCTATGACGTCGGACTTGAGCATGAAGGCGACCGTTATATTTTTTTGCCTTATACGCAATTTCTCCAGTCTAGCCTGGAGACTGTCGCTGCGGACATAGAAATTTCTTCATCCTTTTCGCGCGAGGAGATTAATGGGCCATTAAACGTCTATTCTCTGGCAGCCCGCTGGAGCCTGATTAACAATCCCGTCTCTTCTTTGAAGATTGTCGGGAAGGCAATAAAAGAAACGGTCGTCAAAGCGGCTGCTAAAACTAAAGAGATAGCGCAAAGCTTAGGCGGAAAGATTTTCGGTTCTAGCGCCGGAACATCTATAACTCTAGTTGACGATGGTTTGCGGAAGGCGACGGCGACTGTGAGCAAGACTAAAAAAGCCGTAGCGGTAAATAAAAAAACGACGACTACGTCTAAGGCCAAGACGACTACCAATAAGAGCCTAGGCGTCAATGTTAAAACCAGTCAGACTGCCGCCGTCGAACTCAAAGCCGGAAAATTAGCCAGCGTCAAGGTTAGCACCGGAAAAACTACAGAAGTCAAAGTCAGCGCGACTAAAACTAACACGACTAAGATCAGCGCGTCTAAAACTGATAAAGCGAGTACCCTGGCTGTCAGTTCAGGGGAATCTGTCCAGCAGGCTTATTATAGCCCGGCCGTATCAACAGTGAGTTCGGTGACGATTCACAGCTCGGGTGGTTCCAGCTCTGGTTCTAGTTCTAGCGGCTCCGGTAGTTCTTCTTCCGGCGGTTCTTCGGCGAATACGACCGCCGTCGATTATCCGAAGTTAGCGAGCATTAATAAGATATATAGTACCGGCGCTAATGATTGGGTAGAGATAATTAACACGACTGATCATGATTTTGATCTGGCTGCGGCCGGCTATCGCCTGGAAAAAACGAAGACCGCTGAAGACCCAAGCCTATTAATGCGCATCGGTGATACCGATGATGGCACTTATCCGGGCGGGACGATAATCAAGGCTCATGATACTTACATGATTGTAAATAGCGGCGCTAATGATTATTATAAGCAGAAAGCTGATGCCTTGGTCTATCGAGAGGGATTTAGTTGGCCTGGTCCCGGCTATACTATCTATTTGGGCACGGGAGCAATCAGCTCCAGCACTGATCCGGATATCGTGGACGCCATCGGTTTTGGAGAAGACGCGACCTATTTCCTCGGTAGCGGCCCGGCGCCGGAAATCAAAGATAATTATATCTTAAAGCGCGCCAGCTCATCGGATGATAACGCGATAGATTTTGGTTTGGTCCTAAGCGATGACCCGTCTATTGTCTTTAATCCTGAGAATGATGATAATCAGGCGGCGACTTCGACAACCGCCACTTCGACAACCGCCACTTCGACAACCGCCACTTCGACTATAGCCACGTCGACCGCGGTAGTGTCGACTTCGACGCCAGCTGTTGATTTGAGCCGATTGCTGCTGATAAGAAAAATATATAGCACCGGCGATAATGACTGGATAGAATTATTCAATCCGACTGATACTGATATTAATCTAGCATCGACCGGCTATCGTTTAGAAAAAGCCGCGACTACTCAAGATCCGAGCCTATTGATGCGCATCGGCGATGAAGGCGACGGTCTTTATCCCGGAGGAACGACAATAAAAGCGCACGACAGTTATCTGATAGTGCGCGATGACGCTAATAGTTATTATCTGAATCAGGCCGATGCGATTGCGACGCGAACCGAATTTAGCTGGGGAGGGAATGGCTATAGTCTCTATATGGGAATGGATGCTATCAGTTCCAGTACTGATCCGGACATCGCCGACTTAGTCGGTTTTGGTTCGGGCGCTTCTTATTACGATGGCATCGCGCCGGCGCCCGAGATTATCGATGCTTATATCTTAAATCGAATCGCTAACACTCATCATAATTCGACGGATTTTAATCTGATTGCTTCCGATGATCCCGATGCCGCCAGCCCTGATTCGGAAATGGATGATGGCTTATTCGTGCCGCCAGTTCCGACTGTTTCCGGTGGGCTGACTGATATCTGGCATTTTAACGAATGTTATGGACCGGGAGATTGGGCAGTCGGAAAATGGGACTGCGCGCGCCAGCTCGGCTATTATCACGGACCGTTGAATATTGCCCTTAATCCAGCGGTAAATATGAATAATGGATTCTCGTTGAGCTTTTATTATAAAAAGTCACAGGATACGCCGAGTATCGAGACAGTGCTTTCAAATTCTTCCGGAGAAAGATTCTCTATTAGGACAGATGCCGGCATGTTAGAGATAGAAGGTCTGCCAAATTCTGAATTCCGATATTATCAAGGCATCCCCGGCGATTATGAATGGCATAAATTAACTTTAGTGATAAATCGCGAGGAGGATTATTGGGAAATCTATATCGATGGCAATAGGGTCATACAGGAATCTTTCTTCCTGACTTTGCCGATAATGACTAATTTAGATATCAAGAGTGAAAGCGTCTCGGTTTTATTTGATGAATTGGCCTTATGGCATCGGCCGCTCGCGGCTTCAGAAATAAAAGCCGATTATGAAGCCAATGCGCCCTATAGTCCGATGCCGGAACGCGAAGCGCAAACGGCTCCCGAATTGCTTAATTTCTGGAGTTTCGGAGAAGGCACCGGCCAAACGTCTTTGGATAGTATCGGCGGAGTTACTCTTAATCTAACTGCTGATGCCTGGGTCGGACGAAGCCATAATAATTATGCCATTAAGGTCGATCCCGGACGCCTACATTCTGCAACCTTAACTGATTTTCCAGCCACAAAAGATTTATCCATGGCTTTCTGGTGGCGGGATGCGCCTGATGATCATAACGGTGAAACCGGCCTATATCTTACCGGCGGCGTGAATAATGATAAGAAATTATTGGCGATCTTGCCTGATAATTTTCGGCTTGATTATTGGTTTAATAACAATTACGGAATTTTAGCCGAAGGATTGAACACGGCGATACCGGGCGGGAGCGATTGGCATTATCTGACCTATGTCTATGACTCTTATCGTTATAAATTAAGCTTCTATGTCGATGGGATCGAGAAAGCCAGTTCTTCCTTAATCTGGATACATGAAAGCGACAAAATCAAGGGAATTGAGATAACGACTAGCGGGGCAGAAACGGAAATCGATGATCTAAGCCTCTGGCGGGGCGCTTTGAGCCCAAGTCAAGTAAAAGAAATTTATACTAATAATAAATAAAAAAGGCCACCTTAGGGTGGCCTTTCTCTTGCTTTTTTTCGGCTTTTCTTGTATTATGAAAACGTTATTAGAGTAAGCGGGCGATTGCTCTATTTTTAATAGAGAGGAAAGTCCGGACTTCGCAATTTGTTTATTCATAAGCAAATATGATAGTGGGTAACGCCCACCGGTCCGCCGTCAGGCGGATTAGGGAAAGTGCCACAGAGACTATACTAATTCTGGAATTTATTTGACAGAATCAAAGGTGAAAAGAGGCTGGATGTCCTTCGGGGCTACCGGTTTCGGCCTCCGGCGACGGAGATGCCGTGGTAAACCCTATCAGAAGCAAGAGCAAACTAGCCCGTTCGCGGGTTAGAAAAAGTAGCTCGCTTGAGCTCGCCAGCAATGGCGAGCCTAGATAAATGATCGCTAGAACAGAATCCGGCTTACGGCTGCTCTAATAACCTTAGTCAACAAAAACTTCACATATGAAAAAAATCGAGTCATTCTTTTCCGTCCTCTTTATTCCGGTGGATTTTGTCATGGTTTTGCTCGCCGGCGTTTCCGCCTATTTTTTGAGATTTTCCGATTGGTCGTCTAGCATTCGGCCGGCTATCTTTAGTTTGCCTTTTCCGCAATATTTTCGTTCGGTCGCGCTTATTGCGGTCTTATGGACTATTATTTTCGTTATCGCCGGTCTATATCAGATTAGAGGCGCTCGCCAATTAGCTCAAGAGCTGCGGAAGATATTCTTCGCCTGTTCGACCGGCTTGGCGCTTATCGCCGTCATGATCTTTTTCCAGCGCGAATTATTCGATTCGCGTTTTATCGTTTTAGCCGGCTGGCTTTTTGCTGTTATTTATATCAGCTTGGCTCACATTATTATCCGTTTTATCCAGCGCCGTCTATATATTATCGGTGTCGGCGTCCACAAGATTATTCTCGTCGGCAATTCTAAGACGACTGATAATCTTATGGCGGAATTTTCCAGCAATAAGAAAGCTGGCTTCGAAGTCGTTAAGCGCGTCCGGGATTTTTCTCTAGAGACTGTTCAGGAATTAGCTGAATTCGTTAAAGATAGGGAAGTCGATGAGATTATCCAGAGCGATCCGAATCTGAGCAAGGTAGAGACTTTGCGCCTTTATGATTTCGCTAATGACAATCATCTGACTTTTAAATATGTCGCAGATTTATTGGAGGTGAAGGTCCTTAGGACCGAAGTCGCGGAAATAATCGGTATTCCGGTCGTCGAAGTGAAGCGCACGACTTTAGAAGGCTGGGGCCGCATCCTAAAACGCGGTTTCGATATCGTCGTTTCTGCTATATTGATAATTATTCTATCTCCGATAATTCTGATTACCATGCTAGCGATCAAGCTTGATTCTCGCGGGCCGATTTTCTTTTCGCGCCGCGATGACGGCCAGCCCGTGACTCGCGTCGGCGAAGGCGGCGCGCCGTTCAAGTATTTCAAATTCCGTTCCATGATCCCTAATTCCGACAGCATGCGCTATAACGAATTGGCCGATAGGAATATCCGCACCGACGGTCCGATGGTCAAGATTAAGGATGATCCGCGCATCACCCGCGTCGGAAAAATCATCCGCCGCTGGTCCATAGACGAGCTGCCGGAATTATTTTTGGTTTTTGCCGGCCGTATGAGCCTCGTCGGTCCCCGCCCGCACCTGCCGGAAGAAGTCGCTAAATATGAGAACTATCATCGCAAGACTTTAACCATCAAGCCGGGCATTACCGGCTTAGCGCAAGTATCCGGTCGCAGCGATTTATTGTTCGAAGAAGAAGCAAAGCTCGATATCTATTATATCGAGAATTGGACTATGCTTCTGGATATTTCTATTCTATTAAAGACCCCTTTCGCCGTGCTCAAGCACCGTGAAGCGGAATAAACCCATGAAAACCGCTTTAATCCATGATCATCTCGCCCAGGACGGCGGCGCCGAAAAAGTCTTGCAAGTTTTAGCCGATATGTTCCAGGACGCGCCGATATATACGCTTCTCTATGAAAAGAAGAATATCGACCGCTATGCCGGCCGCAAGGTTGCGGCCTCCATCATCCAGAAACTGCCCGGCGGCGTCAAGCATTATCAATGGTATCTGACCTTCATGCCGATTGCCGTGGAGTTTTTTGATTTAGGGGAATACGACTTGGTTATTTCCGATACCAGCTCTTTTGCTAAAGGCGTCATCACTAAGCCGGATTGCCTGCATATCTGCTACTGCCATACTCCGACCCGCTATCTCTGGAGCGATACTCATGAATATCTGAATGAGCTCAAATATAATAAATGGTTCAAGATGATCATTTCTCTCGTTATCAGCCGCATCCGCCTCTGGGATCGCGCCGCCGCCGATCGGGTTGATTTTTTCATCGCTAATTCCGTTACTGTCCAAAAGCGCATCAGGAAATATTATCGCCGCGAATCCGTCGTTATTTATCCGCCGGTAGAAACGGAGATATTTTCGATTATTAATCCGGTTGAATATGCGCAGAGCGAAAAATATTTCTTAGCCGGTTGCCGCTTGGCGCCATATAAGCGCATCGATATCGTTATCGAGGCTTTTAAGCTTTTAGGCGGAGATTATAAGTTGAAAATCTTCGGCGATGGCGTGGATATGAAGCGCTTGAAGAATATCGCTGGAGATAATCATAATATCGAATTTTTGGGCCGAGTGACCGAAGAAGAGAAGGCTCGCCTTTATCAAGGCGCTGAGGCTTTCATTAATCCGCAAGAAGAAGATTTTGGCATCACAGCCGTTGAATCGATGGCGAGCGGCCGGCCGGTAATCGCTTATCGCAAAGGCGGCGCGACCGAAACGATCATTGCAGGGAAGACCGGTACATTTTTTGATATCCAGACTGCGGAAGAGCTAGAAAAGGTAATTAGGAATTTTAAATCAGGAACTTACGATTCAAAAGAGATACGCGCTCATGCTGAACAATTTTCTGTGGATAATTTTAAGCGCCAGATGAACGAGTTCATCGCGGCTCGTAAAAATGGAAAGCAATAGGAAGATTTTTAATATAAAAAAAGTTTTTTGTATAAAAAAAGGGGATAAGTTTCTCAATACTTATCCCCGACATGACGAAGGTTACGACACTGAAATCAGAATGATTTATCTCTAATTCTATGAGCTTTGGGCAATCGCATTGAGCTGCAGTATGTTTACCTTGCGTGCGACCGGCGGGCTATAAAATGATAGAGAATTAAGTTTTTATTACCAATGTCAGACCGCGTACCATGCCGAGACTAATTGATTAATGATTGTGCACCCGGGTGCAGAAATAATAAATTTTTCGCTAGTTATTACCCGAACAGAGGTTTCCTCTTATTGGTAGCTAACTCGAAATCATGGTTTGGTTTTGATGCCAAGCAGTTCAATCAGTCTTAACGACATCCTAGTCCTTGCCTTAATCATTGTCAAGAGTCTCAAAAAGTCTAAAATATCAGTAAAGTCTTATGAAAATCGGGATAGATATCAGAGTTTTAATGGATAAGCATTATAGCGGCATATCAGAATATACCGCTAATTTATTATCGGCTATATTGGCGCAGGATCAGACCAATGAATATAAGTTTTTTTATAATTCTTATCATGATTTAAACGGTCGCCTGGATAAATGGAATAACCATAATTCTCAGGTCATCGGCCTCCACTATCCGAACAAGATTTTTAATTATTGCCTGCAGAAAATTTTCGGTTATCCGCGATTGGATAAGATTTTAGGCGGCGTCGATGTCTTCTGGTTGCCGCATTTTAATTTTACAAGTTTGAGCAGTTCGGAATCAGGACTAAAGAAAGTAATTACGGTCCACGATCTATCCTTCCTGCGCTATCCGCAATTCTTCAGCGGCCGCAAGAATTTTTGGCATAAAGCTCTCGGCGTTAAGAAAATACTGAAGGAAGCGGATATGGTCATCGCGGTTTCGGAAAATACGAAGAATGATATTATCGAGCTGGCGGGCATTGATGCTGCGAAAATCAGAGTGATTTATTCCGGCAACAACGTTATTAAGAAAGCCTGGCCGGAAGATAAGATAAAAACTTGCCTAGATAAGCTAGACATCAGCGGCCCGTTCATCCTTTACGTCGGCAATATCGAACCGCGTAAGAATATCAGCGGCCTGATTAAGGCATATGATAAGCTACGGAATGAATTACGAAACAAAAGCGAGAATGTTGATCTAGTCTTAGCCGGTGCTCCGGGCTGGAAAGATTCTCAGATTCATAAAGACTGGCAAGCCTCTACTTATAAGAACCAGATCAAGTTCCTCGGCTATATAAGCCAAGAAGAAAAAGAAATATTATATTCTCGAGCCGCTGTTTTTGTTTATCCATCCTTCTATGAAGGTTTCGGCTTTCCGCCTTTAGAAGCGATGACTTATGGCGCGCCCGTCGTCTGTTCGAATGTTTCTAGTCTGTCGGAAATAGTCGCTGACGCGGCCATAATGATTAATCCAGAAAAACCTGAAGAGATAGCGAAAGCTATGAAGCTAATTTTGACCGACAAAGAGTTGCGCGCGCATTTAGTATCCTTAGGTTATGAACGCGCAAAAATATTTTCTTGGGATAAAGCCGCTAAAGAATATTTAGAATTATTTAAAGAATTGCATGAAAATAGATAAGAAAAAAAAGATATTAGTCGCTATGTCCGGCGGAGTTGATTCTAGTGTGGCGGCTCAGCTTCTGAAGAACCAGGGATATGAGGTCGCTGGCGTCTTTTTGCATTTTTGGAAAGATGAGACGATGGGGCCGGGAGCCGAGAACCGCTGCTGCTCATTAGAATCCCTTTTAGACGCTAAGGCGGTCGCGAATAAAATCGGTATTCCGCTGTATACTTTTAATTTTTCCGAGCCTTTTAAAAAGGCGGTTGTGGATAATTTTTTAAGCGAATATAATGCCGGCCGGACGCCGAATCCTTGCGTCGTCTGCAATAAGCGAATCAAACTCGGTTTATTATTGAAGCACGCTCGGGCCCTCGGCTTCGATTATGTCGCCTCGGGACATTATTTGAATATCAAGAAAGTCGGTCGCGCATATCAGCTTTTCAAGGCCAAAGATAAAAACAAGGATCAATCTTATTTCTTATATACGTTCACGCCCGACGAACTGGCGCATCTAATGTTTCCGCTAGGAAATTATACTAAGCCGCAAGTCCGGAAATTAGCGGCTAAATTCAAGCTGGCCGTCGCGGCTAAGCCGGAAAGCCAAGATATCTGCTTCTTGTCAGGCAGCCATAATAATTTTTTGAAGAAATATCTGAAGTTAATTCCGGGAGATATCAGGATATTGGGCACGAATGAGAAAATCGGCGAGCATCAGGGTTTGCCGCTATATACTATTGGTCAGCGCCGCGGACTTGTTGGCGGCACTGGGCCATATTACGCGGCTAAATTTGATTATAAGAAGAATATTCTTTATGTTGTAAAAAACTGGAATGAGAATATTTTATATGAGAAGGGATTGATAGCTAAGAAAGTCAATTGGCTTTCCGGCCGCACGCCGAAGAGAGCTTTCAAAGGCAGCGCGGTTATCCGTTACGGTCATCCGGCCGTGCCTTGTATGGTCTCGCCTAAGAATAAGACAGATTATTTGGTGACTTTCGTTAAGCCGCAGCGCGCCGTGACCCCGGGACAGAGCGTGGTTTTTTATGATAAGAGGCGCGTTTTAGGCGGGGGAATCATCTCTGCTTTGAAGTAATCTAGATTATTTATTTTTTGTGCTATAATGATGGGCGTAATAAAAATTAATTTTTTATCATTATGGCTCAAGCTCTCCCCGATGTCTTCAAGCGCATCCAAGACAAGAAGAAAGAACAGCGCGAATTAAAAACCATGTATCGCGACGCCCTCTCGGTTAATGGCGATTACCAGCAGACCTTAGAAGAATTGAATGTTTTGAAATTAAAGAAGAAGAAGATTGAAGCAGCGGTCGCTTCTGACTTCAAGGAAGAGTTTGATAAATTAGAAGGACTAAAGTTAAATATTGCCGGAGATAACCAGCTGCTTAGTGATTTAGCTATCGGTCAGTTGACGAGCGGGGAACCGATCAAGATCGTTGATGAGAATAAGGTAGAATACGAGCCGGTATTTACGGTCAGATTTAAGAAGATATAAAAATAACCTATTTGTCGCTCAGAATTTTTTCTGTGAAAAATCAACCCTGACAGGTTGATTTTTTGTTACGAAAAAATATTCGCTCTCAAATAGGTTATTTTTCTACAAAAAAGACGCCATTAAGACATCTTTTTGTAAATGTGCCCAGGGCGGGAATCGAACCCGCATGGCCTCACGGCCGCACGATTTTGAGTCGTGTTCGTCTACCAGTTCCGACACCTGGGCTAAATTAACTGGCTTATTACGATTTTCAGTATAATAAATAAAATATTAATTGTCAAAAGAGATTCTTTATTATATAATACCCTCATATGGGGAAAATAATCGCCATCGTTAACCAAAAAGGCGGCGTCGGCAAGACCACGACCTCCGTTAATCTCAGCGCCTATCTGGCCCATCTGGGCAAACGGGTGCTTTTAGTCGATATTGACCCTCAGGCGAACGCGACTTCCGGCATCGGCATTGATCATCGTACTCTAGAACATGGCGTCTATGAAGCTTTGATAGGCAATAAGCCACTATTTGAAGTCATTAAACGAACGGTCCAGAAAAATCTGCATATCGCTCCGGCGACTATTTCTTTAGCTGGCGCTGGCGTAGAAATGGTGGGCTTAGAAAATCGTGAATTCCGTTTAGCTCATGTCTTAGAAGAAGTTAAGAAAGATTTTGATTATATCATCATTGACGGCCCGCCTTCGCTTGGCCTGCTGACAATCAACAGTCTGGTCGCGGCCGACGAGATCCTTATTCCGATCCAAAGTGAATACTATGCCCTAGAAGGTTTGAGCCAGCTTTTGGAAACTATCAGCTTAGTACAAAATAATTTAAAACCTAGCCTTGGCATCATGGGTGCGGTCATAACTATGTTCGACCGCCGTAATAAATTGTCCGAATCAGTCATGGGCGAGCTATATCAATATTTCCCGAATCGCATCTTCCGCTCCGTCATTCCGCGCAGCGTCCGCCTAGCGGAGGCGCCGAGCTATGGCCGCTCTATTTTGCATTACGATCCAAAATCTAAAGGCGGTAAAGCCTACGAGGGTTTAGCTAAAGAAATTTTAAGTTTAGAAAAATAATATATGCCTCAAGGTTTAGGCCGAGGACTCGGCTCTCTAATTCCGAAGAAAACCGTTACTTACGGACAAAATCCTTTCAAGGCGGAAATCTCGGAAGAGGAGACTGTCGTTCTTAATGATGGGGATAGAATTCTGAGGATCAGTCCTGATAGGATAGTCATTAATCCGCAACAGCCGCGCACGCATTTTTCTGAGAGCGCTCTGAATGATTTAGCGGAATCGATCAAGCAGCACGGTATTATCCAGCCCCTCGTCGTCACGAAGAAAGGCGATAATTATGAACTCATTGCCGGCGAACGCCGCTGGCGCAGCGCCAAGATGATCGGACTCAAGGAAGTGCCCGTGATAGTGCGCGAAGAGAAGGAACAGAAAAAACTAGAGATAGCTTTGATAGAAAATCTCCAGCGCGAGAATCTTAATCCACTAGAAACCGCCCGCGCCTATAAGCGCCTGATTGATGAATTCAATATTACCCAGGAAGAGGCGGCCAAGAAAGTCGGCAAGGCGCGTTCTAGTGTCGCTAACGCCTTGAGACTCTTAACTTTACCTTTAGCCGTTCAAGAAGCTTTGGCAAGCGGCAAGATCACTGAGGCGCATGCTAAGTATCTTATGGGTTTAGAAAATGAAGCCAAGCAGCTGACTATGTTGAAAAAGATAATCCGCCAGAATCTGACGGTCGCGGAAACCGATAAGGAGATCAAGCGCTTGACTAGCCCTAAAGAAGCGCAGCAAAAAGATTATTTCGACCGGGCGCAAGAGAATGAATTAGGCGAATTCCTCGGGACTAAAGTAGAATTGAAGCGTCAGGGCAGAGGCGGAAAAATCATGATTGATTTCTATAGCGAGGAAGAATTGATAAATATCCTGAAGAAGATAAATAAGCAATAGAAAGATGATTTTAATATGATTTTAATCATAAAAAAGAGCTGGCAAGTCCAGCTCTTTTTGTCAAGTTGTCAGTCTGGGTTTCTTATACTAAAATGAGGGTAGAAAATAATAACGAGAATCTTAATTTTTCTTAAAATATTTCATGTCTTTTGTCCACCTCCACAACCATAGCCATTACTCCTTGCTCGACGGCCTGACTAAGCTCGACGAGATGGTTAATTTTGCCAAAGAACAGGGGTCTCCGGCGGTCGCGATCACTGATCATGGAACCATGTATGGCGTCATTGAGTTTTACCAGAAGGCCAAGAAGGCTGGAATCAAGCCGATTCTGGGCGTTGAGACCTATTTAGCGCCTCATTCTCGCTTTGATAAGAATACGCGCGAGGATGGCCGCGGCTACCACCTGCTCTTATTGGCTAAGAATCTGACCGGCTATAAAAATCTGATTAAACTCGTTTCCCATGCCCATATCGAAGGTTTCTATTATAAGCCGAGAATCGACTGGGAAATATTAGAAAAGCATCATGAAGGGCTGATCGCTTCGACAGCCTGCTTAGCCGGTGAGATTCCGCGCTTGATTGCCGCCGATAAGCTGGAAGAAGCGAAAAAGAGGATATTAGAATATAATAACTTGTTCGGCCAGGGTAATTTTTATTTGGAAATAATGGATCATCCGGAACTAGGAGAAGATCTGAGTAAAGTCAATAAAGCTTTAATAAAATTTTCTCGAGAGCTAAATATTCCTTTAGTTGCGACGAACGACGTCCATTATTTTAAGAAAGAAGACGCGGAAGCTCAGGATATATTATTGTGCTTGCAGAATAAGAAAAAGAAGAGTGATACCGATCGCATGACTATGATTGGCCATGGCGATTATTCGATGCGCCCGAACGCAGAAATGATTGCCGCTTTCAAAGACACTCCGGACGCAATTGAGAATACTTTGAAGATTGCGGAGATGTGTAATGTCGAGATTGAGCTCGGTAATATCCAGCTGCCGCATTTTGAAGTGCCTCAAGGTTATGACGGTTCATCTTATCTGAAAGAATGGTGCGAACAGGGAATTATCAAGCGTTTCCCGGAAGCGAACGGGGAAGAGATGAAAAAGATTAAGGAGCGTTTGGATTATGAATTATCAGTGATTGCGAAGATGGGCTGGCCGTCTTACTTCTTAATTGTCGCTGATTTTATAAATTGGGCCAAGGATAATAAGATCGTTGTCGGTCCGGGCCGCGGCAGCGCCGCTGGCTCTTTGGTTTGCTATCTGACTGGGATCACTAATCTGGATCCGCTTAAGTATGACTTGCTCTTTGAACGTTTCTTGAATCCGGATCGTATTTCCATGCCTGATATCGATATGGACTTCGCCGATATCCGACGCGGCGAAGTGCTTAAATATGTAGAAGAAAAATACGGCCAAGACCATGTCGCTCAGATCATCACTTTCGGAACCATGGCCGCGCGGGCGGCCGTGCGCGATGTCGGCCGCGTGCTGGATGAGCCTTATGAATATTGCGACAAGATTTCCAAGAGCATTCCGATGATGATGAAGTTGGGTGAAGCGCTCAAGACCGTCCCGGAATTAAAAGAGATGTATAATACGGAACCGGCCGCTAAGAAAATTCTCGACTACGCGAAGCGCTTGGAAGGCGTCGCGCGCCATTCCTCGACTCATGCTTGCGGCGTACTCATCACCAAGGATCCGCTGACTGATAACGTACCGATACAATACGCTTCCTCGGCTGATAAGAGCGTCATCTCGCAGTATTCTCTCCATCCGGTCGAAGACCTGGGTTTATTGAAAATGGATTTCCTAGGTTTAAAAAACTTGACCATCATTGAATCGGCTTTGAAAATCATCAAGAATACTCGCGGGCTAGAATTGGATATTGATAAGATTCCGTTAGATGACGCCAAGGCCTATAAATTATTTCAAGACGGAGAAACGACGGGCGTGTTCCAATTCGAATCTTCCGGCATGAAGCGCTATCTGCGCGAATTAAAACCGACAGTCTTTGAGGATATCATTGCTATGGTCGCCCTGTATCGCCCGGGACCGATGGAATGGATTCCGGATTATATCGCCGGCAAGCATAAGACCAAGAAAGTTATTTACTTGCATCCGAAATTAGCGCCTATTCTTGAGAAAACTTATGGCGTCGCGATTTATCAGGAGCAAGTCATGCAGATTGCGAGAGATTTAGCCGGCTTTACTATGGGTCAGGCCGATGTCTTGCGCAAGGCTATGGGTAAGAAAATCGCCTCCTTATTAGCCGAGCAGAAAGAGAAGTTTATTGAAGGCTGCGTCAAGAATGGCGTCTATAAGGAATTAGGCGAAAAAGTTTTTTCTTTCATCGAACCTTTTGCCGGTTATGGCTTTAATCGCAGCCATGCCGCCTGCTATGCCCTCATCGGCTATCAGACCGCTTATCTTAAGGCGCATTGGCCGGTGGAATTCATGGCGGCGCTGTTAACTTCTGATTACGGCGATACCGACCGCGTCGCTATCGAAATCGAGGAATGCCGCAACATGGGCATTAAGATTATGGCGCCGGATATCAATGAGTCATTTGGAACTTTTACCGTCGTCACCTCAGGCACTAAGGAAAATCGCGCCGTGACTGCTGATGATAAAAGTATTAATACCATCCGTTTCGGTTTGAAAGCGATTAAGAATGTCGGCGAACATATTGTTGAAGAATTGATTAGAGAGAGAAAAGAGAATGGGCCGTATCAAGATGTTTTTGATATTTTAGAGAGAGTGACTGACAAGGATTTAAATAAGAAATCCCTGGAAAGTCTAATCAAGAGCGGCGCTCTGGATAATTTTGGTGAACGCGGACAGTTGCTGGCGAATATTGAAAGGATGCTGAGTTTTAATAAAGAATTAGCGAAGAACAAGGATAACAAGCAGACTAGCCTATTCGCGGAAATGCCGACTTCCAATTTAACTCATATTACTCTTCATCCGGCGGCTCCGGCTGAACAGAATGAAAAACTGATCTGGGAAAAAGAACTCTTAGGCTTATATGTCAGCGAACATCCTTTCAATGCTTTCCGACCGTATTTAGTCAATTATATCATTCCCTTGGTCTCTCTCGGCGGCCATAAGAGCGACGACCGGGTAATTGTGGCCGGCATCATTTCTACCATTAAAAAGATCATCACTCGCAAAGGCGAGTCCATGCTCTTCGTAAAATTAGAAGACGCGACTAATTCGGTAGAGCTCTTAATATTTCCTCGCCTCTTGAAAGAGACGGCTTCTTTATGGGTCAGCGGGCAGGCAATCATCACCGACAGCAAAGTATCTGAGAAAGACCAAGAAGCTAAGGTGCTGGTTAATCGAGCCATGCCGCTTGACCCGCTCGCGCCGCAAGCCTCTATCGATGCCTTCAAGAAATTAATGATGGATAACCCGCCGAAGCCGAGTTATCGCGGAAAAGATGGAGGAGCTTCATTTCCGAAGAAATCAGCTGTTTCGTCGGCTGCTAAATCGTCGGCTAGCCAAGCCCCGGTTAAGCCCTTGCGCCTGATTTTCCTGCAAGAGCTGAAGGCCACCAATCTCGAGGATTTGCGCCGCCTCTTCGCCTCTTATCCGGGAGGAGATGAAGTTTATTTTCGGGTTACTGAAGCGGATAAGCCGAAGATAATCAAAACCGCTTTTAAAGTCGATAATAATAGCCAGCTTAACAACGAATTAAAAGAGCGTTTTCAAGAAATGCTCAAGATAGCTGAATAATCATATGAAAATCGTTATCTGCGGCAGCATGATCTTCTCTAAGGAGATGATGGAAATAAAGTCAGGGCTGGAAAAGCTCGGGCATATCGTCATTCTCCCGCGCAACGCCGAACGTTATGCTAAGTCCCAGCTCGCACTTGAGACTAAAGCCGAAACGGTTAAAAATAAGATTAAGTATGACCTGATTAGAGCTTACTATCAGGAGATTGAAGCGTCTGACGGCGTACTCATTCTTAATTATGACAAGGGTGGCATTGATAATTATGTCGGCGGCAACTCCTTTTTAGAAGCTGGTTTTGCTCATATCTTGAATAAGAAGGTTTATTTCTTGTATGATATTCCGAAAATGCTCTATAGCGACGAGCTTAAAGCGCTGCAGCCGATAATCATCGACGGCGACTTGACGAAGATTTGAAAGATATAATTGTCGGCATTCTGATTTTCTGTTATAATAGAGTTAATCAAAATTAAATTTGTTTTTTGTTTATGCCTAGAACTAAATCTTCCGTTTCCGCTGCCGCAGCCAAGAAGCCGCACGCTGAAAAGAAAACGGTCGCTAAAACTATTCATCCCAAGAAAAGGACTAAATCTATTTTGGTTGATGTTATTGAGGATGAACCGATGATGGCGGCGAAATGGCCGGAGTATCAGGAGGAAAAGATTGAGATGCCGGAAAAAGAATCAAGACGCGAAAATTCTAAAAGCGAGGATGACGGAAGAGAGGAGATAGATAATCAGAAGAAATATTTTTCAGGCTTAGCCGAAAAACTTAAGGACTCTGATGACTCTAAAGAATATCCGATCAAGAAGGGCGGATCCGGGAGAAAGAGAAGCGTCGGTTTGTATCGCCGTTTAGTAATAAAATTTATAATCCTAGTAGCTGTTTTAGCTGCGGTAGTTTTTTATTTTTCTTTTTCTAAATTGACGATCTCGCTTAATCTCAAGGGCGAGAATATTAGCGACACCTTGCTGTTGAAGATTGCGGATGCGAGCTTAGCCAAAGCGGCCTCCAGCTCGGCTTTTGCCATGCTTAACGATCCGCGCGAAGAGGTCGGCGGCGTTATCAAGGAGGTAAACGCTGACGTCACTAAGACTTATCCGGCAACGGGCGAAACTTATCTAGGCGAAGCGATTATCGGACAGGTCCGGCTGATAAATAATTCTCCTAAGAATCAAGCGCTAGTCGCGACGACTCGATTACTGAGCGCGGATAATAAATTATTTAGGATTAAAAATGCGGTCAATATTCCGGCCGGCGGGGAAGCTGCCGCCGAAATTTATGCTGATAAGCCGTCATCTGATTTGGCGATAGAGCCGACAACTTTTACTATTCCCGGGCTCTGGCTCGGCTTGCAGGATAAGATTTTTGCTAAGAGCGACGCCGCTTTCACTTTTTCCAAGCAAGTCAAGAAATATATCACTGCTAGCGATCTTGAGGCGGCTTCTAAGGATATCAATGAAGCTTTAACGGCCGCGGCTAAGAAACAAGCCGAAGCAAATGGGGCGGGCGGCGATTGGCTTTATCTGGCGAGCGGCCCGGCTGTGGTCAATATCGATGCTAAGGTCGGAGACAAGAAGGATGAATTCACGGCTAAAGCGAGCGGCAAGATTATCGCGGTTTCTTTCTCGAAAGAACAAGCGGCGAAATTAGCGGCGGCTAAATTCAACCTAATTATTCCTGATGATAAAGAGTTGAGCGATTTTAAGCCGGAAAATATCGCCTATACTTTTGATAATTATGATCCGACGTCAGGAACGGCGACTATCAAGACCTCTTTTAACGGTACGATGATACTGAAGAGCGATTCCGAAGTTATTGATCCGTCTCAATTAGTTAACCTTACTGCCGATCAGATCGGGACCTATCTGAGAAGCCAGAACGAGGTTAAGGATTATGAATTGAAGTTCTCCCCGTCTTTCATTAAGAAAGCTCCGAGTTTGGTCGACAGGATTAAGGTGGAAGTGAAGACGGAATAAATTAAACCCAAAAATTAAAAATAAAAAAAGCGCCGATCATTTCGGCGCTTTTTTTATTTGTAGTAATTAAGTGGCGAATTAAAATAATCCCAGTAATCGTGATGAATGTTTTATTCTTAGATTGAGTTTAGTATTATAAATAGCCAGAGCTTCTTTAGCATTTTTACCATGGAAAATAATCGCGCCGAGAGCGGCATTAAGTCTAGTCGCTTCTTCTAACGGTCGCTGGTGCAGATTGCGGCCGATGGCCATGCCGGCCGCCTTAGAAATATTAATCTGCCCTTCTAGATGCTCCAAAATCTCTTTGACCGGGCGTTTATCACCGCCGACGCAGATGACTTTAGTCCGTCCGGCCGCTTCCACAGCTTCCTGAAATTTGAGAGCTGTCGCCTTCTTATCTTTTAGATTATAAGGATATTTTATTTTCACGAAATCGGCATCAAGTGCGGCCGCGACTCCGGCGCCGCCGGCGATAATATGGATATCTTCTTCCTTAATATCTTGGCCGCGCGGATAAACCCAGAGCACAGCTAATAAGCCGGCTTGGTGCGCTTCAAAGATCGCTTTGGCAGCAGCTCTGAGCATCTTGGCTTCGTAAATGCCGCCGAGATAAAGGGTATAGCCGATAGCGACGATATTTAGGTCGCTTTGTTTTTTGAACTTAACAACATCTTCGACCTTCCACCAGACTTTGCTAGAATTCTTTTCACCTTCACCTATGTTCGTCTTGCCGTTAAGTTTGATGATATAGGGCAGGGAGCGATAGTCTTGGCCGTACCGGGAAATTAGGCCGGGATGAGCCGCTAGAACTCCGCCCTGAGAAGCAGCCGCTATTCTAAAGAGATGCTCCGGATTCTTATCTTCCGGAGATATGCCCGGGCCGTAGAAATCGTTATTCAGGTGTTCAACTTTCTGGTCGCCGGCAATAAGTAAGAGATTGCCGCTGCCATTTGTCAGGCGGCGGAAATTTTTCAAATATGCGCTTTTTTTGCCGCCGGGAACGCTTAAAGGTATCTTGATAGATTTCATAGCTAAAATATTTAAAAATTTATGATATTATGGTATGATTAAGGCGCTAAAGCGCTGACATTAAGCGTAAAACTATTATATCACAAATATGTCAAAAGAAGAAAATTTAAACGGCCAGAATAAGGACATTGATTTGAAAAGTTATAACGACGAGAGAGGCGTCAGCTTGAAACGCATGAATTTCGGTCTCTGGATTGCGGAGCATCGCCGCCGAATAATCAAGATAGTTATCATCGCCTTGATTCTGCTGTCAGCCTTCTTTTTCATTTATTCCTCTTATAGTTATATCGTTTATTTTATCGCTGGCGATCCTAATTCCCAATTAATAAATAATAATCTTTCCTTCGCGTCGCGCCCGACGACGAGCGATCTGGAAACTTCGCCCTTACAGTTTTTTGATCTGGATGGCCACTCTGATCTGGCGATTCAAGTGTCTAACCCGAATGATAAATTCATGGCTAATTTCAGTTATTGTTTCAAGCAGGCTGATAAGGATATCGCCTGCGGCAAATCTTTTATTCTGCCGAGTGAGAAGAAGAGTATCTTGGCCCTGGCGCGAGATTTCAGCGGCAGCCGCAGCGAAATGTCGTTTGTTGTTTCTGACGTATTCTGGCGCCGCATTGATGCGCATCAGATTCCTAGCTGGGCTGATTTTTTTAGTCAGCATTTGGATTTTGCCATTTCGGACATGAATTTCGCCTCGGCGGCACAGAGCGGCCTGTCAGACAAAGTCAATTTAAGCACCTTTAATTTTTCCATCAAGAACCAGACCGCTTATGGCTATTATGAGGCGCCTCTAAATATCTTCTTGTACAGCGGCTCGGAGCTCGTCGCGGTCAATCGCTACATTCTTCAGAATTTTTTGCCGGGCGAAACGCGTTCGGTAAATATCAGCTGGCCGGGGCGTTTCAATTCCGTTAATCGGACAGAAGTCATTCCGGATATCAACATCATGGATGATAGCGTCTATCTTAAGTACCAAGGCACAACCGCTAACTAGTTATGTTCAGCCGCTTTAAGCTTTATTTCAAGAATTTTGATTGGATAATCTTCGCCGTAGTTTTACTGCTGGTAGCTTTCGGCTTGGTGGAGATCTATAGCGTCGCTTTAGGGCAGGGCAGCTTGGATCTGCTTAATTTCAAAAAGCAGCTCCTATTCGCCGGTATCGGCTTTTTTTTCTTGTTTCTATTCACCTTCATTGATTCTTATTTTCTGAAGAGCTTGAATAAGTATATCTATATCTTTTCCGTGCTTTTGCTCATCGGTGTCTTGATCTTCGGTCAGACTATCAGGGACACTAAGGGCTGGTTCAACCTTTTCGGTTTCGGCTTACAGCCAGTAGAATTCATTAAGATAGTTCTAATCTTGTCGCTAGCCAGTTATTTTTCCGGATTAGCGACCAGGGTTAAGACCGCTCGTCATTTTTTCGGTTCCGCCTTATTAGCCTTCGTCTTCATCGGTCTAGTCTTGTTGCAGCCGGATTTCGGTTCCGCTATGATTTTAGGAGCTATCTGGCTATTCATGCTGCTGACAGCCGGGTTCAACAAGAAATATTTTATCATGATCGCCTCGGGCGGGCTAATCTTGTTCGTTATCGCTTGGTTCTTTCTGTTTAAAGACTATCAGAAAGAGAGAATAATCAATCTGGCTGGCGGAAGCAGTAATGCCCAGGAGTCGGGCTATAATATCGCTCAGTCAATTATCGCTATCGGATCCGGCGGCCTAACCGGCAAAGGCGTCGGCTTTGGTTCGCAATCTCAGCTTAAATTTTTGCCGGAAGCTCATACTGATTTCATTTTTGCTGTAATATCAGAGGAATTAGGCTTTTTAGGAGTAACCCTGGTCTTGGGATTCTACGCTATCTTTTTCGCTCGTTGTTTTAGGATTCTGAAGAAAATAAACAATGATTTCGGAATTTATTTCCTTTTGGGCGCTACCGGCTTGATTTTTATTCAAATGTTTATTAATATTGGTATGAACCTAGGGCTGGTGCCGGTCGTCGGCTTGCCCCTGCCTTTTATCAGTTATGGCGGCAGTTCGCTTATTTCTTTGCTATTGTTAGTAGGAATAATCGAGAATATCATTATCAAGTCAAAAATCAGTTATTAATTAAAAATTAAGATAAAGATAATAAAAATTAAAATGATATGGAAATCAAACTATCAGCACAATTAAGAGACAAAAATGAGAAATTAGGAGCGGATTTGATTCCGGCTGTAATCTATGGCAAGGGCGTAGAGAATAAGAGCCTGAAGGTTAAGAAGGTCGAGTTGGAAAAGGCTTTTGCCGCCGCCGGCGAATCTAACCTGATCAGCCTCGATTTTGGTTCCGGCGCGGTCAAGGTCTTGGTTAAAGAGACTCAGCGCGACGTCTTGAAGAACACCTTCACCCATGTTGATTTTTATCAGGTTAATATGAAAGAGAAGATTACGGCGGAAATCCCATTTCATTTTATCGGCGAAGCGAAAGCTATCAAGGAATTGGGCGGAGTTCTGATTAAGGATATGGCTCATTTAGAAGTAGAATGTCTGCCTGGAGATTTAGCCGATCATATCGATGTCGATATCTCTGTCTTGAAGACTTTTGATGACGCTATTAGAATTAATGATCTGACTTTACCTAAGGGTATCAGCGCTGTCAGTCACACTAATGAGATGATTGCCGCTGTCAGAGAGCCGAAGGTTGAAGCTGAACCGACTCCGGTCGTCGCTGAAGCTGCTCCGGCTGCTGGCGCTCCGGTTGCTGGTGCTCTGGCTGCTGGCGCTAAGAAAGAAGAAGGAAAAAAACCAGAAGCTAAGAAATAAGAATAGACTAAATTCGGATATAAAAACAGGCACCATTATGGCGCCTGTTTTTTTATGAAAGAGTATAAATATGAAGATAATCCACGTTCGTCTAAAAAGCTAAAAATCTCTTCTTTCCTGATAAGTCGTTGATTATCTTCGAGACGGCTTGAGGAAAATATTTTTCCGTTAGCGCTTTTATCTTCTTGGCTTGCGAATCATCGATCTCGCAGATGATCCTGATATTGCCGATGTCCGCCAAGACGGATAGTTGCTTGAATAATTCGCGGTAATATCTTAAGCCGTCGGGTCCGCCATTGAGAGCCAAGAGAGGCTCGCGGCTGATACTTGGGGATCCTTTTATCTGAGCCTTAGTCAGATAGGGAAGATTAGCGGCGATTATCAGTTCGTAGTGGCTCAGATCGCGTTTATTGAGTTTGAGCGGACTTAGCAGATTGCCTTGATGGAATTTTATCTTATTGGTCAGCTTATGCTTTGAGGCATTTTCCTCGGCTATTTTCAAGGCTTTTCCGGAAATATCTACGGCTAAGAATTCAGCGCGGCGGTAAGCCCTTGGCGCTAATCTTTTTAGCTCTTTAGCGACGGAAATTATGATAGCTCCGGAACCGGTGCCGATATCAATAATGATTGGTTTTAAGGGGGCGGATCCGGCTATCCTGACTATATCTTCGACGATTTTTTCGGTTTCCGGGCGCGGAGTCAGGACGGCCGCGGAAACTTTGAAATCAAAGCCATAAAATTCTTTCGTACCAGTCAGATAAGCAATCGGCCAATTTTTTAAGCGTTTAGATTCTAAAGTTCGGAATTTTTTGTATGTCTTTAAATTGATTTCCAGCTCCGGGTGAGTCAACAAAAATTCCCGGCTCTTATTTAATAAAAAAGCCAGGAGCATTTCAATTTCTAAGTGTGGCAGGGAAGAGGTTTTATAAACATCTTTTATCTCCATATCATTTAAGTTCTGACTTAGCCGCTTTTTTTAATTCCTTGATAATCTCTTCGATGTCGCCATCGATGATGCGCGGGATGCTATGCCAAGACATATTAATGCGGTGATCAGTGACGCGGTCTTGGGGGAAATTATATGTTCGGATTTTATCGCTCCGATCGCCGGCGCCGATCTGAGTCTGGCGGGCGCTGGATTCGGCCGCGCGTTTTTCGTCTTCCTGTTTCGCCAATAGTCTGGAACGCAAGACCTGTAGAGCTTTTTCTTTATTTTGATGCTGTGATTTTTGGTCTTGACAGGAAACAGTGATACCGGTCGGGATATGGACGATACGGATAGCGGAATAAGTCGTGTTGACGCATTGTCCGCCCGGACCGCTGGAACAGAAGGTATCTATTCTGATATCGTTAGGTTTTATTTCAACATCGATTTCTTCCGCTTCCGGCAGAACAACGACGGTCGCGGTTGAAGTATGAACGCGGCCTTGCTTCTCGGTTTCCGGAACGCGCTGGACGCGATGGGTTCCAGCTTCGAATTTTAACAAGCCATAAGCGCCTTCGCCTTTGATTTCGAAGATCACTTCTTTAAAGCCGCCGATGCCGATAAGGCTGGATTCGATTAAGCTTAGTTTTAGGCCGCGGCGTTCGCAGAAGCGGGAATACATGCGGAAAAGGTCGCCAGCGAATAAAGCCGCTTCGTCGCCGCCAGTGCCGGCCCTAATTTCGATGATGGCGTTTTTCTTATCATTCGGGCTGGCCGGATGGATCTCTTCTTCTAGATCTTCTTTAAGTTTTTCTTCCCGTTCTTTCAGGCCGGCCATTTCTTCAAGCGCCATGGCTTTGAAGTCGGCGTCTTTTTCGTTTTCGATAATCTCAATGTTCTGTCGGATCTGTTCGGAAACTTTTTCCAATTCTAAAATCAGCGCTACGGCCTTTTTCAAGCCGGCGTGTTCTTGAGAGATTTTCACCATCTCTTTGGGGTCGCCCATAATGGCGGGATCCATCATTTTGTCTTCAAGCGCTTTAAAGCGCGCCTTGATATCTTCGTACATATGCTTATGATTCTGATAATATTGGATAACAAAAAACAATCGGTCTTATATAATCATTCTAGCATGGATAGCCAAAATGATTAAAGCCGATTGCTTTTATAGAGGTTATTTCTTGTTTAATTTGACTTGAGTGATCCTCTTGAAATCTTTCGTCTTGACGACGACTTCTTTTTTAGATTTAGCTTCGGCGCGAGCGGCGCGTTTAACTTTCTTGCCTTTCTTGTCCTTGCCAGCCGCTTCTTTAGCGCTAGCCTTGGCGACGAATTTCTCGACCCGGCGGGCGGTATCGACTAATTTCTGTTTGCCGGTGTAGAAAGGATGGCAAGCGGAACAAAGCTCAACCTTAATTTCCGGTTCGGTAGAGCCGGTTAAGAAGGTGTTGCCGCAGACGCAAGAAACTTTGGCGTCTGGGTAGTACTTAGGATGGATATTATTTTTCATACAAATAAAAAAATTTTATTTAAAATCAATAAAATTTGAACTATTATTATATTTATTTTTATGTAATATTATGTTATCATAACTTCTAGATTTAATCAAGACCCGAGGTGAATCCATGAAGATTCTCGCATAATTTATGACTAAAGTAGAAAATATCGCTAAAAATACCTCATATTTGACGCTGGCGCTGATTTTGCAGAAAATAATATCCTTCACTTACTTTACGCTTTTAGCTCGTTATGTTGGTCCGGCTAGCTTAGGAAAGTACTATCTGGCCATCTCTTTTACGACGATTTTCGCCATTTTTATTGATTTAGGCTTTACTAATGTCTTGACTCGGGAAATAGCCAAAGATCAGGCTAAGGCTGAGCGTTGGCTCGGCAATATTGTGGCTTTAAAGATACCGCTGGCCGGTTTAGCTCTGGCCGCGGTTTTTATATTAATAAACGTGCTGGGCTACGATTCGCTCACTAAGACCTTGGTTTATATCTCGGCTATTTCCATGGTTCTCGATTCTTTTACGACGACTTTCTTCGGCGCGGTCCGGGGTTTTCATAATCTGAAATATGAAAGCATCTCTTCGGTCGTCTTTCAACTCATCGTGCTTATCGTCGGTTACGCCTCTTTACTCTTGGGCGGCGGTTTGATTCCAGCGATGGCCGCGCTCGCTTTGGCTAGCATCTATAATTTCAGTTATGCCCTCATCATCGTCAGGAAGCGCTTGAAATTAGTTATTCATGCTTTGTATGAAAAGCCGCTTATCAAAGAGATCCTAATGATCAGCTGGCCCTTCGCGGCTTATGCCATCCTGCAGAGATTATATACTTATCTAGATTCGGTTCTTTTGTCAGTCTTAGCTGGCGACGTGCAAGTCGGATTATATCAGGTCGCTTTTAAAATAATCTTCGCGCTCCAGTTCTTGCCATCAGCTTTTACGGCCTCGCTTTATCCGGCGATGAGCGCTTATTGGCATGGCAATCGCGATCAGCTTTTAGTCTCTTTCGAACGGGCGATGAATTATCTAATTATCATATCTCTGCCGATTATTGTCGGCGCTATCGTTCTGGCTAACAAGATCATCTTGCTTTTCAAGACCGGATACGACGGCGCGATTCTGCCGCTGCAGATAGCCATCGTTTCGCTGCTCTTCATCTTTTTAAATTTCCCGATCGGCTCGCTCTTGAACGCTTGCGACGCACAGCGGAAGAATACGCGTAATATGGCGATAGTCGCAGTCGTGAGTATCTTGATTAATCTAGCGCTTATTCCTTATTGGCAAGCGGCTGGTGCGAGCATTACGGTTCTAGTCACCAATTTCTTGATGTTTATTCTCGGCGTTCTGTCAGTCAAGAAGATAATCGCTTATCGCTTGCGCAATAATCTGAAAACTTTCTTGAAGGTCATGGCCGCTTCTATTATCATGGGTTTGATAATTATGATCGGGAAGGCTTACCTTAATATTTTTATAATCACGATTTTAGGCGGCGGCATTTATTTCGGCTGCCTATACTTATTCGGCGGTTTTAGCCGGGCGGATATCGAGAGCGTCGTAAAATCTTTTAAGCGTAGTAAGGATGCGGCTCAGGATGCGCCTGTCATCGAAACGAATATCTAATTATGAATATCCTGCTGACTACAATAGAATTTCCTCCATTCAAGGGCGGCGTGGCTAATTATTATGGCCATCTAGCCAGTTTTTGGCCGAAGGCGGATAATTTTTCGGTTCTAGATAATAATAACGGCGAGCTTATTTCCGGCGAATTCTTCTGGCCTTGGCGGCGCGCTTTTCAGGCGATCAAGGACAGGATAAAGAAAGACAAAATAGATTATATCCTCGTCGGCCAAGTGTTGCCGCTAGGTACTGTAATTTGGGATATGTCCTTATTTCGACCCTGTAAGTATGCGGTTTTTTTCCATGGCATGGATCTGAGCTATTCCTTGCGGCGGTTTCATAAGAGAATATTGACCGGGCTGATAATCAGAAGAGCCGACAAGGTTATTTGCGCTAACAGCTATGTGAAATCGCAGATTGATAGGTTTTATCCGTCCGGAAGCGCCAAGACGATTATTGCTAATCCGGGCATACCAAAAAATATTCCCGAGCCGCGGACAGAGTTAATGGATCATCTGAAGATAAATTACGGCCTGAGCCAAGGTAGCGGGCAGATAAACCTATTTACTTTGGGGCGTCTCGTTAAGCGCAAGGGCATCGATAAAGTCATAGCCGCCTTGAACGGCCTGCCTGAAGAATTATTAGATAGATTAAGATATTTTGTCGGCGGCGTCGGACCGGAAGAAGAATATCTGAAAGCGGCGGTTCCTGCAAAATTAAAAGATAAAGTAATTTTCTTGGGCAGTCTGAACGAAGAAGAAAAGTGGGCCTGGCTGAGTCTCTGCGACGTTTTTATTATGCCGGCTCGCGATATCAAGGGAGATTATGAAGGTTTCGGCATAGTTTATCTGGAAGCTAATCTTTGCGGCAAACCGGTAATCGCCGGATCAGCCGGCGGAGTCAATGATGCGGTTAAGGATGGCTTAAATGGATTGATGGTTGACCCTGAAGACGAGAATAGTATCGGTGACGCGATTATAAAGCTAGCGGCCGACCAGGATTTGCGCGAGAAATTAGGCAGACAGGGAAGAGAAAGAGCTCTTAATGAATTCGCTTGGCCGGCGCTCTCAGAGAAGCTGAGCCGGCGGATAAAAGAAAATATTTTATGATTTCCATTATTATTCCGGTCTATGACCAGGCGCAAAAATTAATCAAGACTTTGGCGAGCTTAGCCAAACAGACTTACCGCGATTATGAAGTGATTATCGTTAACGACGGCAGCCATGATCAGGTCGACGCCGTCTTTGCTAATTATTTTAAGAAGCTGGAAACGGAAAATAAATATTTGTTCATCACTCAGGATAATCAAGGCGCGCCGGCGGCGAGGAATCGCGGCTGGCAAGAAGCGCACGGCGAATATCTTTTTTTCTGTGATGCTGATGCTATCCTGAAACCAGAAGCCTTAGAGCTCATGCTGAGAACTTTAGAGAACAATCCTCAGGCGAGCTATGCTTATCCGTCTTTCAATTGGGGCAGGAAGCTATTTAAGGTTGGAGACTTCAATCCTGATAAGCTAGAGGCTGCTCCTTGCATCCATACCATGGCTCTTATCAGACGCAGTGATTTCCCGACCGAGGGCTGGGATATAAATATCAAGAAGCTGCAGGATTGGGACCTCTGGCTGACGATGCTCGAGCAAGGCCATATCGGCGTCTGGATTCCTCAAATATTGTTTACAATCGCTCCCGGAGGAACCATTAGTTCTTGGTTGCCATCTTTTGCCTATAAGCTCCTGCCTTTCTTGAGCCGAGTCAAGAAATATAATAATGCGGTTAAGGCTGTCAAAGCCAAGCACGCTCTGGCTCAGAAATAAAGTTTCATTATGGCCTTATCAAAGACAAAATCTAGCAATATCAAATTCTTAGGCGTCATCTTGGCTATTTCTGGCAGCTTGACGGCGATATTGGCAGCCGCCATAATTCATAATAATCAGCGTCAAAACTCGATTGTGATGATTAATCAGCAGGAGATAAAAGTCGAGATAGCCTCTACTCCCGAAGAGCAATATCAGGGGCTGAGCGGTCGAAAGTCGATCTGCGCTGATTGCGGCCTGCTTTTTAATTTTTCTGATTTCGGCCCCAAGACGTTCGTCATGCGCAATATGAAATTTCCTCTGGATATAATTTTCATAAATGACGGAGTCATTAAGAATATCGCTGCTAATCTAGTGCCGGAAGGCAGCGCTCCTAAGAATTTTTATGAAAGCGACGGTCCGGCCGATCAAGTCCTTGAAGTCAATGGCGGCTATTGCGAAAAATATAATATTAAATCCGGAGACAGAATATGGATAAGATAAATTTTAAAAAAGTCGCAATTATCATGGCGGGCTTCCTAGTTATCGAAGCCTTGTCTTTTTTAGTTTTTTCTCACTCGCTCCTTAATGGGGCGATCTTAGTAATATTGAGTTTGGCCGTCGCCGCTCTCAGCGCCTATCGCTTAGAATATGGCTTCTTAGCGCTCGTAAGCGAACTATTCATCGGTTCAATGGGGCATTTATTCTTCGTCAACCTGAGCGCCGGGCAATTGCCGCTGCGGATCGCGATCTGGAGCGCTTTCATGATTGTCTTCATCATCAAGCTCGTGATTCAGCTGGCTAGACAAGGCCAAGAAAGTTCCTATCTGAAGAATCTGAAAGAATTTGGCGAGAAGAAAGTATTTCTTATATTAGGAATCTTTATAATTATTTCTCTGATTAACGGCTTTATCCGCGGGCACGCTCTTGGTCTTATTTTTTCAGATTTCAATGCTTGGCTTTTTTTCTTGCTGATAATCCCGGCTGTCGCTATTTATGGCGACGCCGGAGAAGAGAAGTTTTCACGCCTGAAGACGGTCTTCTTAGCCGGCGCTTTATGGATGAGCTTAAAGACTTTAATATTCTTATATATCTTTACTCATGATTCTTCCGCCGCTCCGGAAATATATAATTGGCTGAGAAGAACGTTGAACGGAGAGATGACCCCGACTAACGCCGGCTGGCCGCGTATCTTTATTCAGGGGCAGATATATTCGGGCAGCGCTTTCTTCCTGTGCTTCTGGGCGAGTCAAGCTAACTCCAAGATCAAAGATATTTTCAAGCGCATAAATATCCTGCCGTTGCTAGCCGCCGGCTTATTCTTGAGCACCTTGATTATCAGCTTCTCGCGCAGCTTCTGGGCCGGACTTATTATCGCCTTAGCTTTCAGCTTAGTGTTAGTCTGGCGCTTTTATTCATTTAAGAAGATGTTAGCCGCCAGCGTCTGGCTAATAAGCTCTTTCATTCTGAGCTTCGTGGTTATTTACGCCGTGGCCGCTTTTCCTTACATATATGAAACCGGAAATTTCGGAGCGAGCTTTCTGGATCGGGTTTCTAATAGCAATGAAGCCGCGGTCGCTTCGCGCTGGTCGCTTTTGCCGGCCTTGATGAAGGAAATTAGAAAAGAACCGATTCTAGGCCAAGGCTATGGCGCGACTGTCACTTATAAGTCGAGCGATCCGCGAGTGCTTCAATCTAATCCTACTGGAATATACACGACTTATGCTTTCGAATGGGGCTATCTGGAATTATGGCTTAAGCTCGGTCTGCTGGGCTTAGCCGCCTATCTATGGCTCTTATATCAACTGATTAAAGATGGGGTAGCCAGAGGCCTCAAAACAAAGCAGATGTTGTTTTTCGGCTTAGCCGCGGGCTTGATTTTTTTGGCTGTCACTAATATCTTTACCCCCTATCTCAACCATCCGCTGGGCATAGGGATATTAGTTCTCAGCTCTTGTCTAATCCGGCCAAATAGGATATATTAATTTTGAATTAAGCTTCAATATTTAAACTAAAACTATGAATGAACAAATCATCTCTCAGGAAGGTTATGACAAATTAAAAGATGAAATGAATTTCTTGGCGACAGTCAGACGCAAGGAGATTGCGGAAAGAATCGAGCGCGCCAAAGAGCTCGGCGATTTGAGTGAGAATGCCGAGTATAGCGAAGCGAAGGACGCACAAGCCTTGAACGAGGGGCGTGTTTTAGAACTAGCGAATACGCTTAAAAATGTCACCGTCGTCGATATTCCCGCTGCTAGCGGAGAAGTGAGTATGGGCTCTAAAGTGACAGTCAAATCTGATAACGGCGAAAAGCAATATACTATCGTCAGCTTCAATGAAGCTGATCCGCTTAATGGCAAGATTTCTAATGAGTCGCCTTTAGGCGTCGCTTTTTTGCATCATCATAAGGGTGAGAACGTGGAGGTGGAGACTCCGAAGGGAATAGTGAAATATAAGATCGTCAAGATCGATTAATGAAAATAGCTAGCAATAATTAATCTGAATCATATGCCGGCAGTCAAAGAAGCCAAGCCAGAAGCTATCGTTCCAGCCAACGAGCGCCAGGAACGCCTGAAGAAGCTGGAAGAATTGAAGCAGGCGGGTATTAATCCTTATCCAGCTAAAGTTGAGCGTGATCATGAAATCGCCTCGGTATTGGCTAATTTTGAGGCTCTGAGTGGCTCTCAAGAGGCTTTTGTCGTTGCTGGACGCTTGCGCGCTAAGCGCGAGCACGGCAATCTGGCTTTTGCTAACCTTGAAGACGCATCGGGCAATATCCAGATCGCTTTTTCTAAGAAAGATATTGGCGTCGATTCCTATAAGAGCTTCTTAAAATTCATCGATATCGCTGATTTTATCCAGGTCAAAGGCTATGCTTTCTTGACCCATAAGGGCGAGAAAAGCGTCATGGTTCAGGAGTGGAAACTGCTGACCAAGGCTTTACGCCCGATTCCGGACGCTTGGTATGGCCTGAAGGATGAGGAAGAAAGATTACGCAAACGCTATTTAGATCTATTATTGAATCCGGAATTAAGAGATATCTTTTATAAGAAGGCGATGTTCTGGGAAACCGTGCGTCTTTTTATGAAGACTCATGGCTTTTTCGAAGTCGAGACCCCGACTATTGAGACGACGACCGGCGGCGCGGAAGCTAATCCTTTTAAGACGCATCATGATGATTTTGATCTTGATGTCTTCATGCGTATTTCTGTGGGTGAGCTCTGGCAGAAACGCTTGATGGCTGCCGGTTATGAAAAGGTCTATGAGATCGGCCGCGTCTATCGTAATGAAGGCTCGAGCCCGGATCATCTCCAGGAATTTACGAACATGGAATTCTATTGGGCTTATGCCGATTACGAGATGGGCATGAAATTAGTTCAGGAATTATATCAGGAAATCGCGCTGCGCGTTTTCGGCAAGACTAAATTTACGACCAAAGGCTTTGAATATGACTTGGCCGGTGAATGGCCGAAGATAGACTATCGCGCCGAGGTCCTGAAGCAGACCGGGATAGACGTCCTAAAGGCGACAGAGAAAGAAATGGCTGCGGCTTTAGAGAAACTACATGTTAAGTATGAAGGCAGTAATCGCGAGCGGTTGACTGATACTTTATGGAAATATTGCCGCAAGACTATTGCCGGTCCGGTTTTTTTGATCAATCATCCGAAACTCGTCTCGCCTTTATCAAAAGCTAAGTCTGATAATCCAGAGTTGACTGAACGCTTCCAGATAATCATTGCCGGTAGCGAGGTCGGCAACGGCTTCTCAGAATTGAATGACCCGCTCGATCAGCAGAAACGTTTTGAAGACCAGCAGAAATTGATAGATAGGGGCGATAAGGAGGCGATGATGCCGGATTGGGAATTCGTGGAAATGCTCGAGCATGGCATGCCGCCGACTTGCGGCTTTGGCTTTGGCGAGCGACTATTCGCGTTTCTAGTTGATAAACCGGTCAGGGAAGTGACTTTATTCCCGTTAATGAAGCCTAAGAAGGAAGAAGAATAAAAATATGCGCCTTTGGAGCTTATCGCCGCAATATCTAGACCGCCAGGGTCTTTTGGCGGTTTGGCGAGAGGGTCTCTTGGCTAAGAAGGTCTTAGAGGGGAAGACAAGCGGGTATAAGAGTCATCCGCAGCTAACTAGATTTAAAGAGCAGGAGAAGCCGGTAGATCATATTAAGGCTTATTTACTGGGGATATATCAAGAAGCGGCTGATCGGGGCTATAAGTTTAATCGGGAAAAAGCCGGCCTCTTGAAAAATAAATTAAAAGATATTAAAGTAAGCAGTGGCCAGATAGAGTACGAATTTGCGCATCTTCTGAAGAAGCTGGCTAAGCGCGATAGGAGCCGCTATAATGAACTGAAAAGCTTAGTTAAACCGGTTTCTCATCCTCTATTTAAGATAAGGAAGGGCGGAATAGAGCTTTGGGAAAAACAGCTAGGAAAATAAAATAATCATTCGGGGATCGTCTAACGGTAGGACAACAGGTTCTGGTCCTGTTTATTGGGGTTCGAATCCCTATCCCCGAGCATCGATGAACTAACAGGTTGTAAAAGGCCTGTTTTTTCATAATCTTCGCCAAATTTTGCTAGTCCGAAACTACTATTTACTCGAGGCATCCATTCTGCTAAAAATCCGCCACCTAAAGTGTATTTTACCCTTATTCTATCGCCCTTTAATTCAAAGTCCGAAAATAATTGTGATAAAACTAAACGCTTAGTTTCAACACTCTCTTCGGTGTTATCAATTAGATCCGGAGCTTCACTGGCCAAGCGATGAAGTTTGATGCCTTTTTCAAAGTCACTTATTTGATTAGTCGGGCTAAGTTGTTTAATTTTTTTCTCTAAATCTATCTTTTCACAGTTAAATTCATTATATTTTTTAGTATAAAAATCCTCAGTAATTTTGCCGTCCAGTTTGTCGTTATAGATTAGGTTTAATCTATTCTCAATCCGCTTTAAACTCTCCTCTAAAGCCTGTTTTTGGCTTTCCAGAAGGTTATTATTGGTCGGCTCTACTTCTTTCATTGTGTTTTCTAACCAATCAATTAAGTGCGGTGTAGCGGCTTGCATCTTTTTCAAGTAAGCCATTAACTGATCAATAATATCTTGTTCTCTAACTCTGGTATTTTGCGAACAAGGGCGGTAATGATTACAGGTGCCATAAATATGTCCCTTTCTTTCGCTCCAACTAATAATTCCGCCACATTCAGCGCAGCGAAGATTACCCTTAAAGATAAAGAGATGTTTTTTAAATTGAGCGGCCGATAATTTGCGCTTAATTCTAGTCTGCACTTTATCAAATAAGCTATTATCAACTATCGGTTCGTGATTACCAGGATAGATTTTTTTATTCCAGATAATTTGTCCGGTATAAAAGGGATTAGTCAGCATACTGTGTAAAGTGTTTTTAGCGAGCATTTTTCCCGATGGTGTTTTTAGTCCTTGATCAAACATTACTTCGGCTAAAAATTTTAGAGAATAATTACCGCTAGCGTATAGCTCAAAAGCTTCTCTAATTAATGGCGCAATTTTTTCATCAATAATTTGTGTTTTATGTCCTTTGTCGCCAATTGTTTTATAACCTAAACACGGACGTTGCGGCATCCAACCGGATTCAAGTTTAGCTTTCTGTCCTTTCTTTACCTCCTCGCTTAAATTATTAGTATAAAATCTGGCAATGGCTACTTTCATATCCCAGACTAAATTTTCATGAGCACGAGTATTACGGTTAACAACAAAATTTTCTTTAACAAAATGAATTTCGTGGTTTTCGTTTTCATTAATCCAGTCGCTTATTATAGCTGCATCTCTAAGATTGCGAGTTAAGCGGTCTATTTTTTCAACCAGAAGAATATTAAAGCCGTTCTTTTTAACATAAACTAACATTTCAGAAAAAGTCTTCCTGATCAGCTTGCCGCTGGCGGATTCTGAAATCTTATAAATCTTGGCGATGCCAAATTCATTGCGAAGAGCATAATCTTTTAGCAGCTTTTCTTGAGCTTCTAGAGAATAGCCCCTATCCTCCTGTTCTTTAGAGGAAACTCGGCAATAAATTATACATTGTTTAGCGTTTTTCATATTTTTGATAACTAAAAGGGAGCGGCTCCGTGCACACAAACCAATATCACTAAAAGCAATACTTGTCTGTCAGAACCGCCCCCTTTTAGGGGACAAGTATAAAAAAAGCCTTTAGTATTATGTTTGATTTGTGTGCTTCTTCATA